>WNFI01449061.1_pt2 | contig 54662 bp, 49 predicted proteins | sample 5400471 | NCBI WGS metagenome assembly WNFI01 (sample SAMN13153348, study PRJNA577476) | soil metagenome | isolation source: 100 cm saprolite on Douglas fir-dominated hillslope | place: USA:California | collected 2013-09-17
CCGCGGCCCCGGTCGCGTCGGTGCTGCCGGAACCAACACCCGCCATACCTGCGAGCGTGGTGACCACGCCCGCAGGCGTGATCTTGCGGATGGCGTTGTTGTAAGTGTCGGCCACATAGACATTGCTCGCGCTGTCGGTGGCGACGCCGAACGGGTAATAGAAGCGCGCCGCGGCCCCGGTCGCGTCGGTGCTGCCGAAAGAAAGCGCCATACCTGCGAGCGTGGTGACCACGCCCGTAGGCGTGATCTTGCGGATGGTGTGGTTGTAAGTGTCGGCCACATAGACATTGCCGGCGCTGTCGGTGGCGACGCCGATCGGGTTATCGAAGCGCGCCGCGGCCCCGGTCGCGTCGGTGCTGCCGCGAGAGGACGCCCACCCTGCTCCCATGTCCCCGGCAAAGAGCGCCAAAGAGGAGGGCGGAAGTGCCGCTCCTCCCCCGCCACGTCCCCCGCACGCCGCGAGGCACAAGGCGAACGCGAACACACAGAACCCAAGAATTCCCCCGATCGATACGCCGGTAGCGTGCACGACCCCCCCGCGAATTCTCGGTTGTGCGGATATATCTTTAATAGTCTAGCAGAACGGTAGGCGATGTCGAGGTAGAGCAAGAGTTGCTGCGAGCACGAGGCTTTCTTCGCGTTGGCGAGCTTTGCTCGACCGGGCGGACGGCGGCATCGCTGTGGTAAAGGGTTTCTCGCGGGTCGCGAGGAGCGCTGGAGGACCCATGAAGATCCTGGCCGCCGTGCTGCGCTCCGTCACCGATCGAAGGCCCTACAGCGACTCTCGGCCCCTGCAGCTCGAGGAGCTCGAGCTGGGCGCGCCGCGCGCCGGCGAGCTCTTGGTGCGCATCGAGGCCGCCGGCGTTTGCCATTCGGACCTTTCTGTCGTCGACGGCTCGCGCATCCGCCCACTGCCGATGGCTCTGGGGCACGAGGCCGCCGGTTTCGTCGAGGAGGTCGGCGCCGGCGTCCGCGACGTCAAGCCGGGCGATCACGTGGTCCTCTGCTTCGTGCCGAGCTGCGGCGTGTGCGCCGAGTGTTCCTCGGGCAGGCCCGCTCTCTGTGCGCCCGCCGCAGCGGTGAACGGCGCGGGCGCGCTGCTGCACGGCCCGCCGCTCCTGCGCGATGCCGAGGGCAAGGTCGTGCAGCACCACCTGGGCGTGTCGGGGTTCGCGCAGCACGCGGTCGTCGCGCGCGAATCGGCCGTCGTCGTGCCCAAGGACGTGCCGCTCCCCACCGCGGCGCTCTTCGGCTGCGCGGTCCTCACCGGCGCGGGCGCCGTTCTCAATACCGCCTCGGTCCGGCCCGGCCAGTCGGTGGCGGTCTTCGGCCTCGGCGGCGTGGGTCTGGCTTCGGTGATGGCCGCCGCCGTCGCCAACGCCGGTACCATCATCGCCGTCGATCCAGTCGAGTCGAAGCGCAAGCTCGCGCTCGAGCTCGGCGCCACCGCGGCCTTCGCGCCGGCGGAGGCCGAGCAGGCCATCAAGGACCTGACCTCCGGCGGCGCCGAGGTGACCTTCGAGGCGGCGGGCGTGCCGGCGGTCCTCGAGGCGGCCTTCCGCGCTGCGCGCCGCGGCGGGACCACTGTGGCGATGGGTCTGCCACATCCCGCAAGGATGCTTTCGCTCCAAGCGCTCGCGTTCGCCGGCCTGGGCCAGTCGCTGCTCGGCTGTTACATGGGCTCTTCGGCGCCCCAGCGCGACATCCCGCGCTACATCGCGCTGTGGAAGGCGGGCCGCATGCCGGTCGATCGGCTGCAGAGCGCGTCGATGCCGCTCGAGCGGATCAACGACGCGTTCGAGGACCTGGCGTCCGGCGCCGCCGTGCGCCAGGTGCTGTTGCCGCGCCACTAGGAAGGTGTTGAGGGACCCGCCCCCTGCGGGGCGGGCGCCGGAAGCTACCGCGTCGCCTTCCGCGCGGGCGCACCCGCCCCGGAAGCGGCGGGCACAGGGAACCCGCGCCTGCGCATCAGCGCGGCGATCCCCGGGTCGCGCCCCCGGAAGGCGCGGTAGCCGTCGGCGGGATCGACCGTGTTGCCGACGCTGAACACGTCGTCGTGCAAGCGCCTGGCGACGGTCTTGTCGTAGGGCCCGCCCGCTTCGACGAATGCCTCATATGCGTCCGCTGAGAGCGTGTCCGACCAGAGGTAGCTGTAGTAGCCGGCCGAGTAACCATCGCCGGCGAAGATGTGGCCGAAGTGCGTGATGCGGTGGCGCATCACGATCTCCGACGGCATCCCGTGAGCCGCCAGGGTCTCGCGCTCGAACTTGCGCGGATCGATCGGCGTCTCGCCCGCGAGGTGCAACTTGAGATCCACGAGCGCGCTGGCGAGATACTCCATGGTGATGAAGCCCTGGTTGAAGGTTTCGGTGCGCTCGATTTTGCGCACCAGGTCCGCCGGGATGGGCTTGCCGGTCTGGTAATGAAGCGCGAAGTGGTCGAGGACCGCGGGCGTGGACACCCAGCGCTCGAGCAGCTGCGAGGGGAACTCGACGTAATCGCGCGGCACCGAGGTGCCGGCGAGCGAGGGGTAGGTGACCCTGGAGTTGAGGCCGTGCAGCGCGTGCCCGAACTCATGGAAAAGGGTGCGCGCGTCGTCCCAGCTGATGAGGATGGGCTCGCCGGGTTTCCCTTTCACGAAGTTGGCGTTGTTCGAAACGATGACTGGGACGTCGCCCTCGATCTGCGACTGACGGCGGTACTCGTTCATCCAGGCTCCCGAGTTCTTGCCGGGACGCGCGTAGGGGTCGAAGAACCAGAGGCCGACGTGGCGGCCCTCGGCGTTCGTGACCTCCCAGACGCGGACGTCTGGGTGATAGACGGGGATGGAACCGTCGGTGACCGGCGCGAAGCGAAACCCGAAGAGCTCGCCCGCGACCCAGAACATTCCCTCGCGCAGCTTCTCGAGCTGCAGGTAAGGCTTCACGTCGTTCTGGTCGAGGTCGTACTTCGCCTTGCGCACTTTCTCGGCATAGAAGTGGTAGTCCCACGGCGCGATGCGGATGCCGGCGCTCTCCTTGTCGGCGATGGCCTGCATGTCGGCCACCTCCTGACGCACGCGCGCCACCGCGGGCTTCCACACCGCCTCGACGAGCGCCAGGGCGCGCTCGGGCGTCTTGGCCATCGAGTCCTCGAGGCGCCAGTGCGCGTGGGTCGGGTAGCCGAGCAGCTTCGCGCGCTGCGCTCGGATCGCGAGGATCCGGGAGACGTTCTGGTTGTTGTCGTGCGCGCCGCCGTTGTCGCCGCGCGCGGTGAACATGCGCCACACCTTCTCGCGCAGGTCGCGGCGGCTCGAGTAGGTGAGGAAGGGATCCACGCTGGAGCGGGTATTGAGCACGGCCCACTGGCCCGGCTTGCCGCGGCTTTTGGCGGCGGACGCCGCAGCCTCGATCATGCTCTGCGGCAGGCCCGCCAGATCTTCGGCGCGCTCGAGGAGGACCATCTGCGTTCCCTCCTCGGCGAGCACGTTCTGGCTGAAGCTCGTGTAGAGCGTGGCGAGCTGCTGGTTCAGCTCGGAGAGCTTCTCCTTCCCGGCGTCGTCGAGCCTGGCGCCGGCGAGCGAGAAGGTCGTGTAGTCGAGCCACACCAGGCGCCGCTGCTCGGGGGTGAGCCCGAGGCCGTCGCGGGCGGCGTAGACCGCGGCGATGCGGGCGAAGAGGCGGCTGTTCTGCGTGATCTGGTCGCTGAAGGCGGCGAGCTTGGGGGCCATCTCGCGCTCGATCGCCTGCACCTCGTCGTCGTTCATCGTCGAGGTGTAGACGCCGTACACCGCGTTCACGCGGTCGAGCGCGTGACCTGCGCGCTCCATCGCCGCGATCGTGTTGTGGAAGGTGGCGGGCGCGGCGTCGCCGGCGATGCGGTCGATCTCCGCCAGGTTCTCGGCCATGGCGGCCTCGAGGGCCGGCTTGATGTCCTTGACCTTGAAGCGGCCGAACGGCGGGACGCCGCCCCAGGGGCCGGTCCACTTCTCCAGCAGCGGATTCGGCGCCGCCGGCGCACTCGCCTGGGCGGCCGGCGCGGCGTCGGGTTTCGCGTGCTGCGCGGCGCAGCCGAGGAGGAGTTGCGCGACCATTGTGCCCAGGATAGCTCCGGCGCGCGGCCGGGAAGAAGTAGCCAGTGTCATGTGGATCCCGAGAGGGTTAGGGGGTGCGGCCGGGCCAGGAGGGTTGCCGCGCGAGAGCGAGAGAGGGCGGCGGACTCTGCCGCATCGGCGGCCCTACGTCGAGGCCCGCGGCTTATTTCATACGTTTCTAATCCCACCGCTCAGTTGAGTTGACCCCGCCGCCGGAGGCGGCCCGGCCGGGAGTCCGGCCGTCAGCGGAGGGAGGCTCGTCGAGCCTTGCTCGACGAGGGAACCCGCAGGGTTCCTCCAAAGGGCTAACCCCAGGGGTCAGCACAGCTGAGCCCTGGGGTTAGTGAGATCCGGTCTTCAGATTTGCAAGCGCGAAGGCCCACAGGTCGGCGACCTCCGCGATGATGCGATCGGTCGGCCGGTACCCGTGGCTGCCCGCCGTCTCCACGCGGATCAGGGTGGGCCGCGGGCAGCCCTGCGCGGCTTGCAGCGCGGCGGCGTACTTGAAGGAGTGGCTGGGCACGACGCGGTCGTCGCGATCGGCGGTGGTGACCAGGGTGGCCGGATAGCAGGTGCCGGGTTTCAGGTTGTGGAGCGGCGAGTAGGCGAGGAGCGCCGGAAGCGCGGCCGCATCGTCCGAGGACCCGTACTCTTCCACCCAGAGGCCGCCGCCGGTGAACTTCTGGTAGCGCAGCATGTCCATCACGCCGACCGCGGGCAGCGCGACGCCGAACAGCTCCGGCCGCTGGTTCGTCACCGCGCCGACCAGGAGGCCGCCGTTGGATCTCCCGGAGACCGCAAGGCGCTCTGCGCTCGTATAGCCCTCGCGCTGGAGGAATTCAGCGGCGGCGATGAAATCGTCGAAGACATTCTGCTTCTTCTCGCGCATCCCCGCCCGGTGCCACACCTCGCCGTACTCGCTTCCGCCGCGCAAATTCGCGACCGCGTAGACCCCGCCCAGCTCGAGCCATCCCGCGATGGACGCCGAGTACGCGGGCTGCAGGGCGATGTCGAAACCGCCGTAACCGTAGAGGAGCGTAGGGTGGCTGTGATCCAGCGCCAGGCCCTTGCGGCTGGTGACGAAGAGAGGAACGCGGCTGCCATCCTTCGACGGGTAGAACAGCTGCCGCGTCTCGTACCGCGTCGAATCGAACGGCGAGGTCGGCGGATGGAACGGCTCCAGCGTGCCGCGCCCGAGGTCATATCGGTACACGGTGCGGGGCCGGAGGAACGAGGTGAACTCGAAGAAGAAATCGCGGTCGCCGTTCTTTGCGCGCAGGTTGAAGACCGACCCTGGCTCGGGGAGCTTCACCTCGCCGGCGGGCTTTCCCTGGAGGTCGAACAACTGGAGCCGGCTCTGCACGTCCAAAAGCCGCATCACCACGAGCCGGCCGCGCACCAAAAGCGCTTCGGAGATGGGCTCCCGGGTCTCGGCGATCACCGTCTTCCAATGCGCGCGATCCGGGTCGCCGATGGCCGCGGAGACGACGCGCCCATTGAGGGCCTGGTACGTCGTGTAGAGGTAGAGCCTGCCGCCCGCGACTCCGAGCGGCCGGTGGATGGCGTCCTCCTCGGCGGCGACCGTCTGCGCGCTGGCATCGAGCCTTGGATGTCGGGGATCGCCGAGATCGGCGATCCAGAGCCGGTTGTTGGTCGTGCCTCCCGCGGAGGTGAGAAAGAGCCAGCGGCCGTCGTCGCTCGCTTCGCCCCTCACGACGTCGTTGGGATTTTGCGGGCGTTCGAAGACCAGCCGATCCGGCACCCCCTCTGCGGTGGAGTGGTGCCAGAGCTGATGGAAGGTATTGGCCGCGGCGAACGCGGCGGAGCCCTCCGTTCCCTTGAAGCGCCCGTAGAAGAAGCCTTTCGAGTCGCGGGTCCAACTTACCGACGAGAACTTCACGTGGGGAACGACGCGCGCGGAGTCGTGGCCCGCCCTCAGGTCGCGCAGGTGGAGATCGCGGACGTCGCTGCCGCCTGGCGCAGTCGAATACACGAGCCAGCGCGCGTCCGGCGAGACCTTCCATTGGTCCATCGCCACCGATCCGTCCGGCGAAAGAGCGTTGGGATCCAGCACCTCGGCGGCGGGCGCGCGGTAGAGCACGGACTGCTTCTGCAGCCCCGCGTTGCGCCGGTAGAAGAGCTGGCCGGCCTCGCGAACCGGCACATCGGTGCGGGGAAAATCCCACAGCTCGGTCAGCCGCTTGCGAATCGCCTCACGCTGCGGAAGCTCTTTCAGGTAGCCCGAGGTGACCGCGTTCTCCGCCTCGACCCAGTTCTTCACATCGGCGGAGCCGAGATCCTCCATCCAACGGTATGGATCGGCGACCTCGCGGCCGAAGTAGCCGTCCACCACCGTCCCGCGGGGAGCGGGCGGATAGGCGAGGGCGGCAGAAAGGAACAGCAGGGCAGACACAGTGTGCATCGGGGCAGCATACCAAGGCCCCAGGGGCGACGGGTGGTCGCGGTGACTGAACAGGCAAGGTGGATCGCGGCGGCGGCCTCCGAAGAGCGCGTGGTAGGCTTCGAGGAATGAAACGCCAACTTGCGATCGCGGCCCTCGCCTTCGTTTGCCCGCAGTGCGGGCGCGCGGTGGGCCCGGCCAATATTGGCTCGACATCCGGCAACCCGCCGTGGCGGCCGTGATCAAAGCGCGCATCGCGCTTGCCCAGCAGAAGCGCTGCGACGCAGCGGAGGCCGACGAAGTCGACGCGCGCAGCAACAACCCCGGCTTCCCGATCGCTGCGGCCGAGCAGCAGGGTTTCATCCGCGCGCTCGCCGCCGAAGCCGATCTGGCCGCCAAGGGCGCGTCCATCTGCCCCCAGGCGAATGCGCTCAACTTCGACACGCTGATCAAGCACCTCGATCTGGGTGCTCCGCGCTACGCCTGCCGGTAGGCGGTGGCGTTCCGCCGCATCCCTTGCTAGTTCCTCCGCGCGCCGGCCCAGCCGGCTCAAGGAGAAGACCGCGATGTCCGTTCTCGCAGCAGCCCTGTTGGCAGCATCCTCGGCCGCAGCCGGAGCCCACCGCCACTACGACGCGCAGGAGGCGACGCGGCTCGTGCCGCTGCTCACCGAGGTGCTGCGCTTCGACACCGTGGCGGGACACGAGCGGGCGCACGCGGCGCAGAAAGAGTGGCTGCGCCGCGTGGCCGAGCAGCTGGGCTTCGTCGTTCGCGAAGCCGGACCCGTGACCGAGGTCGAGCTGCCGGGCCCCGCCGGCGCGCCGGTGCTGGGCCTCATCATCCATGGCGATGTCCAGCCGGTCGACGAGAAGGGCTGGAGCGCGCCTCCGTTCGCCGGCGTCGCGCGCGACGGCTGGGTGATCGGCCGCGGCGCCGCCGACGACAAAGGCCCGCTCGTGCAGGCCCTGCTCGCGATGCGCTCCCTCGCCCAGGCAGTCCCCCGCCGGACGCATGCGGTGCGGCTGCTCGTGGGCAGCGACGAGGAGAGCGGCTCGACCGACTTCGCGACCTATCTCGCCTCGCACAAAGCACCCGACTACAGCCTGGTGCTCGACTCCGGCTTCCCGGTGGTGGTCGGCGAGAAGGCCTGGGACGCCCTCGCTGTGAGCGCGTCGCCCGAGCCGTCGCCGCGGCCGGGCGCCGCGCGCTTCCCCTTCGTCGTCGAGTCGCTGGAGGGCGGGCTCGCGCCCAGCATCGTGCCCGATCGGGCACGGCTGGCCCTGCGCTGGCGGGATGGGCCGGCGGCGTGGGCGGACCTGCTCGCGCGGCTGCGCGCGCGCACGCCGGACCAGGGCACTCGCCTCGAGGCGGAGGAGCAGGGGCCCGTGCTCGCGCTGACGGTCCACGGGCGGGCTGCGCACGGGGGCGTCAACCTCGCCGGCGGGCGCAACGCCATCGTCTCGCTCGCGCGGCTGGTGGACGGCGAGCTGCCGCCGTGCGGCGCCGCCGACCTGCTCGCCTTCGCGCTGCTCGCAGGCAAGGACCTCCGGGGGACCGGCCTGGGCCTCGTGGAGGAGACGCCGTTGTGGGGGCGCTACGACGTGAACGTGGCCACGATCTCGACGTCGTCCAGGTTCGCCGCGGCAGGGCACGACAAGGACCTCACGCTGGTCGTGAACCTGCGCCGCCCGCCGCCGCTGACAGGCCCGCAGCTCCGCGCCCGGCTCGAGGAGCAGGTCCTCGCGTTCGGCGAGCGCACCGGCGCGCGGCTGGTGCCGGGAGGTTTTTGGCGCGACGAGCCCTTCGGCGTCCCGCCGGACGCGAAGCTCGTCCGCCGGCTGCTGCGCGACTACGAGCGCGCCTCCGGCCGCAAGGATCCGCTCGCGATCTCGGGAGGCGGCACCTATGCCAAACGCATTCCCAATGCCGTCGCGTTCGGCATGTGGTTCCCCGGCGAGCCGTACCCTGGGCACGATACCGATGAGAAGGTCCGCGTCGACGATTTGCATCGCGGCGCGCACGTGCTCATCGAGGCGCTGGCCGACCTCGCGACGCACGGGAAAATCGACATGCCGTTCTCGCCCTGACCGTACGGTGCGGCCTCGTAGGGCGTAGGCGATAATCGCACCCACATCTTCTGGTTGAATTCTTGACGCCCGCCCCCAGCACGCGCGACGCTGCCCGTGGGGAGGAGGGGTTATGATTCAAGTCTTCATATTCATCGCGGTGATGGCATTCGCTGCCCGGGCCGACTATGCGGAGGCCCCGGTGGGCGACGCCGGCTCCATCTCCGGCAAGATTCTCTACAACGGCCGCGCCCCGCACCCTCGCTCGATCAACGTCGTCAAGGACCCTACGACCTGCGGGACCATCCGCATCGAGGATGCCTGGTCGGTGGCGGCCGACGGTGCGGTCGGGAACGTCGTCGTCTATCTGGCGGACATCAAGAAAGGCAAGAAGATGGATGCCCCGCTGCATCCGGTGCTCGATCAGAAGCAGTGCCACTATCTGCCTCACGTCCAAGTGGTGGGGCAGTACGCGCAGCTCCAGATCAAGACCAGCGATCCCGTCCTCCACAACGTCCACTCGTTCCTCGACGGGTCGACGGTAATCAATTTTTCGGTGCCGCCCGGCAATCGCTCGCTGGTGAAGAAGCTCGACAAGATCGGCGGCATGCAGCTCAAGTGCGACATCCATTCGTTCATGCGCGGCGGCATCTTCGTCGCCGAGAATCCCTACTACGCGGTGACCCGCGACGACGGCACCTACGCGATCAAGGACGTGCCCCCGGGCACGTACACCATCGCCACCTGGCACGAGGAGGGCGGCCCCCTTTCCGACAGCGTGACGGTCGGTCCCAACCAGACCGTGACCTGGAACGGCAGGGTGCGATGACCCCTGTTCGCCTCCACGCCTGCGCGCTCGCGGCGGCGCTCTCCGCCCTGGCGCTTGCGCCACGTGCGGCGGAAGCGATGGCCGCGCCTGAACGACTTCGGCCAGCTCTACCGCGACAACGGCTACCGCCTGAAGCGCGACCGGGACGCCCCCGTCGACCAGGACCCGTCCTACTGGCCGATCTCGGTCCGCACCACCCCCGGCTACCAGTGGCTGCGCAACACCCTCGTCCCCACCGACACGGGCAAGGTCACGACGCAGACGGGCAGCTTCGGCTTCACCGGCCTCGACATCTTCGTCGCCGGCACGCTCGGCGAGAAGCTGAGCTTCCTCGTCACCTACACCCCCGGGCTCAAGCAGGCGGGCTTCGGCCTCTCGCCCTCCGACGGGAACCTCGAGTCGGTCTGGATCGGCTTCAACGACATCTTCAATTCATCCTGGCTCAACGTGCGCGTCGGCAAGCACGGCCTCGATCTGCCGATCGACGAGCACCGCACGCTCACGCTCACGCAAGGTTACGGCATCTACCATTTCCATCCGCAGGGGAGCTCCGTCACCTGGGAACCGGGCAACAACCAGGTCGGCGTCGAGCTGTACGGCCACTCGGCGCTGAGCCGCGTCCGCTACTCCGTCTCCTTCGTCAACGAAAACGACGCCCCCTTCTCCAACAACGTCTTCAGCTCGCCGGCCGTGTGGGGACGCCTCTCGGGAACACAGTACATCGCGACGGACTTCATCGCCGCGGTGCGCGGGGGCGTCTTCGGCGGCGCCGGCTTCCATCCGACGTCGAACCTCTTCTACACGCCGCCGTCCGGTGCAACTCCGGTCCCGGTGGTCGGCACCGATCGCGCCTTGAAGTCGTACCAGCGCTATGGCGCGGAAGCGCATGTCCAGCTCTTCAGCCTGGTGACGCCGCTCACGCTGAGCGGCGTCGTCTGGCAGGGCACCGAGGACCGGGCGCTCATCGCCTCCGCCGTCCGCGACGCGCGCTTCCAGGGCGGGTTCGTGGAGCTGACCTGGACGCCCGACATCCACTTCAGCGTGGTGGGCCGTTACGAGCGCATCGTCAACCGCCGGGCTGGCTCCGACCTCGCCCGTACCAACGTGGGCAACACCACGATCGCGACCGGGGCCATCCGCCACACCTTCGAGATCACCAGCCGGACCGAAGCCGCGCTCCATCTCGAGCTCAGCCGTTTTGCCTCCACCGCGCCCGACGACGTGCCCGACAAGCTCGCCGCCCTGGTGGCGTTCGACATCGCGTTGTGAGGGCCGTCATGCATCCTCTTCGTCTCGCGCCGGTCGCCGTCGTTCTCGCCCTCGCGGTCCGCGCGCCGGCGGAGCAGCCAGCGGCCGCCAAGCCCGCGCACGCGGACGCAAAGGCCCCGGCGCATCCGCTGGACGCCGCCCGCGTCAGCCGCGGCCGCGCGGTGTACGGGCGCTACTGCGTCTCCTGCCATGGGGAGGCGGGAGACGGCCGCGGCTACTCGGCCCCCTTTCTCGATCCGCAGCCGCGCGACTTCACCCGCCGAATATCTGAAGACGTTTTCCCCGCGCTGGGTCGAGGAAGGCCCGGGCGAGCCCATCGAGGTCCCTCGCGAGCCGGCCGACGACGCAGCCTCGCGCCGCCGCGGCGAGAAGGTCTGGAAAGAGCAGGGCTGCTTCAACTGCCACGGCAACACCGGGAAGGGCGACGGGCCCGCGATCTCCACGCTCTACGACGACTGGGGCCGGCGCGCCGTTCCCTTCGACTTCACTGCCAGCCCTCACCGCAAGTGCGGCACGACGCCGCGCGAGCTGTACGTCACGTTCATGACCGGAATGAACGGAACCCCGATGCCCTCCAACGCCGAGACAACCACCCCCGAGGATGCGTGGCATCTGGTCCACTATCTACAGACCCTGCAGCGGTGAAGCCGGCGGCCTCGGCCTTTCGGCTCGGACGGCCCCGCTTCCGCTCACTGGTGACGAAAATCGTGATGCTCTCCGCGGGCACGTCGTTCGTGCTGGCCCTGGGGCTGACGATCATCGGCTACCGCAAAGCCTCCAGCGGGCTGGAGGAGCGCACACGCTCGGCGCTGGCCGCTGAGAGCCTGCTCACCGCCAGCCTGATCGACGCCTGGGCGAGCGAGAGGATCGAGGGGTTGAAGGGGCTCGCCAGCCTTCGCACCGTGCGCCGGCTGCTGGAGACCGCGGCGGCGCCCGCCACCGAGGACATCGACGCCGCCAACGCGTCGCTCGCCGACGTGGCGGCGGCGGAGCAGGACGTCGAATCGATCGCCCTCTTCGACCGCACCGGCAGGGTGCTCGCGAGCAGCAACCAGGACGACGACGGCAAGAACTTCGCGGGCCGCGCCTACGTCCGCGACGCGCTCTCCGGCCACATCTTCGCCGGCGGCGTTCTCGCCTCTCCGGCGGCCAAGCGGACGGTCTACTTCGGGGTGCCGGTGCGTGGCTCCAACGGCGCGATCGTCGGGAGCGTCGGTTCCCGCGCTTCGCTCGCGCACGTGCGCGAGCTGGTCGCGGAGGTCCGGCGCGCCGGACCCAGCGCGCAAGGCCTTGTGCTGGACGAGGGGAACGCGCTCGCCGCGGTTACCGCCGACCCCGCCTGGCTCCTGCGCGTCCCCGCGGAGATGGGCGGCTCCGGCGCCAGCCAGCCGATCCCACAGGCAGAGCTCTCCGGGCTGGGCCCTGCGCTCGGCGCAGGCCCGGTCGCCTGGAAAGGCCACGGCACCGACTATCTGGGGGTGGCGCAGCCGCTGCGGCGCTTGCGCTGGACCTACCTGGCGGCCTTGCCGGTCGCGGAAGTGCACCGCACCGCGCGGGAGTTCCTCCGCACCGGAGCGATGGCGGCGGGAATCGGCGTGCTGCTCGCGTTCGTCCTCTCTTCCCTGCAGGCGCGAAGGCTGGTCCGCTCGCTGCTCCGTCTCGCCGACGTGAGCGGCCGCATCGTCTCCGAGGGCGACCTCACGCAGGCGATCGGGGTGGAGTCGGACGACGAGGTCGGCGTGCTCGCGCAGAGCTTCGGCCGCATGGTGCAGGCGCTGCGCGAGGCGCTCCATGGCCTGCGCCAGTCGGCCAACACCCTCCGGGAAGCCTCCGATGACCTGGGCCGCACCACCGCCGAGCAGGAGGAATTCCTCTCCCATCAGGCGACCGCCCTCCAGGAGACCCAGGTCACGGCGCAGGAGATCAAGCAGACCTCGCTCCTCGCGGCGAAGAAGGCGGAGAAGGTGCTCGAGGTGGCCGAGCGGGCCGAATTGGTCGGCCGCAACGGCGAGGTCGCGGCCGAGAGCGGCGTGCGCGGCCTCTCCGCCATCCGCACCGAGGCCGGCGAGATGGGCGACCGGATCCAGCAGCTCTCCGAGCGCGCGCGTCAGATCAGCGGCATCACCATGACCGTCAAGGACCTCGCCGACCAGTCGAACATGCTGGCGCTCAATGCCGCCATCGAGGCGGTGCGCTCGGGCGAGCACGGGCGCGGCTTCTCGGTGGGGGCGCGCGAGATCCGCAGCCTCGCCGATCAGTCGATCCGCGCTACCGGACGGGTGAACGAGATCCTCTCCGAGCTGACCCAGTCCATCGCCGGCGCGGTGCAGATGGCGGCGCGAAGCGCCGACAAGATGGCGGGCGGGCTCGAGGAAGTGCGGGCGACCGGCGACAACCTGCGCGAGCTCTCCGTCATCACCAAGGAGAACGTGGACGCCGTGCGGCAGATTTCCGCCGCGGTCAGCCAGCAGAATGCGGGTATCGGGCAGATCTTCGCGGCGGTCACCGAGCAGATGAAGCTGATGGAGGAGACGCGCGCCCGCCTGGAGAAGACTGCCGCCGCCTCGATGGCGCTGCGGGAGGTCGCCAACGGCCTGTTCGGCACGCTGTCCCGCTACCGCCTCTAACCCCAGGGCTCAGCTGTGCTGACCCCTGGGGTTAGCCCTTCGGAGGAACCCTGCGGGTTCCCTCGTCGAGCAAAGCTCGACGAGCCTCCCTCGGGAGCGGCGGCCTGCAGCGCGGCGAACGGTCCGGCTAGTCGATTTCCAAGGCCGTCACCGTCCACTTGCCGTCCTTCTCGTCGAGCATCACGCGGCCCTTGGCGCGGTAGGCGTCGGTTCCGAGGCGCACCTCGATGTTCTCCACCGAGACGCCCTTGACGACCGGGCCGTCGCGCAGCGTGGACACCTTCTCGAAACGCACCACGCGGGCGCCGCTCTTCTTGCCGGCCAGGTCCAGCTCCATGTCGCGGCCGGCGACCTTGAAGGAGATCTTGTCGGCGGCGAACTCTCGCGCCTCCGCCCAGCCCTTCTCGCCGGCGTCGCCGCCGCGGGTGCTGTGGGTCAGCCCCTTGAGGAAGGCGATGGCGGCGCTCACGTAAGGACGATCGCTTCCCGCCACCTTGGCGGGCTCTGCCGGCACGGCGGCGGTTTGGGCGGCCTTGGCGGGCTCGGCCGGCACCGCAGGCTGGGCGGCCTGGGCCGGCTCGGCTTTGGTTGCCTCGGTGGCCTTGGCGGGCTCCTCCGCGCGAAGGGCGGTGGCGCCCAAAAGAAGCGCGGGGACGACCACGATCAGCAGCGCTCGATTCATGTAGGACTCCCGGGTTGAAAACGCAGGCGGAACTGTACCCCGGGTGCCGGAGGTCGCGCATCTGGGACACAAGGGCCGCGCTCACACATGAACGCACCCGGTGTGCGAGGGCGCTCTCGGTGGGCTTTTGACGCGTGGGCCCCCGCCCGCCCAGGTGCGCGCCCGCGCGAGATGTGCTCTGCTTGAAGCTCCGCAGGGGGAGCCATGCCTCGCGTGCTCGCGCTCGTCGCCGCCCTGGCCGCGGTCCCCGCGGCTTCCGCGCCCGCCGCGGCGGAATCGCCGTTGCAGCAGCTCGCGCCTCCGCCACCCGCTGCCAGCGGCGGTACGGGCGCGATCGATCCCGCGGCGGCCACGCGCGCCTATCTCGACCTGCTGCCCGCTTCGGCCCGCGCGCAGTCGGACGCCTATTTCGAGGGCGGCTACTGGCTCTCCTTGTGGGGGTTCTTTTGGACGGCCGCCATCCTGGTGCTCCTGCTCCACAGCGGCGCTTCCGCATGGATGCGCGACCGGGCCGAACAGGTCTCGCGCTTCCATCCGGTGCAGGCGTTTCTGGTTTGGCTGCAGTTTCTCGCCGCGACCGCGCTGCTCTCGTTCCCCCTCGACGTCTACCGGGACTTCGTCCGCGAGCACCGCTACGGGCTCTCCAACCTTGGTTTCGCCGCCTGGCTGGGCGAGCTGGGCAAGGGCCTCCTGGTCTCGGCGGTGTTCGGGGGCATTGCGATGGCGGTGCTCTACGCGATCGTCCGGCGGCTCTCGCGCACCTGGTGGCTCTGGGGCGCCGCGGCCTCGGTGGCGCTGCTGGCGTTCGGCGCCACCGTCGCTCCGGTCCTGATCGTGCCGCTCTTCAACGACCCGAAGCGCCTCGCCGACCCGCGCGTCGTCGCGCCCATCCTCTCGATGGCGCGGGCCAACGGCATCGAGGCGCACGAGGTCTGGGAGATCGACGCCTCGAAGCAGACCAAGCGCATCAGCGCCAACGTCAGCGGCTTCCTCGGCACCGAGCGGATCACGCTCAACGACAACCTGCTCGCCCGCGCCTCGCTGCCGGAGATCGAATCGGTGATGGGGCACGAGATGGGCCACTACGTGCTCCACCACGTGGAGAAGGGCCTCTTGGAGCTCGGGGTGATCATCGTCGCAGGCTTTGCTTTGGCGCAGGCGCTGTTCGAGCGGCTGCGCGCGCCCTGGCGGGAGCGCTGGCAGGTGCGCGGTCCCGCGGACCCGGCCGGCCTGCCGCTGATGGGGCTGCTCCTGTCGACCTACCTGTTCGTGCTGACGCCGGTCCTCAACACCGTCGTGCGAACGCAGGAGCAGGAGGCGGACCTGTTCGGCCTGAACGCCGCGGCGCAGCCCGACGGGTTCGCGCAGGTCGCGCTCAAGCTCAGCGAGTACCGCAAGCTCGAGCCGGGCCCTCTCGAGGAGATGATCTTCTACGATCACCCGAGCGGCCGCACGCGCATCTTCACCGCGATGCGCTGGAAGGCCGAACATCCGGAGACCTGGGCGGCGCCCGCCGTTCCGGCGCGCGCTCCGCGCTGATCAGGCCAGATGCGAGACCGCCCGCCGGGTCGTTGACGTGGTCGTCACGTGGTCGTTGACGTGATCGTGACGTGATCGTTGACGTCAACCTCAACGACCACGACCACGACAGCGACCACGACAGCGTTTCGTGGCTAGTTCATCGGCAGTGCTGCCCGATCACGTCAACGCTTCGAAGGCATCTCGTCGGGGCTCGGTACGAGTTTGTAAACAGCCTCCCAGGCTAGAGCCCGATCTCTGCGGCGATGGGCTTGAGGGCCTCGATGAGGAAAGAGACGTGCTCGAGAAGCGGGCGCCCGACCGCCTCCGCGCCGCCATAGACGTAGCCGCGGTCGACGGAGCGAGCGAAGGCCTTGTCCTTGAGCTTCTTCAGCACCGACTCCGTCGGGAGGTCGGCGACCTTCTTGCTGGGCCGCACCTTGGCGCAGGCGCCGATGAAGCCGGTTAGCTCGTCGCAAGCGTAGATCGCTTTCTTCAGCGGCGTGTCGCGCGGGATCTTCATGTAGTCGGCGTGCGAGCAGACCGCCTCGACGATCTCCTCCGGCACGCCGCGCTCGCGCAGGATGCGCCCGCCCACGTGCAAATGGGTCTCCTCGGTGGGGTTCTGCTCGTAGTCGAAGTCGTGGAGCAGCCCGACGATGCCCCAGGTCTCGATCCGGCCAGGGTCCGTCTCTCCGAACCAGCGCGCGTACGCGCGCATCGCCTCCTCCACCGCGCGCCCGTGCTGCCGGAGCGCCGGCGACTGCGTGAACTCGAACAGCAGCGACTCCGCCTTGGCCCGATCGAACCATTCGCCCATGCGGCCGAGCTTAGCAGGGTGTTTCAGGGAAGCGACCACCCACGCTGGCGGTAGGCCCAGCGGCCCACGAATTCGTGCAGCGCGAAGGTGCTGCGGGAGAGGTTCTCGGCGCGCGGCTGGAGACCCGCCGGGAAGCGCTCCGAGTCGTGGGCGCGAAAGTCGACCGGCAACGAGTCGAACGTGAGCCCGACCGCCCGGAAGCAGCCCTCGGCCCGCGGCAGGTGATAGGCGCTGGTGACGAGCAGAAGCTTCTTCCAACCGCGCTCGCGAACGAGGGCCGCCGAGGCGAGCGCGTTTTCGCGGGTGTTGCGGCTCCGGTCCTCGACGACGATGCGCGACCGCTCGATGCCCCACGCCTCGAGCTGCCGCGCCAGCACGCGCGCCTCCACCGCTTCCCGCACGCGCGGGTCGATGGAGCCTCCGCTGATCAGCACGTTGCGCGCGTGACCGGCCCGGAGCAGCTCGTAGGTGCGGAGGAGCCGCTCGACCGCCTCGGTGTAGTTGGGAACGCCGCTCGATTCGGTGGCCTGCGCGTCGAGAAAACCGCCGAGCAGGAGGACAGCGTCGTAGGGTACCCGCGGATCGAACGACGAGACGACGCCGCGCTCGAGCGAGCGGAAGAGCGCGTTGGCAACCGCCTCGGTGGAGAAGGCAGAGAGCAGCAGCAGCGCGGCGAGGAGGCAGCCCGCCGCGGCGCGCGAGCTTCCGCGGCGTCCCCGGAGCGCGAGGATCGCCGCCACGGCACAGAGCAACAGCGCCCAGGTGAGCGGCGCGGCCAAGAGGTCGGCGACTTTGGAAAGAGCGAAGAACACGAGCGCTCCCGTCTTGCGCGAGAGAATAGGGCGATGGCCGGCAAAGCGCGAGTACGCTCGGCGCTGGCCCCTGTATGCCAAGCGCACCTGACATCATATCAAGCAAACGCGACAAGCTGGCCAACATGGCGGAGCGGCTGGAGACCAGCTTGCGGCGCGCGCGGGTCGGACGCGGCCTCTCGCAGGAGGGGCTCGCCGCGTTTCGCGGCCGGCGTCGAGGCTGCGCGCGGCGCAGGGTGAAGGCTTGCTGCAGGCGAGAGCGTTCTCGCGTATCGTCGGTGGATGCGTGGAGCGATGGCGGTCCTGCTGGTCGCGGTCGGCGGAGCGCTGGGTTCGGTGTCGCGCTGGGCGGTGCAGGAGCTGCTCGCCGGCCGCAGCGCGGTGTTTCCCACCGCCACCTTCCTCATCAACGTGACCGGCTGCTTCCTCATCGGCGCCTTCGCCAGCGCCGCTGCGGCGCACGCCGACTGGAGTCCGGCCTGGCGGCTGCTGTTTCCCATCGGCTTCGTCGGCGCCTACACAACCTTTTCGACCTACGAGTTGGAGATCTTCCGGCTGCTGGAGCGCGGCGAGTGGGCGATGGGCGCGCTCTACTTCTTCGCCTCCAACGTCGCCGGCTTCGCGGGGATCGCGGCGGGCATTTGGGCTGGAAAGCGCATCGCCTGACGCCAAAAGAGTAGAGCTCGGCGGCGTCAGCTGGCCGTGGCCCCATCCACGTCCCGGGTCGAGAGCCACCAGTCGTCGCCGGCGAACCAGCAGCCCTCGTCCCGCGGTTCCGGAAGCCGTCTGAGCGATCGCACCGCGGCAAGGCCGCGGGAGCGAAACGCGTGGGCCAGCGAATCCACCCGCGCGGGCTCCTGCGCGCCGACATACGTAGATGAGGTCCGCCGCGCCTGCAGGGAGGTCAATCCCCGACGAAGGATGGACCACGACAGAAGGCCACTCCTGCAGGCGCGCGCTCGCGGTCGCCGCCAGCGCCTGGTCGATCTCGAACGCTGTGACGCTGCCCATCGGGCCGACCAGCTCCGCCAAAATGGCCGTGTAGTAGCCGGCGCCGGCGCCGACGTGGATGACCGACTCGCCGGTCTGAGGCGAGCAGGCATGAAGACAGCGCGCGTGGAGGCTCGGTAGACCCGTGGTGATGCCGCGTTCCGGGGCGAGGCCCACCACCATATCCTGGTAGAGGAGCGCAGGATCCGTCGAGAGCGTCGGCTCCCCGTCTTCGCAAAGGCGCCAGGGACCCGGGCCGACGAACTCGTGACGAGAGATCTTGGCGAACGCGTCGCGAAGCGGGGTGTCGCGGATTCCCGCGCGCGCGAGGACCACATCGGCGAACACGTTTCGAAAATCGGCGAGCCGGTCCAAGGGGAGACGAGTCTACCGGAACTGCGCCGGATCTGCGTCGGCAACGTGACCTGGGTCACGCCGCGGTCGGCGGCTCGTCACCGAGAGTTGGCCGAGTCGTAACGTTGGGGCTGGCGCGACAAAGCGTAGACAACGCTCCCACTTCGTACCAGTCGGGACCCCATCGTAGGAGCCAAATCATGATCAGGTTGAGACTCGTCGCTGCCAGTCTTGCGGCTGCCGTCTGCGTGGCTGCCGTTCCATCGTCTGCCCACGCGGTCCAGGTCACCTACCAGCCGTACATCCAGCCAGGAGACGCCAGCGGCTTCGCGAAGCGCGACCTGATGGTGATCGCCTGGCAGACGGACGAACGATCCCCAAGCCCTGACAGCTATCGCGTGTCGTTCGGCGGTGGGGATCGGCTCGACCAGCAGGCCGCGGCCGCCGGCCGCGTGGTCGACAACTACCTCTCCGTTGACCCGGCCCTCCCTCACCCGCCGACCGCACCCGGCGCGCACGTCAACTATCACGCCGTTCTCTCGGGACTCGAGTACGCGACCACGTATTCATATCGGGTGACCGGTCCTGGCCTGCCTCCGGAGGGCTTCTCGTCCTCGTTCCGGACGCGGACCCGCTCGGAGAAGTTCTCTTTCCAGGTGATGGGCGACGAGGGGTTGTTTCCTTCCGACCCGGCCCACCCTCCCTATCTCGCGAATCTGGAGGCGCGGATCGCTCACACAATGTTCAACGCCGACCGAATCGCCCTTCCGGACGGCGTGAGGCTGCCGCGGCCGGACCTGGCCCTGAACACCGGCGACAACGTCTACAACGCGGGGTCCGAAGGCAGCTACCGCGATTTCTGGATGCCGGTGTGGAACAGCGACGTCGACTCCAATGAGAGCGGCGCGCCATTCGTCCGCAGCATTCCTTACTACATCGTCGGCGGTAATCACGACTTCGGCGGCACCGGAGACTTCGTCAACCTGCTCGCCGCCGATCACGCAGGCCCCTACAGCGGGAACCTCGACGGGGGTGACGCTCTCCAATACTTCAACAACTATTATTTTCCGCTCAACGGACCCATCGGTGTCGACTCGCAATATATCTTCAATCACGACTCCCGCACGGCCAATGGCTTCTACTTTCGTTACCAGGGCAAGTCCTACTCCTCGCCAGCCGCGATCGAGGCGTTCCGCGCGAGCACCGCGGTGGACAGCGGGGGCGGGACCAAGCGGCAGATCGACCGGATGAGCAATTACTCCTTCGATTACGGAAACGCCCACTTCATCTTCCTCGACGCCAACCCTCATCTCTTCAATGCGATCGTCGATTACTCGGCCTTCTGGCAAAGGCCACAATCGAACTTCCCCGAGTACCCGTCGATCCTGCGCGACTGGATCGTCAATGACCTCGACGGCAGCGCTCAACCCTGGAAGGTCGCCGTCTTTCACCAGCCGGTGTTCTCGTCGGGACACAGCGGCGGGCGCAACAACCAGATGCGCCGGGTCATCCGCTTCCTGCAGGATCACGGCGTGAACCTGGTCTTCAACGGCCACGAGCACAACTACCAGCGGACCCGCCCCCTGCGCGCCCTCGAGGGAGTCGCCGCGACCCCGACTACCGCCGGTGCGCCGGTGGTCGAGCTCGACTCCACCTTCGACGGGATCAGGAACACGGTCCCGGATGGCGTCATCTATCTCGTCGAGGGCGCCGGCGGAGACAAGGACTTCGACAACAACCTGCCGCCTCCGCGCGGCAGCGGCGAAGGCGCCGACCAGGACGACGCGGCGACGGGGACGTTCACCTACGCGCCAGGCGAAACCTACGCGAACGGGCCGGCCTCGTGGCTCGACACGCATCTCACCAGCGTGGAGATGTCGAAGTTCCACCCCGGCGCGGGGACGGGGCCGAAGATCACCGATCTCTTCAAGGCCAAGCTCTTCTCGTTCGGGCAAGCGGTGGTCGATGGAAACGAGCTGACCTTCTACCAAGTCTCCGAGCCTCTCCTGCCGACGTCGTCGGCGACGGCCTCGAACCCGGCGCCCTACGGCACCGATGCGAGCGGCCGCCCGGTCAACGATCCGATCCCCGACACGCTCGTCGATCCCGCCACCGGCAAGGTGGTGACCGCCCCCGCGACGGGCCCTTCGGCGCTCCTCGATCTGTTCCGGGTAACGCGGCCGGACCTGGGCGAGCAGGTCCAGGTGAAGCTGGAGAGGCCGGAGGGAATCCGCTCGGGCGACGCCATCACGTACCGCGTGCGGATCGACAACCGTTCGGAGTATTCGCTCAATGGCGCACAGGTGGTGCTGACGCTTCCGAAGGACGTGTCGTTCGCGGGTGCACTCGACGACCGCACCACCCTCCACGGAAGGAAGGTCGTGATCACGCTGGGCAGGCTGACGCGCGGCGCAAACGCGACCGTCGAGGTGAGCGGCCGCATGTCCTCTCGCGCGGAGGGACGCGACTCTGCCAGGGTCCTTCTCCGCACCTCCACCGCGCAGACCGTGGGTGAGCAGGACGAGGAATCGGACGACTGAGCTTGGTTGAAGCGAGACGTGCAACCGGTCGGCGCGAAGATGCGCCGGCCGGTTGCTTGCGCTAAACGTGGCGAGCGCATGGTCGAGCCACACGCGACGGCCGTCGTTCTGCTCGTCACGGGAGTGCTCGTCGGTGTCGCGGCGCTGCTCAGCCGCGCTTCAGGGCGCATCGGCTTGCCGGTCGCGCTGGGGTTCCTGCTGGTCGGGATGCTCGCCGGTTCAGAGGGGATCGGCCGCATCCCCTTCGAGGACTACGCGCTCACGCTGCGGTTCGGGACCACTGCGCTGGCCCTGATCTTGTTCGACGGCGGGCTGCACACGCCGCTGGGAGCCCTTCGCGAGGCAATCCGTCCGGCGGCGTTGCTCGCCACAGCCGGCGTGGCGGGAACGGCGGCACTGGTGGCCATCGCCGCCCGCGCGCTCGGATTTGCGTGGCAGGGTGCGTTGCTGCTCGGGGCGATCGTCTCCCCGACCGACGCTGCCGCCGTCTTCTCCGTTCTGCGCAGCAGCGGCGTGCAGCTCCGCAAGCGCGTGGGGCTCGTGCTCGAGCTCGAGTCCGGCCTCAACGACCCGATGGCGGTCTTGCTCACGCTCGCGCTCACCCAGGCCAGCATCGGACAAGGCTTGTCCGCGCGCCAGGCCCTGCTCGAGGGGGCCCTCCAGCTGGCCGTGGGCGCGCTCGGCGGAATCACGGTGGGATGGCTCGGGCGCTGGATCCTGGCGCGCTCGCAACTCGCGGCGGCTGGGCTCTACCCCGTGGTCACTATCTCGCTTGCGCTGGTCGCCTTCGCAGCCCCCACGCTCCTGCACGGGAGCGGCTTTCTCGCCGTCTACATCGCTGGCGTGATTCTCGGCAACGCCCGCCTGCCGTACCACGGCGGACTGTCGCGCGTGCACGATGCCATCGCCTGGCTCGCGCAGGTGGGCATGTTCCTCCTGCTCGGCCTGCTGGTGTTTCCCTCGCGGCTGTTGGCGGTCGCTGGCCGCGGCCTCTCGCTGGGGTTGTTCCTTGCGCTGTTGGCGCGCCCGGTCGTGGTGGCGCTCTGCCTAATCCCATTTCGCATGCCGCTGCGCGAGATTGCTTACGTCGGGTGGGTCGGCCTGCGCGGCGCCGTGCCGATCATCCTCGCCACCTTCCCCGTGCTTGCGGGCGTGCCCGACGCGAAGCGCATCTTCGACGTGGTGTTCTTCATCGTGGTGGTGAACGCGATCGTGCCGGGCTGGACGGTCCCGCGCGCCGCGCGCCTGCTGCGGGTCGGCGGAGAGGCGCCGCCCGCCCCGCCTGCGCTGGTCGAGATACACTCCACCCGCCCTCTGCACGGCGATGTCCTCTCCTTCGTGATCGAGAAGGCCAGCGCGGTGGCCGGCTCGCCCATCTCGGAGCTGCCGTTTCCGCCCGGCGCGGCGGTGATGCTAGTGGTGCGCGGCTCCGAGCTGATCGCCGCGCGCGGGAGCACCCGGCTCGAGCCCGACGACCACGTCTACGTGTTCTGCCTGCCCGCCGACCGCGCGTTCGTGCAGCTGATGTTCGGCCGCGCCGAGGAATGAGTCCTCTTGTGAGAGCTGTGCTCGGTGGGCGAGCCGCCCCAAGCGGGCCGCATCCAACGTCGGCCCGGCGCCATGATTTCGAAGCAGAATTGGCACTTTCAGATCAGTGCACCTTCAGGCACCTCTTCTTAACTACCTGCGCCCAGTTCCGGCACAGGGCCGGACGCAAGGAGAAGAGGAACCGCATGAAGCTCACCGACCATCGGCGCCGCTGCATCGCGCTCGCAACGCTACTCGTACTCATCGCAGCCGGAGCAGGCTCTCGCGCGGGCGAGAACCAGGACCCGCAGGCCGAGCCCGACCAGGGAACGCAGACGCCCATCAAGCACCTGGTGGTGATCTTCCAGGAGAACGTCTCCTTCGATCACTACTTCGCCACCTATCCGCGTGCGCTCAATCCCGCAGGCTCACCGCGGTTCGACGCCCGCCAGTTCGTCGAGAAGGTCGGGCGCGGCGCCGGACCGAACGGCGAGCCCGGCGGGATGGTGATGGGCTACTACGACGGCAACACCGTCACCGCGCTCTGGAACTACGCGCAGGCCTTCGCGATGAGCGACAACTCGTACTCGACGACCTTCGGTCCCTCGACTCCCGGCGCGCTGAACCTCATCTCCGGACAGACGCACGGCTTCGCGCAGACGAGCTCCGCGGTGACGCCGGCCGGCACCGTGATCGGCGACCCGCAGCCCACCGGAGACCTCTGCAGCAACCGCGACAACACGACCTCGATCGATCCCAACAACAAGAACATCGGAGATCTGCTCAACGCGAGGAACGTCACCTGGGGTTGGTTCGAGGGCGGTTTCCGCGACTGCAAGCAGACGCACGCGAACAAGGCGGGCGTGGTGAGCAAGGACTACATCCCGCACCACGAGCCGTTTCAGTACTTCAAGTCGACCGCCAACCCCAAGCACCTGCCGCCGAGCTCGGTGTCGGCGATCGGCCGCACCGATCAGGCGAACCACCAGTATGATCTCACCGACTTCTGGGCGGCGGTCGATGCGGGCAACCTGCCCGCGGTCTCATTCGTCAAGGCTGCCGCCTATCAGGACGGACATGCGGGCTACTCCGATCCGCTCGACGAGCAGGAGTTCCTCGTCTCGACCATCAACCGCCTCCAGCGCACGCAGTACTGGAAGGACATCGCCGTCGTGATCGCCTACGACGACTCGGATCCACGACCACGCGATGGGTCCCATCGTCAACCAGTCGCAGGATCCGGTCCACGACGCGCTCTCGCCGGCCGGATGCGGCACGCGCGGCGACGCGCAGCACACGTTGGGGACGTTCCAGGACCGTTGCGGCTACGGCCCCCGGCAGCCGCTTCTGGTGGTCTCGCCGTTCGCGAAGTCGAACTTCGTGGATCATACGACCACCGATCAGAGCTCGATCCTCCGCTTCATCGAGGACAACTGGCAGACGGACCGCATCGGCAACTTCTCGTTCGATACCAAGGCGGGCTCCCTGCTGAATCTGTTCTCGTTCGGCGGCGACGAGGAAAGCCTGCCCAAGCTCTTCCTCGATCCGGCCACCGGCCAGAGGGTGGGCGGCAGCGAGCGCTAGGGCTCCGCCGTTCGCGCCTCCGTCGTGATGGCGACGGAGGCGCGTGGTAGACTCATTTGTATTTGGGAATGGTGAACTGAAACGTAGCGCCCGGACCGTCGTTCGCTCTGGCCCAGAGGCGGCCCCCATGATTCTGGACGATCGACTGACTGATCGATAGGCCCATACCCATGCCTCTCGGCTTGGTGGTGTAGAACGCGTCGAAGATGTGTTCGCGGCTCTGCGGGTCGAGGCCAACTCCTGAGTCTCGCACCGTCACGAGCACCTGCTCCGTTTCGCCATCCTGGGTTGCCACGGCCAGCTCCCGAGGCCGGTCTCCAACTGCACTCATGGCTTCGATCCCGTTCATGAAGAGGTTCAGCACCAGTTGCTGGAGCTGGATGCGGTCGCCCAATACCGGCGGGAGGTCATCGAGAAGCTCTGTCCGAAAAGCCACCCGGCTCTTTCGCATTTCGCCCTGGGCGAGAGCAACGACATCTTTGATCGTCTCGTTGAGGTCCAGACGTTCCATCTCGGGCGCGGCTTTCCGCGTCAGTGCGCGGATCCGTGCGATCACCTCGGCCGCTCGCTTCCCGTCTCGGACGATGCGCTGGGCAGCTTCGCGTGCTTCCTCGAGATTGGGGCGGCCGCCGGCAAGCCAGCGAATGCAGGCGTTGCCGTTGGCCACGATTCCGGAGAGCGGCTGGTTGACCTCGTGGGCAATGGAAGCGGCCAACTCCCCCATCGTCATGACCCGGGATACGTGAGCAAGTTCAGCCTGGCTCGTTCGTAGAGCTTCCTGCGCCTTTTTGCTCTCGGTGACATCCGTCACCGCGCCTACGAATTCGCGGCCATTCGTCGCAAGATGAGCGACCACCCTGAGATGCTTCACCGACCCGGACGGCATCAGCAGCCGATGCTCGAGATCAAACCCCCTTCTCTCCTGTGAAGCGAAATCCATGACGCGTCGGACGAGCGGCCTGTCTTCCGGGTGAGTTCGTTGGAGCACGCGTTCGATGTCAGGTCGGGTCGCGGGCTCGTACTCAAATATTCGAAACGTCTCCTGCGACCAATACAAAGTGCCGCTGGAAACATCCCAGCCGAAGGTGCCCGTGTGGCTGAGTCTCTGTGCCTCGGCGAGGTAAGCCTCACTCCGCCGCAGGGCCTCCTCCGTCCGCCTGCGCTCGGCTCTCTCCTGACCATCGCGGAGCGCTCGTTGCAGCGAAGGGACAATCCTCGACAGTCGAGTCTTGAAGACATAGTCCGTGGCGCCGAGCTTGAGCGCCTCAATCGCTCCCTCCTCGTCCAATGTTCCAGACACGAAGATGAACGGCACTTCCGGGTGCTTCTCCACCGCGAGTGTCAACGCTGACATGCCGTCGAACGAGGGAAGCGTGTAATCTGCCAGGATGAGATCAAAGCCACCCTGCTCGAGTGAAGCGCAGAAATCGACCTCGGTCTCGACGCGCGTGACCTGGCAGGCAACACCCTCCATCTCCAGCCTTGCCTGAACGAGCTCCGCGTCCCTCGGATCGTCCTCGAGATAGAGAATGTGTAACAGGGACTTCAAGAGTGCTTCCTTCTGATGCTCCCTGGCGGCGGCTCGTTGATGATCGCCCAGAAGACCCCGAGCTCTTTGATGGCATTGACGAACTCGTGAAAATCCACCGGCTTGACCACGTACGCGTTCACGCCCAGCTTGTAGCTTGCGACCATGTCCCGTTCCTCACGGGACGAGGTCAGCACCACCACGGGAATCATTTTCAGCTTCTCGTCAGACTTGATCGTCTGCAGCACCTCCAATCCGTCGATCTTGGGCAACTTCAGATCCAGCAACAGGACGGCGGGATTCTCACTCGGGCGCATCTTGAAGGATCCCCGGCAATACAGGTAGTCCAAGGCCTCTTCCCCATCCCGAGTGACGACGACCTCATTGCTGAGGTTGTAGTCCTCCAACGCCGTCAGAGTGAGCTCGACGTCTCTGGGGTCGTCCTCCACCATCAAAATGCGTCCCGAGGTGTCCGGCATAGTCATCTCCCGCGGCTGGGAATCGAGAAAGAGAAGGTTGCGCCTCCATCCACCAAAGCCTCAGCCCAGACTCTGCCTCCATGACGATGGATGATACGTTGAACGGTGGCCAGACCGATGCCAGTGCCTTCGAAAGCCTCGGGGCGGTGAAAACGCTGAAAGACGCCAAACAGCTTGTTGACATATTTCATGTCGAAGCCAACTCCGTTGTCCTTGATGAATACCGTCACCCCCTCGTTGTGATTCTCCAGGGATCCTATCTCAATCTCGGCTCGAGCGCGCTTGCGCGTGAATTTGACCGCATTCGACATGAGATTGACCAACGCAAGCCTGAGCATCGAACGGTCTCCAACCAGATCGGGCAATGCGCCAATCGTCCAAATGATGTTGCGCCCACCTGTCTCCGGTTTCATCTCGTCCCGGACTTCCTTGACCAGCTGTTCCAGGCTGACCGTCGTCTCTCGCGTCTCCGCGCGTGCGATCCGCGAAAAGGACAGGAGGTCATCGATCAAGGTGCCCATCCGCTTCGCCGAATCCTGGAGCGTCACCATGTATCTCTTGCTCTTCTCATCCAGGGCCGAGGACGCCTGCTTTTGCAGTAGCTCCGTATACCCGGCCATGTGGCGAAGAGGCGCACGCAGGTCGTGAGATATGGAATAGGCAAACGCTTCCAGCTCTTTGTTGCTGGCCTCGAGCTCGCCGCTTCTCTTCTCCAGATCGTCGTTGAGCTTGCGAATCTCCTGTTCCCGCCGCTTGCGATCGGAGATGTCATTGTTCGTTTCCAGGATCGCAGCGGGCTGCCCCTGCTCGTCTCGACGCAGAGTCCATCGGCTCGCCACCACCACCCGGGATCCGTCGGCTGTCGTCTTCTGCAACTCGCCTTCCCAGCGGCTAGTGCGCAGCAACTCCGCGCGAACTTCATCGATCGGTATCGGGAAGTCCGTCTGCAAGAGCTGGTGACTGTGCTTCCCGATCGCCTCCTCTGGCGACCACCCGTACAACTCGTGGGCCCCTCGATTCCAGTAGGTAATGATGTCGCTCATGTCACGGACGAAAATGGTGTCGTGGGTGAGGTTCAACAGGCTGGCCTGCTGGGTGCGCAAGGCCACTTCCTTCCGCAGCTCGTCGCGCGATTCCAGGAGCGCTCGTTCGAAGCGGCGCCGGGCGCCGGCGAACCAGGTGAGAAGCAACGAAAAGAGTACGAAAACGACGTAGTACGGAAGATCGACAGAATGAACGTAGAGACTGTGAAAGGGCTCCGTGAAGAAGTAGTTGAAGGCCAAGCTCGAGAGTACGACCGCGAGGATCGCAGGGCCCACGCCGAGGTACCAGACGACCAGCGCGATCTCAAAGAGGAAGACCGGAAACTCCAGGCGGCGGATGTCAAATCGTTGGAAGAGGAGTGCAACGCCGAGCGCCCCAACGATGGACACAATGGAAAGACCATAGCGCCCAACCCTGGATAGGGAAGCGATGAGGGATTCGTGCCGCGCGATGGTGTGGCTCGTTGCGCGAGCAGCGTCAGCAGCGAGGAAGCGCCGAACAGCGGCGCGAACCATCGTGGCCGTTGCTGCTCTGTTGCCACCGCCCATATAGCCTCTGTGCATCGAGCCGGTGAGTACACCCACACCGCGAGGGCAGAGGACGAATGAGCGCGAGTCTGTCGCCTCCTTCCTCCGGACGCAACCGTAAGCGTGGGCGATAAGGCCGGTCATGCAGCTTCCGTCCATTCGCCGCACCTCACGACGGCCAGGACGCGCGACGCGGTCAGAAGCGGACGACCGCCCAACTCCTCGCCGCCCGGCCGGGCAATGCCGAGTCGATCACTGCTGTCCAACGGACAGATAGCGCGGGCTCCACGTCGGGCGCGGCGCGAAGGGGGGATTGGCTCAGGCCGGCCGCCGGCGCGCCGGCTGCAGGGGCCAGGGTCAGCCCTGCCCTTGCGGGGCTGGCGCCAATGACCGACTGATCACGGAGTGCGGCAGATAGGAGCGCACGCGCCCTTGCGCGGCAGGCGTGTAGCGTACCCCCGGCGTGAGCCCGATGAACGCGAAGATGCCGGAGCTCAAGAAGGCATTGCCCCTCGGAAGCGCTTTCCCGACCCCGGCGGCCGGGATCTCCGGAAGCGCAGGCCATCAATTTCGATCCGGACGCGAAATAATCAATCAAGCTTGGGTCCGAGCCTCTTGATCATCGCTCGCACCGTGGCTCCCGGGGCCGATGGTCAGATCGATGAGCCTCGTGAGCGAAACGGATCGCGGGTGACGTCGGATGACCTGAAATACTCATCGTACCTCCGGCCATCGAGCTATGACGCCCAGGCACGGCACTGTGAAAGGCATTCATAATGCCGGTGGCCGCGGAGCGGGGAGCTGAGCCCTTTGGCGTGCGATCTACTGCTAGGCAACTGGGGCCCTTCATTGCGGACGGGCTTCTCCGAACCGGCTTGTAGCTGGCGGCATCCGAGCAATCCGGAGTGGCACTCTCGAGCGATGGGGGAGCTGGATGCGTGGACTCTTCACGAAGATCCTGGCGGGAGGATTGATCATGGCTGCGCCGGCCGTGGCTCCGTCGGCGGAGGGTGTTGCGAGCAAGCTCAGCCCCTACGCGGTGGCAGACACGACGCGGCGGCTGGCAGAGACCGCGCACAGCAAGGGGCTCACCCTCTTCGCCCGCATCGACCATGGGGGCGGTGCGCGCGGCGTCGGGCTGGAGATGCAGGACGAAGAGCTGCTCGTCTTCGGCAATCCGCGCACCGGCACGCCGCTGATGGTAGCGCGGCCGCTGGTGGGTCTCGAGCTCCCGCTGCGGGTGCTGGTGTGGCGCGACCCGGAGGGACGGGTCTGGGTGAGCTACGAAGAGAGCGCATTCATCGCGCGGCGATTCGGTCTACCCGATGGCCTGGAAAGGAACATTGCCGGCGTTCCGGCGCTGATCGACGCGGCGCTCAAATGAATGCGGAGGTCACGGGGTGTTGCGGGAGTGGCGTTCGAGCCAGTCGTCGACTAGGAACAGGGCGAGGGCGGCGAGCAGGATGCCGGAGGCCGCCCATGCGGCGGGCGGGCCAAGGCGGGCAGTGAGGTACGCGCCGAGGAGCGCGCCGGTCAGGAAGCACAGGATCATGGTGGCGAGGCCGCGGAACCGTTCCCGCGCCTCCATGTCATCGGCGACCGTGGCCAAGTAGAGCGCCTGCACGGCGCTGCGCAGGTTACCCGTCATCACGGTCGTGTTGTACCTCCACCTGATGAGTGTGCCGAACGTCGAGACCTGGATCGAGGCGACGAACGCGATCGTGACCGTGACCACGAGGTCCGGTACGCCGGCGGGCAAGAACCCGACGACCACCAGCACCGCGATCTCGAGCACCAGGGCGGCGCGTGTCGGCCAGCGGAGCGCGGCGGCCACCCGTGGGCGCCGGAGCGTCTCGGCGACCGCGACGCCGAGGGCGAAGGCGACGACCGGCGGCACATGCCGCAGCGCCTGCGACCACTGCCCGGCGGCCGCCTCCACGCCGAACAGCACCAAGTTGCCCGTCTGGGCATTGGCGAACACGCCGTGCCGCCCGACGTACGTGTAGGCGTCGAGAAAACCACCCGCCACCGTCAGTACGGCGCCCAGCCGCAATGACTCGGTGGTCGGCCGCGGTCGCGCGTCACCCTCGCTCATGCCTTCCCTCCTGGTCGACGATGCGAGCATCAAGCCGGACCGCAACCCGAAGCTCAAGGCGAGCGGGTGAACATCAACTAGCCGAGCCGGGCTCCCCGCCCTGATCAACTTCTTCAAGTCGCTTCCCGCCGAGCGGTACCGCTCGTTCGAGGACCTGCTGCGCGATTTCGCCGAGGCGGAGCGGCGCTTCGCCGACTTCACCGCCGCGCGGGAGCGCGGTCCGGGCCGCGCTGCTACCGAGGACGGCCGCGGCCCGGTCCGTCATCCCTGAGCCCCCGCGCTGAGCGGGCGTTCAACAGACTCTAGCAGGGTGCTGAAGAACTCGGACCGAGCCCGACGAGAGAGGGCCAAGCGATGCAAGGAGCGACGACGAAGAGGACCGGGTCGTCTCTGAGGAGGAGCGACGCGGCAGCGCGCCGGCCATCGCTCGGCTGGCGACGGGAGAGTTTTTCAGCACCCTGCTAGGGCCGCGTCGGGTCCTGCGCCTGCCGCTCGCGGTTCTTCAGCGACCCCTCCGAAGGAGCAGACATCCCGGGGTGCTTGCCGTCGTGGGAGGGCACACCGGCGGGGCTGCCGGCGGTGTAGACGCCCACTTGATCCGGCTCTGTCAACTCGACGCGCGCGCCGAACGGCGCGCCGCGCGGCGTGGCCAGCACAAACCGCGTGGCCACGTCGCTGACGGTGATTCCGATGAGCAGCAGTACGAACATCGCCGAGACGATGATGACCAGCCGGTTGGGTCCCCGCTGCTCCCAGAGATGCATGAAGAACAGTGCGACCAGCGTGGACTTCACCGTCGCGATGGTCAGCGCCAGGGGGAGCGCCCACGTGCCCAGGTGTGCATGGCCGGTGTAGTACGTGACCCCGGTGAGGACCAGCAGGGCGATCCAGACCCCGACGTAGGGGGCGGCGGAGTGGTGCTCCGGCGCCTCGCTGGGATGCCGCGGATCTCTTGCCTGCGGTGCGCTGACGTGTTCCGCCACGGCGAATCTCCGATCAGATCAGATAGAGCAGCGGGTAGAGGAAGATCCAGATCAGGTCGACGAGGTGCCAGTAGAGGCCGCCCAACTCCAGGCCGGTGTAGTAGCGAGAGGAGAAGCGGCCGCGCGCCGTCTTGACCATCAGCACCGCGAGCACGGTCATTCCGACGATGACGTGGATGGCGTGCAGGCCGGTGGAGAGAAAGTAGATGGTGAAGTACATCGGCGCGCCGGGCTCCTGCACCTCTTCGAAATGGTAGTAGCGGCCCGGCAGGGCCCCCTCCTGGAACTTGTGCAGGTACTCGATCGACTTCACGCCGAGGAAGGCGAGGCCCATCGCCAGCGTCGCGGCGAGGCAGAGCACCGCCAGCCGGCGGCGGTCGGTCCGCGCGTAGTGGATGGCCAGCGCGACCGAGAGGCTGCTGGTGATGAGCACGAAGGTGTTGAGCGTTCCCGCCCACAGGTCGACATGGCGGCTCGCCTGCGCGAAGCCGTCGGCGAACTGGAAGCGGTAGTAGGCATACGCCGTGAAAAGGCCGGCGAAGAGCAGGATCTCGGTGGCGAGGAAGAGCCACATGCCCATCCGCACCGCCTCGTTCTGCTGCTCGAGGCTCTCGAAGTGGTGGCCGAGGATGCCCTCCGGGATCCCGGAGGGCTGGCCGTGTGCGGCGCCGTGACCGGCGGCGGGCGCCGCGGGGGCAGTGCTAGCTTGCATGGAAGACCCCGCTGGGCGCGTGCGTCCGGTAGTCGTGCGGTTCCTGCGTGATGGTGGGGATTTGATCGAAGTTGTGCGTTGGCGGTGGCGACGGCGTCATCCACTCGAAGCCCTTCGAGCCCCAGGGGTTTTGCTCGCAGCGCTTTCCCCAGCGCAGCGCGAGCACGAGGTAGATGACGATGATGATGAGCCCGAACGCGAGCAGCGAGGCGCCGGCGGTGGAGGCGACGTTGAGCGCCTGGAACCGCTCCGGGTACTGGTAGTAGCGGCGCGGCATCCCGTAGTTGCCGAGCAGGAACTGCGGGATGAAGGTGGCGTTGAACCCGAGGATGATCAGGGTCGCCGCCACCAGGCCCCAGCCTTCGTGGTAGGTGCGGCCGAACATCTTGGGGAACCAGTAGTGGAGGCCGGCGAGGAAGGCCATGATCACCGCCCCCACCATGATGAAGTGGAAGTGGGCGACCACGAAGTAGCCGTCGTGCCAGTGCACGTCGAGGGAGACGGTGGCGAGCGCGATGCCGGTCATGCCGCCGAAGACGAGGAAGAAGAGGAACCCGCAGATGTAGAGGAACGGCGTGGTGAAGAGGATGGCGCCGCGGTAGAGCGTGCCCACCCAGTTGAAGACCTTGATGGCGGTGAAGACGCCCACCAGCATCGAGATGACGGCGAAGATGCCGTTGGTGAGGCCCGACTGGCCGGTCACGAACATGTGGTGGCCCCAGGCGAAGAACCCGACGAAGGCGATGCCCAAGGAGCTCATCGCGATGGCCTTGTAGCCGAACGGGTTCTTGCGGGCGAAGGTGCAGATCGCCTCGCTGATCACGCCCATCGCCGGCAGCACCATGATGTAGACGGCGGGGTGCGAGTAGAACCAGAACAGGTGCTGGAAGAGCAGCGGGTCGCCGCCACGGGCCGGGTCGAAGAGACCGAAGCCCATCACGTTCTCGACGCCCACCACCGCCAGCGCGAGCCCCAGCACCGGCGTCGCCAGCACCTGGATGACGCTGGTCGCGTAGGTGGCCCAGACGAAGAGCGGCAGCCTCATCCAGGTGAGGCCGGGCGCGCGCAGGGTGTGCACGGTGACGATGAAGTTGATGCCGGTGAGGATCGAGGAGAACCCGATCACGAAGAGCCCGAGGATGATCGGGAACACCTGCGTGGAGGTGGTGGAGGAGTACGGCGTGTAGAAGGTCCAGCCGGTATCGGCGCCGCCGTGGATCATGCCCCACAGCGCGATGGCCGCGCCGGCGATGTAGACGTAGAAGGAGAAGAGGTTGAGCCGCGGGAAGGCGACGTCGCGCGCGCCGATCATCAGCGGGATGAGGAAGTTGCCGAACCCCGAGGGGATCGCCGGGATCATGAAGAAGAAGATCATGACGATGCCGTGGAGCGTGAACAGCCGGTTGTAGGTGAGCGCGTCGAAGAGGAACGGGCCCGGCTGGAGCAGCTTGAGGCGAAGCGCCATGGCGAACGAGCCGCCGAGGAAGAAGAACGCGATCACCGAGACCAGGAACATCACGCCGACCCGCTTGTGGTCGCGCGTGTTCAGCCACGACATCACGGTGGTGCCGTCGCGCAGGTAGGTCGGGGCCGGGCCCGCGCCCGCGCCGAGGGTGTGGTTACCGTCCGCGGATCGGAGCATAGACCGGTCCCTCCGGCGGGCCGATTTTCACGGCGTCGCTCTGCAACGATTTCATGTATTCGACGAGCGCGGCGATCTCCGGCCCGGCGAGCTTGTTCTGGTAGCTGGGCATCACCGGCTGGTAGCCCGCGACGATCTTGGCGAGCGGATCCATGATCGACTCGGTCATGTAGCCCTCGTCGATCACCACCGTCTGGCCGTCCTGCATCTTCTCCTTGCGGCCGTACATGTCGAGCCAGGTGGGCCCGATGTGCCGGGTGCCGTCGACGGTGTGGCACTTCACGCAGCCCGCCGAGATGGAGAGCAGCCGGCCCTGCTCGGCGAGGCTGCTCGCCGGCGGGACGAACTCGAGCGGCGTGTTGGTCCCGTCCTGCCTGCGCGAGAGGCCGCGTCTGACGCCCTGCAGCCAGTCCTCGTACTCCTCCGGCTTCATCACGATCACCTCGCCGCGCATGATCGAGTGGCCGGCGCCACAATATTCGGTGCAGAGGATCTCGTAGCGGCCGGGCTCGGTGGCCTCGAACCAGGTCTGCGTGTAGCGCCCCGGCACCACGTCCTGCTTCACCCGGAAGGAGGGCACGAAGAAGGAATGGATCACGTCCTGCGAGGTGAGCAGCAGGCGGACCGGCCGGTTGGCGGGGATGCGCAGCACGTTGACCGCGTTGGGGCCGTCCGGATAGGCGAACTTCCACATCCACTTCTTCGCCATCACGTACACGTCCATCGTGTCCGGCGGCGGCGTGGTCTGGCGCACGTACTCGCGGTAGCCGATCGCGAACCAGAGCAGGAAGAGCGCGAGCGGGATCCCGATGAACGTCGCCTCGACCAGCGCGCTGGGAGTGACGTGCGGAGTGGTCTGGTGCTCCGAGCGGCGCCGGTAGCGGACGAAGAAGAAGAGCGCGCAGAGGCCCACCGCCGTGGACATCAGGATGGTGGTGAGGATGACGAAGTAATGGAGCCGGTCCACGTCCTGCGCGAAGCTCGACGCCTGCTCCGGCAGAAACAGCATGCGGCGCAGAAACTCGTTCACGAAGTTCGCTCCTTTGCTGCGAGTACGCCGGCGCGCTGCGCCTTGCTCTTGCGGTATTCGCGGCGCCAGAGGACGGCGAGCAAGCCGGCCAGCCCGAGGAAGGCGAGCAACGCGCCGCCGCGGACGAAGCCCCAGACGTAGAGGCCGTAGCGGCGGGTGGTGGGGTCGTAGCGGAAACACTCCAGCAGCACGCGATCGAACGAGGTGCCCACCTTGCCGCCGCTCGCCTCGACCAGGGCCAGTCGCAGGTCGCGCGGGGGGAAGGTCACACCGTAGAGGTAGCGCGAGATCCGGCCGTCGGGCGTCAGCACCACCGCTACCGCGGGGTGGTCGAACTGCTTGGTCTGCTCGTCCCAGCGGTACTTGAAGCCGACCGCGTCGGCGACCTGGTGGATGGCCCCCTCGCTGCCGGTGAGGAAGAGCCAGTCCTGGGCGTGCGCGCCCTTGGCGCTGTTGAGCTTCTGCAGATAGCCCTGCTGGTAGACTGCGCTATCGCGCGGGGTGTCGCGCGGATTGAAGGAGATGGTGACCGCCTGGTAGTCCTTGCCAAGCTCGAGGCCCGACTCGTTCAGGCCCTTGACCAGGCCCTGCATCACCAGGCTGCACAGCATCGGGCAATCGAAATAGACCAGCGAGAGCAGCACCGGCTTGCCGTGGCCGTACAGGTCCTTCACCGCGAGCTGGTTGAGGAACGCGTCGAAGAAGCGCGGGTCCTCGGGCAGGCGCTCGTTGAGCCGCTCGACGACGTCGATGTTGCTCGACACCGGCGGCGCGCCGGAGCCGCTCCCGGGCGCCTGCGCGCGCACCCCAGCCGCAGCGCCCAGGATCAGGGCGCAGGCCGAAAGCCGCAGGCCGTAGGCAACTCTCCTCACTTCTGCTGCTCCTCGACGATCAGGTCCATCGCGCGCTCGATGGGGATGCGGATGGTGCCCGTCTTGCGGTCCGTCCAGCCGTAGGTCTGCAGGCGGCCGGTGCCCTTCTCGTTGACGTACTCCTCGTGATACCGGCTCACCCAGCGGTTGAGCTCGAACGGCACCTGGTCGACGATGTTGATCTCTTCCTGGCCGATCGCGGCGGGGATGTAGGCACGGCGGCGTGGGTGGGCGTGCGGGCGGGCTCGGTGGCGGCGGTATCGCTCATGGCTGCGTGTACCTCAGCGAATCGGGCAGGTACGGGTCGCCCACCGGGACGGTGAAGCGTCCGCGGGCGCGGGCGAGGGCGACGGAGATGGCGATACCGCCCACGCCGACCAGCGCGGTGACCTGGGTCCAGTGGAAGAAGATCCCGTGGGGATGGAAGGTCGGGACCACCACCCACCAGGTATCGATGAAGCACGCCACGAGCAGCCAGCCGGCCAGGACCGAGAGCGCGCGCGGGCGCAGCTTCAGGTCGCGCGAGAGCAGCAGGAAGAAGGGGATCAGGAAGTGGCCGACGATCAGCAGCACCCAGATCGGCTTCCAGGGGCCGGCGGTGCGGGCGACGAACCACGACAGCTCTTCGGGCAGGTTCGCGATCCAGGTCAGCATGTACTGCGAGAAGGTGACGTAGGCCCAGAACGCGGTGAAGGCGAGGAGCAGCTTGCCGAGATTGTGGTAGTGCGCGAGCGAGACGAACGGTCCGTGCGTGCCCGGCTGGTGGCGGACCGCGGCGCTGGCGATGGTCAGCAACGCGATGGCGCCGAGGAAGGCGCCGGCGAAATAGTAGATGCCGAAGATGGTGCTGAAGAAGAGCGGGTTCAAGGACATCAGCCAGTCGAACGAGGCGAACGTCAGGGCCAAGCCGACGAAAGGCAGCCCGCCCGCGGAGAGCGCGCGCTGGCGCCGGGTGAGCGCGACGCTGTAGGTCGCGTCGGTCGCCGTGTCCTGGCGGTTCGACCAGGTCCAAAGCAGCCACGAGACGAGAAGGAAGATCGCGAAATAGATCGCGGCGCGGACGGTGAAGGAGCCGAGGTTCAGATAGGCGTGCTTGGCCTGGACGATCTTCAGCCCCTCCTTGCCCAGCGAGGCAGGCGGCTCGATCCAGAGGAAGATCTTGCGCGCAAAGACCAGGATGGGGAGGAACAGCACCGCGAACGCCGGCAGCGAGGCGTGCATCGTCTCCATCGCGCGGCGGAGCACGATCATCCAGCGCGCGCCGGCGGCGTTGAAGGCCATGGTCAGCACCAGGCTGCCCAGGGCGATGCCGAGCCAGTAGACGAAGGCGGTCAAGTACGAGATCAGCGCCTCCTGCGGCGCCGTGAGGCCGCCCAGCGCGGTCAGCGCGAGCCCGGCCACGCCGGCCACCGCCGCCCGCAGCACGGCCCGCTGACCGCCGGCGAAGGGCTCGAGCGTGTACGGCGTCTCCTGCGCATCGTGCGCGCGATCGTGCGTGCTCACGGCGACTCCTTGGAAAGCTCGCTGCGCACCGCCGGCGGCGCGTCCGACAGCTTCGCGGCCTGGCTGCGCTGCAGCGCGCGCACGTAGGCGACCACCGCCCAGCGGTCATCCACTGTCAGGTCGGCGGCGTACGACGGCATCAGGCCGTAGCCGTTGGCGATGACCTCGTAGGTGTGGCCCACCGGCTGCGAGGCGCGCTCGTGCAGGTTGGGCGGCGGACGCAGGGACATCTGCGAGGCGACCAGGCTCTTCCCGTCGCCGGCCAGGCCGTGGCAGATGGCGCAATAGATGTTGAACTTGGCCTGCCCCCGCAAGAGCAGCTCGTGGGTCAGCTTGACCGGGATGGCAGTGAGGATCTTGCCCTGCTCGTCGGTGCCGGTGGTCAGCGCCAGGTTGCCGACCACCCGCTCGCGCGGAATGGTGTTCGCCGGCGGCACCCGCATGGCGCGTCCATCGAGGTAGAAGTCGTTGCGAGCGTAGGCCTTGTACTTGGGCTGCAGCATCATCGGGTCGATCGACTCCGACTGCACGCAGCCCGCGGCCAGCGAAGCGACGAGCAGGGCGGGCAGATGTCTGCGCGCGTTCATTCGGTGGGCCCTCGCACGGTTTCCACGTGGCGCGCTCCCAGGTCGCGGAGGCGCTGCAGCACGGGCGCTACGGCGGACTCGTCGTCCTGCTCCTGCTCGACGCTGATCCAGAAGGCGTCGAGCGAGGCCGAGCGGAACGCCTCCGACTCGAAGACGGGGTGATACGGCCGCGGCAGCTTGAAGAAGAACCCGATGGTGCCGAAGAAGAGCGCCAGCGCGGTCATCAGGATCCCCGACTCGAAGGTGATGGGGATGTTGGTGGGCCATCCCGCGATGGTGCGGTCGCCGACGTTGAGCGGGTAGTCCCAGGCGTTGCACCACCACTGCAGCAGGTAGCCGCCGCAGGCGCCGGAGACGCCGCAGATGAGCGCCATCAGCGGCACTCGCGAGCGGGGCAGCCCGAGCGCCTCCTCCATGCCGTGCACCGGGAAGGGCGAGTAGGCGTCCAGCGTGCCCACTTTGGCTTCCCGCAGCGTGCGCGCGGCCACCAGCACCGAGTCGGGGTCGCGGAACTCGCCCAGGACGAAGGTCTTCATCGCCATGGCTTACGCCCCCCCCCGCGGCGCGCCCGGAACCGGCGCGGGGAAGCCGAACGGCCCTGGCGCGGCGGGCTCTCCCGCGCCGTGCGGGGGCGCGCCGGTTCTGGGCTCGTGGCGCAGCTCGTGGTTGAACTCCTTCACCTCGGTGATGGCGATCGCCGGCAGGAACTTGAGGAAGAGGAGGAAGTTCATCCCGAAGAAGCAAAGGGTGCCGCCGTAGAGGCTGATGTCGACCCAGGTGGGGAGGTACATCGCCCAGCTCGAGGGCAAGAAGTCGCGGTGCAGGCTCGTGACGACGATGACGAAGCGCTCGCTCCACATGCCCACGTTGATGAGCAGGGAGGCGATCCACATCACCGCGATGTTGGTCCGCATCGTCTTCGACCAGAAGATGTTGGGCAGGATGCAGTTGCAGAAGACCATCATCCAGAAGATGGTCCGGTAGGGTCCCGCGCGGCGGTTGAGGAAGACGAAGAACTCGTACGGATTGCCCGAGTACCAAGCGAAGAAGTGCTCCATCACGTAGCCGTAGGCGACGAGCAGGCCGGTGACGAGGATGACCTTGTTCATCGCCTCCAGGTGTCGCAGGGTCACCACGTGCTTGAACTTCATGAAGCGGCGCGCGGGCACCATCAGCGTGATCACCATCGCGAAACCGGAGAAGACCGCGCCGGCCACGAAGTAGGGCGGGAACACCGTGGTGTGCCAGCCGGGCAGCACCGAGACGGCGAAGTCGAAGGACACGATGGTGTGCACCGAGACGACCAGCGGGGTCGCGATGCCGGCCAGGAGCAGGTAGGCGATCTTGTAGTGGTTCCAGTGCCGCGCCGAGCCGGTCCAGCCGAGGGCGAGCATGCCGTAGACCAGGCGCCGCTTGCGGCCCACCGAGGCGTCGCGCAGCGAGGCCAGGTCTGGGATGAGCCCCAGGTACCAGAAGAGCAGCGAGGTGGTGAGGTAGGTCGAGACCGCGAACACGTCCCACATCAAGGGCGACTTGAAGTTGGGCCACATGTTCATCGTGTTCGGGTACGGGAACAGCCAGTACGCGAGCCACGGGCGCCCGAGGTGCAGCACCGGGTAGAGGCCGGCGCACATCACCGCGAACAGAGTCATCGCCTCGGAGAAGCGATTGATCGACGTGCGCCACTTCTGCTGGAAGAGGAGCAGGATGGCGGAGATCAGCGTGCCGGCGTGGCCGATGCCGATCCACCAGACGAAGTTGACGATGCCGAAGGCCCAACCGACCGGGATGTTGTTGCCCCAGGTGCCGATGCCTTTTGCCACGGTGTAGCTAGCCGCTCCGAGCATCACGCCGGTGCCGGTGAGGCCGATGAGGAACAGGATCCACCACTGCCGGGGGGGCGGGCGCCAGACGAAGTCGAGGACGGCGTTGCCCCGTGCGACGGGCGGGTGGGCGGCCTCTGGGGCGCTCATGCCAGCTCCGGGTTTGGGTTCCTGATGCGGGCGAGATAGGCCGTGCGCGGCCGCGTGCCAAGCTCGTGGAGCACGTCGTAGCGGCGCGGATCCTTGTGCAGCTTCGCCACCTTCCACGACGGGTCGTGCAGCGAGCCAAAGGAGATTGCCTGCGCCGGGCAGGCCTGCGCGCAGGCGGTCACGATGTCGCCGTCCTGAATGACCTTGCCGCCCACCCGCGACTCGATGCGCACGCGCTCGATGCGCTGAACGCAGTACGTGCACTTCTCCATGACGCCGCGCGCGCGCACGGTCACGTCGGGGTTCTGCGACATGCGCTCTACGCTCGAGTACTGCGCCGTGTAGTTGAAGAAGTTGAAGCGCCGGACCTTGTAGGGGCAGTTGTTGGAGCAGTAGCGGGTGCCGACGCAGCGGTTGTAGACCATCACGTTCAGGCCCTCGTCGTCGTGCACGGTGGCGTTGACCGGGCAGACGTACTCGCAGGGCGCGCTCTCGCAGTGCTGGCAGAGCATCGGCTGGACCAGCACCTCGGGGTTGGCCTCGTCGCCCTTGTAGTAGCGGTCGATGCGCAGCCAGTGCATCTCGCGGCTCTTGGCGACGTTGTCCTTGCCCACCACCGGGATGTTGTTCTCGCTCTGGCAGGCGATGACGCACGCGTTGCAGCCAGTGCACTTGCCCAGGTCGATGGCCATCGCCCACTGGAAGCCGTCGTACTCGGCGGGCGGGTGCAGGGTGAGCTGGGGGCCGCGGTGCTCGCCCAGGATCTCCTCGCCCTCCTTCTCGAACTCCTCCAGCGGGAGCGAGAGGACGATGGCGCGGCCCTCCATGCTGTGGTGCTCCTGCGTCTGCACCAGGTGGAGCTTTTCGGGGACCGCCGCGCGGTGCAGCGCAAGGCCGCGGTCGAACCAGAAGCCGTCGACGGTGCGCAGCGCGTTGGCGTTGAAGCCGACGCCTGCTGCCAGCGTCTCCCCGGAGCTCTGCCGCCCGTACCCGACGGGCAAGGTGACCGCGCCCTCGGCCTGGCCCGGCTGGATGAGCACCGGCGCGCGCACGGTTCGGCCGCGCAAGGTCAGCTCGACCACGTCGTCTTGCTGCAGCTTCAGCCGGGCAGCGGTGGCGGGTGCGATCAGGGCCGCGTTGTCCCAGGAGAGGCGGGTGATCGGGTCGGGCATCTCCTGCAGCCAGGCGTTGTTGGCGAAGCGGCCGTCGTAGAGGCGCGCGTCGAGAGCGAAGTCGGCCTCCAGCGCGTCCGCAGCGGCGGCCGGAGCGCGCGCGGCCTCTTGCGCGGCGGCACCGATCGCCTCCCAGCGCGGCGTCGCCTTCTCGGCGGGCGTGGCGCTCTTCGGCACCACGCCATCGGAGACCCAGCGCTGCCACGACTGCTCGAAGGCGGGGGCGCCGCCCGCGGTCCGTCCCTGCCAGAACTCGCGCAGCTGGGTGAACGCGCCCTTCTCGCCCTCGCCGAGCAGGCCGGAAAGCAGGTCGATCTCCGTCTGTCCGTTGTAGAGCGGCGAAACCAGCGGCTGCTGGAAGGTGACGGTCCCGTCCTCGGCGCGGCCGTCTCCCCACGACTCGAGCTCGTGCGCGGCGGGGATGAACCAGGTCGCGTGCTGCGCGGTCTCGTCCTCGTAGGGCGAGAGGTAGATGACGTTGGGCACCGACCGCAGCGCCCGCCCCAGATCCAGGTCCGCGGGAGCGCCGTAGACCGGGTTGCGCGCGGTGATGACCAGCGTGTGCACCTCGCCCTTGCGAATCTCGGCGACGAGCTGCGAGAGCGCGCGCGGGCCGCTCGACTGATCGAGCAGCAGCGGATTTCCCAGCTTCGCCGCGGAGCTTCCCAGCGCCGAGTTGATTGCGTGCGCGATGGCATGCACCGCCGCGGGCTGCCGCGCGCCGGCGAGCACGACCGACTTCGCGCCGCCGCGCACCAGGTCCTTCGCAAGCCCGTCGACGAACTTGCGCTGGTCGGGCGGGAGCTGAACCCCAAGGGAGGCGAACCGGCCGACCTCGCCGCCGGCCGCCTTGGCCACGGCTGCGAGCAGCGCTGCGGCCACGCGCTGCACCTCCGAGGGCCGCACCGGCAGCCGGTGGTCCGCGGACGCGCCGGTGACGCTGAGGCTGGTCTCGATCTGGTAGAGGCGGTTCATCTCCCCAGCGTGCCCGGACGGCTGGAGAGGAAGTCGCTGTCGAGGGATGCGATCACTGCGGCGCCCGACAGATCGACGCGCGGCTCGAGCGGTTGCCCAAAAGCGATGCGCGCTCCGTCCAGGACGCTGTCGCGCGCGTCGGCCGACCAGCCCTGGAAGCGGGCGCGCGGCAGCTCGCCCGCGATGCGCTCCCGCAGGTGCGCGAGCACCGGCGAGGTGGACGGCTCCATCAGGAAGCGCACGCCGGCGCCCTTGTCCTTCGCCTGCAACTCCGCGATCTGGCGCACCTGCGCTTCGAGGAACGCCTTCCACGAGCGCGGCGACCCGCGGAGCTTCACCCCCGAGGCGCGCTGGGGATCGTAGAGCGAAAGCAGCGCGGCCTGGTGCCAGAGGCCGGTCGCGCCGAGGCTGTCCGGGTGGTCGGGGTTGCCCTCGATCTTGGTGGGCCGCCCCTCGTACGCGGTGACGAGCAGACCGGTGGCGTAGCCGCCCAGCGCGCTCATGGTGGCGTAGTGCAACGGCTTGCCGGGCACCACGTTCTCAGGCTGGCGCGTGTAGGGGAGAGCCTGTTCGCGCGGCCTGCGCACGCAGGCCGAGAGGCCGGCCAGCGCCATCGAGCCGCCGAGGAGCTGGAGAAAGCCCCGGCGCGAGGTGCCGCCTTCGCCTTCGTTCGCGAAGGGCGCGTCGAGCCCGTCGGCGTCGGTCGCGCCCGCCGGGAACTCCGCCTTGACCGCATCGGCTTCGGGGCCGCCGCGGAGGCGCTCCTGCAGGCTGCGCCAGAGGGACTGGGATGCGCCTTTGCCGGCTGCTCCCACCACGGGGAGCGATCTCTTTAGCGATGGCATGTCGAGCAGCTCGTGCGCGGGTGGACGTCGTACTCGCGGCGAAGCTTCTCGCCGAGGAAAGTCTCCTGGCCCTTGGGGGGCTCCCAGGCCATGTTCGTGATCTCGCTCTTCGGGCGCAGGAACTTCTCAGGCTGCCGGTGGCAGTCGAGGCACCAGCCCATGGTGAGCGAGGCGAACTTCTCCACCGCCGGCATGCGGTCGATGCGCCCGTGGCAGGTGGCGCAGCCGACGCCCTTGGCGACGTGGATCGAATGGTTGAAGTAGGCGTAGTGCGGGACCTTGTGCACCCGCTCCCAGGGAATCGGCCGATCCTCGAAGAAACTCTCGCGCACCGGTGCGAGCTTGGGGCTCTTGTTCCACACCTGCGCGTGGCAGTTGAGGCAGAGCGAGGTGGGCGGGAACCCCGCGCTCGCAGCCTTCTCGACCGTGGTGTGGCAATATCTACAATCGATCCCGATCTCGCCCACGTGGTGGCGGTGGTCGAACTGCACCGGCTGGTCGATCGGGTCTTGTTGCTGGGTGAACAGAGGCGAGCGCACGTAGATCATCAGGCCGCCGATGCCGCCGGCGGCTAGCGCTCCCACCGCCGCGATCGAGAGCTTGGCGACGGTGTTCGACCAAGGCTTGAACAGAGAGCTCATTGCCCGTCCCGTTCCCGCGTGGAACTCGCTCGCGCGACGGTCCGGGCCGATCCGGGCGCCTTCGAGCGCGGCTCACCTACCGCTGAGTCGCCTGCATGACAAGGAATAGTTTGTCGCAGTGTGGCGAGCCGCATGCGCCGTCGCCCATCCCTAAACGATGGTGCCGCACGGACCTGGAGCGAATCCGTGAGGATTGGCAGTCTTTCGCGCCCGCGAAAGTGCAAGAGACAGGCCGCCCTCAAGCGCCCGTACCGCCGCATGTGCCAACGAGCATCGATGCAAGCTAAGGAGCCATCCTGCAGTGCGCAGTCTGGCCCCGAAAACCGAGCGAGGCGTACATTCCCCAAGCAGCTGCGCGTTCCTCAAACAAGCAGGCCGCAGGGCCCCGGAGCGATCCGGGGCCCTGCTACCGCGTGCACCCGCCCGGACCTTCCCCGGGGACGGGCGTTCGCGCTCAGATCGACATCACGCCGGTGCGGATCAGGTAGGCGAGGTGCTTGCGCTGCTCCGCATCGAGCAGCGCATGCAGCTTCCCCAGCGCCTTGATCACCGCCTCGCGCAGCCGCTCCGCGCTCTGCGTGCGCAGCGCGCCGCCCTCGGTCGCCTTTGCGGCGTCGAAGGCATCGCCGCCCACCGCGTCGGCGAACGCGGCGGTGGTCCGCCGGTCGTCGACCGCGGCCTGCGCCCGCTCCGTCTTCAGCTCGTCGAGGATCTTCGCCAGCTCCCGCGGCCGCGGCGCCACCATCCCATCATTCCTGGGTGCATTTGCTTCTCTCCTCTCGCCGGGGCCTTCAGCGCCCGGCGGGGTTCACCACGCGTGGGCGAGATGCCTCACGCAAGGCGAAGCGTAATGCCGCCGCCGGGGGAGTCAACGGGCCGATTGTTTCGCCTGATGCCGCACCCGGAAGCCCCGATTATCCACTCGCTCCCTTTACACCGCGGAAGCATCGTAGGCGCGGACCGAACCGCGGGCATCCAAGGTCCGCGCGAAAGAAGAGAGGAAGACGCCATGATCACCGTTCGCCGCTCCGCCGATCGCGGGCAGACCGAAATCGGCTGGCTGGACAGCAAGCACTCCTTCTCCTTTGGCGAGTATCACGATCCTCGGGCGATGGGTTTCCGCTCGCTGCGGGTGATCAACGAGGATCGCGTGCGCGCGGGCCAGGGCTTCGGAACGCACCCGCATCGGGACATGGAGATCATCAGCTACGTGCTCGAGGGCCAGCTCGCGCACAAGGACAGCATGGGCAATGGCTCGATCATCCGTCCCGGCGAGGTGCAGCGCATGAGCGCGGGCACCGGCGTCTTGCACAGCGAGCACAATCCGTCGAAGGGCGAGGGCGTGCACTTCCTGCAGATCTGGCTGTTGCCCGAGAAGCGCAACCTGCAGCCCGGATACGAGCAGAAAGCATTTTCGGCCGAGGAGCGTCGCGGCAAGCTGCGGCTGGTCGCCTCCCGCGACGGACGCGACGGGACGGTTACCGTCCACCAGGACGCGCTGATGTACGCGGGCCTGATCGACGCGGGGCAGACGGTCGAGCACGCGATCGCTCCGGGCCGCGGGGCCTGGGTGCAGGTGGTCCGCGGGTCCGTGGAGGCGAACGGCGTCAAGCTCTCGCAGGGCGACGGCGCCGCGCTGGAGGGCGAGAAGTCGGTGCGAATCGCCGGCGGCGAGGCCGCGGAAGTGCTCCTCTTCGACCTCGCCTGAGCGAGCGCGTAGCTCGCGCGGGAGTGCAAGCTCTACCCGGAGGCGCGTCGGTGGCCGGACGCGCGCTGCGGTTCCGGAGCAAGCTCTGCTATTGGTTTGCCGTGAGGTCCTGGTGGCCACGGTCCGCGACATCCTGGAGCGGGCACACGCGGCGGGGGAGACCATCCCGCAGGCGGAAGCCACGGCGTTGTTCAGCGCGGCCATGCGGCTGTCGGTCGAGCAGGGCATGGTCCCGCGGCCGCACCAGCTTCGCCTCGACGACCACGGCGGCCTGATCTTCGCGCGCGACGACTCCGGGCCGCTCGCGCCCGAGTATCTCGCGCCGGAGCTCTCGTCCGACGATCCGCCGCGGCGCACCGAGCCTCGCGTGCTGGTGTACGCCGCCGGCGCGCTCGGCTACGAGCTGCTCAGCGGACAGACGCCGAAGGTGCCGCCGGAGGCGCCGGCGGCGGAGCTTGCGGGGCCGCTCGCCGATCTGGTGAGGCTCGCGCTTTCGCCCGATCGGCGCGAGCGTTTCGGCGACCTGCAGCAGCTCCTGGACGCAGTCGAGGTGGTGCAGCCGCGGCGGCCGCCCGAGGTGGAGCGCCAGCTCTTCGCCGCGCTGCTGAAGCGCTCGCGCGGCTGGGGCGGGCCTCGGACCGCGGTGCCGAAGGCGGACCAGGTCCGGCTGCTTTCGGGGCGGATCGACGCGCTCGAGGCAGGGCTGCTGCAGCTCCGCGCCCAGCACGAGATCATGGCGAAGAAGCTGGCGGCTGCGCAGCAGGCCGGAGCGCCGCGCGAGCGCGAGCTGCCGCACGACGAAGGACCACAGGCATTGGGGCACCCGGCGCGCCTCGGGACCGCGGAGGACCGGGAGGAGGAAGACGCGCGCGTCGCGCCTGCGCTGGGCAGGATCTTCGCTGCGGCTGCCTTCGCCTCGCTGCTCGTGCTCGGAGCGGCTGCTTCAGTGGGGTATGCGCTCCGCGATTCGATCCTCGCCGCGGCGACCTCCGGGACGGCCTCCATTGCGCCACCCCGAGGCCCGGTCTCCGTCGCGGCTCCGCCGCAATCGAACGCGGCGTCGGCTGCCGGCGCTGGTCCGGTCTCCGTTCCCGACGCTGGCCCGCCCACGCAGGACGCGCTCTCGCTCGAGGTGGCGCGCTCGCAGGTGACCCGCGGCCGGCAGGCGCTGGAGCAGGGCAAGCCCAGCGAGGCCATCGCCTCGTTTCGCGCCGCCCTCGTCAACCAGCCCGATCTGCCCGAGGCCCTGCGAGGCCTGGGCATGGCCCACGCGCTCCAGGGGAAGGAGGCGGAGGCGCACGCCGAGTACGAGCGGTATCTGCAACTCGCGCCGGAGGGGCCCGAAGCGGCGGACGTGCGCCGCGCTCTCTCGGAGCTGAAGGCAGGCGCCCGCAGATGATTTAGCCTCGGAACGCCGCCGATTTCGTTCTCGGACGTTAACGTTGACGTCACGTCGACGTCAACGATCACGAGTCAACCGTCATTGGAACATCAGTTTCACTGAAGACCCCCAGGCAGGAAAACGCCCGTTCAGCTAGACTCGCTTCCATGCTGCAGGCGTTTCATCCGGTGGTCGGGCGCTGGTTCGCACGCAGGTTCGGCACGCCGACCGCGTGCCAGGAGTCGGGCTGGCCCGCCATCCGCGCGGGCGAGGACACGCTGATCGCGGCGCCCACCGGCTCGGGCAAGACGCTGGCGGCGTTCCTCTCTTGCCTCGACGATCTGCTGCGGCGGGGGCTCGAGGGCGGCCTCGAGCCGCGCACGCAGGTGCTCTACGTCTCTCCGCTAAAGGCTCTCTCCAACGACGTGCGCCGCAACCTCGAGGAGCCGCTCGCCGGCCTGCGCGCCGAGGCCGAGGCGCAAGGCCTCTCGCTGCCGCACCTCCGCACGGCGGTGCGCACGGGCGATACGCCGGCGAAGGAGCGCGCCGCGGTCCTGCGCGAGCCACCGCACGTTCTCATCACCACGCCCGAGTCGTTCTACGTGCTCCTCACCAGCGCGGGCGGACGCAAGCTGCTGGAGCCGGTCCGCACCGTGATCATCGACGAGATCCACGCCGTGGCGCGCGACAAGCGTGGGTCCCATCTCGCGCTCTCGCTCGAGCGGCTCGAGGGCCTCTGCGCGGCGCGACCGCAGCGCATCGGGCTGTCGGCGACGCAGCGGCCCATCGAGGAGATCGCCCGCTTCCTGGTCGGCGCCGGCCGCGTGGACGCGCACACGGGCAGACCCCGCTGCACGGTGGTCGACCTGGGCCACCGGCGGACGCTCGACCTCGCCATCGAGGTCCCGCGCGGCGAGCTTGCGGCGGTGGCCTCGAAGGAGCAGTGGGGCGACGTGCTCGACCGCACGGCCGAGCTGGTGCGCGGCCACCGCAGCACGCTGGTCTTCGTCAACACCCGCAGGCAGGCGGAGCGCGTCTGCCGCGCGCTCGAGGAGCGACTCGGACCCGCGCAGGTGGCGGCCCACCACGGCAGCCTCTCGCGCGAGACGCGTCTGCGCGCCGAGGAGAAGCTCAAGTCCGGCGAGCTGCGCGCGGTGGTGGCCACCGCCTCGCTGGAGCTGGGCATCGACGTCGGCCACGTCGAGCTGGTGGTGCAGCTCGAGTCGCCGCGCGCGTTCGCGGTGGCGCTGCAGCGGATCGGCCGGGCGGGCCACTCGCGGGGCGGGCTGCCCAAGGGGCGGCTGTTCCCGCTGTCGCGCGACGCGCTGGTCGAGTGCGCGGCGCTGGTGCGCGGGCTGCGGCGCGGCCTGCTGGAAGAAACGCGCATCCCCGAGGCGCCGCTCGACGTCCTGGCGCAGCAGATCGTCGCCGCCTGCTCGACCGAGGAGTGGGAGGAGGGCGCGCTCTACGAGCGGCTGCGGCGCGCCTGGCCCTATCGCGGGCTCACCCGCGCGCAGTTCGACCAGGTGGTCGCCATGCACGTCGAGGGTGCGCCGCGAAGGTCGCTGCGCGACAACGGTGCGCGCCTTCATCGAGACGGCGTCAACGGCCGCATCCGCGCCCGGCGCGGGGCCCGGCTGGCCGCGCTCACCTCCGGCGGCGCCATCCCGGAGACCGGTCAGTACGCGGTGCTGGCCGAGCCCGAGGGCACGGTGATCGGCTCGCTCGACGAAGACTTCGCCGTCGAATCGATGGCCGGCGACATCTTCCAGCTCGGCAACGAGTCATGGCGCATCCGCAAGATCGAGCTGGGCCGCATCCGGGTCGAGAACGCGCACGGCCAGCCGCCCAGCGTGCCCTTCTGGCGCGGCGAGGCGCCCGGCCGCAGCGCCGAGCTGTCGGGCGAGGTGTCCTCTCTCCGCGCCGACGTCGAGGCGATGCTCGGCGGCCAGGAGCCCGCCGCGGCGGCCCGCGTCGCGGAGGAGTGCGCGCTCACGCCCGCGGGAGCGGAGCAGCTGGTCGCGTACCTTTCGGCGGGGAGGGCGGCGCTGGGCGCGCTGCCCACGCAGCAGACGCTGATCGCGGAGCGGTTCTTCGACGAGGCCGGCGGCATGCAGCTCGTCGTGCACGCGCCCTTCGGTGCGCGCCTCAACCGCGCCTTCGGGCTTGCGCTGCGCAAGAAGTTCTGCCGCACGTTCGATTTCGAGCTGCAGGCTGCCGCCAGCGACGACGCGATCCTGCTCTCGCTCGGGCCGCAGCACAGCTTCCCGCTGGAGAGCGTCTTCGACTTCGTCTCCCCCGCCACGGTGGAGGAGGCGCTGACCCAGGCGGCGCTGCGCGCGCCCATGTTCCAGGTGCGTTGGCGCTGGAACGCCACCCGGTCGCTCGCGGTGCTCCGCTCGCGCGCGGGGAAGAAGACGCCGCTGCAAATCATCCGCATGCGCACTGACGACTTGTTGTCTGCTGTGTTCCCGGCGCAGGCCCAGTGCCAGGAGCACGCCACCGGCGTCATCGAGCCGCCCGACCACCCGTTGGTGCGGGAGACGCTGCGCGACTGCCTGCACGAGGCGATGGATCTGCCGGGCCTCGCCGCGCTGCTCGGGCGCATCCAGCGCCGCGAGCTGCGCCTGCTCGCCCGCGACACGCCCTCGCCATCGCCGCTGGCCCACGAGATCCTCGGCTCGGCGCCCTACACGTACCTGGACGACGCACCGCTGGAGGAGCGCCGCGCGCGCATGGTGCAGGCGCGGCGCACGCTCGATCCGGAGGACGCGGCGGCGCTGGGCGCGCTCGACGCGCAGGCGATCGCCCAGGTGGCCGCGCAGGCATGGCCCGACGTGCGCGACGCAACCGAGCTGCACGACGCGCTGCTGGTGCTGGGCCTGTTGCCGGCGCGGGACGCGGATCCCGCCTGGCGCGGCTGGATGGACGAGCTGGTCGCGCAGGGCAGGGCGGCGCGCCTGCGCGTCCGCGGCGACTGGGTCGCGGCCGAGCGGGTTCCGCGCGTGCGCGGCGCCCTGCTCGAGCTGGGATCCTGCGCGGCTTCCTCTGTTGCACCGGCCCCACCACCGCGGACGCGCTCGCGGAGCGGCTGGGGTTGTCCCGCGCGGCCGTCGCCGTCGCGCTGGCGCAGCTCGAGGGCGAGGGCGTTCTTCTGCAGGGCCGTTACTCGCCGGGCGCGGCACAGACGGAGTGGTGCGAGCGCACGCTGCTCGCCCGCATCCACCGCGAGACGCTGGGGCGGCTGCGCCGCGAGATCGAGCCGGTGTCCGCCGCCGACTTCATCCGCTTCCTCACCCGCTGGCAGCACGTGCTCCCGGGCGCGCAGCTCCACGGCGCGCGCGGCCTGTCCGAGGCCATCGCGCAGCTCCAGGGTTTTCACGTCGCCGCGGCCGCGTGGGAGGCGGAGGTCCTGCCGCTGCGGATCGCCCGCTACGATCCGGCGCTGCTCGATCAGCTCTGCCTGTCCGGCGAGGCGGCCTGGGGCCGGCTTGCTCCGCCGCGCCCGCAACCGGCTGGCGACGAGCGCGACGCGGCGCAGCCGACGCGCGCGACCCCGCTGGCGCTGGTGCGCCGCGAGGACCTGCCGTGGCTGCTCGAGGCGCTGGACCCCGGGCGGGGCGACGAGGCACCCGCCTTGCCGGCGCTGGGTGCGCACGCGCGGCGCACGCTCGGGCTGCTCGAGGAGCGCGGCGCGCTGTTCTTCCATGAGCTGCGCGCGGGCACCGGCCTGCGCGCAACCGAGTTGGAGGACGCACTGTGGGAGCTGGTTGCGGCCGGGCTTCTCGCCTGCGACGGATTCGGCGCCGTGCGGCACCTGGCGCAGCCCGCGCGGCGCGCGCCGCCGGCCGCGAGCTGGGGAGGAGGCGCCTCTGGAATGCACGCCGCCGGAAGGTGGTCGCTCTTGCGCCCCGACGGCCCCGCCCTGGCCGCGGAGCGCGAGCCCTTCACGGATGCTCCTCCGCAGCTGGAGAAGCTGGCGCGCCAATACCTGCGCCGCTACGGGGTGGTGTTCCGCGATCTGCTCGCGCGCGAGACGCGCTGCCCGCCCTGGCGGGAGCTCCTGCGCATCTACCGCAGGCTGGAGGCCCGCGGCGAGCTGCGCGGGGGCCGGTTCGTGCACGGCTTCTCCGGTGAGCAGTTCGCGCTGCCGGACGGGATCGATGCCCTGCGCAGCGTGCGCCGCGCGCCGCGCACCGGCGAGGAGCGCGTGCTGCTCTCGGCGGTGGACCCGCTCAACCTGGCGGGGATCCTCACGCCGGGGCCGCGCATCCCTGCTCAGGCGGGCAACCGGGTGCTGCTGGTGGACGGCGTGCCCCAGCCGCTCGATGTGGCGGCCGCCCGATCTGCCTAGGCAGGGCCACCGTCGCTGCAACCCGACGGTGGGATTGGCATCATCTAGGGTACCGGCGCTGCCGCCGGCCCAACCGAGGCCTGCTCGATGGCCGCTCCGGGCAAGTACCAGGAAGCGCAGGTCGTCTCGCGGACGGATCATGCTCCCGACCTCTGGACCATCCGCGTCCGCACCGACCCGAAGCCTTCGTTCGAACCCGGGCAGTACGTGACGCTCGGGGTGGAAGAAAATGGGCGAGTCATCGAGCGCGCATATTCGGTCGTCTCCAGCCCGCTCGAAGACGAGCTCGAGTTTTTCTTCGAGCTCGTCCCGCATGGTGAGCTGACGCCGCGCCTGCACCGCCTGCAGGCGGGCGACCGGCTGCTGATGCGGCCGCGGGCAAAAGGCGTGTTTACGATCGACCGCAAGTCCGGGCGCAAGAACCATCTGCTGGTCAGCACCGTCACCGGCGTCGCGCCGTTCGTCAGCATGGCTCGCACCTTCGCGCGCGACGCCGAGGCGGGTCGGCGTGGGTTGGCGAGCGTGGCAGGGTCGAGGACATCCTCCGCAAGTATCTCGACCAGGGTGGGATGAAGCCCGACGACACGATCGCGTATCTCTGCGGCCATCCGGGAATGATCGAGAACGCCAAAGGCATCCTGTTGCGCGCCGGATTCGCGCGCGACGACCTGCGCGTCGAGGTGTACTGGATGCCGAAGAAGGAACCGCAGTCCTGACCACGGGCCACGTCTCTACGCTCGCGGGTGGGAGAAGGTGGTCCCGTCCCGCGATGATTCACTTTTTAGATTCGTTAATTTTCGTCAACCGAATCGCTTCCTTGCGCTGAGCCAGATTCCCGGCTCGCCCGGCCCGCAATCAGGCCGCTTCCACTCTGTTAAAAACCGTGCTCTCTGTTTTGCCGCAGGGGGAGGACGCGAGGAGCTCGTGCAGTGTGCGGCGATCGTGATTCCGGTTCGATTCGTTTCGCAGGGCTTCGCCGTCCAGACCACCTCGCGTGAGCTGGGCAGCGCCGGAATCGAGGTCCGTTGCAAGCGCCCTCCCAAGGCCGGGGCCCGCATCTCGATGGCTCTCTACCTGCCGGGCGGAAAGAAACCCGAGATCGCGGTGGGCGTGGTCGGTTCCGCAGACGCCCGGCGCGGGACGTTCTGGGCCGACTTCCTCGCCATCGACGCCGAGGCGCGGCTGCGGATCGAGGCCCTGGTCCACCGCAGCCCTCACGACGTGCGCCGCATCGAGGTCTCCTTCCTCTCCGCACGCGAGTTCGTCCTCGAGTACGCGCGCAACCTCAGCCGGGGCGGACTTTTCGTCGAGATGGCCGACCCGCCTCCGCTCTCCACGCTGCTGGACGTCGCCATCCGCCTGCCCGACCGCGGGCCGGTGGTGCGCGAGCGCGCGGTGGTGGTCCACCGCGTGGGCGCCGGCGAGGCGCAGCAGGGCGGGCAGGTCGGCGCCGGCGTGCAGTTCGTCGGGCCCGCCCCCGAGATGCACCAGCGGCTCGATCGCTACATGGCGCAGCTCGCCGATCAGTCGGCGTTGAGCTGACCAATCGGTTTCGTCCGGGCCGAGTGGCGCGTCACAGCGCCTCGTTCGGCGCGAAGCGCGCGAGCACCAGTCCAGACGCGAGCTTGGGAAAGAAGAAGGTGCTCTTCTGCGGCATCACTTCGCCCGCCTGCGCCACCCGCACCATCGCCCGCACGTCGGGGGGATTGAGCAGGAAGACGGCCTGCGCGGCGCCTGTGCGCGCCTCCTCGAGCGCACGCACCGGGTCCTTGAGATAGCGCAGATGCTCCTGCCGCTCCTGCGCGCCGCGGCCGATGCCGAGCAGCTTCTCGAGCAGAAGCTCGTGCAGCACGCTGACGTCCAGCCTTCGCAGCGGAGCGGCGCCGCTCGCCTCCACGCCGTCGCGCAGCGCGAGCAGCACGCGTCGCTCGCCCGCGGCGAGCACGAAGGCCGGTCCACGCGACCCGGCGGCGAGGAGCCGCGCGCGCAGCGCCGCCGCATCGAGCGCGGCCGGTAGCTCGGTGCACGCAAACGACGGGTCCGCTTCGCGCAGGAGCGCGTCGAGGTCGAACCCCTGCAGCCCGAACACGGCCCGGTGGGTTGGCGCCAGCATGGTCTCGTAGCGGTGGTGCCCGTCGGCGATGATCACCTGCCTGTGCGCGAGCACCGCTGCGATGCGCGCGTGCGCGCCGGGGTCGGTCACCCGCCAGAGGCGATGCAGCGTCCCCTCCGGCGTGCGCCCTTCGAGTTGCGCCGGCCGCGCGGTGAGCGCCGCCAGCTCGGCTTCCACGGCCCCGGCCGGATCGGAGTAGAGCCCGAACACCTGCGACAGGTGCGCGCCGCAGGCCCGCGCCAGCGCCAGCCGGTCCGCCTTGGGTCCCGACAACGTGCGCTCGTGCGGCAGGACCACCCGCTCGTCGTACTCGCGCAGGCGCAGCGCGCAGACGAACCCCTTGCGCACCCGCTCGCGGCCCTCGTGCTCGAAGACCTGGTGCACGGCGTAGAGGGTCGGCTGCGCGTCGCGGATCAGCGCGCCCTGCGCGAGCCAGGACCGCAGCGTGCGCGCAGAGCCCTCATAGTCTCCGCGCGGCAGGTCGACGTGCACGAACGCGCGGGGGCTCTTCGCCGCCAGCCTCTCCCGTTCTTCCGGAGAGATCACGTCGTAGGGTGGGGCGATGAGATCGTCCAGTGCGCCGGCGCGCCCCGGCTCGTAGAGGATCCCGTGGAAGGGGGCGATGTCAGCCATTCGCCCCTGACTATGCTCGGGCGCGGGCGTTGGCAAATATCCCGGAGTCAGAACTGGAGCGCGAGCCCCAGCCGCCCGAGCATGCGCCCCTGCCCCCTGCCGAATGCAACCGCGGGTCCGGCGACCAGCGAGAGCCGCTCGTCGAGGAAGACCGCCGAGACGATCGGCCCGGCGATGTGGCGCGCGCCGCCCTCCGCCGCGTCGGCCACCACCTCCTCGAGGTCCTGGCCGACGTATTCGACTCCGGCGCGGAGCATCTCCGTGAGCCGCCAGCTCGCACCCGCGGTCAGCATCAGATCGATGCTGTCCCGGATGCCGTCGAACACCCGCTCGCCGTGAAGCGAGACCGCTAGGCGCGCCGGGCCTTGGTCGCGTCCCAGCGCGAGGCGCGCCCAGGCGCCAGCGCTGCCGGCTAGCTCGCGGAGCACGCCGCCGCTCAGGACGAGCTGGGTGCGGTTGCTCGAGCCGGGAGCGTCGGGCAGCAGCGCCCAGCGCACTCCCACCACCGCTCCGGAGCGCGCCGAGCCCGTCGCGTCCTGGCCTTCCGCCCCGATCGCGGTGATGGCGAGGCCGTAGCCCAGGCCGACTTCGCCGCCGGCCTCGAGCAGCGCTCCACGGGTGCCGACGTTGGCGGCGAACGGCCGCGTCACGCTGTTGCCGCCCGAATAGGTGAAGCGGGTGACGGCCACGGCGGTCCCCTGCGCTGGGACTCGCGCCGGATCATTGTAGAGCCAGACCCGATCGGCCGGCCGCGCGCCGCGCCCGGTCTCGAAGGGAGGCGCCGCGGTGGTTTCGAGGAGGGATTCCTCCGGAGCTCCGTCGGCGCGCGAGGCGGCCGGGAGCAGAGCAAGAGCGAGAGCAATTCCGACCGGCCCAAGACGCGTCTGCATGGCGATCTCCCTTGTGTGGCGGGGCCGCCCCTCCCGAATTTGCGCGAGGGGCGGCCTTTCCTGTAGTCCGCAACCGGCTGCTAGTCGTCTGCGTCGGGGAGCCGGCGGCTGTCGCGGTCGGGCGCCGAGGTGTCGAGCTGAGCGACCATCTTCCAGATGCGCCGCCCCGCCGGCGTGGGCGTGTAGGAAGCCACCTGGTTGAAGGCGATCTTCGAGGCGGTGATGCCGTTGTAGCTCGCCTGGAACAGGTCGCGCAGGTCGCTGGCGAAGAGGTCGCCCAGGTTGTTCGGCGGCAGGCCGAGCAGCAGCTCCTCGGTCTTGACGATGGAGGCGGTGCTGTAGTGCCGCTTGGCCTGGAAGGCGGGCTTCGCGAACGGGCTCACCGCGATCAAGGGCGTCCGGTGCTCGTGGATGTGGTCCTTGGTCGACTGCGCGTCGTCGTAGGTGATGAAGATCGCCGCGCCGGTGTTGTTGGCCGCGTTGTAGTAGATGGGGCTCTTCATGATGTGCTGCACCACCATGCCCAGCGCCACGTCGCCGTCGGAGACCTGCTGCGCGGCGGTCGCGGCGGGCACGTTCGTCGCCTGCTGCCCGCCGGTGTGGTCGTTGGGCTGGTAGATATAGAGGAAGTCGGGGAGCGTCCCGGCCGCCACCATGCGATCGAAGTCCTTGATGAACTCGAGCGCGCGCCGCTGATCGGAGATGTTGAAGTTGTAGCCCGGGTAGTTCTTGTCGGTGCGCGGCTCGCCGCTGGCGTTCGCGCCGCCGAGGATCGAAAGCACCGGGAGCTGCATGAAGTACGACTGCCCCAGGCCCTGCACTGCGCTGGTCACGTCGCCCACGTTGTTCGGGCTGGTCGGGGTGCTGTTCTGCGGATAGCCCGC
>WNFI01633385.1_pt1 | contig 54661 bp, 51 predicted proteins | sample 5400471 | NCBI WGS metagenome assembly WNFI01 (sample SAMN13153348, study PRJNA577476) | soil metagenome | isolation source: 100 cm saprolite on Douglas fir-dominated hillslope | place: USA:California | collected 2013-09-17
CGAGAGCGGGCCGATGACCTGGCACGCGAAGGCGCTGCAGACCTCCTACCTCACCGCGCCGGGCGCCGGCTCGAAGAGCGCCGACGAGAGCGAGGCCGCGTTCCCTTTCAGCACCGCGTCCTGGTTCTTCCTCGACGCGCTCGACATGCGCGCGCCGGCGGCCTCGCAGGCGATCGTCGCCTTCGGCGACTCGATCACCGACGGCACGCTGTCGACCCTGAACGGCGACGACCGCTGGCCGGACGTGCTGGCGCGGCGGCTGCGCGCCGCCTACGGCAACCGCGTCTCGGTGGTCAACGCCGGCATCGGCGGCAACCAGGTTGCGGGCCCGAAAGAGTACTCGCTGCAGAAGCCCTTCCCCGGCGGCCCCTCGGCGCTCGCGCGCCTGGAGCGCGACGTGCTCGCGCTCTCGGGCGTGTCGCACGTGATCTGGCTCGAAGGCATCAACGACTTCAGCAAGAACGGCAGCGCCACGGTCGAGGCAGTGCAGGCTGCGATGCAGGAAGGCGTGGCCCGCATCCGCGCGCGCCTGCCGCACGCCAAAGTCATCGGCGCCACGCTGACCCCGGCGCTGGGCTCCACCAACGCCAGCCACGGCACGCCCGAGCAGGACGAGAAGAGAAAACAGCTCAACACCTTCATCCGCTCCTCGGGAGCGTTCGACGCGGTGATCGACTTCGACCGGGTGGCCTCCGATCCCGCCACCGGCCAGCTCAAGCCGGAGTTCGTGCACAACACCACCACCGGCGGCGAAGGCGACAAGCTGCACCCGAACCGCCTGGGCTACGTGGCGATGGGGATGAGCATCGACATCGAGCAGTTCAAACCGCCCGCCGCAAAGCCTGCGGCAAGACCCGCGGCAAAGAAATAAGCCATTCACTCCGCCTTGATGCCACGCTCCTTGATAACGCGCCCCCACTTCCTCTGCTCGTTCTCCAGGTGCGCGGCGGCCTCCTCGGGCGTGCTCGCGATTACCGTCAGCCCACGCTGCTCGTAGAATTTCACCTGGTCGGGAGCGGTGAGGACCTTGCGGATGTGCGAATTTAGCGTGTCAACAATCGCGCGGGGCGTGCCCTTGGGCGCCGCAATGACAAACCAGGTATCGAACTCGTAGCCGCGCAGTGGTCCTTCCGGGGCCGCCTCGGCGACCGTCGGCAGCTCCGGCATGGCGGGATTGCGACCCTTGAACTGCACGGCCACGATGTTGACGTCCGCAAGCAGGTTGAAAAGTTCGCCGGCAATGTGCGGATTGGTGCCAACGCCTGCGGCGGAGTAGAAGAGCTGGCCTGGTTTCGCCTTGGCAAGAGCGATGAGCTCCTGGATCGAGCGCACCGGCAGCGACGGATGCACGGTAACGAACGACGGCGACGACGCGACGAGCGAAATCGAAATGAAGTCCCGCAGCGGGTCGTACGGCGCGCGAGGCATCAGGAACTGGTTGCTGACGAAGGGGATGGTGTTGATGAGGAGCGTGTAGCCGTCTGGCGGCGAGTTCATCACGATCTCCGCGCCGATCACCCCGGACGCCCCCGAGCGGTTGTCGACGACCATCTGCTGGCCCATGGTCTCCGAGAGCTTCGCCGCCAGCAGCCGGCCGACGACGTCCACGCTGCCGCCCGGCGGAAACGGCGAGACCAGGCGTATCGCCTTCGACGGATAACTTTGCGCGAGCGCAGGTAAAGCGGCCGCTGCCGCAGCGACCGCCAGCCCGGCTGCCATGAGGCCCCACAACTTTTTCATGAGTCTGCCCTCAATAGAACGCTAGGCTAGCGCCAATTGGTCCACGCTTGATGGAACTGGCGTCACAATGGTGCGGTATGAGAGCGTGTGCGATACGCGCTAGTCGACATGGGCGATTATCTTCGGGCAGATTTGCTCGAGCGGGAAACCGTCGAGGAGACGGAGGAATTTCTCACCGCGGTCAAAGAAGCCGGGCTGCAACATCCTAGCTGCAGGATCCTGATTTTCGTTTACTCTCCGCAAGCTATGTTCCGCGTCGAGCGATACCACGCCTCGGCGTTTCTCGACGAGCTTGCGGCGAGGCCGTGGTTCAAGGTCGCGCTCGCCGCGAAGCACTTCGAGGTCCGGCTTGTTCACCAGTACGTAGAACTGTTGGCGAGATTCAGGCGGGCAGATTTGCGCAGCTTCGCCGACGAACACGCTGCGATCGAGTGGCTGACGACTCCGAACGTTCCCTCCGTGACAATTGCTGGTCCACTCAGAGCAAGGAGCGGATTCGATCCGGATGGCGCGTCCGGTTCAGAGCGAAGAGATCGGTAACCTGATACGGCTATGAGGACGCCACTTCGAAGGCTTCATGCGCGTCCGTATCGAAGCTCACGCCCCTCGGTGGCGGGACAATCGCTGACTGCACCGAGCCGCCCGCGACGTGGATCTGGTTTCCGACAGCAGCCATGATGCACTCGTGCCGCGGCAGCAACATGGAGGGCAACTGCCACCATGTGTCGCTCTCCGGATCGTAGGCTTCGAAAGCCTTGAACGCCGCCAAGTACTGCTGGTCTTGCACCTCGCCACCCGCCGCGTAGATGATGCCGTTCAACTGAGCGGTATTTAGCCCGCTGCGCGGAGTCGGCATCGGCGCTTTCGTAGCCCACGAATCGGTCGCCGGATCGTAGACCTGGACAAGCGCGGTGTTTCCCGGAAAGCCGATGATGAACGCCCCGCTCAGCCGGCCGCCGATCGCGTAGACCTTGCCGTTCAGCGCCTCGCAGCCGAAATGGTTGCAAGGCGTGGGCATCTGGGCTCGTGTGCGCCACCCGTTCGTCGCCGGATCGTATTCCTCGACCGTGCCGAAGGACTGCTGCGGCTGCCGGGGCCGGATCACAGGCGAGCTCGCCCCGCGCACGGGCCCCGCCCCGCCAATCACGTAGATCCTCCCGCTTGCTACTGCCGCGCCGCACCCGCCGCGCGCCGTAGGCATTGGTGCAACCGCCTTCCAGCTGTCGTTCGCCGGGTCGTACTCCCACGCATCGGCGACCGGATTCCATCCCGGCGGCCCCGACGGCGGCAAATCGAACCCGCCGAACAAATACATCTTCCCGTTGTGCGCCGTCACCGCCGCGTGATGCACGGGATGGGGCATCGCCTTCTTTTCGCTCCAGGAGTCGCGGGCAGGATCGTATTCATACAGAAGGCCCGCAGGCTTGAATCCTGGCAGCAAGCCCTGCGACGCATAAACCTTTCCGTTGACCGCTACGCCGAGAATCTCCCCGGTCGCGCGCGGAACCGGCGCCAGCCTGACCCATTTTCCTTGCGGAGCTCGCGCTGCAGCTTGCGCGAATGCGATATTTCGATGAACGGTACTTGCCGCAAGCAAACCCAAGCTCGAGAGCACGAAGGTTCTTCTCTGCATGATCGCCGTTCTCCCGCGGAGGCGCCTGGAAACGCCGGGGTGGATCCATCCACATGCTACGCCTCTTGACTCCTGTGGACTGCGGAAAAGGCCGACATTAGCTTAGGCCCGGTTTCGGCCAAAAGCGGACATTCACCTAACGATGCCGTTCAGGGGCCGCGAGCGGCGGCGCAGAGCGCCGCTGCGAAGCGGTCCCCTGCAACAGCGGGTTAGGAGTGATAGCCATGCTCGCGACTAGTTAGTGCCGTGGGTCCTGAGCGGACCCTGGTTTCTCTCACGTGACACTCACCTCTGGGCGTTGGGATTTCCCGGAGATACCGCTTGGTATCCGCCCGAGCCGTCGCGCTCAATTGCCCGTTGCACCAACCCCGAAGCTTTAGCTTCTTCAATGAACTCGCTGATATAGCTGAGCCGTCCAGCCTTGCTCTTTGCAACCACCATCGTCACGCGGTTCACCCCGTAGTGGTCCTCCAGGACCCGTGAGCCGGGCAGCCGAGGGGAATACTCTAGAAGCGCAGAGCGGATAGATGCCATTGCATCTGCATGTCCGGTACGCAGCAGGTCGAAAGTCGGGTCTGGGGTTTCGGCGTATACCAATGTGGCGTGCTTCAGTATGCCGGTTAGAGCCACAGTCGAGAGGTGACTGCGCACGGCCGCGATCCGAACCCCGGCCCGGTCCACGTCGGCGATATTCGACCGGCAGGGCCTCAATCCCAAGGCGCGCTGCAAGTGCGCGAGCGACCTCCAGGAACGGGCCCCCGCGTAGCTCACCCGTGACTGGATCCTTGGTGTACTCAGGTGGGAACAGCGCGACCCGAATTTTGCCGGCCCGCACGAGGTCCGCGACCCGTGGATCGGGGACCTGCTGCGCGTTGGCGATGGTCACACCTACTAGCGGAACTACCATCATGAGCAGAAACCGAAGACTCTTTTTCATGGCGTTCCCCTTTCAAATGAGGTGGATTGGAACTCCTCACGTGTATTAGTTGACAAATTAGTTGCCAATTGTCATCCGAAAAGAATTAGTTGACAGCGTATGCATGGTGTACGGGACGAGCAGATCAAATGTCCGCTTTGGGTCGATAACGGACGCTCACGGACGGCTGCTTTCGGCCAAAAGCGGTCATTCGCCAAGTCTTAGCGACGCGAAGACGCCCGTCAGCCAGTCGCGGCGTCTATTCGGGGGTCACGCCAGCGCGCTTCACTATCGGACCCCACTTCTTTATTTCGCGCTTGACGAAATTGTAGAGGTCCTCCGGCGTGCTCTGTATCACCGCTGCGCCGCGCGACACGAGGGCCTCACGCACTTGCGGGTCCTGCGTGGTGCGATTAAGTGCGTCGTTGAGTCGCGTTACCACCTCACGCGGTGTTCCGGCCGGCGCAGCGAGGCCAAACCACGCTGTCACCTCGAAGCCCTTTAGACCCAGCTCGTCGAACGTCGGCAAATTCGGCATAACCGGTGAGCGCACGAGACTGGTTACTGCAAGCGCCCGCACTCTGCCGCTGTTAATCAGCGAGACTTGCTGTGGTAAGTTGTCGAACATCAGTTGCGTCTCGTTAGCGAGGAGAGACGCGGTCGCGGGCCCGCTGCCACGAAACGGGATGTGCACGATGAAGGTCTCGGTCATACCCTTGAAAAGCTCCATCGACATCTGTGGCGACGTGCCATAGCCGTTGGAGGCGTAATTGAGCTTGCCAGGGCTCTTCTTTGCGTAGTCGATCAGCTCCTGCACCGATTTCACGGGGAGTGATGGATGCACGAGTAGAACGTTGGGCGTCTTGCCGTAGAGCCCGATGTATGCGAAGTCCGTAAGCGGCCGATAGCTAAGCTTGGGGTAAATATGTGGACTGATACCGAGCGACGGATTAGCAACTAGAAGCGTGTAGCCATTTGGCGATGCACGCACAACCATTTCGGCACCAAGGTTACCGCCCGCGCCGGAGCGGTTCTCGACCAGCACTGGCTGGCCGAGCTCCACCTGCATCTTCGGCTGAATTATGCGTGCCACCAAATCGATCAACCCGCCTGGGGGATACGGCACGACGAGAGTGATTGGCTTCGAGGGAAATTGTGCGGCAGCCGGAAGCACCGATAGGGCAAGCGCTCCTGCCGCGGTAGCCAATCGAATGAACTTTCGCATTGCCTCTCCCCTTTTCGCGAATAGTTTGCGCGCAGGAACCGACCGCGAGCCGGTCGGTTCCCGCACTACTTGAAGATTTTGGCGTCCCCTCGGCGCGACGCTCAAACGGTCGCGGGGGCCTTGCGCATCAAGGCTACCAGCACCATCAGGGCCCCGGCTACGTATATCAAGGTCCCCAGATATATCGGCCCGAGATGGCTTACCCAATCGTGCTCGAAACCGCCCGTATAGTGCAGCGGGAGAGCGACCGCCAAGCCCACGACCGGCGAAATCACCGCTGTAATCCACGCCCACCATGCGCCGGCGCGCACGCCATACCAGGCCAATCCGATCACCGCGACGGCGGTTGCCGCGATGAACCCGGCGGTGGCCACATGGAGGTGGGTGATGTAGGCCATGACAGCCGGGCTCAGCTGGTTGAGCTGCTGCGGGGTGACGCCATTCAGCGTCGCAACCCCTATCTCGAACCCGGCGCCCGAAAAGGCCCGGAATAAAAACGCGATCGCGTAGACAAGGAACAGCGCCGCTCCTACGACCATCGTCACGGCGCCGCGGTGCGCCAGGGAATTTTGCGCTTGCATGGAAATTCCTCCTCTAGGTGTGCTGCTTGCAAAATTCATTCTACCCGTGTGGACGTCGGCGGTTTATGCCGCGCCCCTCATTTTCCCCTCAGTGCCCGCCAGACCTTTTCCGAGGTCGCCGGCATGTCGATGTGTTTCGTCTTATTGACTCTATATAGAGCGTCCACCACCGCGTTGATGACGGCCGCCGGCGCACCCACCGCGCCCGCCTCGCCCGCGCCCTTGACGCCCAGCGGATTGGTGGCGCAGGGCACGTGATGGAAGCCGCAGTCGAACGCCGGCAGGGTGTCGGCGCGCGGCATGGCGTAGTCCATGAACGAGCCGGTCAGGAGCTGCGCGCTCTCCGCGTCGTAAATCGCGTGCTCGAGCAGCGCCTGGCCGATACCCTGCGCCGTGCCGCCGTGTACCTGCCCTTCCAGCAGCAGCGGGTTCACGGCGCGCCCGAAATCGTCGACCACCGTATAGCGCACGACCTTCGTCTCGCCGCTTGCCGGGTCGATCTCGACCTCGCAGATGTGGCAGCCGTTCGGGTAGGTGTAGTGCTGAGGCGTGCGGGTGTGAAAAGCTTCTATTCCTCCGGACGCTTTTGCCGTTTCCAATAGAGAAATCTTTCTGTCAGTACCGGCGATGCGGTACTCACCATCCTTGTATTCGATGTCCGAAGGCGAAACCTCCAGCTTTCGCGAAGCGAGCTCCCTGCCCTTTTCGATCACCTCGTCGGCCGCGCTCTGCGCCGCGACGCCACCGATGGCGAGGAAGCGCGAGCCGCCGGTCAGGCCCTCGGCCGGGACGAGATCGGTGTCGCCCTGCACGACGCGGATCCGGCCGGCGTCGATGCCGAATTTCGCCGACAGCAGCTGGATGAAAGTGGTGACGTGGCCCTGGCCGTTGTCCTGCATGCCGGAATAGAGGGTGATTTCGTTTTCATCGACTTTCAGCCTCACCGTGTCGCCCGGCCCGCCGCCGCAGCGCTCGATGTACATCGCCAGGCCGATGCCGCGCAGCATCCCGCGCTTTTCCGCTTCCTCTCTTCTCCGGCTGAATTCTTTCCATTGTGAATTCTGAAGGGCCTTGTCCATCACCCCGGCGAAATCGCCGGAGTCGTACCGGCTCTCCACCGGCGTCTGATGGGGAAAGGAAGAAATCATGTTTCGCCGCCGCAGCTCGTCGGGCGCGAGGCCGAGCTCGCGCGCGGCGAGGTCGATCGTGCGCTCCAGCAGGTAGATCGCCTCCGGGCGCCCGGCGCCGCGGTAGGCGTCGACCGGCACGGAGTTGGTCAGCGTGCCTTTGATGTTGAGATAAATCGCGGGAATCCTGTAAACCCCCGAAAGCATCGGCGCAGCGAGCTGGGGGATGAACGGCCCGAAGTTCGAGAGGTACGCGCCCATGTTCGCCCAGGTGGTGGCGATCAGCGGCTGCTCGGGATAGAGGAAGATCTTCATGCCGAAGGCGCCGCCGACGTTGCCCGAGACCACGCGCAGCTTGTCGCGCCCGATCTTGAGCACCGCGTCGGCGATCTGGCCGTGCAGATGGTGCGGCCCCTGGCTCGGCGTATAGAGCGTCGTGCGCCCGCTCGCCGGGTCGTACTCGGCGAGCGCCGCGCGCGGCTCCATCGGATTCGCGACCAGGCGGTTGTTCGCCAGTTCCAGCCGCGTCACATGCTTTGCTTTTGAGAAGGCAAGCTCGACCTTCTCCCGGCTTTCGCCTAGCCCGACATCAAAAGCCACCTCGCCCTTCCGGGTGTCGGCCGTCGCGGGCAAGGGCTGGTAATCAACCTCCACCCTTTCCGCTGCATCTTTTGCACGAGAAAGCGTATCCGCAATCACAACCGCAACCGGATCGCCGACGTGCCGGACCGTGTCCTTTGCCAGCACCGGCCGCGGCGTCTCCTTGCGGTTCGTGCCGTCGAGGTTGACCACCGGGATCACGCAGGGCACGTCGCCGAGGCCATCGGCCTCCACGTCTTTGCCGGTGAAGATTGCGACGATTCCTTTCGACTCAACTGCATTTTTTATAGAAATGCTTTTTATAAAAGCATGTGCATGAGGCGAGCGCAGCAGCACGGCGTGGAGCGCGCCGGAAACGGGAAAGTCGTCGGTGTAGCAACCGGCGCCCTTCAGCAGCCTGTCGTCTTCGAGGCGGCTGACGCTTTGGCCGAGCGCGAATTTAGGCATGGGCCCTCGCCGAATCGCCGAGCGGAGTGCCCCAGGCATCGTAGCCGTAGAGCCAGTCGGTATCGGCTTCCGGCGTCTTCATCCAGGTATTGGCGCTCGAGATCGCCTGGATGCGCGAGGTGCGCGGCTTGCGGTGGTTTTCATACTGCGTCAACGCTTTTTCTACAGAATCATTTTCTTTTAGAACCCGGGAAAGAACGGCTGCATCCTCGATCGCGGTCGCGGCGCCCTGCGCCATGTAGGGCGTCATCGGGTGGCAGGCGTCGCCCAGCAGCACGACGCGCCCCCCGCTCCAGCGCGCGAGCGGCTCGCGCTCGAGGATGGCCCATTTATGGCAATCCGGGCAAGCGTCGAGGACCGCGCGCACGTCGGCGTGGAATGCAGCGAACGCCGCGCGCAGCTCGCCCACGTCGCCCTTCGCCGACCAGGACTCCGGCGTGACCCAGTCCTGCCGCTCGGGCTGGCTGGTCACGAAATAGATCTCGTTGCGCGCCGCCGTGGTGTAGTACATCACTATGTGGCGGTCGGGGCCCCACCACTTGGTGCGCGACGGCCCGAGATCGCGCCCGACCCGCGCCGCCGGGAACACCGCGCGGTAGGCGACGCGGCCGCGGTTGATCGGCTTCTCCGGCCCGAGCAGGATCTCGCGGACCCGCGAGTGCACGCCGTCGGCGCCGATCACCAGATCCGCGGTGGCGCTCGAGTTGTCGGCGAATTGAAGCGTGACGGTTCCTTTGCTTTCCTCCAAGGACAAAAGTTTCTTGTTTAAAAACACACATTCCCCCGGAACAACACTCAACAGCGCGTCGTGCAGATCGCCGCGATGCATGCAGAGATACGGGGCGCCGTAGCGGCTCTCCGGCATCGGCAGCTCGGCCATCACGTCGCCGCTGTCCGAGACGCGGTTGAGGTGCGAGCGCGGCGCGAACGCGAAGCCGCGCACTTTCTGCTCGACGCCGATGCCGCGCAGCACCTTCATCGAATTGGGCAGCATCTGGATCCCGGCGCCGATGCGCGCGAAGCGGCCCGCCTGCTCGTAGACCCGCACCCGGGCGCCGGTCGCGCGCAGCGCGGCGGCCGCGGCAAGGCCGCCCATCCCCGCGCCGACGATGGCAACCGCGAGTCTTTTCATTCGGCTCATTATAAGATTGACATAGCGATGCGACGCCTGCTTTCCCTGGTTCTCGTTCTCCTGGTCGAAACCGCGTCGGCGCAGGGCTACCCGGCGCGCCCGGTGCGCGTGCTGGTCGGCTTCACGCCGGGCGGCGGCACCGACATCATGGCGCGCTTCCTCGCGCCGCGCCTCTCGGAGTACCTCGGCCAGCAGTTCGTGGTCGACAACCGGCCGGGCGCGACGACCAATGTCGCGACCGAGATTGTGGCGAAGGCGGCGCCCGACGGCTACACCCTGCTCTTCACCACTTCGGCGCTCGCGATCAACGCGTCGCTGTACAAGAACCTGCAGTACGACGCGCTGCGCGACCTCGCGCCGGTCTCGGTGCTCGCCGAAAGCCCGAACCTGCTGGTTGCGGGCCCGGGCCTCGAGGCGAAGAGCCTCGGCGAGCTCATCGCGCTCGCGCGGGCGAAGCCCGGCGCCCTCAACTACTCGACCGCGGGCGCCGGCACCTCGCAGCACCTCGCGGGGGAGCTGTTCAAGCTGCGCACAAAGACCGACATCGTGCACATCCCTTACAAGGGCACCGCCCCCGCGCTCGCCGGCGTCATGGGGGGTGAAGTGCAGTTCAGCTTCGCCAACGTGCCGGCGATCCTTGCGCATGTGCGCAGCGGGCGCCTGCGCGCGCTCGCGGTCGCCGGAGCGCGGCGCTCGGAGCTGATGCCCGGCGTGCCGACCATGAAGGAGGCCGGCGTGGAGGGCGTCGAAGTGCCGGTGTGGTACGGGCTGCTCGCGCCCGCGGGCACGCCGCGCGAGGTCATTGCGACGCTCGCCGATGCCAGCATGAAGGCGGCGCGCTCGCCCGAGCTCAAGCCGCGGCTCGTCGAGCAGGGCACCGAGCCGATCGGCAACACGCCGGAAGAATTCGCGAAGTTGCTGCGCGAAGAGATCGCCAGGTACGCCGAGGCAGTAAGAATTTCGGGGGCGAAGCCGGAATGACCAGGTTTTGCTTTTTCATCTTCAGTATTTTTTTATTTATAGAAGCAATCGGGCAAGACTATCCCTCGCGCCCGGTCCGCCTCGTCGTTCCCTGGCCGCCGGCGGGCAACGTCGACATCACGGCGCGCGCCATTGCGCCGGCTCTCGGCGAGATCCTCGGGCAGCAGGTGGTGGTCGAGAACCGCGCCGGCGCCGCGGGCAAGATCGGCAGCGCGGCGGTGGCGAAGTCCGCTGCCGACGGCTACACGCTGCTGCTCGGCTCGAGCGGGACGATCACCGCGGGCCCGGCGGTATGGAAAAGCACGCCCTACGACCCGGTCAGGGACTTCGTCGCGGTCGGCGCCATCCAGTCGGTACCCATCGTGCTGACGGTGGCTCCGAAAACCGCGGTTTCGAATTTCGCGGAATATGTTTCTCTTGCAAAGAAAAAAGAAGGGCAGCTCAGCATCGCTTCGGCGGGCAGCGGCTCGTCGAACCACCTCGCGATCGAGCTGCTGATGCGGCAGGCGAATTTGCAGCTGCTGCACGTGCCGTACAAGGGCAGCGGGCCTGCGATCACGGATCTCCTCGGCAGCCAGGTCGAGAGCATGATGGACCAGCTCACGGCGTCCATCGGCCACATCCGCGAGGGCCGCATCAGGGCCGTCGCCATCTCCTCGCAGAAGCGCTCGGCGCTCCTGCCGAACGTGCCGACGCTCGACGAGCTCGGCGTGAAGGGCTACGAAGCCACCACGTTCACCGGGATCTTTGCGCCGTCCGGTCTTTCTTCTTCGATTCTTGAAAAACTCTCTTCTTCAGTGAGGAAAGCCATGGCCAGCGAGCAGGTCCGCGAGCGCTACCGCTCCATGGGCGTCGACGTCATGGATATGAGCCAGCCCGAATTTGCCGCCTACGTGCGCACCGACCTCGAGAAGTGGCGCCGCGTGGCGCGCGAAGGAAACATCGTCGTCGAGTGACGGTCCTTCCCCCGGACGGGCGCCTGCGCGCGCCGAAGCGCGCGCTGCCGGAGGGCACGGTCGATTGCCACGCCCACATCTTCGACCGCTTGGAGCGTTATCCCTTCTCGCCAAAGCAGAAATACAGCCCGCCACTCTGCCCGCGCGAGGCGTGGCTCGCACTGCACGCGGCTCTCGGCGTGGAGCGCGGCGTGCAGGTGCATGGCAGCCCGTACGGCTTCGACAATTCCATTACCCAAGATTTCCTGAAGGAATATCGCGGGCGCTTTGTGGGCGTCGCCGCAATTCCTCCGGACGCCGATAAGAAGCTCCTTGAAAGGCTAAATGCCGCCGGCTTTCGCGCTGCCCGGCTGATGGACCAGTTTCCGACCGGCGCGACCACCGCCGACCTGGAGATCATTGCAAGAAAAATTCAGCCCTTCGGCTGGCACATCGAGATCAATATCGCAAGATCCGCCGACTGGGTCGAGCTCGAGCCGCGCCTCAAGCGCTGCCCGGTGCCGCTGGTCTTCGACCACCTCGGCCGGGTGCGCGGCGGCGAAGGCATCGACGCGCCGGGCTTCAAGGTGCTGCGGCGCCTCCTTGCCGGGCGCGACGACTGCTGGGCCAAGATCTCGAGCTGGTATCGCCTGTCGGATTCCGGTCCGCCCGGTTTTCACGATATGGCGATTCTCGTGAAAACCCTTCTTCGGGAGCGACCCGACCGCTGCGTGTGGGGCACGAACTGGCCGCATCCGGGGATGATGAAATTCATGCCGAACGACGCCGACCTGGTCGACCAGCTGGACAGCTGGCTGCCGGGTGATAATGTGCGACAACAACTATTCGCCGCCAACGCGGCCCGTCTCTATCGTTTCTGACAAGGGGAAACCATGAGCAGCGTAAATCCATACCAGGCGCCGACTGCCGCGGTGGCGGACGTCGGCGAAGAAGTCCAGCCGGTTCGCATCTTCTCGGTTTCGGGGCGCATCGGCCGGGCGCGTTACATCGCCTACACCCTGGGATTGACCCTGCTCATCAGCATCCTGGGCGGCCTCCTCATCGGGGTGCTCGCGGCAGTCATCGGCCCCGGTGCGGCGGGCGCCGTGACCGGCTTGATGTGGATCGCCATCCTCGTCCTGTCGATCATGCTGACGATCCAGCGCTGCCACGATTTCAACGCGACGGGCTGGCTCGCGATCCTCGCCGTCATCCCGCTCGTGAACCTGATTTTCTGGATCATCCCGGGAACCGACGGCAAGAACCGCTTCGGCCCGCGCACCCCGCCGAACAGCGTGCTCACGCTGATCGCCGCCTGGATCGTGCCGTTCTTCGTGATCGCCGGCATTGCGGCGGCGGTCGCGATCCCGGCGTACTCGGAGTACGCGAAGCGCGCCGCCCAGTCGCAGAAGCCCTAGCGCGCCGCCGCTCCGGATTACGGGCGCTGCGGGAAGCTTCGCTCGAAGATCGCCTCGGCGATGCGGTTCTTGAGGATCTCGATCGAGCCGCCGGCGATCATCCAGCCGCGGCAGCGGCGCACGCAGTACTCGACCAGCTCTTCGCGGCTGTAGCCGAGCAGTTGCCCCGCGTCGAGCTTCATCTTCATGTCGGCGAACTTCCATTGCAGGCCCTGGAACTCGCATAGCGGCCGGCCGAACTGCTTGCGCTCGAGCGCCCACAGGCGCGCGCGCTCGTAGGCGTGGCGCCCGAGGGCGAGCGAGCGCGCCGTGTTGCCGATGCGCTCGACGTTGAAGCCCGCGATCTGCTTCTTGAAGCCGCCTTCCTTGAGCAGCACCATCTCTTCGGGCACGAACACGGCGTCGAACTGCAGCTCCGCCCACTCCTCGCCCGACATGAACGCAGATGCCTTTCCTCTTTTCACGCCCTTTGCATTTGTCTCGATGAGAACCGAACCGATCCCTTCGATTCCTTTTCCAAATCTGACATACGTGAGAACGAGATCCGCGTACGCGGAATGCGTAACGAAGATCTTGCTGCCTTGTATACGGTACCCTCCCTTGCCCGCCGTCGCGGTGGTATCGAGATCCGTAACAGCCGAGCCGGCGTCGGGCTCGGTCATGCCGACCGAGATGACGCTTTCTCCTGAAAGCAATTTCTTCAAAAAGCGTTCCTTCTGAAACGCCGAACCGTATTCGGCCAGCACGCGGATCGGCCCGAAATTTCCCGCTTGCACGACGTCGGCGCTGCGCGGGCAGACCGAGGCCACGGCCTCGATGGCGATCACCGCGTCCATCAGGGTGCCGCCCTGCCCGCCGTCGGCCTCGGGGATCGTGATGCCGAGCAGCCGCTGCTTCGCCATGAGCTTCGCCACGTCCCACGGATAGGCGGCGGCGTGGGCCCGCTCGAGCGCCTCCCCGGCCAGTTCCTTTTTTGAAAAACGCAGCACCGAGTCGCGGAATTGCACCTGCTCGGGCGTGAAGTTGAAGTTCATCGGTCAGCCCCTGTCAGGCCAGGCGGGCGCGTGCGTGCCGAGCGCCACCGGCGGCCGGCTCCAGTATGGCGGCGTATCCGGAAGCTGCACCACCGGGCGCAGGTAGCAGATTTTACCGGCGGGCGAGTCCATCTCTCCCATGAGGGCCAGCAGCTCGTCGTCCGGAAGATCCTTGGGAACTCCTATGAGCATGCCCTCCGGCAGCACGCCGCGATCCACGATCCATTTGCCGACGCGCGCCAGCGCGACTCGCACCAGCCAGCTGCCGCCCTCGCGCGCGCGGCGCGCGAGGGCCACGGTGACGCCGAACGCCATCAGGTAGCCGCTCACGTAGTCGATCGCGGAGACCGGGAGCAGGCTCGGCCTGGTCCCGTCCCCCGCGAGTTTTCCGGAGCTGTGCGCCATGCCGCTCACGGCCTGCACGATGCTGTCGAAGCCGCGGCGCTCGCGCCACGGCCCGCTGGCGCCCCAGGCCGAGAGCGAGACGCAGACGATGCCCGGCCGCAGCCCGGCCAGGGCCTCGGGGGAAAAGCCGCGCGCCGCGAGCGCCCCGGGACGGTAGGACTGCGAGAACACGTCGCTGCCTTTCACCAGGCCCTTCAGCTTCGAAACATCCTCGCTCCTTCTCAGATCCAGGTGCGCAGACAGCTTGCCTATCCCGGTATCCAGCTCGGCCACGGCGGAGTCAGGAAGGTGCGCGGCGCTGATCTTCAGGACGTCGGCGCCGTGCTCGGCGAGGCTGCGCGCGCAGGTCGGCCCCGCCAGCACGCGCGTGAGATCGAGCACCCGGACGCCATCGAGAGGTCTTTTCCCTTTCGAAGGCTTCTCAGGAGGCGCCTCCCCGATGCGCACGATCTCGAGCAGCGGCTGCAGGCTCACCGCTCCGGCCTGCGCATGCCCTTCCCAGTCCATGGCGCTGCGCACGAATCCCGCACAGCCCGCCGCGGCGTGGATGGCGTCCTCCAGAGCCTCGCCCTTCCAGGACGCGCTCCTTTTTTCCGCTTCCTCCCTGTTTTCATTCGCCTGCAAAACTTTCAGCGCCGCCTCGCGATGGTTCTGGAAATTGCAGTGGATGCTGATCCAGCCGTCGCGCACCGGGTAGAAGCCGCTCAGGGGATCCCAGATCGGCGGCGGCGGCCGGCCGTCGATGCGCAGATAGCGCGAGCTGCGCAGCGAGGCCGCGGCGGCGCGCAGATCGACCGCCACGCGCTGGCGGCGCAGGCCGCGCAGCTCGCCGAACTGCGATACTGCGATCCCGAGCGCGGCAAGCGAGGCCGCGCCGGCCGTGCCGACCCGGTAGCAGGTCGGCAGCACGGGATCGGTCCCGGCGATCCCCGGCAGCTCCACCACATCCAGGCGCGCGGCGGCGAGAATTTCGCGCAGTGCGGCGAGCGGCATGGCTATTCCTTGAGCACGACGCGCGCATCCACCGCGACCACGCCGTCGGCTTTCACTATCAGGGGGTTGATTTCCGCTTCCGAAACAGGTTTCCCGTGGATAAGACCGATCTTCGAAAAAGCGGAAACGATCTTCGCCAGGGCTTTCACATCGCCGCGCGGCAGGTTGCGGTAACCGCGGATCGTCGCCAGGCCCTTGACCTCCTCGATCATCCGCTGCGCTTCCTCGGGGGCGACGGGCGCCATGGCGAGGCGGAAATCCTTGTGGATCTCGGCGAGCGTTCCTCCCGCGCCCACCAGCACCACCGGGCCGACGACCGGGTCGTCGCGGTATCCGACGATCGCTTCCGCAAGGCCCTTCTCCATTCCCTGCACCAGAACTTCTTTTTTTCCCCACGTCGAAACTATTTTTTTAAAAGCATCATTGCTTGAAATGCCGAGCGCGACCCCACCCGCCTCTGTCTTGTGCTCCGCATCCACGATTTTCACGGCGACCGGGTACGGAATCGAGTGCGCGTAGTCCGGCGCGCGCGCCGTCGCCTGCTCGACGACGGGGATTCCGAGGGATTCGATCAATTCGAAAGCATCCTTATGGAAAACCGGGGAAGAGAATTCCGGCGGCGTTCTCGGCGATGCCCAGGAAAAATAGGCGGCGAAGGCGTCGGCGCAGGCTTCGGGCGTGCGGAACGCGGCGATCCCGCGCTCCGCGAGCAGCGCAAGGGAGCGCTCGGCGTGGGGCGTAACGAATACCGCCAGGGGTTTCCGGGTCTTGACATCAATAATGGGTTCAATCGCAAGCTTGGGATGAAACTGAGCGGACGAGCCCACTACGGCCAGAACGGCATCGCATTCTGAATTCGAGAGCAGCCTTTCCAGCGTTTCCCCGTAGACCTGCGGCGTCGCCGTCATGGTGAGGTCGTGGATCGGCGCATCCGGGCGGGGGCCGACGACCTCGATGCCGGCGAGGCCGAGCCGGTCGACCACCGTGGCGGCGCCGCCGCCGGTCGTCGTGACCACGGCAACCCGGGCTTTTCTCGACAAGTTCAGCGGTTTCCTGTCCAGAAGCAGAGGGGCGATCTCGATCAAGGTCTCCAGCATGTCCACCCGCAGGATGCCGCAGTCGCGGAAGTACGCGTCGAGCGCCGCATCGGCGCCGGCGAGCGCGCCGGTGTGGGAGCGCGCGAGCGCCTCGCCGAGCGCGGAGCGCCCGAGCTTGTAGGCCACCACCGGCTTGCCTGCCGCATGAGCTTTTCGGGCCGCGCTGGAAAGTCTCTGTGAATCTCGGATGGTTTCAAGGAAAAGCAGGATCACCCGGGTATCGCTGTCCTCGACGAGCAGCTCGACGAGTTCTCCCACCCCGAGGTCCGCCTCGTTGCCCACCGACACCAGCTTGGCGAAGCCCAGGCCGCGTGCCGCGCCGCGCGACAGCACGGTGCCGAGCATGGTGCCGCTCTGCGAGATGAGGCTGGTCGCTCCGGCGGGCGGCGCGTCCATCTCCAGCACGCCGTTCACGGTAAGCGCGACGCGGCCGGGCAGATTCACCAGGCCCATGCTGTTCGGGCCGAGCAGCCGCACGCCCAGCTCCTTCGCCCGCGCCACCAGCCGCGCCTGGCGCGCCGCGCCTTCGGGGCCCTTGTCTGCGAAGCCGTCGCTGTAGATGCTGGCCACGGGAATCCCCCGCTTGCCGCAATCCTCGAGGGCAGCTTCAACGTCCTCGACCATGATGAAGGCATGATCGATCTGCTTTTCAATCTCAAGGATATTCCTGAAGGCGGTCTCGCCGAGGATTTCCCTGCGATGGGGATTGACCGGATAAATCCTTCCGCCGAATCCATGCTTGCGCAGATAGCGCTGCGGCCGGGCGCTGTTCTTCGCCGGATCGCCGGAAGCGCCGACCAGCGCCACGGCGCGCGGCGCGAAAAGAGCCTGGCTCAGGCGAGCCGCTTTTCCGCTTCGAGCCGCCACAGCCGTCCGAGGAGTTTTTTCGCTGCAGCCTGGCCCGCGACCGGCGCCGCCAGCTCCATGAATTTCTGCTCCAGCTCCTTGTCGCTCAGCGGCATCTCGGGGTCGCCCTTGCGCGTGGGCTGCAGGAGCTCCTCGCGCCGGCCGCCGCGCGCCGTGATCGCCACCCTCGCCGCGCGCTTGCCGGGAAACGCGGCGTCGAGCTGCGGATCGAGCGAGACGGAGATTTTTTCCATCAGCTGCTTTGTTTTCTTATCGGAAAGTTTTTCCGGCTCGAACGCCGCCAGCCTCACGCTGCCATGCGCCAAGGCGGTGGCGACGACGTACTTCAGCGAGAAACGCGCCTCGGCCGGGGTGCGCGGCGACTCGTAGCCGGCGACCTCGAGCGCCGCTCCATAGGTTGCGACTTCTATCTTCTCGATTTCTTTCACCGATAACTTCATTTTTCCCTGCAATTCCAGCGCCCCGTCGATCGCAGGGAAGGTATGCCCGCAGCAGCCGTGGTTCTTGAAGGTCATGCGCGTGATGTGGAAGTCGGCGCCGAGCGTGGCGAGGCCGCGCTCCCAATCCGGGTCCTCGCCCATCGCGCGGCCGTAGCCCGCTTCGCCCTCTAAAACATCCAGAGATCCCGTCACGCCCTCTCGCGCCGCAAGCGCCGCCGTGAGGCCCGCCTCCGCTGCGCGCCCGGCATGCAGCGGCTTGGACATCGAGCCCATGCGGAAGGCCTGCTGCAGCCCTGCGGAGAACGTGGCGACCGTAGCTAGTGAATGGGCAAATTTATCGACATCCAGATCTAGTATTTCTGAACAGGCAGCAGCAGCGCCGAAGCAGCCGATGGTGCCGGTGTTGTGCCAGTACCTGTAGTGCGGGCGGCCCATCGCGGCGCCGATGCGGGTCGAGATCTCGTAGCCGACGATCACCGCTCTCAGGAAAGATTTTCCGTCAACCGAATTCGCCTGCGCCAGCGCAAGCGCCGCGGCGATGGTGGGGGCGCCGGGGTGATAGATGGCGTCGCGGTAGATGTCGTCGAACTCGGCTGCATGCGCCGCGGCGCCGTTGATGAGCGCCGCAGCCCGCGGGCTTGCCTTCCTTCCCAGCAGGAGCCTGGATTTTCCCCGGTCGAGCTCATCAGGCAAGGATTTTTCGAGAAGCGTTGCCGGGGGAAGCCCGGCGCCGGCAAAGGCCGCGGCGTACCAGTCGATCACCGCGCGCTTCGCATGGTGCATTACCCGCGGATCAAATTCCCTGCTTCTCGACTGCCCGGCAAAAAGCGCGAAGCGCTCTACGACGTGCATCAATTCACGTCTTGTACGACGGGTCCAGGCGGTCGGCGAGGCGCCTCATGGCGGGCCACTCCAGCAGCCCCATCGTGCGGCGCACGCCGGGCTGATAGAGGCGGCTGGTTTTCTCAAAGACCGCCTGCGACGGCAGGATCATTTCGTCGTCGCACGACTGCGCCAGCAGCTGCGCGCGGCACGCGCGCTCGAGGCGGTACAGGTTGTTGAACGCTTCGGCCACGGTCTTTCCGACGGCCAGGACGCCGTGGTTCCGCAGCAGCATGACCTCGCAGTCGCCGAGGTTCTTCAGCAGGCGCCCGCGCTCGCCGGTTTCCAGGACCACGCCCTCGTAGTCGTGGTAGGCCACTTTGGCAAAGCGCATCCCGGTCTGGGTCATCGGCAGCAGCCCGTTCTTCAGCGAGGCGACCGCCATCCCGGCGAGCGAATGGGTGTGGATCACGCAATGCAGCTCGGACTTCGCCTCGTGGACCGCGCCGTGGATCACGAAGCCCGCGAGGTTGAAGGTGTAGTTGAGGCCCTTCGGCCATTCGGGCTGCCACAGCACTTCGCCCCCGAGGTTCACCTTGATGAGGGCGGAGGCGCAGATCTCCTCGTACAGCAGGCCGAACGGATTGAGCAGGAACTCTTCGGTGCCCGGGATGCGCGCCGAGATGTGGTTGTAGATCAGGTCGTCCATTCCGAAATGGCGCACCAAGCGGTAGGCGCAGGCGCAGTCGACGCGCGCCCGCCATTCCGCCGGGCTGACCCTGCCCTTCAGCGACTTGAAACGCAGCGGCGGGTAGTCCGGATCGGGGTCGAGGTCCGGATAGTGCTTGCGCAGGTCGGTGACTTTAGCCTTCGCCATGCGGCCACTATAACGGGATTCAGATCTTCTCTGTGATCAGCATCTTCACCAGCTGTGCGGTCTTTGCGTCGATGAGCACCGCCACCCAGGCGCGCCGCGCGCGCAGGCGCACGTAGCGGACCGCGTCTTCCCTGGTTCCCGATTGCGCCAGCCATGCGTCGAGGATCTTCCCCGCCGGCGGCTCCAGCTGGCGCACCCGCGCCAGGGTCCAGGACTTCGCCAGCACCTGGGCCGTGCGCTCGGCGTAAGGCACGAAGAGCCTCGGGAACTCCTCGAGGTCGTGGCCGGCGAGCCCCAGGAAGATGAAGCCGTCGAGTTCCTTGCGGTCTGTCGGCAGGTCGGCGAAGGCCAGTAGCGGCCCGCCCAGGGGCGCCTGCCGGAATTCGGGATACTTCGCCTTGGCCAGCTCGTCGGGGTCGAGCTGCACGGCGCTCGCCACCTGGAACTGGTCGGCCACGAACACGATGAATGCCGGCCGCGCAAGATAGACGACATGCATGCCGTAGACCAGCGCCCCCATCTGCAGCACGCCGATCGCCACGAGGTCGAACTTCAGCCCGCGCTTGCCGGATCGGAAAATGACGAGGGTGATGAGCGGGCCGATGACCACGTCGACGCCGACCAGGATGAAAAGCAGGTCGTTGCCGCCCGCCGCCTCGAACAGCGGCCCCGGATACCAGAGCGAGAGCATCAACGCGAACACCGCAGCCGCGACCGCGACGCTGATGAGCAGATGCAGGCCGGACGCCTGCCACCGGGTTACTTTTTTCTTCTCCATCCGCCGAAAACTATAGCGTGATGGGCGCACGGGCCGCAATCGGCGGCTCCCGGGCTCGGCGCCCTGCACCGTCTAAGGCAGCTTCAGATGCTCAGGGGCCGATTCGCGGCGCCGCCGGCAACCTGCTCATTCCGACCCTTCGCGTCCAGGTTGCGCGCCACCGTCGCGAGCAGCACGCCTTTCAGAATGGGCTTGATCAGGCTGTCGGCCCCAAGCTCGTCGGTGTGCCGCGTGAAATGCTCATGCGCGGTCATGAAAACCACCGGGATCATCGGCACCGTGGCGTCGGCGAACAGCGTGGCGACGAAATCGAGGCCGCTCATGTAGGGCATGTTGATGTCGATCAGCAGCAGGTCGGGGGTCGAGGCGAGAAACATCCGCCCGGCGACCACGGCATCTTCGGCCAGCGCCACGTTGTAGCCGGCGGCCGTCAAATGCAACTCCAGGAGCTCCCGCATCATCCTGTCGTCGTCCACCACGAGGATGTTCCGCCGCTTCCGCGCCCGGATCGGCAGGATCTTCTGGACTTCTTCGCTTGCCCCCACGCCCCAGCTCCTTCCCAACGCTCTTCGTATTTATTGTCGGAATCTCTGCTGTTTTTATCCGTATTCCGGACGCTGGGGTATCGCCGTTTTCGGCTTCGTGCTGTCGCCTTACGACGACATAACGTAGCTATCCAGGTCTCTTGTAATCCGGCTTGTTGCGCGGAAGATCGCTCGGCGAAGCATCGCCGGGCGCCGAAGGCTCGATCGAATCCTGATAGAGCACCACGTCGACCGCGCGAAGAAAATAAATGTGCGGCGGTGTTTCGGCACCGACGAGCCACTTGTCCAGCTCGAGCAGCGGTACCTGGAGATGCTTGGCGAGTTCGCGTCGGCCGCCCAGAACTTCAGCGGCTTTTTCCAGCGTGCGGCTCTCTATAGTCGATCTGCCCATCCACGGCGCCCGTTTATTGTTTTCCTTGCGGGCCACATCATCGGATAAATTATCAAGGGAATCAACCCTCTGTCACCGATTCCTGCAACGCGGCTGTAGCTGTTATTCGACAGCCCGTCGCCGCCGCGCCGATAAGGGTCAGACCTTGGGCGGGGTGTTCTTCTCGGCGAGGCGCTTGATGAGGCCGTCGACGCCCTGCTGCCTCACGACGGCATCGAATTCCGACCGGTAGGTGAGCACCAGGCTCACGCCTTCGACGACGATGTCGTAGATCTTCCAGCCCTCGCTCGTGGTGTGCATCTGATAGTCGAGCTGCACCGGCTTGCCGCCCGATCGGATGTACAGGTTGCGCACCGTGACGTCGGTGTCCCCGGGCTTCATGTGGACCGGCATCACTTTCATGGTCTGGCCTTCATAGGTCTGGATCGCGCTAGTGTAGGTGCGCACCAGCATGTGGCGGAACTCGGTGACCAGCCTTTCCTGCTGGTCCTTGCTCGCCTCGCGCCAGGCGCGGCCTACGGCGAGCCGCGTCGCTTCCCGGAAATCGATGTGCGGCAGGACCTTTTCCTCGGCGAGCTTGAGCGCCTTCTGCTTGTCGCCGGCCGCCAGTTGCCTGTCGCTTTGAACCGCGGCGAGCACGTCGTCGGTGACTTTCTTCACCAGCTCGTCGGGCTTCATCTCCTGCGCAGCGGCGGACACTGCGAACAGCGCGCTCAGCAGGAATACCCCGGCGCAAAATAGTTTTGGTTTTTTCATCCGGCCTCCCGACTTTGATTATGCAGGCTTCCAGCGGCGCGTGCGGTACTCGACGCGCGGCGCCGGCCGAGGCTTCGCCGGCATCGGGATTTCGCGCTTCTCCGGCTCTTCTGCGCTTTTCGAGCGCGCGCGCAGACGGCCCGAAGCATAGAGATAACCTGCAGCGTTGATAGCGGCACTCATGGACGGTAGTGGAGCAAGCCTCGTACCCGTTTCAGAAATGCGTTTCCGAACAGCGGCTTAAACACGGGACAGCGCGCGTAAGGTGCGCGCTTGTCACCGGCGCCGGACGGGTCGAACTGCGGTTTACGGCAACTCGCTGTTTTCAATAAGCTACCGGGGTCGCGGGCGCGCGACGTCGACGAGCGGCTAACTGTGTAGCGGTTTCCGCCATAAGGAGAAACAGCATGCGCATCGTTGCATCGTTACTGATTACCGTCTCTTGCTCTGCGGCGTTCGCCCAGACCGCACCTAAGGTCGCGGACATAGGGCTGCCGCAAGTCAGGACGGTAATGTATGTCGGAAATAGCTTCTTCTATTTCAACAACAGCATGCACCGGCTGGTCGGCGGGCTGGTCGCCGCCGGCGATCCGCAGAACCGCGCCCAGTACCGCGCCACCTCGGTCACGATCAGCGGCTCGGGACTCCACTGGCACGACATGGAGGCGTACTTCAAGCCCGGCGGCATGGCCTCCTATTCCTTCACCGCCGACAACAAGGTGGTGTTCAACAAGTTCGACAAGCCGTTCGATGTCGTGATCATGAACGACTGCAGCCAGTGCCCGATTCATCCCCAGCTGAAGGACGCGTTCCACGAGTTCGCGCGCAAGCACAGCCAGACGGTGGTGAAGCACGGCGCAAAACCGGTGCTGTTCATGACCTGGGCCTACGCCGACGCGCCCGAGATGACCGCGCAGCTCGCCGAGCAATACACGGTCGCGGGCAATACAAACAATGCGCTGGTGGTGCCGGCCGGCCTCGCCTTCGCCAAGGCGGTCGCGCGCAGTTCTCAAGGAGGGCCGCAGGTCAATCTGTACGATCCGGACAAGCGCCACCCCAGCCTCGCCGGCTCTTACCTCGCGGCGTGCGCGATCTACGCCGCCGTCTACGGAAAATCGCCGGTAGGCAGCCCGTACCTCGGCGGCCTAGACGCCAAGACGGCAGGATTCCTGCAGGACGTCGCCTGGCAGACCGTCAAGGAATACCTGGGCCGATGACGAAGCAGATCTCGCCTGCGGCACGCACGGAACTCGCGCCGACCGGCAAGCTGCGAGTCGGGCTCAACTACCAGAACTTCCTGCTCGTTCTGAAGGACGCGCCCGACGGCACGCCGACCGGGATCGCGCCCGATCTGGCGCGCGAGCTGGCGACGCGCGCCGGCCTGCCGATCGAGTACGTGCGCTTCGATGCCGCCGGCAAGCTGGCCGACGCGGTGAAGAGCGGCGCCTGGGACGTCGCCTTCCTCGGCGCCGAGCCGCAGCGCGCCGGCGAGATCGCCTTCAGCGGCGCTTACCTTGAGATCCCGGTGACCTTCCTCGTGCCGGCAGGGTCATCCATAAAGAATATTCAGGAAATAGACGCCGAAGGCGTACGCGTGGCCGTCTCGGAGAAGAGCGCCTACGACCTGTATCTCTCGCGCTCGCTGAAGCACGCGCGCCTGGTGCGCATCCAGGGGATTGAGGCGTCCTTCAAGCTGTTCCTCGACCAGAAGCTCGAGGCGCTCGCGGGCCTCAAGCCCCGGCTTGCGGCGGACAGCGAGGCGCTGCCCGGCTCGCGCATCCTCGAAGGGCAGATCACGGCGGTCCAGCAATCGATCGGGGTCCCCAGGGGCAGGAGCGAGGCCGCGAAATACGTGCGCGATTTCGCCGATGACATCAAGGCCTCCGGCCTGGTGGCGCGGACCATCGACAAGCACCGCGTGCGGGGCGTAAGGGTCGCACCCGCCGGGTGAAAAGGAAGGAAACCGAATGAAACTTCTCCTGGTCTGGCTCATCAATACGGTCTCGCTGATGGCCGTCGCCTATCTCATGCCCTCCATCAGCGTTTCCAGCTTCATCACCGCCCTGGTCGCCGCGCTGGTGCTCGGGCTGGTGAACGCGGTGATCCGGCCGATCCTCGTGCTCCTGACGCTGCCGGCGACGATCCTCACGCTCGGCCTTTTCATCTTCGTCATCAACGGGCTGCTGTTCTGGCTCGTCGGCTCGTTCATCTCCGGGTTCGTCGTCGAGGGATTCTGGGCCGGCGTCATCGGCGCCATCATCTACAGCCTGATCTCCTGGGCGCTGTCGGCGCTGGTGCTGCCGGTCAGGACCTCGCCGCCCTAGCCGGCGCGCGCCCCGCGAAAAGGTCCTCGAACCCCGCCGCGTCGACCGGGGCGCTGAAGAAGTGCCCCTGCCACTCGTCGCAGCCGAGCGCGAGCAGCCGCGCGAGCTGCGCCTCGCGCTCCACGCCTTCGGCGGCGATCGAGATGCCGAGCGTCTTCGCCATCGCGATGATCGCCTTCACGATCGCCTCGTCGGCCGGGTGCGAGTCGATCTCGCGCAGGAACGAGCGGTCGATCTTGAGCTTCTGGATCGGCAGCAGGCGCAGGTAGGACAGGCTGGAGTAGCCGGTGCCGAAGTCGTCGATCGCGAAGCGCACGCCGAGCTCGCCGATGCGCCGCAGCGTCTCGATGTTCTCGGCGAGGCTCGACATCAGCACCCGCTCGGTGACCTCGAGCTCGAGATGCCGGCCCTCCAGGCCGTGCGCTTTCAGCATTTCCTTCAGCTTCTCGAAATATTGGTTTTCCTGCGCTAGCTCCGAGGCGGACACGTTGACCGCGAACCAGGGGCGGCCGGGAAGCTTGCGCCGCCACGCGCCCGCCTGCGACAGCGCGTGCTCGAGGGTCCACTCGCCCACCTGGCGGATGAGGCCGCTCTCTTCCGCGAGCGGCACGAAATCCTCGGGCAGCAGCAGGCCGCGCTCGGGATGCTCCCAGCGCACGAGTGCTTCCGCACCTACGACCGTATTTTCTTGCTGAACCACAGGTTGCCAGAACAGGCGAAGCTCGTTGCGCGCCAGGGCGCCGCGCAGCTCGTTCTCCATCCGCAGCCGCTCGACGGCGCGCGCGTTGAGCGCCGGGGAGAAGAAGCGGAAGGTGCCGCGGCCGCTTTCCTTGGCGTGGTACATCGCGGCATCGGCATTCTTCAGGAGCTCGGTGAAGTCGCGCCCGTCGGCGGGATAGACGCTGATGCCGATCGAGGCGGCGACGTTGAGCGACGTGCCCTCGATCGTGAACGGGCGCGCCAGCACGTCGAGCACGCGCTGCGCGAGCACCGCGGCGTCCTCGACCGACTTGATGGATCGAACGATGACGAAGTCGTCGCCGCCCAGGCGCGCCAGCGTGTCCTCGCGCACCAGGCCCTCCAGCCGCTCCGCGACTGCACGCAGCAGCGCGTCGCCGGCGCGATGGTCGAGCGAGTTGTTCACCAGCTTGAAGCGGTCGAGATCGAAGCACAGCAGCGCGAGCTGCGAGCGGCTGCGAGCGGCGGCGAGGATCGCCTGCCCGGCGCGGTCGGCGAGCAGGATCCGGTTCGGCAGCCCGGTGAGGGCATCGCGCGTCGCGAGATATTCGATGCGCGCCTCCGCCTGCTTGCGCCCGGTGACGTCGGCGGCGGTGCCGCGGTAGCCCGTCAGCCTGCCGGCGGCGTCGCGCACCGGCACGCCGCTGACCGACTGCCACACTACGGCACCCGACTTCGTGACCGAGCGGTGCACCAGGTCGCGGAAGGCGCCGCCGGCGGCGGTATTCTGCTCGAGCCATTCCTGCACGCCGTCGGGCTCGCCGAGCGGCATGAACTCGCGCGGCGTGCGCCCGAGCATCTCGGCGCGCGTATGGCCGAGCACCGCCTCGACCCGCTCCGACAGGTAGGTATAGCGCCAGCGCTCGTCGGCCTCCCAGACGTACTCGCGCGAGACCTCGGCCACGTCGCGAAAGCGACGCTCGCGGTCCGCGAGGGCCTGCTCGGCGCGCTTGCGCTCGTCGACGTCGGACATCGTTCCCGACAGCTTGAGGGCGCGCCCCCCGGCATCGCGCTGCATCACGCGGCCCCTCGTCTGCAGCCACTTCCAGCCGCCGTCCTTGTCGGGAATCCGGAACTCGACGATCAGCTCGGGCATCTCCCCTTTGAGCGCCCGCACCAGCTCCTTCTGCACCGCGGCGCGATCCTCGGGATGCATGGCGCCGAGCAGATCGGCGCCGAATGAATGCGTCGGCGACTCCGCGCGTCCCAGGAACCTGACCCAGCCGTCGCCCGCGTACAGGCCGTCGGTCGCGACGTCGTAGTGCCATTCGGCGAGATTGCCGCCGTCGAGCGCCAGCTCGAGCCGCGCTTTCGCCTCGAAGAGCTTGCGCTCCGCGCTGCGCTGCTCGGTGATGTCGCGCCCGACGCCGCGGTAGCCGAGGAAGCGGCCTTGCGGGTCGAGGCGCGACTGGCCCGAGACGATGTGGATCTGGCGCGCGCCGCGCTCGTCGCTGCGCGCGATCTCGAGATCGAAGAACGGCAGCTGCTGCTCGAGCCGCTCGAGGTGCGCCTCGAGCGCGCCCGGCTCTACCTCGACCTGCGGGATCTCCCAGAAGCGCTTGCCGTAGGTCGGCGTGTGGCCGAAGAAGGTCGAGACCGGCGCGCCGCCCGACAGCCACACGACCCGGTGCCCGGCGTCGGTTTCCCAGAACCAGTCGGCGGAAAGCTCGGTGAGGGAGCGGAAGCGCTTTTCGTTTTCCGCGAGAAGAGCTTTTTCCCTGGAGGATTTTCTCAGGTAAAACCAGGAAACCCCATAAACAATCCCACCCGACAGCAGGGCGAGGAGCAGAGCGTCGAGCACGCCGCTAGCCGGCTTCGCGCACCGGCGGCGCCACCTTGAGGACCTCTTCGACGGTGGTGAGGCCGGCGCCGATCTTCAGCGCGCCGCTGATGCGCAGCGGCTTCATGCCTTCCTTGAACGCCTGCTCGCGGATCAGGGGCAGGTCCGCCTTTTCGTTCACCAGCTTCTTTATCTCGGGGGAAAACACCAGCGTCTCGTAGATCCCGACCCGTCCCATGAAGCCGGTCATGCGGCACTCAAGGCAGCCGACCGGCTTGTAGATCTCCTTCGGGCGGTTCGATTTCCAGGGCGAGACCAGCGCGTCCCAGGCCTGGTGCTCCTCGACGCGATGGAAGGCCACTTTTTCCTTGCAGTGCGGGCACAGCGTGCGCACCAGGCGCTGCGCCATCACGCCGTTCAGCGTGGCGTTGAGCAGGTACGCGGGCACGCCGAGCTCGAGCAGCCGCGCCACCGCGCTCGGCGCATCGTTGGTGTGCAGCGTGGAGAGCACGAGGTGGCCCGTGAGCGCGGCCTGCACCGCCATCTCGGCGGTTTCCAGGTCGCGGATCTCGCCCACCATGATGATGTCGGGGTCCTGGCGCATCAGCGCGCGCACGCCTTCGGCGAAGCCGAGCTCGATCTGGTGCTGCACCTGCATCTGGTTGAAGGAGTCCTCGACCATCTCGATCGGGTCCTCGATGGTGCAGACGTTCACCTCGGGCGTCGCCAGGGTCTTGAGCGTCGAATACAAGGTGGTCGTCTTGCCCGAGCCGGTGGGCCCCGTGACCAGCACGATGCCGTTGGGCTTGACCGTCATCTCGTCCCAGCGCTTCTTGTCCTCGTCGGAGAAGCCAAGCTCCCTGAAGTCGCGCACCAGCACTTCCGGGTCGAAGATCCGCATCACCAGCTTCTCGCCGAAGGCGGTCGGCAGCGTCGACAGGCGCAGCTCGACGTCCTCGCCGTCGAGAGTGCGCGTCTTGAGGCGGCCGTCCTGCGGGCGGCGCTTCTCGACCACGTCCATGCGGGAGAGGATCTTGATGCGGCTGGTCATCGCGGCCAGCACCGCGGAGGGAATCTGGTAGACCTGGTGCAGCACGCCGTCGATGCGAAAGCGCACCACGCCCTGCTCGCGGCGCGGCTCGACGTGGATGTCGCTCGCGCGCTGCTCGAAGGCGTATTGCCACAGCCAGTCGACGATGCGCACGATGTGCGCGTCGTTCGCATCGAACTGCTTGTCGCTCTTGCCGAGCTCGACCAGCTGCTCGAAGTTGGTCAGGCCCGAGCTGCCGCCGTGGGCCTTGTTCGCGCCCTTGATCGACTTGGCGAGGTTGTAGAACTCGACCTGGTAGCGCTCGATGTCGAGCGGGTTGGCGATCACGCGCCTGATATCGCGCTTGATCATGCGCGCGAGCTCGGGCTCCCATTCGCGCACGCCCGGGTCGGCCGTGGCGATCGTCGCCTCCTTGGAGTTCACGCCCACCGGCAGGATGCGGAAACGCGTGGCGTAGGCCGAGGACATGATTTCGGTGACCCCGGTGAAGTCGATCTTCAGCGGATCGATGTGCAGGTATTCCATGCCGGCGCGCTTCGCCAGCCACTCGGTGAGCGCCTCGAGCGACAGCGGCTTGTGCGGCGGCGAAGCCTGGCGCCACTTCTGGTCGGCGACTACGACCAGCGGATGCAGCGTGCCGCGGAAGTAGCGGCGCTCCTTCTTGAGCTGGCCCGCGGCCTCCGCCGTAGCCAGCTTGTCTTCGACCAGCCAGTCGAGGATTTCGGGTAGCGCGAGACGGTGATCGAGGGGCGCTTTAACCGCTTGTTGCATCGAATCAAGACTATACCTGAAGTCTAGAATGGCCTCTGATGGCGAGAGCCCTTTCACCGGACGTCAGGCTGCGCGAAGTCTGGGCGTGGAGCATGTACGACTTCGCCAACTCGGGCTACACGACGGTCGTCATCACGGCCGTGTTCGGCGCGTTTTTCGTTGCCGCGGTCGCCGAGGGCAAGCCGTGGGCGACGTTCGCCTGGACCGCTGCGCTTTCCGTGTCCTACGCCGCCATCCTGGTGACCGGGCCGCTCATCGGCGCCTGGGCCGACGCGCATGCGGCCAAGAAAAAGCTGCTGCTCCTTTCGACCATAGGCTGCGTGATTTTCACTGCCCTGCTTTTTTTCGCTTCACCGGGCGCCGTCGCGCTTGCCCTCGCTCTCGTCATTCTTTCGAATTTTTTCTTCGGCACGGGTGAAAACCTGATCGCTGCGTTCCTTCCGGAGCTCGCCGATTCCGGCGCCATGGGCCGCGTCTCGGGCTGGGGATGGAGCTTCGGCTACCTGGGCGGCATCGTCGCGCTCGGCCTTTGCTTGATTTTCATTCAAATTTCTCAAAAGCAGGGGCAAAGCGCGGCCGAGTTCGTTCCGGTGACGATGCTCATTACGGCGGCATTTTTCGCGATCGCTGCTGCGCCGACCTTTCTTTTTCTGAAAGAGAGAGCCCTGCCGGCCCAAGGTCCGATGGCATCCCCATGGAAAAGGGTTCTTGATACTTTGAACAAGGCAAGGCAATACCAGGATCTCAGGCGCTTCCTGCTGTGCATCGTCTTCTACCAGGCGGGCATCCAGACGGTGATCGCGCTTGCCGCGATCTATGCGCAGGAAGTGATGAAGTTCTCGACGCAGCAGACGATCACGCTCATCCTGGTCGTCAACGTCACCGCCGCCGCCGGCGCCTTCGCCTTCGGCTACGTGCAGGACGCCATCGGGCACGTGCGCGCCATCGCACTGACGCTCTGCGCGTGGATCGTGATGATCACGATCGCGTTTTTCTCCGAAGCGCATTTTTCCTTCTGGATCGCGGCCAACCTCGCCGGCCTTTGCATGGGCTCGTCGCAGGCCGCGGGGCGCGCGCTGGTGGGCTATCTCGCGCCGCCGGCGCGGCTCGCGGAGTTCTTCGGACTATGGGGACTGGCGACGAAGGCGGCGTCGATCTTCGGGCCGCTCACCTACGGCGCGATGACCTGGATCTTCGCCGGCAACCACCGCCTGGCCATTCTCGCCACCGGCGCCTATTTCGTCGTAGGCCTGGCGCTTCTTTTCAAGATCGACGTGAATCGAGGGCGCGACGCGGCCCTGACTTGAAGCCCGCTACAGGTAGGCCTCCGCGCACTTGATGATTTCGGTGTTCGTGGGGCGCTCCAGGCAGTGGCGGGCGTCCTCGCTGCGGCGCGCTTTTCTCGTCGCGCTCATGGGGGCGGACGGCTTTGCGGCGGCAACGGCCGGCTTGGCTTGCGCCGCGGCCGGCTTGGCCGCCACCGGAGCCGCCGGCTTCGTTTCGCTCTGGGCCAGGGCGACCGAAAAAAACACCATCGTGGTCCCGGCCAGCAACGCAATGCTCTTCATATGACGTCCTTTCGATCTCCCTCCAGCGCCGTCATATCGTAGCCTTTTTTCAGGTTTTCAGCTTTGCCAGGTAGTTTCGGATGCGCCGTGCATTAATGCCGATATCGCTGCGCCCGACCCGCGACACCGAGCGCACGTCGATCTTGCTGCCGCTGCCCGCGGGCGTGACGCGTATCACCACGTCGTCCTTGAAGCCGTACCAGAGCGTCGTATCCGTCGCCTCGATCCTGCCCTCGGCGGGGTTCGAGGCGACCATCGCCCACCCCATGCTCTCCGCCGCGGCGAGCGCGCGCGCGAACGCCTGTTGCGGCGGCACGGCGAGCATCAGCGGCTGGATGTCCGGGTACCCCTTGAGCTGCAGGTCGGCGATTTCCTCGCCGCCGTAAGCCGCGGTGTTTTCCACGCCTTGCCGCAGCGGCAGAACGGCGACGAAAAGCGGCGGATTCACGGTGTCGGTCGAGATATCGTGGATGCGCGGCACCGACTGCGCGCGCTGCCGCCACTGCCAGGGCACATAAGACACCGCGAGGCCGACGATGAGCGCGGCGATGAGGCCGGCGGTCCAGCCGGCGCGCACCTTCGGAATCGCGAGCGCGATGATCGCCAGGGCGCCAGCAGCCAGCCCGACGTAGACCGCCCAGGGCTGCAGTCCGGTCAAGCCGGTGCGGAAGTGCCACCAGCCCATCCGGTATCCCATGGGAGCGGCCAGCAGCAACAACGCTGCGGCGACAGCGGTCAGCAGAACGAGTGCGCGAAACGGGGCTATGAGTTTCATGAGCCTCCCTCCTGTATGCGATACATCATGTGCCCTATCATAGAACAGCCGGTATCATTCGCGTTCCCCCCTTTCAGAAAATCCCCCAGGAGAGATTTATGGCTATCAAAGTCGGCGACAAGCTGCCCGACGGCAAGCTGATGGAGTCCACCGAGTTCGATTCCGCGACGCAATGCGCGATAGCGCCCAAGGAAGTGAATGTCGCGGATGCGGCGAGGGGCAAGAAGATCGCGGTGTTCGGGCTGCCTGGCGCGTATACGCCGACCTGCTCGGCGAAGCACGTGCCGAGCTACGTGCAGAACATGGATCAGCTGAAGAAGAAAGGCGTGAACGAGGTGTGGTGCGTGGCGATCAACGACGCGTACGTCATGGCGCACTGGGGCAGGGACCAGAAGGCGCTCGGCAAGATCCGGTTCCTCGCCGACGGCAGTGGCGCCTGGACCAAGGCGCTCGGCCTGGAGCTCGACCTCAACGCGCGCGGCATGGGCACGCGCATGCAGCGCTTCTCGATGCTCGTCGACAATGGCCTGGTGAAGCAGGTCAACATCGAGGGCCCGGGCAAGTTCGAGGTCTCCGACGGCGCGACGATGCTAAAGCAGCTCGGCTGACACAAAGCGTTACATGTCGCCGATCAGCGGAGCCGTAAGCTGAGCGTTTTCATTGTGAGATCTCCCATGAAAGGAACCGACATGCTGAAAATTCTCACCCCACTGCTTGGCGCCGTTCTGCTGGCCGCAACCACCGCGCTCTACGCGCAGACCCCGCCGGCCCCTGCCGACAGCGCCAAGACCAGGCACGAGAAGATGAAGGCGGCGCACCAGAAGGCGAGCAGCGCGTGCGAAGGCAAGCAGGGCCAGGAGCACCGCGACTGCATGCGCAAGGAGATGTGCGCCCAGTCGAAGGACCCGGCGAAGTGCGAGGCGCACTTCAAGGAGCGCTCCGCAGCGTTCAACAAGGCGTATGACTCGTGCAAGGGCAAGGCAACCGGGGACGAGTTCCGCTCCTGCATGCACGAGCAGCGCGTCCACGCGAAGAAGTAGGCCCGCTGTATCTCTGTGAAGCCATCGGGCGCCGGTAGAATCCGGCGCTTCGATGGCGTTTGACCGCTCCGCTTACGCCGAGGGATTCCGGGCGTCGCTGCCCGTGCTCCTCGGCATCGTTCCCTTCGGGGTCATCACCGGCGTCGCGATGGTCGCCAGCGGCATTCCGCCGCTCGCGGCGATGGCGATGTCGATTCTCGTGTTCGCCGGCGCCTCGATGGTCGCGACCGCGCAGCTGCTGTCGCAGGGCACGCCCGCGGCGCTGATCGTCCTGGCGGCGCTGTTCATCAACATGCGGTTCATGATGTACAGCGCCTCGCTGCGCCAGTATTTCGTGCGCCTGCCGCCGCGCTGGCGCCTCGCCATCGCCTATCTGCTGGCCGACAACGTATACGGGCTGACGCTGGCGAGGTTTGCAGACCATCCCGACGACCCGGGAAAGCTCGAATACTTTCTCGGCGCCGCGGTGCCGATCTGGCTCGCGTGGCAGGCGGCGGTGCTGGCCGGCGTCGCGATCGGCGCCGGGGTGCCGGCTTCCTGGCGGCTGGAGTTCGCCGCCCCGCTCGTCTTCATCGCGATGACCGTGCCGCGCGCGATGGTGGCCGCCGCGCTGGCAGCGGCCGTCACCGTGGTGGCCACCAGCGGCCTGCCGCTGCGCCTCAACCTGATCGTCGCCGCCCTTGCCGGCATTGGGGCGGGATTGATCTCCGAGAGAAAAACCCGATGAACGTGTGGCTCGCGCTCGCCGGCATGGCGGTCGTCACCTATCTGCTGCGCGCTTCGTTCCTCGTGCTGCCGGAGAGCGTCGGCACGCCCCCGCTGCTGCGCCGCGCCCTGCGCTATGTGCCCGCGGCGGTGCTGACCGCGATCTGGGCGCCGGAACTGCTGCTGCAGGATCAAGTCCTATATCTGGCGCTGCAGAACGAGAAGCTGCTCGCCGGCAGCGTTGCGATCGCCGTGGCGTGGCGCTGGCGCCTTACCTCCGCTACGATTGCAAGCGGTCTCGTGGCTCTTCACTTCTTTGATTGGCTGACATGAAACGGTTTTTTTTCGCCGTGTTCCTCGTAGCCTGCTTCGGAACGGCCGCCGGCCAGACCGCGAATAAGAATGTCGCCTTAGAAAAAGCGGCTTCGATCGAGGGCGTCACCGAGTACCGGCTGGCGAACGGGTTGCGCGTGCTGACGCTGCCCGATCCGGGCATCGACACCATCACCGTGCACATCACCTATCTCGTCGGCTCGCGCCACGAGGGCTACGGCGAGAAAGGCATGGCGCACCTGCTCGAGCACATGCTGTTCAAGGGCTCGAAGCGCTTCCCCAACGTCAAGCAGCAGCTCACCCAGCGCGGCGCGCGCTGGAACGGCACCACGGCGAGCGACCGCACCACCTATTTCGAAAGCTTCGCGGCGACCGGCGCCAACCTGGAGTGGGCAATCGCCCTGGAAGCCGACCGCATGGTCAATTCGTTCGTTCGCAGGGCCGATCTCGACAGCGAGATGACGGTGGTGCGCAACGAATTCGAGATGGGCGAGAACAATCCGGGGAGCGTGCTGATGCAGCGCATGCAGCAGCTCGCCTTCCCCTGGCACAACTACGGCAATCCCATCATCGGCCAGCGCGCCGACATCGAGCAGGTGCCGATCGACAAGCTGCGGGCGTTCTATCGCACCTGGTACCGGCCGGACAATGCGCTGCTGATCGTCGCCGGGCGGTTCGACGAGAGTGCCGCCCTCAAGCTGGTCAATCGGCACTTCGGGGCGATACCAAAGCCAAAAAGCGCATTGCCCTCGTTCTACACCCAGGAGCCGGCCCAGGACGGCGAGCGCACGGTGATCCTGCGGCGTGTCGGCGACAACCCGATGGTGCAGGCGCTCTACCGCGTGCCGGCAGGCAGCCATCCCGACTACCCGGCGATCGATGTGCTGGTGCACGTCCTCACGGACGTTCCGGCCGGGCGCGTTTACCGCGCCCTGGTTGAAAAGGGGGTCGCGAGCCACACCTGGGGCGGCGAGCGCGGCCTCCACGACCCGGGCTACATGTATTTCGGCGCTTCGCTGCCGAAGGATGGAGATATTGATTCCACAAAGGAAAACCTTCTCAAAGTCATAGAGAGTGTCAAACAGAACAAAATAGAAGCGGCCGAGGTCGAGCGCGCCCGCACCGCGCTGCTGAACGACTTCGAGCGCACGCAAATGGAGACCGGGTCGCTGGTGCGCTCGCTTTCCGAGTTCCATGCGATCGGCGACTGGCGGCTGCATTTTCTCTATCGCGACCGCGTGAAGAAAGTGGCGCTGGCCGACGTGCAGCGCGTCGCCGACTCCTTCCTGAAGCCCGCCAACCGGGTGGTGGGGCTGTTCATCCCGGCCGAGTCCGTGGATCGCGCCGAGATCCCAGCGACCCCGGACTTCCAGGACGCCCTCGCCGGCTATCGCGGCGGCGACGGCGTGCGGCTCGGCGAGGCATTCGACGCCACGCCGTCGAACATCGAGTCGCGGGTGCTGCGCAAGACCCTGGCAAACGGCATCCGCGCCGCCTTCCTGCCGAAGAAAACGCGCGGCGGCCACGTCGTCGTCAGCCTGACGCTGCACTGGGGCGACGAGAAGAGCCTGACCAACCGCGATGTGGCCTGCAGCTTCGCCGGCGGCCTGCTGCCGCGCGGCACGCGCAGGCACACGCGGACGGAATTGAAGGAAGCCTTCGAGCGGCTGAATGCGAGCGTCTCGGTCGGCGGCGACGGCGCGAGCGTCGAGGTGCGCCGCGAGAACCTCGCCGCTACGCTGCGCCTGGTTGCGGAGATGCTCGAGGAGCCCGTTTTCCCCGCCGCGGAGTTCGAAGAGATCAAGCGCGCCGCGATCAGCGGCGTGGAGTCGCAGCGCAGCGATCCGTCAGCGCGCGCCGGCGAGCGCCTGGCGCGCCACCTGCAGGCCTATCCGCCCGGCCACCCGCACTACACCCCGACGCTCGAGGAGCGCATCGACTGGCTGCGCCGGGCGACGCTCGATGAGGCGGTCGCCTGCTACCGCGATCTTTTCGGCGCGACCGGCGCCGATTTCGTCGCGGTCGGCGACTTCGACCCGGAAGAGCTCGCGCGCCTGGTGGACGAGCTGTTCGGCGCCTGGCGCACGCCGCGGCCCTTCGAGCGCGTGCCCTCGCTGCATTTCGACCAGCCGGCGTTCGAGAACGAACTGATCCTCCCCGACAAGGCGAACGCCGTGCTGCGCGGCGGCCTCAACCTCAGGATGCGCGATGACCATCCTGACTTTCCAGCTCTGGTGCTCGCCAACCAGCTGCTCGGCGGCTCGTCCACGGCGCGCATCCCGGCGCGCGTGCGCGAGAAGGAAGGCCTTTCCTACAGCACTTCGACCAGCTTCAGCTCGAGCCCCTTCGACGAAGCGGCGTCGTTCCGCGTGTCGGCGATCTTCGCGCCGCAGAACCGCGTCCGCGTCGAGCAGGCGATCCGCGAGGAGCTCGAGCGCGCGGTGCGCGAGGGCTTCAGCCCCGGCGAGGTCGAAGCGGGCAAGAAAGCCCTGCTCGAGGCGCGGCGCATGGCGCGCACCCAGGACCGCTCGCTGGTCGGCCGGCTCGGCATGTATTCCTTCGCCAAGCGCACCTTCGCCTGGGACATCGAGTTCGAGTCGAGCGGCGCGGCGGGCGCCGCCTCTTCCTTGCGCCGGAAGCGGTTGATCAGTTTCACGGCAAGGAAAATTGCCGCAGTGATGATGACGAAGTCGACGCAGGTCTGGATGAACTTGCCGTAGGCGATTCTGGCGGCGCCGAACTGGATCACGAGGGTCTTGAAGTCCAGCCCGCCGATCAGCACGCCGAGCGCCGGCATGACCATGTCCTCCACCAGCGACGACACGATCTTGCCGAAGGCACCGCCGATGATCACGCCGACCGCGAGGTCGACGACGTTGCCCTTCACCGCGAAGTCCCTGAATTCCTTCAGCAGGTTCATTACACGATCTCCGGGTAGCTGATTTCCAGGATTTCCAGCTTTTCTTCCCCCGAGGGCGTGCGCACCGTGACCCAGTCTCCCGCGCGCGCCTTCAGGAGCGCCTTCGCCACCGGCGAGATCCAGGAGACCTTTCCCTTCGCAGGATCGACCTCGTCTGCGCCGACGATAATGACCTCCCTGGTTTCCTTTTTGGTGCGGATTTTTACCTTCGCACCAAAAAAGATCTGGTCGGTATCGCGGCCCGCGGATTGCACGACCTCGGCCGCCTCCAGCCGCTTGATGAGGAACCGCACCCGGCGGTCGATTTCCCGCAGGCGTTTCTTCCCGTAGATGTAGTCGGCGTTCTCCGAGCGATCGCCTAGCGCCGCCGCCCAGGCGACGGTCTTCACCACTTCGGGGCGCTCGATCTCGACCAGCTGCCTGAGCTCGGCCTTGAGGCGCGCGAAACCGGAAGGCGAGATATAGTTCTTGCCGCCCGCCGGCAGCGCCGCGCTTTCTCGCTCTTCTTCCTCGGACTCGGCGTGCGATTCCTTGACGAAAGCTTTCGACATCGCGGCTGCATATTATCCGCTTGCAAGCCGCGGGCAAGGCTCTAAAATTGAGGACGGGGAAACGGAGGGGTTCACGATGGCGGAAAAAAGGGAAAAGCTCGATTTCCTGACCAAGCTGCGCGTCCGCGACATGATTCTCACCGGACTCATCACCATCGCAGCGGTGCTGGTGAACCTGCCCAACGAGTACGTCGAGGACACGCTTGGCCTGAGCCACAACACGCTGGTCGCAGTGCTCGCGGTGTCGGTGATATTCGGGCTGTTCCTCTACCTCAAGTTCTTCTTTTTCCTCGCGGTGGTGGTGCTGATCGCCGGCGCCAACATGCCGGAGCAGATCGCCGAGGGCGTCAGCGACGTCACCGGGTTCACCATCTCCAAGGTGCCGATCGTGCTGGCGCTGGTGGTCATGGTGGGAATCGCCCTCATCAACTACGTGATCAAGCTGCTGCCGACCGGCCTTGAGGCCAAGCCCAAGGAAAGGAGCCTGGAGGGCATCCGGGCGCTGTTCTACGCCATCGAGAAGAGCAACCTGGTGTACGCGCAGAAAGTGCTGTCGATGAACTTCGACCCGAACCTGCATCATGACAACGGCTACACCGCCCTCGCCTACGCCGCCGCCAAGGGCAGCACGCCCATGATCGAGCTGCTGCTGCGCAACGGCGCCGACCCCTCGCAGGTAACCAAGGAAGGCGACACGGCGGTCGAGCTGGCACTGCGCTTCGGGCATGGCGAGGTCGCGGACCTCCTGAAGCGCGCGCGCCAGTCCACGGACGAGGCGCCGCAGCAGCGGCAGGCGGCAGCGCAGACCAGCTAGCAAGTCTTTTCAAATACCGGGGGCTTTCCGGGCCGAGCGGGATTGACGTCCGCCTCTTCTACTGTATAAAATCCCAGTAATATCATGCAGATGATTTTCACACCGGTTGCGGAGCAGGAGATCTCCCGCGACACGCTGCTCGAGAAATACGCCAAGGGCAAGGAAGCCTCGGCGCCGGATGCGCTGCGCCTCGTGCGCCGGCGCGTGGCGCATGCCCTCGCCCAGGCCGAGCCCGAGGAGAAGCGCGCCTACTGGGAGCGCCGCTTTCTGCAGGCGCAGGAGGAAGGCTTCATCCCGGCCGGGCGCATCAACTCGGCCGCCGGGGTGCAGCTCCAGGCGACCCTGATCAACTGCTTCGTGCAGCCGGTCGGCGACTCGATTTCCGAGGTCGTCGACGGCAAGCCCGGCATCTACACCGCGCTCCAGGAGGCGGCCGAGACCATGCGCCGCGGCGGCGGCGTCGGCTACGACTTTTCCGCCATCCGGCCCAAGGGCGCCGAGGTCAGGGGCACCCGCTCGCGCGCCAGCGGCCCGGTCTCGTACATGCGCGTGTTCGACCGCTCGTGCGAGACGGTCGAGTCGGCGGGCGCGCGGCGCGGCGCGCAGATGGGAGTGCTGCGCTGCGACCACCCCGACGTCGAGGAATTCGTCCACGCCAAGGACGAGGGCGATCTCGCCAATTTCAACGTCTCGGTGGGCGTGACGGATGAATTCATGCTCGCCGTCGAAAAGGATCTGTCTTTCGAATTGATCCATAAAGCCAAACCCTGGCCCAGCAAGGATGTCTACCAGCGCCCTGACGGCCTGTGGGTCTACAGCAAGCTGCGCGCGCGCGAGCTGTGGGACCAGATCATGCGCTCGACCTACGACCACGCCGAGCCCGGCATCCTGTTCCTCGACCGCATCAACCGCGACAACAACCTGAGCTACTGCGAGTCGATCGAGGCCACCAACCCCTGCGCCGAGCAGCCGCTGCCGCCGTACGGTTGTTGTTGTTTGGGGTCTATAGATTTAACTCGTTTTATAAGGGAGCCTTTTTCCGAAAAGTCCTCGTTCGACTTCGACCACTTCGGAAAAGTCGTGGAAACGTCGGTTCGCATGCTGGACAACGTGCTCGAGGTCACCGCCTGGCCGCTCGAGCAGCAGCGCAAGGAGGCGATGGCGAAGCGCCGCGTCGGCCTCGGCTTCACCGGGCTGGGCGACGCGCTGATCATGCTGCGCCTGAAGTACGACACCGACGAGGCGCGCGCCATGGCGGCGCGCATCTCCCAGAGCATGCGCGACCGCGCCTACGAGGCGTCGGTGGACCTGGCCAGGGAAAGGGGCGCCTTTCCGCTTTTCAATGCCGATTTGTATTTGTCAGGCAGCAGTTTTTCCTCCCGCCTTCCTTCGGGATTGAAGGAGCGGATCAAAAAGCACGGCATCAGAAACTCGCATCTGCTTTCGATCGCCCCCACCGGAACGATCAGCCTCGCCTTCGCCGACAACGCATCGAACGGCATCGAGCCGCCGTTCTCGTGGACCTATACCCGCAAGAAGCGCATGGCCGACGGCTCGTTGCAGGAGTTTCCGGTCGAGGACCACGCCTGGCGCCAATACAAGGCCGCCGGCGGCAATGTCGAGGCGCTGCCGCCCTACTTCGTCACCGCGCTCGAGCTCTCGGCCCGCTCGCACGAGGAGATGGTCGCCTCGGTCGCGCCCTACATCGACACCAGCATCTCCAAGACGGTGAACGTGCCGGAGGACTACCCGTACGCCGAGTTCCAGGACCTGTACCTGCTCGCCTGGAAGTCGGGGCTCAAAGGCCTGGCGACGTACCGTCCGAACAAGATCCTCGGCTCGGTTCTGTCGGTCGACAAGCCGCAGGATTTCATGCAGGACGATTTCAACAGGAGGATTTCGATCAAGAGCGTCCCTGCGCCGGTCCTTGCCAGCCTGCGCTGGCCCGGGCGGCCGGACCTCGCCGGCGGCAACCCGGCATGGACCTACATGATCGAGCACCCGCATTACCATTTCGCGGTGTTCGTCGGTCACGTCAACAACGGCGCGCCGCACGCCTTCGAGGTGTGGGTGAACGGCAGCGAGCAGCCGCGCGGCCTGGGCGCTCTGGCGAAGACCCTTTCGATGGACATGCGCGCCGACGACCACGCCTGGCTGATGCTCAAGCTCGATGCGCTCGCCAAGGCGGGCGGCGACGACGCCTTCGACATGCCCTTCCCGCCGCGCGGCGAGAAAAAACGCATGCCGTCCCTGGTCTCGGCCTTCGCCCAGCTCGTGCGCTACCGGGTCGAGGAGCTGCATGCGGGCCTGGCGGGAGACTTCTCCCTGAAGGCGATGGATGGCTCCTCGCCCATCACGGACACGATGTTCGCCCTCAAGGAGCCGAAGACCGGCACCGATGGCACCATGTCGTGGACCGTGGACGTCCTTAATCCGCGCACCGGCGACGATTTTGTCCTCGGCCTGAAAGAAATCACCCTGCCCGCCGGGAGCGGGTTCCCCGCGGGCGTCACGCGGCCATACTCGGTTTGGCTCTCGGGCGAATACCCGCGCACGCTCGACGGCCTGTGCAAGATCCTGTCGCTCGACATGCGGGTGCTCGACCCAGCCTGGATCGGGATGAAGCTGCGCAAGCTCCTCGACTTCCCCGAGCCGCTCGGCGACTTCATCGCCTTCGTTCCCGGCAGCCGCAAGCAGCAGACCTTCCCTTCGACCGTCTCCTACCTGGCGCGCCTCATCCTGCATCGCTACGCCATGCTCGGCCTCCTCGACGAGCACGGCATGCCCAGGCAGCAGATGGGAATCCTCGAGTCCCCTTCCGAAAAGCACAGCCCGCTCATCGCCGGCGCCCGCTGCCCCGAGTGCTTCAACACCACGCTCATCCGCAAGGACGGCTGCGATTACTGCACCGCCTGCGGCTACGTGGGGATTTGCGGGTGAAAGACTAGAACACGTAGGCGACGCTGGAGAAGAAGAGGTCGCCGGCTCTATTGACGGGCCTGCCTGATCTGATTCAATAGCCGGAAATATCCCTGGGGGCGCAATGGCTGGCACCGAAGGCTTTGGGAAAAGCGCGTCCGACTTGCTTCACGTCGAGGCCGGCAAGGTCATCTTCAGGGAAGGAGACCCGGGCAACGACGTCTACGTGGTGCTCGAGGGCAAGGTCGAGCTGCGGGTGGGCGGGCGCCTGGTAGAGACGGTGGGCGGCGGAGGTATTCTCGGCGAGATGGCGCTGATCGAGCAGGCGCCGCGCGTCGCCACGGCGACCGCCAGGACCGCCGCCGAGCTGCTGCCGATCTCCGAGAGCCGCTTCATGGGCATGATCCAGCAGACGCCGAGCTTCGCGCTGCAGATCATGAAGGTGATGGCCGCGCGCCTGAGGAAGATGGACGCGCTGATCGCCCGCAGGAAAACGGTCAGGAAGAGGCCGCCGGCCCCCACTTCTCGACCCAAAGCAGCGCGGCGACGGTCTTCGCGTCGGTGATCCGGCCGTCGCGGATCATGCGAATCGCTTCTTCGAAATCGAGAATCATGGTTTCAAGAAATTCGCCGGCGTCCAGCTTGCGGGTCTTCAGAGTCAATCTCCTCGCCAGGAAAATCTCGATTCCCTCGTCGGTATACGCGATCGCGGTGTGGATGACGCCGAGGCGCGTCCATTCCGCCGCGGCATAGCCGGTCTCCTCGAGCAGCTCGCGCTTCGCCGTTTCGAGGTGCGGCTCGCCCGGCTCGAGCTTGCCCGCGGGGACCTCGATGAACTCCCGGCGGTGCGGGTAACGGTACTGGCGCTCAAGCAGCAGCTTGCCGTCCTCGAACAGCGGGACGATCGCCACGGCGCCCGGATGGCGGATGTACTCGCGCACTCCCTCGGCGCCGTCGGGCAGCCGCACGACGTCCCGGTGCACCTTGAGGAGCGTGCCGTCGAACAGCGTCTCGCCCGCGACGAAATGCTCCGTGAGGTCCTTCAAAGCCGTCCTAGAGGGCCTTGATGGCGGCGAAGCACAGCCCCATCAGCGGCTGTGGAATGATGCCGAGAACCAGCAGTGCCAGGCCGTTGGCCGAGAGCAGCGCGCGCATTTCGCGCGGCCCCTCGACGGCGGCGCTGTCCTTCGGCTCGTCGAAGTACATGAGCTTGACGATGCGCAGGTAGTAGAACGCGCCCACGAGGGAGAGCACGACCGCGGCGACCGCGAGCCAGAGCTGCCCGGCCGAAACCGCCGCCGACAGGACCGCAAGCTTGGCGTAGAAGCCCGCAGTCGGCGGCACGCCGGCGAGCGAGAACATGAGCACCATCATGACGAACGCATACCAGGGGCTTCTCTTGGCGAGGCCGCGCATGTCGTCGAGGGTCTCGCAGTCGAAGCCGGCGCGCGACAGGAACAGCAGCATGCCGAAGGAGCCGAGCGCCATGAGCGTGTACACGGTGACGTAGAACAGCGCGCTGCCGTAGGCGTCGGCGGCGCCCAGGGCGTTGCCGCGCACGAAGCCCGAGAGCAGCCCGAGCAGCATGAAGCCCATGTGCGCGATGGTCGAGTACGCGAGCATGCGCTTGAGGTTCGTCTGCGCGATGGCGGTGATGTTGCCGATCGCCACGGCGCTGCGCCGACCTTGAAGGCGACCCCGGCGACGATGAACACCAGGCCGAAGACCAGGAACGGGCGCATCGAAACGCGCTCCGGCCCTTCGACCAGCAGATCTCTTACCCTGAGCGATATCTCTCTGAAGTCGAGCGAGCCGGTGGCGCCGTAGATCATCGACATGCCGTACAGCAGCAGCCCCGACGACAGCGCCCCGAGGATGAAGTACTTCATCGCCGCCTCGGTGGACACCGCCGAGTCGCGGTTGAGCGCCACCATCGCATAAAGGCACAGCGACATCAGCTCGAGCCCCAGGTACACGGTGAGGAAGCTGTTGGCGCTCATCTGGATCATCATGCCGAGGAGCGCGAACAGCAGCAGCGTGATGAACTCGCCGCGCAGCAGCCCGCGGTCGAGCAGGTACTGGCGCGAGTACACGAGCGCGACCGAGGTCGCGACGTAGGCGGCGAGCTTCAGCAAGCTTGAAAACAGGTCGGACACGAACAGCCCGTAGAAGATGTACTGGCGCGTGCCCTCCGATTCGGAAATCACGAACGTCGTGCACAGAAAGCACAGCAGCAGGATTGCCTGCGCCATGTAGAAGCTGATCCGGCGCCGCTCGTCCTTCACATAGAGATCGACGATCATCAGCGCGCAGCTGCCGGCCAGCAGCAGGACCTCCGGAAACGCCCGGAAATGGCTGAGCAGGGCCATCAGGCTCATATCTTCGGCACCGCGACGTGGCGCAGCAGCTCATTCACCGCGCCGTGCATCACCTCGGTGAAGGGCAGCGGATACACCCCCATCAGCAGAACGGCGACGGCGAGCGCGCCCAGCACGATGGTTTCCTTGGGGTTCAGATCGGTGAGCGCGGCGACGTGCTCGTTGGCGACCGGGCCGAACACGACGCGCTTGTACATCCACAGCGTGTACCCGGCGCCGAACACCAGCGTCGTGCCGGCGAGGAAGGCGAGCCAGAAGCTCGACTTCATGGCCCCCATGAGCACCATGAACTCGCCGACGAAGCCGCTGGTCGCGGGCAGGCCGCAGTTGGCCATCGCGAACAGCATCATCAGGCTCGCGAATTTCGGCATGGTGTTCACCACGCCGCCGTAGTCAGAGATCATCCGGGTGTGCATGCGGTCGTACATCACGCCGACGCACAGGAACAGCGCAGCCGAGACGAAGCCGTGCGAGATCATCTGGATCAGCGCGCCTTCCACTCCATACGAATTAAAAATAAAGAATCCAAGCGTTACGAACCCCATGTGCGAGATCGACGAGTAGGCGATCAGCCGCTTCATGTCGGTCTGCACCAGCGCCACCAGGCCGATGTAAATCACCGCGATCAGCGACAGCGCGATCATCATCGGCGCGAGGCTGCGACAGGCATCCGGCAGGATCGGCAGGCTGAAACGCACGAAGCCGTAGGCGCCGAGCTTCAGCAGGATCGCCGCCAGCACGACCGAGCCCCCCGTCGGGGCCTCGGTATGGGCATCCGGCAACCACGTGTGCACCGGCCACATCGGCACCTTGACCGCGAACGCGAACAGGAAGCCGAAGAACAGCCAGATCTGCGCGCCGAGCGGCAGCGGCAGCTTGTGCCAGTCGAGGATCTCGAAGCTGCCGCCCGACTTGCCGTAGAGATACAGCAGCGCGATCAGCATCAGCAGCGAGCCGAACAGCGTGTAAAGGAAGAACTTGACCGCGGCATAGACCCGGTTCGGGCCGCCCCAGACACCGATGATGATGAACATCGGGATCAGCGTCGCCTCGAAGAACACGTAGAACAGCACCGCATCTAGCGCCGCGAACACGCCGTTCAGCAATCCGGAAAGGATGAGGAAGGCGGCGTAGTACTGGCCGACCTTGGTCTCGATCACCGACCAGCCGGAGATGACCACCAGCACGGTGATGAAGCTGTTGAGCAGGATGAACAGCACCGAGATGCCGTCCACGCCGAGGTGGTAGTTGACGTTGAAGCGCTCGATCCAAGCAGGCCGGCAACGACGGGGATCCAGATCGAGAGCGAGAGCAGCATTTACGGCCTCAGGAACCAGTAAGTCAGAACCACCACGCCGATCAGCATGGCCGAGGCATAGCGGTAGATCATCCCGGACTGCAGCAGCGACACGACTCCCGAAAACCATCCCACGACTCTTGCCGAGCCGTTCACCATCAGGCCGTCGATCACGGTCTGGTCGCCGCCCTTCCAGAAGCCCTTCCCTAACAGGCGCGCGCCGCCGGCGAACAGCCAGCCGTAGAGCTCGTCGAAACCGTATTTGCGCTCGACGATCGCGTACAAAGGTCCGAACGCGATGGCGATTTTTTTGGGTAGATGTGTATTGAACAAGTAGAGATAAATCGCTGTTGCCGTCCCTGCTACGGCAAGCCAAAACGGGGCCGAGAAAAATCCATGCAAGGTATAAGCGATCAAGCCGTGGTAGTCGTGTTGCGCTTCGAGCAGGGAGTCCTGGAAGTAGTCGCCAAATACGACATGGCCGATCAACCATCCCGAAGCGACCGAAGGGATGGCGAGCAGGACGAGGGGCAGCGTCACCACCGCGGGCGATTCGTGCGGCGGATGCGCGGCGTCGAAGCGCGGCGCTCCATGGAAGGACATGAACACGAGGCGGAAGGTGTAGGCCGCGGTCACGAAGACGCAGGAGAGCACGCACAGGTACGCGAACGCCGCCCCCGGCGTCTCGCTGTGGCGGACCGCCTCGATGATCGCGTCCTTGGAGAAAAATCCGGCGAGCGGCGGAATGCCGGCGGAGGCGATCGCCCCGACCAGCATGGTCCAGTAGGTGACCGGCATGTATCGCTTCAGGCCGCCCATGCGGCGCATGTCCTGCTCGTGATGCAGCGCGATGATGACCGAGCCGGCAGCGAGGAACAGCAGCGCCTTGAAGAAAGCGTGGGTCATCAGGTGGAACATCGCCGCCGAGTAGGCCGAGGCGCCGAGCGCCACCGCCATGTAGCCGAGCTGCGACAGCGTCGAATACGCCACCACGCGCTTGATGTCGAACTGGGTGAGCGCGACCAGGCCCATGAAAAGCGCGGTGATGCCGCCGGTCACCAGCACGACCGAGCGCGCCGTCTCCGAGAGCTCGTAGAGCGGCGACATGCGGGCCACCATGAAGATGCCAGCGGTCACCATGGTCGCGGCATGGATCAGCGCCGAGATCGGGGTCGGGCCTTCCATCGAGTCGGGCAGCCAGACGTGCAGCGGGAACTGCGCGCTCTTGCCCATCGCGCCGATGAACAGGCAGATGCAGATCACGCTCAGCAGCAGCCAGGGGTGATTCGGCAGGATCCCGATTGCCTTTTCACTGAAGGAATTTGCGTGGGAAAAAACGAAGCTGTAATCGAGGCTGCCGAAATTCACCAGCACCAGGCCGATGCCGAGAACGAAGCCGAAATCCCCCACCCGGTTCACCAGGAACGCCTTCAGGTTGGCGAAGATCGCGCTCTCGCGCGTGTACCAGAAGCCGATCAGCAGGTATGACACCAGGCCGACCGCCTCCCAGCCGAAGAACAGCTGCAGGAAATTGTTCGCCATCACCAGCATCAGCATCGAGAAGGTGAACAGCGAGATGTAGGCGAAGAAGCGCTGGTAGCCCGGGTCTTCGGCCATGTAGCCGATGGTGTAGACGTGCACCATCAGCGACACGAACGTCACGATCACCATCATCAGCGCCGACAGGCGGTCGATGAGGAAGCCGATCTCGAGGCGCGTGTCCCCCATCGTGATCCAGGTGTAGACGCTGCCGTTAAATGAATGCCCCTGTAAAACATCAAAAAATATCCAGCAGGAAGCCAGAAAGGAAAGCAAAACCGAAAGAATCGTCACCCGGTGCGCGCCGCCGCGGCCGATGGCGCGGCCGAAAAGCCCTGCGACAATCGCCCCCGCCAGGGGCGCAAACGGCACGATCAGGTAGAGCGTTTTCATCCCTTTAGAGAATCCAAATCCTCGACATCAATGGTGTTGAGGTTTCTGAACAGCACTACCAGGATCGCCAGGCCGATCGCCGATTCCGCCGCCGCCACCGTGAGGATGAAGAACACGAACACCTGCCCCGCGATGTTGCCGAGGTAATAGGAGAAGGCGATGAAATTCAGGTTCACGGCGAGCAGCATCAGCTCGATCGCCATCAGCAGCACGATGATGTTGCGGCGGTTGAGGAAGATGCCGACCACGCTAATCGCGAAAAGGATCGCGCCCAGCACGAGGTAATGAGAGAGGGTGAGGGTCATTCCTTCTCCGCGGGCATCGAGACGAGCCTGACGCGATCCTCGCGGCGCGCCCTCACCTGCGCGCCGGGGTCCTGGCGCCGCGTGTCCTTGCGCCTGCGCAGGGTCAGCGCGATGGCGGCGATGATCGCGACCAGCAGGATCACCGCGGCAATCTCGAAGGCGTAGGCGTACTCGGTGTAGAGGACCCTTCCGAGCTCCTTGGTGTTGCTGTAACCGGCCGGTGTATCTCTTGCTTTTTCCGCGAAACCGAAATATCCCCGAAGGAGCACGGCGATCATTTCGAAGACCATGAGGCCGCCGACCACGATCGCGAGCGGCAGGTTCTTCCAGAACCCCTCGCGCACGCGCTCGATGTTGATGTCGAGCATCATGACCACGAAGAGGAACAGCACCATCACCGCGCCGACGTAGACCACGACCAGCGCGATGGCGAGGAACTCCGCGCGCAGCAGCAGCCAGATCGCCGCCGCGGTGAAGAAGGCGAGCACCAGGAACAGCACGCCGTGCACCGGGTTGCGCGCCGTGATGACGGCGAGCCCGGACAGCACAAGCACTCCGCCGAACGCGTAAAAGACTGCGGCTTCGTACATTATTTTTGTCTGCTACCTGACTTTGGCTGTTTACCTTGCCTTTTCGCCCTTACCTATAGGGGGCGTCGGCAGCTCGGTCGCGGGCAATCTGCTCCTCGTAGCGGTCGCCCACTGCCAGCAGCATGGGCTTGGTGTAGTACAGGTCTCCCCGCTTCTCGCCGTGGTACTCCAGGACGCGCGTCTCGACGATGGCGTCGACCGGGCAGGCCTCCTCGCAGAAGCCGCAGAAGATGCACTTGACGAGGTCGATGTCGTAGCGCGTGGTGCGGCGCGTGCCGTCCTCGCGCTGCTCGGACTCGATATGAATTGCGAGCGCCGGGCACACGGCTTCGCACAGCTTGCACGCGATGCAGCGCTCTTCGCCGTTCGGATAGCGGCGCAGCGCGTGCAGCCCGCGAAAGCGCGGGCTCATCGGGGTCTTTTCCTCGGGGAACTGCACCGTGATCTTGCGCGCGAACAGGTGCCGCCCGGTGAGCGCCATGCCCCGGAGAAGCTCGATCAACAGAAAAGACTTGAAAAAATCCAGCACGCGCGTCATTGCCACAGGCTCCAGGGAGTCTGCATCCAGATGCCGATCACCACGATCCAGACGATCGTCAGCGGAATGAAGATCTTCCAGCCCAGGCGCATGATCTGGTCGAAGCGATAACGCGGGAAGGTCGCCCGGAACCACAGAAACAGGGATACGACAAAAAAGATTTTCAGAAATAACCAGGTAAAAGGCGGGACCCAGTTCGTCAACGCGCTATCCCAGGGGGCCTGCCAGCCGCCGAAGAACATCACCACCGTCAGCGTGCTGATGAGCATCATGTTCATGTATTCGGCGAGGAAGAACAGCGCGAAGGTCATCCCCGAGTATTCGACCATGTGGCCGGCGACGATCTCGGACTCGCCCTCCACCACGTCGAACGGCGCCCGGTTGGTCTCGGCCACCCCGGACACGAAGTACACGACGAGCATGGGCGCGAGCGGCAGCCAGTTCCAGGACAGGAAGTTCAGCCCCATCGAGGCGAAGGTGCCGCGGCCCTGCCCGTTCACGATGTCCGACAGATTGAGGCTGCCCGAGACCATCAGCACCACCACCAGCGCGAAGCCCATGGCGAGCTCGTAGGACACCATCTGGGCCGCCGAGCGCATGGCGCCGAGGAAGGCGTACTTGGAATTGGACGCCCAGCCGGCCACGATGACGCCGTAGACGCCCATGGAGCTCAGCGCCATGATGTAAAGCAGGCCGGCGTTGATGTCGGCGAGCACGACATCCGGAGCGAACGGGATCACGGCCCAGGCGGCGAGCGCCGGCGTCAGCATCACGACCGGCGCGAGCAGGAACAGGCTCTTGCTGGCGTTGGCCGGAAGGATGATCTCCTTGAACAGCAGCTTGATGCCGTCGGCCACGGGCTGCGCCCAGCCCCCAAGCCATGGAATTCCAAAAAAAGTAACCCTGTTAGGGCCAATGCGTATCTGCATCCAGCCAATCAGCTTCCTCTCCCACAGCGTGAGGTAGGCAACGCACCCCATCAGCGGCGCGACGATGGCGATGATGAAGGCGAGGTTGGTGACGGTCTCGTAGAAAGCCGGCCCCCACACCGGACCGAACCTCGCTTCGCTCAGGCTGAGAAAAATCTCGAGCATCTAGGCCGCCTGCTCCACGGAAACCTTCTCGACGCTCACGCTGCCGAACATGCCGCCAAGCCCCGCAGTCGAGCGATGCGCCGCGGCCACCCGCACGCATTCGTCGGGCAGCTTGTCGTCGAGCGCCGCTGGAAGTTTTGCAGTTCCTTCTCCTTGCTTGATTAGAACTTGCTGATTCTCAGCAACACCGAGCCGCGCCATCAGCCTCGCGTTCATCCACGCCTTCGGCGGCGCCGCGTCCTTCGTCTGCTGCAGCGGCGGCGAGCGCCGCACCAGCGGGTCGGCGAAGTAGATCGGCACGTCGGCGATGCGCTGCACGCCGGACGCGGGTTTTTCTCTTTCCCCGACTTCCAGATTCGTCTTGTTTGAAAGGAGTTTCGCCACGTCCTTTCCGTCAAGGCAGGCGGCGCGCACCTGCTCGATGGTGTCGAATTCGAACCCCGGCAACCCCAGCACGCTGCCCAGCACGCGCAGCACCTTCCACCCGGGCCGCGCCTCGCCCGGCGGGTTGACCGTCGCGTAGAAGCTCTGCACGCGGCCTTCCGTGCTGACGAAAGTGCCGGGCGTCTCGGTGAAGGCGCCGACAGGCAGGATCACGTTGGCGTAGCTGGCGCCGGCGTCGAAGGCGCTCAGCGCGACGACGAACTCCGCGCCCGTCAGGGCCGCCATCGCGGCCTGAGGGTTCGCGCAGTCGAGCTCGGGCTCCGCGTTCAGCACCAGGATCGCCTTCTTCTGCAAAGCCGTATTCGCGTCGCCTCCAACCGGCAAGCCTGCGAGATAACCGCCCACGGAGTTGGCGGCTTCCCCCAGAAACCCCAGCTTGACTCCCAGGGCCTGCGCCGCCGCGTGAATCTGCGCGGCCTGCGGATGCTGCTGCGCGAAGTTGCCGAGCAGGACTGCGGGGTTTTTTGCGCCTTTCAAGAAATCTCCCATCACGGGGATTTCCTTGAGAATCTCTGACGGCGCGACGATCTTCTTGCCGGCGATGGGCATCAGCCAGTCATCGTCCACCGAATGCAGCATGTAGATCTTCGCGCCGCGCTTCGCCGCCTGGCGCAGGCGGTGGGCGATGAGAGGATGGTCCTTGCGCAGGAACGAGCCGACGACGAGCACCCGGTCGAGCGCGCCGAGATCCGCGACCGGCATGCCAAGCCATGGAATGCCTTCGAGCTTGCCGTCGGCCGAGAAGTCCGCCTGGCGCAGACGGAAGTCCGCAGCGCCGCGCAAGCCCTGCGCGAGCTTGCCGGCGAGGAAGAGCTCCTCGAGGGTGGAATGGGGGCTCGCGAGCACGCCAAGGTCGCGGCCCTTCAGGCCCCACGCCGCCTCCTCGACCGCGACCGGCCATTCGACCTCTTCCCAGCGGCCGCTGCGCTTGAGCATCGGCCGCGTCAGCCGCTCGGGCGTATTGAGCGCCTCGTACGAGAAGCGGTCCTTGTCGGAAAGCCAGCACTCGTTGACGGCTTCGTTCTCCAGCGGCAGCACCCGCATCACGCGGTTCTGCTTCACCTGGACGACGAGGTTCGACCCCAGGCCGTCGTGCGGCGAGATCGACCTGCGGCGCGACAATTCCCAGGTCCTCGCCTTATACCGGAACGGCTCGGAGGTGAGCGCGCCGACCGGGCAGATATCAATCATGTTGCCCGAGAGCTCGGACTCGACCGCTTTCCCGACGAAGGACACGATCTCGGCGTTCTCGCCGCGGCCGACGAGTCCCAGCTCCATGACGCCGGCGATCTCCTGCCCGAAGCGCACGCAGCGCGTGCACTGGATGCAGCGGCTCATTTCCTCCGCAGCCACCAGCGGCCCCAGCTCTTTTCTCGAAACGACGCGTTTTTCCTCGGTATAGCGCGAATTGCCGTGACCATATCCGACCGCGAGGTCCTGCAGCTGGCATTCGCCGCCCTGGTCGCAGATCGGGCAGTCGAGCGGGTGGTTGATGAGCAGGAACTCCATCACGCCGTTCTGCGCCTTCTTGGCGGCGGGCGAATGGGTCCAGACCTTCATGCCGTCGGTCACCGGGGTGGCGCAGGCAGGCAGGGGTTTGGGCGCCTTCTCGATCTCGACCAGGCACATGCGGCAGTTCGCCGCAATCGACAGCTTGCGGTGATAGCAGAAGTGCGGCACGTAGACGCCGAGCTTGTTGGTGGCGTCCATAACCGTCGCGCCGTGGGGCACCTCGACCTGCTTGCCATCGACTTCGATCTTCAGCATCAGGCGGCTTCTTTCATCAATTTTTCTTCATGTGAGCCGGAACGGCCCCAGCGGGGCTCGATGTCTTTTTGAACCAAGCAGGATTTGTTTTGAATATGAAAAACGAATTCATCCCGGAAGTGCTTGATGAAGCTCTTCACCGGCAGCGCTGCGGCGTCGCCCAGCGCGCAGATCGTGCGGCCGGCAATGTTGTCGGCGACGTTGTCGAGCAGCGCAAGGTCCTCCATGCGCCCCTTCCCGTCCTCGATGCGGTTCACCACCCGGTAGAGCCAGCCCGTGCCCTCGCGGCACGGGGTGCACTGGCCGCAGGACTCCTCGAAGTAGAAGTACGACAGGCGCTCGAGCGCGCGCACCATGCAGGTGCTGTCGTCCATGACGATGACCGCGCCCGAGCCGAGCATCGAGCCGGCCTTGGCGATCGAGTCGTAGTCCATGTCGGTCTTCATCATGATGTCCGCGGGGAGCACCGGCATCGACGAGCCGCCGGGGATCACGCCCTTGAGCTTGTGCCCGGCGCGCACGCCGCCTGCCATTTCAAGGAGCTTCGCGAAAGGCGTGCCGAGCCTCACTTCGTAGTTCCCCGGCCGGTTCACGTGCCCCGTCACCGAGAATATCTTGGTGCCGCCGTTGTTCGGCTTGCCCAGAGCCAGAAACGCGTCAGGACCGTTGCGCACGATCCACGGCACGGCGGCGAAGGTCTCGGTGTTGTTGATCGTGGTGGGTTTGCCGTAAAGGCCGTAGCTCGCGGGGAACGGCGGCTTGAAGCGCGGCATCCCCTTCTTGCCTTCGAGCGACTCGAGCAGCGCCGTCTCCTCACCGCAGATGTAGGCGCCGTAGCCCGGATGCGCGTACATCTCGTAGCTGAAGTCCGAGCCGAGGATGTTCTTGCCTAAGTAGCCCGCGGCATACGCCTCGGCGAGCGCCTCCTCGTACAGCTCGTACGTCTCCCAGATCTCGCCGTGGATGTAGTTGTAGCCTGCGGTCGCGGCCATCGCGTAGCCGGCGATGATCATGCCCTCGATCACCGAGTGCGGGTTGTAGCGCAGCAGGTCGCGGTCCTTGCAGGTGCCGGGCTCGCCCTGGTCGCCGATGATGTCTTCCGGTTTCGCTTTCCCCTGGATTATTTTCTTCAGAGCGCTATACCCGTCCCGCTTTTCATAGTCGGCAAGACGCCAGTTGCCGCCGTCAAGGCCTTTCATGAGGATCGCGTCGGGACCGTAGTCGATCATTTGCGACCCAGGTCATCTATCAGCCGATCGAGCTTCTCGTTGGTCATGTAGTCGTGCATCTTCTTGTTGTTGACGAGCACTACGGGCGCCATGGCGCAGGCCCCCATGCACTCGCCCTCCTTCAGCGTGAAGTGGCCGTCGGGGGTGGTCTCGTTGAAGTCGATTCCCAGCCTGTCGCGCAAATGATCCGCCGCAGCGAGCGCTCCCTGCAGGCCGCAAGGCAGGCAGGTGCAGAGCGTGAGCTTGTACTGGCCGGTCGGCTTCGTGTTGTACATCGTGTAGAAGCTCGCCACCTCGTACACCGCGACCGGCGCCATGCCGAGGTACTGCGCGACGTAGTCCATCGTCTCGCTCGACAGCCAGCCCTTCTCGTCCTGCGCGATGGCGAGCGCGCTCATCACCGCGGATTCTTTTCTCGGGTATTTCGCGATTTCCCGGTCGATTTTCTTCAAGGAGTCGGCGGACAGCATTTATCTGTCAATTTCCCCGAAAACTATATCCTGCGTACCGATGATGGCCACGGCGTCGGCGATCATGTGCCCCCTCGCCATCTCGTCGAGCGCCGCCAGGTGCGGGAACCCCGGGGCGCGGATCTTCAATCGGTACGGCTTGTTGGCGCCGTCGGAGACGAGATAGATGCCGAACTCGCCCTTCGGCGCCTCGACCGCGGCGTAGGTTTCCCCTTCCGGGACGTGCATGCCCTCGGTGAACAGCTTGAAGTGATGGATCAGCTCTTCCATGTTGGCTTTCATGTCGACGCGCGAAGGCGGCGCCACCTTGTGGTTGTCGATCATCACCGGCCCGGGATTCTTGCGCAGCCAGTCGATGCATTGCCTGACGATGCGGTTGGACTGGCGGAACTCCTCGATCCGCACGAGGTAGCGGTCGTAGCAGTCGCCGTTCTTGCCGACGGGGATGTCGAAGTCCATCTTGTCGTAGACCTCGTAAGGCTGCTTCTTCCTCAGGTCCCAGGCGATGCCCGAGCCGCGCAGCATGGGGCCGGTGAAGCCGAGCGCCAGCGCGCGCTCCGGCGACACCACCCCGATGCCGACCGTGCGCTGCTTCCAGATGCGGTTCTCGGTGAGCAGGGTCTCGTAGTCGCCCACGCATTTCGGGAAGCGCTCGGTGAAGTCCTCGAGGAAGTCGAGCAAAGACCCGCTTCGGTTCACATTCAATTTATTTATGTCGGCTTCATTGTGAATCTTCGACGCCAGGTATTGCGGCATGGAACCCGGGAGATCCCGGTACACCCCGCCCGGCCGGTAGTAGGCGGCATGCAGGCGCGCACCCGAGACCGCCTCGTAGGCGTCCATCAGGTCCTCGCGCTCGCGGAAGCAGTACAGGAACACCGTCATCGCGCCGATATCCAGGCCGTGCGCCCCCAGCCATAGAAGGTGATTGAGGATGCGCGTGATCTCGTCGAACATCACCCGGATGTACTGCGCGCGCACCGGGATCTGGATGCCGAGGAGCCTCTCGATCGCCATCACGTAGGCGTGCTCGTTGCACATCATCGATACGTAGTCGAGCCGGTCCATGTACGGCACCGACTGAATGAACGTCTTGTGCTCTGCGAGCTTTTCTGTAGCCCGATGCAGCAAACCGATATGCGGATCTGCCCGCTGGATAACTTCCCCATCCAGCTCGAGCACCAGTCGCAGCACGCCGTGCGCCGCCGGGTGCTGCGGCCCGAAGTTCAGCGTGTAGTTGCGTATCTCGGGCATTACTTTTCTTCCGCGTAGTGCTTTTCGCGGACGATCCGGGGGGTGACTTCCCTCGGATCTATGGTCACCGGCTGGTAAATCACGCGCTTCTGCTCCGGGTCGTAGCGCATCTCGACGTGCCCCGAGAGCGGGAAATCCTTGCGGAACGGATGGCCGACGAAACCGTAGTCGGTGAGGATGCGGCGCAGGTCCGGGTGCCCCTCGAACATGACGCCGAACAGATCGAAGGCCTCGCGCTCGAACCAATTGGCGCACGGCCACAGCTCGACGAGCGACGGCATCAGCGGAAACGCGTCGTCGCTGCAGAAGGCGCGCACGCGCAGCCGCCAATTATTTTTTACCGATAAAAGATGGACGACAACGGCAAACCGGGGGCCTTCCCTCGCCACATCGCCGTACGCCGCGTAGTCGACGCCGCACAGATCGGTCAGCTGCTCGAAGCAAAGATCGGGGTTGTCTTTCAGGTTTTCACAGCTCTTCCTGTAGTCCGCCGATGGCACTTCAATGGTCAACTCATTGAGGCGTTCTTTGGGAGAGAACGCCTCTTTTGAAAGAACATCGAACAACCTCTGCAGCTTCGGGCTCATCTTGCGATGGTGTTGGTGCGCTTGATCTTGTTCTGCAGCTGCACGATGCCGTAGAGCAGCGCCTCGGCGGTCGGCGGGCAGCCCGGCACGTAGATATCCACCGGCACGATGCGGTCGCAGCCGCGCACGACCGAGTAGGAATAGTGGTAGTAGCCGCCGCCGTTGGCGCACGAGCCCATCGAGATGACCCAGCGCGGCTCGGCCATCTGGTCGTAGACCTTGCGCAGCCGAAGGTCATCGGCCACAGCGACCCGGTGCGGGTCCAGTTGATCACCGCATCCAGCTTGGCGGTGACGAAGCCTTGCTGCAGGACGCCTTCTACTCCCATTCCAGCGCGCCTTTCATCCACTCGTAAACGAAGCCCACCACCAGAATCGCAAGAAAAACCATCATCGAAAGGAAGCCCGCGAACCCGATGTCGTTGATGACCGTGGCCCACGGGAAGAGAAACGCGATCTCGAGATCGAACAGAATGAACAGGATCGCGACCAGGTAGTAGCGCACGTCGAACTTCATGCGCGCGTCCTCGAACGCCTCGAAGCCGCACTCGTACGGCGAGAGCTTTTCCGCATCGGGACGGTTCGGCCCCAGCAGCTTGCCGAGCACCATGGGCGCGACGCCGACGCCGAGGCCGACCACGATGAACAACAGTATCGGATAGTATTCTGCGAGCATAAATCTGGTGCCCACGAGCAGACTCGAACTGCTACGGCTGATTAGGCCACTAGCCCCTCAAGCTAGCGTGTC
>WNFI01118282.1_pt1 | contig 54628 bp, 39 predicted proteins | sample 5400471 | NCBI WGS metagenome assembly WNFI01 (sample SAMN13153348, study PRJNA577476) | soil metagenome | isolation source: 100 cm saprolite on Douglas fir-dominated hillslope | place: USA:California | collected 2013-09-17
GCTCGTTTAGCAGGGCAACTGGTACAGCCGGAGGTACCCTTGTATGCGTGGGAGCAATTCGATGTCAATACCCGTAAACTCTGCAAGTGGTTATGCGAGAAAGGGGGGGTGGTTACTATACAGGCAGCACGCGAATATACGGGCTTTGATAATCCTACGCTATCAATTGCCATTCATACACTCGAACGCTACGCCATCGCCTTTGATACATTCTCAGGTCCAGAGCGTAAACTGTTTGTGCCTCGTGAATTGCTCAAAAACTTGAAAAAAGCTGTTGCACAACCTGTGACCATGGAAGAAGAGGCGTCAGTTGGTCTGGTTACTCTCGATACGCCACCACTATCAATACGTCAGTTTGAAACGCTTCTGTTGTATGATCTGGCAACTATCATCGGAACGATGTTTCAGCAGAATATTGAACCAACGCAGGCCGGTAGAGTGCCCAAACGTATCTCGTCTAAGCTTCAACCGATGTTAAAGTTAAAACCACGCGTTCAGGTATATTATGATGATGATACGACGATCGATATGCTATTTACTCTAGCGCAGACGCTTGGACTTGTGAAACTCTCCAAGCCGTCTGCAGATAGTATTAAACCGCGCTATGAACAAGGATCCCTGTTTGAGCAGTGGTCACAAACGCGTATGGTTGACCAGACCCATGATCTACTCGAGTACTGGCTCAAGAGCCAGCAATGGACTGATATAGCGGGAGTGAACTTCGATCCTAGCAGTAGTTACTACTTGGACGTTATGGCGGGACGCAAAGCTGTTCTGTCGCAATTGAGTAAATGTACTCCAGGACGTTGGTACACCATAGCATCGTTTTTGCGTACGATGAAAGCTCAGAACCCATATGCGTTGCGTCCGAGACAGTCTGATATAGGTTTAGCAGGCTTTCGTAGTGGCAAGTCCGCGATCGCAAACTGGTATAAGTGCGATGGGGAAATTATTTTAGGCATGCTCAGTTCTACCCTGTATGAGTTGGGAATCGTAGCACTGGGTTATCAACAGCCCGATTTGCCTGGTAAAGGTGATCCGGCCAATCCCGATGCCTTCATGCTTACCGACCTGGCAAGTGCCGTTCTGTCAACCAAAGCTGACCCCCCATCCACCACTGGGGAATCTACGGCTACCCGCAACCTGATAGTCCAGCCCAATTTTGAACTGCTCCTGCTACAACCTGATCTTCCCACCGTGTTTAGCCTGTTGCCTTTTGCGCAGATCAATCAAATCGGGATGGTTAGTCGCCTGACACTAACACGTAATTCGGTGTTGCGTGGATTAGAGGCTGGTAAGAACATCGATCACATTATGCAGATCCTTGAGCAATCTAGCCAGAAAGAACTGCCGCAAAATGTGGTCTATACATTGCGCGACTGGACAAAACTGTATAAGGAAGTAAACATCTCGCAAGTGCTTTTACTCGATGTGCCAAGTGAAGCCCTCGCAAATGAAATCTTTTCCTCGCCCAAGCTAAAAGCCCTTGGCTTACGCAGGCTTGGTCCTTGTGTCTTAGCAGTAAATAACGATACTAGCTTGCAGGAATTGCGGCGTGCTCTCGACAAGGAGGGTATCGTTGTCCGCATCAGTGGCGATATTGTTACTAGACAAGCCATCAATACTACGCACCGCAGGTATTATTAAGCTTGATTGCAATTCCTCGCGGAGCAGAGTTCGTAGGGGCCCGATGATGCCCTTTGACAAACTCATCCGGCCATCTGTAGGGCCCGATTTATCGCGGCCATCGCCGATTCATCGGCCCTGGGTGGATGTTCCGCTAGCCGGATTATTTTGTTACATGCCATAATCGGGCCCCTACTGAGGCCCGATCAGTGTATGACGGATCAGCATCAGATGGGTCAAGGGTCCGAGGCCTCCCGGTACAGGTGTAAGAAAAGAGGCTACCTCTTTAACGCTCTCGAAATCCACGTCGCCAATCACAGTGCCGCCAATGGGATTAATTCCTGCATCTAGCACGACTGCACCGGCCTTCACCATCTCGGCGGTAATACTGGCCGGTCGACCAACACTCACCACGAGAATATCTGCGTTCCTGGTAATACTCGCAAGGTCCTGGGTATGCGAGTGACAGATCGTCACTGTCGCATCGTAGCGCAACAGCACAAGAGCACTGGGCTTGCCTCCAATATTGCTGCGCCCGACAACTACAGTATTGCGGCCAGCGATTAGAATACCGGCATTTTGCAACACTGTGAGAATGACATCGGCGGTGGAGGGAATAAAGCTAGGAAAGCCGAGCAGCAGGTTCCCTGCATTGCGTGGCCCAAGTCCATCTACATCCTTCTCAGGACGCAAAACCTCGGTCACTACCTGTTGCCGTATATGCGATGGCAGCGGAAGAAGGAGCACAACGCCATCAGTATTCGCATCATTGCTCAAAACGGCAACCTCGGCACGTAACTCTTCCTCTTCAATCTCGAAAGGATATGCCAGCGTCGCGCAACCCAGACCGATAGTGCGGCAGGCGCGCACCAATTGCCTGCTGTAAACCTCTGCAGCCCCATCGTGTCCCACAATTATTTGTGCCAGGCGGGCAGAACGGTGGCGCTGCTTGCGAAACTGCAAGGCTTCGCTTTGTAATTCGGCAGTCATGCGTGCGACGAGCGGTTTGCTGTCAAAAATGGTTGCGGGCATAAATAGCTCTTCTCCAGATAGAGATAGTAATGTTCATCATATCACATACTATTTGACCACTTGGACAGGGCTGTTGCAAGATTGGGAAGACGACGCGTGCTGGTGGGAGTGCAGAGTGCCACAGCCCTGTGCCGGAGCGCGAGGTGTCCTCGCTTCATCCTTCCTTCCCACCGCCGGAGGCGGCAAAAAGGGAGTTTGCAACAGCCCTGACCACTTGGGGGATACGAGTGGTAAATACTACGTAAATGCGCTACAATCCTTCCTGAGTCAATGTAGTGCATTTTTCTGTGGAGCTCGTGGAAGAATGCTCCCCTTTAGTAGCCTTTCGATACCATCTACTCCAAAAAGAGAGGATTTTCATGGCCGGTGATTGTTCATTTGATATAGTATCGCAGTTTGACGAGCAGGAACTCGTCAATGCTATCGACCAAACGAGGCGGGAAGTATTGACCCGCTATGACTTGAAAGACACAAAAACAGAAATTGTTCATAACAAGGATAATATAACGTTTGTCACCGATAGCTCGCTTACGCTCAAAAACGTGCGCGACATTCTTGAAACTAAGGCGGTACGTCGCGGTTTGTCGCTAAAGATCTTTAAGCCGGGCAAAGAGGAAAATGCCGCTGGTGGTAAAGTTCGCCAGGTCATTCAGTTGCAGCAGGGTCTCTCACAAGAATTGGCAAAACAGATCAGTAAGCAAATTCGCGATGAATATCCTAAAGTACGACCTCAAATCCAGGGAGATGCTATTCGTGTAGTTGCCAAGAGCCGCGATGAATTGCAAGCAGTGATTGCGCTACTCAAGCAAAAGGATTATCCCGTAGCATTGCAGTACATCAACTATAGAGGGTAGGACTCTGAAGGTACTTTAGTACCAAAAAAAGAGCCTGGTCTCTCAAGGATCCCAAAATTGTAGTAACCTAGTTTTAGCCAGGGCACCCAGTACCAACGAGCGTTAACAGAGTTCCCAGATGATGCGGCTGCGCGTGGTGGGCTAGGGTTTTGCTATATGCAAACCAAGCAGTGGCAGAAAGCGCTTACTGAGTATGAGTATATACTCAAGCGTGATCCTGGCAATGTGATCGCCTTAAGTAAGACAGCCGAGCTATACATTATCTTAAACAGGCGAGATGATGCTTATAAGGCCTATATGCACCTGGCAGAATTATATTCACAGGCTGGTCAAGGTGCTCGAGCGGAAGCTGCATGGCAAAAGGCCGTTCAGTTGTCTCCTGCTAATCCCGAACCTCATGAGCGACTTGCGACCTACTATCTTGGGAAAAAAGATATTGCGTTGATGGTTCAGGAGCGTTTGAATGCAGCTCAGGGGTATCTACTGCGCAATGATACTGTGGCGGCGTCTGCACAATGCGAAGAGGTGTTGCGTGTCGATGCTAACAATGCACAGGCACAGCGCGTTCTCTCACATATCAGAGGACAAATGCAGCCTTCCAGGCCACTCCCAAAAGGAGTTGGCGCGACGTATTCATCGCCGGCAGGTGTGGAGACAGGTAAAACCTCTACAGGTAATCTGTCCTCAGGCCCATTAGCCGATGCAGGGAATAGTGCGGCTGACATGGTTTCTTTAAGCAATACAAGCGGAGGTAATACTGGCAACATGGGTAATATGGGTAGCGCGGGCAACTTCGGGGGAGTGGGAAATCCCGGGCCGGCTCTTGCCGCAACAGGCATGGCTGGTGGAGGGATGGGACCAACTCCTCGTAAACGAATAACAGCTAGCCAGGTCACGGACGTGCTGAGGCAGGCTCAAACCTTTCAAACTCAGGGTCATTTCAACAATGCTATCGACCTCTGTGAACAGATTCTTGAAAGCGGCTTTGATCGACCTGATGCCCGCTACTTTTTGGGGTGGCTCTATCAAGAGCAGAGGCGCTGGGATGAGGCAATTCGCCAGTTCCAAACATTGTTGAACGATCCCGATTATGCACTTTCGTGCTACTACGCACTGGGGCAGTGCTATCGTGCAAAGGGTGACATGCGAACTGCGACGGTACATTTCGATGAAGCCGTTGATCGTGTGAATCTAGATGCCTTGACGATCGAAGAGTCTGATCAACTGGTGCAACTCTGCCAGGAAGCGGCCGAAGCACATCGCTTATTGGGTGAGCGGGAACAAGCGTTGACCGTCTATAATGCTCTGCTTGGCTTTTTGCGTAGTAGGGGATGGAATGACAAAGTTGCCCAGGTTGAGTTCATGCTCAAACAAGCGCAAAATACACCGCTTCCTCCCCGGCCCGTTTCTACTCCCCTACCTAATCCAGCACAACCAGTACCGCAGCAACAGGGAAACACAACCCGTGCTTTGCCGCCCGAACAAATAACGATGATACAACAGACACCTGCTGCCCAGCAGGCCTCTGCTATGCCTCCACAGCCAGGTATGCCTGATGCTCCATCTGTGAGCATGAATATGAATGGCTCTCCGGCGATAGCGCCACCACCCGCTGAGACCCCGCCAACGGGCGCGCCTCCAACTCGAGTGCAGCCTCCAGTACCCTCAACGAATTCTGGTTCTCTCGGGGAACTGCCGGATTGGTTGACGGGCATTCTGAATGATGCAGATAAAACTCAGCAGGCCAATAAGCAGGCTTCGTCGACTCCAGCGCATCCCGCGCCAGCGCAAGAGGAAATAATCAATCAGCCAACGGTTGAGCAACCCCTGGCACCCAATCTCACATCATCAACATCATGGCTAACAGGTGAGATAAAGCCTGCTACTGCTGCCCCTGCCTCGCCACCAAACCAGCAATCTCCTGCTGCGCCTGTTCAGACTGCTGCAAAGGCGGAATCACCCGTTACAATGGACCCGACAGCGCAGCGCGCTCCAAGACAGAAACCATCTGCAGCAGAGCCGCCTGTCCAGGCTATTCCTGCAGCAGAGCCGGCGGTACTGTTTACGCCACAAGGAACGCCTGAAATAGATCAGGCAATCCCGGCAGCACAGGTTTCTCCGCCTAGGGGATCAACCGGCAAACTTGAAAATTTGCTGAACCAGATATCTGGTTCTGTGGGGAAAGAGGGAGTATTACAGAGGGTTAGTGAGTCTATACTGGCGAGCACTGCTACTCTGCCGGAAAACATTCGCTTACAGGTTGTACAGTCTATACAAGATATTCAGCGGTATATCGATCATGGCCTTCTGACGGCTGCTACAGAAGAATGCTTGCGCGTCATCGATTTGGCCCCACAGTACCTCGATATTCACCAGGTTTTATGCGAGATTTACATTCGCCAGGGGAAAATTGACCAGGCTATCACCAAGTACGCTATCCTGATCGATACCTATGTGGTCAATGGTCGCATTGATGATGCCATTGCGACGTATCGGCGTATCTTGCAATTGGAACCCAACAACCTGACATATCGAGTCCGTCTGATTAATTTACTTGCCTCGCAGGGCAACAAGGAAGATTTGCTGCGTGAGCGGAGCCTGGCGGCAGAATCGTACCTGCGTCTTGGCTACATGGATCGTGCTCTGACGGAGCTTGAGCAGGCGTTGCAGGAAAGTCCGACAAGTGTGACAACGCGCTTGAACTATGCACTGGCATTACAGAAATTGGGACGCTCCCAGCAGGCAGTAGCAGAGTATCAACGGGTGCTGCAAGTGGACCCGCGTAATTTTACCGCGTCGGTACGCTGGCATATTGCGATGATTACAGGGGTTGGCACTGCTCGTGCTACAACTTTGGAGGTATTGACCCGTATTCGCCGGCAATTACGAGGAGAAGGACAGAAGAACTACGAAACGGTAGTGCGGGAGTATACACAAGCTGCGGACACCTATCCGAATAATTTCGACATTCGTTTCGCGCTTGGTCAGATACATCAGCAGTCCGGTTACTTTGACCAGGCTCTTGATGCCTACCACTTGGCAATTCGGGATAGCTCCTATGAGGTGATGGCCCGTGTCAGTTCGGCACACTGCCTATTAGCTCAGGGCAAACCCGAAGCGGCAATTCAACAACTCGAACAGGCATTACAGAGTGTTCGCGGTGATCAACGCGGTGCTGGTGCAATTGATCCCGCAGACTGGGCAGCGCGTCCACGCGAAGAAGGCGAGGAGCACCAGGCACCAGAAGTTGAGATCTCACTGCTATTGGCGAAAGCCTATGGCCGCATCGGCAAACAGGATCAGATGCAGGCCATCTTGCGCCAGGTGAAGCAGACGACGCCGCATCGAGACGAGGTTGCTTCTGCGCTGGCGGAAATATCTGCGCGTCAGGGAGATATCGGTGGCGCTTTACAAGAGTATGCTGACCTGGTTCGGTTCTACCGCGATAAGCGCCAGGTAGATAATGCTCTAAGTGTTCTGAAAGAGATGGTGCACCTGGCACCTCAGGATCCTCGAGCCCATGCCGAATTAGGTGATATCTACGTGAGTCGCGGTTTGTTAGAAGAAGGTATCGCGGAACTGCGTCTGCTCGCAGACATTTACCTGCGGCAAAACCGGCTCAACGAGGCCGGGGAAACTCTGCGGCATATCGGCAATATTTATGCCGAAACAGGGAACACAGAAGATGCTTTCATGAACCTGCGCCGTGCCGTCGATCTGAAACCCAACGATATGGATCTCTTGCGTGAAGTAGTTGGCTACTGCTGGCAAATCGGCCGTGCGAAAGAAGCAACGCAGTATCAATCGGTTATTGCTCGCTACTACTTTGAGACAAATCAAGTCAAAGAATCAGTTGCAGCCCTCCAACAGTTAATCGCTCTTGATCGTACTAACTACGAGGCCTACGATATGCTCGGTCAAACCTACCAATCCGTGGGCGAGTATGAGCAGGCCAGTCGCGTCTATAAAAATCTTGCCAAGGCGAATCCTGGTGGGACTATTGCCCGCGAACGCCTGGCAATGCTACGAGAGTTGCGTGCACAGAGCGCTTAATGTGGGACGAGAAGAATCGACGAGGGATAGGGCAGGGCAAGCCTCGCCTTATCCCTTTCGTCTTGCTCTATGTTTGTCACATCTCCTCATCGGTCTGGTAAACCTGCTCTAAGGTCTGTTCTCGTGCTCGTTGGATACGTTGAAACCGCTTACTGAACTGCATCGTTGCGTAGTTGAGGTACTCTTGCATATTCAACCCAAATGGGATCTCCTCAAGGTCCTCGGAACCTTCAAATAGTTCATTCACCATACCCAGCGCAGGCGCAAGTAACGCATTCATCGTTTGCTCGATAAAAGGCCACAGCGACTGATCCTGGGCTACGAGACGCGAGATCAGAAACACACCATAGGCGAGATGACGCGATTCGTCACGTTTGATATATCCAACGGCTTCTTTGAGACCTGGCAGGATGTTATTGCGCTCAAGCATGTTAAAGTAGGCATGGTACGCCGTTTCGGCCAATACTCCCTCCACGATCATGTTGTAGGTGATTGAGGCCCTGGCCTGGGCTTGAAGCGACTGATCAGTGAGCAGCGCATTCATAGCCAGTGGTAGCTCCTCATAAAAGATTTTGCGATAGCTGGGCGTATGGTAGTGGTGCAGGTCACTATGTTCTTGCGCAACCTCATCCAGAAAACGCCGGAAAAACTCGGTGTGCTTGGCTTCTTCCCACAGAAACGTCGTCAGGTACATCTCTTCTTCGATTCTACCCTCCCTGGCCGTCACCATGATAAGGGGTAACAGGTCGAGCGTAACACACTCTTCGCCCGCTTGAAAGAGCGAGGTCAGTTGCAGCAGTGTCTCCTTCTCCTGGTCAGTGCAGCGCTGCCAGTCAAGCATATCTTGCGAAAAATCGATGCTTCGCGGATCCCACACGCCAAGCTTTTTGGCCTTCTGATAGAGGCGCATCGGCAGAATATCATAGCGCAGACCCCGGCTGCTGGTTGTGTGGAATGTGTCATGGGTTGTGCTTGTCGTCATAGTTCTTACTTTCTTGAGTGGCTAGTTGGCGTTTACCTATATATATTTTATCTCAAGAAGGGGAGTGATTAAGCTAGAGGACTCGAAAGCAGATCGAAGGTAAGATTAAGAAGCCAGTTTCTCAAGAAATTCATCTGGTCGAGACCAATTAGCCACTTCAGATATATCTTCTACTAGTCGATAATCCTCTTCTGTCCATACATCTAAGGTATCATCAAATAGAGAGACAAACTTGAGAGCTTCCTGCCCTAATGTTAAGTAGCTTAGATCATGCCATGCAGCTGAAGTGTAGGCTGCTATTCTTCGTGCTGTCGTTCGGCTTCCTGTGCTCAGTACTGTGACCAGAGAACTGCGCTGTGGCAGCCTTGTATGGAAATCTGGTCTCCATACTCTCCCGGACCTACCAGTAAGTTGTGGGCTACGCTCAAATTTAATTTGGTTATCGTGGAGAAGATCCTCAACTTCATCAGTTACTGACTCACTTGCTCGACTTCTGAAAGTGAACCAAAGATCTGATACCCTTAGTGCAGCCTGAGATAGACGTGTAACAGCCTGAGCAAAGTCTTCGGATTGCTTAAATCGGACCATAAGCATCCCACGATAGAACTCGATTCCATGATTGAGGCAGATATCATTAATAAGTTGACGTTGCTTCGAGGATTTTCGTTGTGTTACAGTTTGCATTCGAAGCCAGCGAAGTGTCTCGCCAAGGTCGGTCAATGTAATATATCCTCCCTCTTCCTTAAAGAAGAGATCAATAACGTCACCATCTGGGTAAAGGAAAGGCGTTCTGATCCTAACATACTCATTTAAGGTAGAGCATGTAAAAAGCTCTCCAATTCTTTCCGTAATTTGTTCGCAAGGTGTTAACATCAGAAAAGCTCCAATTGCAATGGCGGAGGTGAATGCATCACTCCATCATGAGTAATACGTGATTCAGTACAAAATTCTTGCCAAACGGCCACTGGATCAGTTACAAGAGCTGTAATATCCTCTGGCACATAAGCTTCTTTGTCTCATAACTGCTTATTCCAACTGTGTTTGTGCTTTTCTCCCACGTTGTAACAAGATGGGTTATGATGATCCTTACCCATGTCCAGCGCATAAATTCGACCAAATGAAGGGTGTATTAGGGCATATGTAAGTGTTTTAGCTGTTGGATTGTAACTACCCTTCACAAAAAGAGTATACCCTATCTGCGAGGTAACCTCAATACGAAATTCTACAGTGGGTGAATGATCCTCATCCTCACTCCACAAAATATCGCCGTTGATCCGCTTTGTTGTATCGGCCATGAGTTTCTCAAACTCACTTTGAATCATCTTCTCATCTCCATAATTTCTTTCACTCAATCCTTATCCAATAGTCTTTTCTATTGCACAGCATCTAACACTGTAGCAGGTGGTGAAAATTATAAAGCTTCAAACGGATATCGTTGTGTATTTCCGTCTGTGGCTAATTATTAAAGTTATCGTAAAGGAACCTCTCGCTGCTGACCAGGTTGTTTCTCTATCTTTTTCGTCCGTACTCTCTCATCCCTCTTCCGCTTCACCTCCAATAAGCGCATATACAGCCCATAAATCAAGGGTTGATACACCAGGTCCTGCGTCTCCAGGAAGCGCATTGGATACCCTCCAAATCCCCTCTTAAACTGGTAAACTCCCCATAGATCCTGCCCTTCTTCTAAAATATCGGGGATGCCGCGAAAATCGTAGTAACAGCAGCCATGTGACTTGGCCCATTGCATGCCGGTCCATTGTAAGAGGTGATTAGGCATCAGGTTGCGGTGCTCGTCCGAAGATGCGCCATACATATACCAACTCCATCGACCCAGGCGCAGCACGATAATACCTGCGATAGCCTTTCCCTCGTATTCTGCCAGGAAGAGCGCAACCCCGTCTCCGTCGCTATAGAGACACATCACGTCTTCGTAAAGCTGTTTATTGTGAATGAAAAATTGATCGCGTTCGCTCGTCGCCTCATATAAGCGATAGAAAGTATCCAGGTCGGCCTGACCTTCCCCTCGCCGCACTGTCACACCCTTGCGCCCAGCCAGGCGCACGTTGTAGCGCCATTTTTCTTTCATGCCTGCCAGTAGCTCTTTTTCATCGGGCTGCAGGTCAAGTATCCACTCATTACGGATGTGAACGGGATAGGGATTGGGCCGGAAACCTCTTTTGCGCAATACCTCCAACCATTGCTCATTCCCATCTGGCACACTTGGCTCGATTTTGAGCATAAAAGCACCTCGTTTGTGTGCCTCTGCCATCACATAGTTGAGCAGGACAGCCATCGCCGCCGAGTTGGGGTCATCGATGATAGGGCCGCGAGGCACATAAAAATAGATTCGCCGCAGGACGGGTGCGCGGGTAATCAGCAGCAGCATGGCAGCACAGATCTGTCCATGCTCATCCACGACGCCTATACGCAGCGCTTCGGATCCCAGGTGTGGTGCCAACTCTGCCCACTCATATGATTGTGTAATATTGCAACATACCGATGACGCCACAAAATCGTTCCATCGCTGGCGGTCGGTAATAATACGCGCCTCCATATACATTCCTCTCAATTTGACTCGTTCTTGCCCCTGACGACTCGTGTCAATTCCACCTTTGTTCAGCGCCTGGTTGGTAATTTCCTTGATGGTGATGGTCATACTGCCATCAAAGGCTCTCTAAAAATTCGCTTCGAAGTATACTGTAAACACGCTCGTCATGATACTTACCGAAGCGTAGAATCGATTGGCGTAATCTCCCCTCAAACTTCATACCGGCCTTCTCATCGGCACGCCAACCTGCGGTATTCTCTTCCATATCCTTTGTCTGAATGCGATTGAGATTGAGTTCCATAAAACCGTAGCGGAACATCAATTTTGTGGCCTCGGTACCGTACCCTTTACCCCATAATGAACGGTCGATCATTATATAGAACTCAGCGCTCTGGTTAATATAATTTATCTCTTTTAGTCCCACAAGCCCGATCAACCGGTTATCGCTTTTGAGGGCCACACCAAAGATGATATGCTTGCCATCTTTATACAGTTGCTCCAGCCGTTCTTTGCCGCGGGTATCGCTGGTTGGATAAATGGAGAAATCGCGGCGGATCTCTTCATCGTTCATCCAGGTTGCATACAGGTGATTATCCTGTGCCGGCTCTAAGGGACGCAGATAGATGCGCTCTCCTACCATAAACGGATTCTGCATCTGCGATGTATCTTGTGCCATTAATACCAAACAACTCCCTTCTTGTATTCGGAGGCAAGTATAGCACAGGTAATGTAGGGGGGCAATTGAGTGAGAAGCCTATGGCTCCTGCACCTTGGCATGTGGGTAGGAATCATCAGACAAACGCTCAGTGGGGGGAATAATTACTGTAGTGTGTCCGCTTCCGCTTTCTTCATCCTCGCGATGTTCATCTGTTGTAATGGGCCGATGTGTGTTGTGATCGTTGGAGTAGCGAGAAGCTGATATGTGCTCATCTAAGTGTAAAGGTAAAATCTGTGGTGATTCTTGCCCTCTGCTTTCCGTATCAGGCGCTTCTAACAGAGCAGCCTGAATCACTTGATCCATGGAATCTACTATAGTAAAGTTAATGCTTTGGCGGATTTTGGCCGGAACATCAGCCAGGTCCTTCTTATTCTCCAGAGGGATAATCAAGTTAAAGATGTTAGCGTGATGCGCTGCCAATACTTTCTCTTTCAGACCACCAATACCCAGCACACGTCCTCGCAGGGTTATTTCACCTGTCATCGCAATACCCGGGCGTATAGGCCGCCCGGTTATGGCTGAAATGAGAGCCGTAGCGATCGTAATGCCTGCAGATGGGCCATCCTTGGGAAGGGCATTTTCGGGCATATGGATATGCAAATCAGTACTGTCCTGGAAATTAGGATCAATCTGCAGCTCTTCAGCACGCGAGCGGATATAAGAAAGCGCCGCAAACGCAGATTCGCGCATCACATCTCCCAATTGGCCCGTGATGAGCACCTCCCCTTTCCCTACCATCGTGGCCACTTCCACGGGTAACAAAATACCACCCATCTCGGTCACGGCCAGGCCCATTGCCACACCCACTTGCGTTTTCTGTACTATTGGGCTTTCGGTGTAGCGAGGTGTACCAAGGTATTGCTCTAGACTATTGCTTGTAAGCCGCAGATGCGTTTCTGGCTTCTCGATGATACGTCGCGCTGCTTTACGGCAAATCGTTGCCAGTTGTCGTTCTAGATTACGTACGCCAGCCTCACGAGTATAGCCTGTAACGATTTGTTGCATTACAGACTGTGGAATCTTCAACTGCGCGGGGGCCAGACCGTGTTCTACCATTACAGCGGGCAAGAGGTGGCGCAAACCAATATTCACTTTTTCCTCGAGCATGTAGCCCGGGAGATCGATGATATCCATGCGATCGGCTAGTGCACGTGGAATCTGGTACTTCACATTTCCGGTACAGATAAAAAACACTTCCGAAAGGTCGTAAGGAACTTCTAGGTAATGGTCGGTAAAGTTGTTGTTCTGCTCGGGATCGAGCACTTCTAAGAGTGCCGCAGCAGGGTCTCCACGGTACTCCGAAGAAAGCTTATCAACCTCATCGAGTAAGAAGACGGGATTGCGGACCCCTACAGTCTTCATTGATTGAATAATGCGACCAGGAAGAGCGCCCACATACGTGCGGCGATGTCCTCGAATCTCAGCCTCGTCATTCACGCCACCCAGTGAAATACGCGCAAATTTGCGACCGAGCGCGCGGGCAATAGAACGACCCAACGATGTTTTACCAACTCCTGGAGGCCCAATGAAGCAAAGAATCTGCCCCTGGCTTTCCCTGTTTGTATTTCCATCCTGGGAGGCACGTCTCTGGCGCAACTGACGAACCGCCAAAAATTCAATGATGCGCTCCTTTATACCCTCCAGCCCGTAATGATCTTCATCCAACACGCGTCGTGTAAATTCAATACTGAAGCTGTCGTCGCTACGTTCAGTCCACGGTAGAGCAAGAATCCAGTCTATATATGAGCGTAAGACAGAAATCTCGGCTGATTGAGGTGATGTACGCTCAAGCCGGTCGATCTCTTTACGCACCCTGGTCGCAATCTCCGATGGCATCGACTTTTCGTTTAACCTGGTGCGCAGCTCGTTTACCTCGCTAGAAGTTTCCATCCCCAGCTCTTCCTGGATCGCGCGTAGTTGCTCGCGCAAGTAAAATTCCTTCTGTGTACGGTCTACTTGCGAACGTACGCGGCCGCGAATAGTTGCTTCCAGTTCAAGAATTTCGATTTCATTGCCCATTATCACACAGATTTTCTCGAGGCGTGCTAACGGGTCTAGTGCCTCCAGTAGCTCTTGTTGCTGTTCAGGGTCTGTGACGAGGTGTGCTGCGAGCATATCTGAAAGCCGAGCAGCGGTCTTGAGGGCAACAATCGAGTTAATATCTTCTACCGAAAAGCGACGGTTCAATTGGGCATAGCGCTCGAAGAGGTTAGTAGCATGACGTACCAGCGCATCAGCTTGGGGCCCACGTACCTGAATTTCCTGTGGAGTGGTTATGCTCACTCGTAGAAAAGGTTCCAGTTCGTCGTAATCTTCGATTTGTACGCGACGTACACCGCTTAACAGCAACTGGTAACTACCGTCCGGTTGCTGATGCATGGTGGTAATTTCTACCAACGTACCAGTAGAATAAATGTCCTTTGACTGGGGATCATCAATATCCGGGTCATGTTGGGAGGCAGCGACCAGCAAATGTTCAGGCTGCATCATCGCCTCTTCAACTGCACGTACCGACTTTTCGCGTGCAACTGCCAATGTCATACGTGTGCGGGGAAACACGACCATGTTTTTTAACGCCACAAGAGGATACGTCTCATGAGTATCCATATTTGTTTCCTGGCGTTCTTGTTCGCTCACGTATTTCTGCCTTGCTAGGGTCCGACTAGTAAGTCACTATCCTAAAAGAGGATAAACCTGTATTAAGCAGACTCATCTTCAGAATACGCAGTTGCTCGCTCTGTGCGTGTAATCAGCAATGGTTTATTATGCTGCATAATCACATCGCCATTGATAATTACTTTCTTCACATCTGCACGCGACGGGATTTCGTACATTATTTCAAGCAGTACATCCTCGATGATGCTACGTAACCCTCGCGCACCCGTACGTTGTTTCAAAGCGCCCTCGGCTGCTGCATCAAGTGCATCCTGGGTAAACACCAGTTCGACCCGGTCGAGCTGTAAAAACTTCTGATATTGCTTGACAATTGCGTTTTTCGGCTCAGTCAAAATGCGGATCAAAGCATCTTTATCCAGCCTATCCAACGAAACAGCTACTGGCAAACGCCCCACAAACTCGGGGATCAAGCCATACTTGAGCAGGTCATCGGGAATAAGTTTTGTTAAGACCGATTCTTCAGCCTGCTCAGTTATGACAGTTGACCTGAATCCCATAGTCTTGTTGCTGCCCAGGCGTTGCTCCACGATCTTATCAAGGCCCTCGAAAGCGCCACCACAAATGAATAGGATATTGGCTGTGTTGATCTGGATGAAGTCCTGGTGAGGGTGCTTTCGTCCACCCTGAGGAGGCACATTGGCGACCGTACCCTCGATAATCTTGAGTAAAGCCTGTTGTACGCCCTCGCCCGAGACGTCGCGGGTGATGGACGGGTTATCAGACTTGCGCGCGATTTTGTCTATTTCATCTATATAGACAATGCCTCGCTCTGCTCGTGCTACATCGAAGTCTGCCATCTGGATCAATCGCAAGAGGATGTTTTCAACGTCTTCACCGACGTACCCTGCTTCTGTAAGCGCGGTTGCATCTGCGATGCAGAAAGGCACATCCAATATTTTTGCGAGTGTCTGTGCCAGTAAAGTCTTGCCACATCCCGTAGGGCCAATGAGAAGAATATTACTCTTGCCCAACTCCACGTCGTCAATTTGCATGCCTACACCAATGCGCTTGTAATGGTTATATACGGCCACTGCAAGAGTCTTCTTGGCGCGCTCCTGCCCGATCACATACTGGCTGAGCTGCTCGAAAATCTTCTTGGGCGTAGGTATCTTGCCTGTTTGCAGACGAGGCTTCGTGACAGTAGCTTGCTCCTCTTCGATGATCTCTCGACAGAGGTCAATACACTCATCACAAATGTAGACACCCCCAGGACCGGCTATGAGTCGCTGTACCTGGTCCTGGCTCTTGCCGCAGAAAGAACAGCGGTAAGTAGTTCGCATATTTTTCGAATTTGCCACGTCTGTCACCTTTCCCTCTAGAGTGTGGGGCCCCAGCGGTTATTCTGCAAGCGCGCATCCATTCTCTCGCGCCCGTAGATCTGTTTTATTGTACTTCTATGCCTGTCCCGGCGGTTGACCCGCCTGTGATGGTTGTTCAATTGTTTCAGCCTCTCCGGTCTCACTGCCGACAGAAGATAGCTGGGAGTTATCCTGCTCGCTTGGGATATCCACAGTCTCTTCATTGCTCGCCAGAGCAGCAGCTTCAGCATTAGCTACAGTGGTTTCTTCCTTTTCGCTTTCGGGCTCAGGTCCCGCCGCCAGTTCTACCAGGCGTGTGATAGCCTTTTCGCGGAGAAGACTCTGCGCCAGTGCTCGAATCTGCCCTTCTGTTTGGGGCAGGTTTTGTCCAAGTTGTGCATATGCGCGGAAGAGAGCTTCTACCTCTTCAGGGGCGACATTGATCTCTTCTTTCTTGATGACTTCGTCGAGCACGAGTTGACGCTTCACGCGCTTTTCAGCTTCTGGCTCGAGTTCTTTCTGGTATTCTTCACGTGACTTCTTTACGAGCATCAGATATTGATCCAGGGACATGTGCTGTTGCTCCAGTAAATGCGAGAACTGGTGCATCATCTCTTCTGTTTCTTCCTGGATCAACACTGGATGAAGCGTAAATTGTGACTGCTCGATGACTGCATTGAGTACCCTCTCCCGCAGTTCGTCACGTATACGTCGCTGTTTGTTTTCGAGTAGATCATCGCTGGTGGCCTTGCGCAAGTCTTCCAGCGTCTGAGACTCATCATTACTTACCTGTACAGCGAACGTATCGTCGAGTTCAGGAAGTTCTTTGAACTCCACTTTGTGTAGTGCGACCGTATATTGCGCTTCTTTGCCTGCGAGTTTCTCATTGGTGTAATCGGCAGGTATGGTGGTAGTAAATGACTTATTCTCGCCAGCACGCATACCTACGATATGCTCATCCATGCCCGCAAAGAGGCCGTGTCGCTCGTCTGTCAGTTCAAAGGGATTGTCTTTGAGATCGGAAATGCTCTCGTCATCTACAGTCAGCTTCAGATCCATCGTCACCCGGTCGCCTATCTGGGCTGGACGATCGACCACTTCCCAGTGTGCCTGGCGATTGCGTAATGATTCAAGCTCCTTCTCAACCTCTTCAGAGGTGACTGTTGGCTCTTCGCGTTCAAAGTGGAGTGAATGATAATCGCCTAACTCGACCGGGGTCAGGATAGGCACCTTGAGGCTGAAGTGATAGGGCTGCCCGATCTCAAAAACTGGTGCATCCAGTTCAGGCTGCGCGAGTGGGGTAATTTCGTGCTCTTTGAGAGTACTGCGATAGGCCTCGGTCATCAACTCGTCGAGGCCTTCCTGGTAAATGTACTCCTTACCGAGTCTTCGTTCTAATAATGAACGAGGGGCCTTCCCCCGCCGGAAGCCCGGTACTTCGACCTGTTGTACCAGTTTGCGATATGCCTTATCTGAAGCTTTTTGCACTTCATCCCAAGAAATATCAATTTCTACACGTGCCTCACTGCTTGGCAACTTTTCAACCGAGACCTTCACTTTTCCTCCAACACATGTATCTTGCTGAGTATCTATCCCGCACGATAAAGGTATCCCCTACATTACATTCTATACCTTGATTATACCCAAGACAAGCTTCAATTGGGAAGTATTGAGGGGCGAGTGCTCCCAATTGAGCGCCCAAAGCTGGGCGAGAGGCATGCCACATTCCCGTGCCCGTGGACACTATGGGACAATGATCTTCTCGACATGCGTAATCACCTATGCTCAGGCAAACCTGGAGCGGGAGACGGGGATCGAACCCGCGACTTTCTCCTTGGCAAGGAGATGCTCTACCACTGAGCCACTCCCGCTTGATCGCGAAACCACCTGACAATGGGGTGCTGATACCCACGACTGGGTGGGCGGTGAGAGACTCGAACTCTCATGGCTTACGCCAACGGATCCTAAGTCCGCCCTGTCTACCAATTTCAGCAACCGCCCATAATTTTACCCGGGAATAGAAAAATTCTCACCTCAGGATGATACATCAGTGCACAAGCGACTGTCAAGACAAACATTGAGCGGCACTCCGTTTGGGCTATTAAAACATAACCGCCTGGCTTGATGCATGAAGTATGTACAAGCTCACTATCAAGCTCTATGAGCAAACCTTAACCAGGTAGGTTATATCCTGACAAAGTGTAACTACTTCTCAACCACTTCTTTACCCCCTTTTCCTTCCTCTGTGTATCCTTTTCTACCATAATTGCTGATGTGATTTTGCACGTCCTGGTGTCAGGATAAATTATCATATCCGTTATCAAGCCATTCCCAAACATTGTGCCGGTCAGGATTTTTGAAAGTGAGACCTATTTATGCAATTCTCTTCCCGTTCAAGGATGCGCATCCTGTTTTCACTGGTCGCCTTTATCACCGTTGTGGGAGAGTTTGTAGTGACTGGAGGATTGTCTGGTAATGCCTACGCTGCACAGCTCGCGCCCACTCACGTGCACATCGACTGTGCAAATGTCATTAGGAGTTACCTCTGCACGGACGTTGCCAATTCCTATAGACTATATAAAAATTATGTTGGGCATGATGAGCCCTCAACCCTCTTCTACTCAGATAAGCCCGGTTCTGGCAACCGAAACAGTTGGAAGCTCACGCTCCCCAGTGACCCTTCGCCGAATAACCCGCTGAAGCCCGGGAAATCCTATAACTTTGAACTGCACCCGGCGTTCTGGTTTGGTATGGCGATGTGTGACACGCAGTCAGATCCCAACCAGATCAATACCTGCCCGGCTGATTCGGACAAGAATATCGTTGACCCAACCGTCAGCGTCAAGCATCCAGGCACCGCGTTTATGGAGATGCAGTTCTATCCGCCCGGGTGGGTTCCCAACAATGTCGGGGTAGCTGGCACCAGTTGCGATCCCACCAGGTGGTGTGCAGCTCTCAACATCGACAGCGTCTCGGACAATCCTGCGACGGGCCAGAACAACAATCCTGTCTGTGTGGCAGCGGCAGGCCTGGAGTACGTTAACTTCGCCTACATTACCAGGAATGGTGTTCCACAAGGGCCTGTCAGTCCATTGTTGGCGGATCAATCGACCCTCATAGCAGACCCGAACGTAGACCTGATGATGAACTCAGGAGATAAGATAACCGTGACTATGCATGATACCCGGCATGGTCTGCGCATCAACATCAGTGACCTGACCAGCGGGCAGAGTGGTTTCATGGTAGCTAGCGCTGCCAATGGATTTGCCCAGGTGCTCTTTGACCCCAATGGCAAAAACTGTGACCCGGCTACCCACAACCTGCCGTACGACTTCCATCCGATGTACAGCACTTCGTCGGAAAAGACCAACGTGCCCTGGGCGGCTCATACGTACAACATCGCCTTCGCCGATGAGATCGGCCACTTCGATTTCTGCTCCGGTCCGGGCGTCATCACGCCTACGGGGAACTGCCCGGCTAACAACACCGAGGGAGGCGCAGGACCCAACAATGAGAAATCTGATCCCAATTTTGATGATCAAGGTTGTTTCCCGGCTATTTCCTCCTTACAGGTTCAGGTAGCAGGCTGCACTGGCCCAAATTTTGGCTTTGATGACCAATCCTATGAGCCACGCTGGCCTGACGGTAACACCCGGTTTCACCCGACACCGATCCTCTTCAGCAGCCCGCTGACTGGCCGGGGCTATAATGTGAACTACAACCGATTCGCTTTTGAAGCCGACCTGCCTGCTATTGAGTCTGTCACAGGTCAGTGTGATGTCTTCAGTGGTGCCGGTTGTTCACTCCAACCGGCAACAGATGACTGCCTCGGGAAGAAAGGTGCTCCTCCCTGTACACCCGCTGACTTCTACCCATTCTTCAGCATCCGCAAGGTAAGTGGTCGATGCATGTGGCAGATTGGCAATCATATCCCGGGCAGTACCAATGACTTCCATCAGAATTCTGAGTATGGAACGCTGTTACAGTCGAGCTTCATTATTCCTCCTGGGAAAGTAATTTCAGTCTACCAAAATTTTCGCCAGGTCTTTTCGAAAAACCCCTGTCGAGCATAATGCTAATATCCTTAGCCCCGAATATTGTTAGAACAAGAAGCCAAAACTAATTTGCAACCTGTTCTTGTAGGATGATAGAATGGAGTTACACATATTATGTCCAGGGGGTCGACAGGACAATCTAAGCCATGCAGCGTAACCAGGTATCTACAACAACCTCTTTAGATCTACATAGACCCGACCTTTACATCAATCGTGAATTGAGTTGGGTCGAATTCAACCAGCGCGTCCTTGAAGAGGCGCAGGATAGCCGTCATCCTTTACTGGAGCGCGTGAAGTTTCTGTCTATCTTCGATACCAATCTCGATGAGTTCATCATGATTCGCCTGGCAGGGCTGAAGGACCAGATAGTCGCTCACGTCACCACCGTTAGTCCCGATGGCCTCTCTCCAGAACAGCAATTTCGGGCAGTACGTCGATGCCTGGCCCCACTGGTGCAGCAGGCGCGGCAGTGCTGGTGGGATGAGCTTTTGCCATTGCTTGCCGAACAACATATCCATATCCTTGATTATGAGCAACTGGATACGCAGCAGCGTGCAGCGATGCGATCCTATTTTGAGCGTGAGATCTACCCGGTCTTGACGCCCCTGGCTGTCGATCCGGGCCATCCTTTCCCGCATATCTCTAATCGCAGCTTGAATTTAGCGGTTGTGATTGCAGATGCCACCTATGGCGAGCGTTTTGCGCGTGTCAAGGTTCCTCCCACGTTGCCACGCCTGGTATCCGTGCCGTTTTCAGAAAATACGCAGGGAGCAGTAGCTTATGTGTGGATCGAGCAGGTTATCGCTGCCCACCTGAATATGCTCTTTCCGGGATTTGATGTATGGGAGTCCTACCCATTTCGTGTGCTGCGCGATGCGGATATTGAGCTACGGGAAGACGATGCTGCTGACTTGCTGGAAAGTATTGAGCAAGGCCTGCGCGAGCGGCGTTTTGGTTCGGTGGTTGACCTTGCCGTTAATCCGTCAATGCCGCAGCGTATTCGCAGCCTGCTGCTTGACAACCTTGAGATCACTTTCGATGATCTGACGGTTATCGATGGGCCACTTGGTATAGGCGATGTCATGGAATTGCATCAACTGGATCGACCCGATTTAAAGGATCCGCCGTTTACGCCACGTATACCGCCGGAACTGCGTAAAGGTCAAGATATCTTTTCTGCTATCCGGCAGCATGATTTATTATGGCATCAGCCCTACGATTCTTTTGACTCTGTAGTGGAATTCATTCGCGAAGCCGCGCATGATCCACAGGTACTGGCGATTAAACAGACGCTCTATCGTGTAGGGACGAACGCACCTGTCGTTAATACTTTGCTGGAGGCGGTAGAAAACGGCAAACAGGTGGCAGTGCTGGTCGAGCTGAAGGCGCGTTTCGATGAGGAAAATAATATCGAATGGGCGAAGGCGTTAGAACGTGCTGGTGTGCACGTGGTGTATGGTCTGGTTGAGCTAAAAGGGCTGGTAGGTCTGAAGACACATGCGAAGGTTGCTCTGGTGGTGCGTAAGGAGGCGGATGGTCTGCATCGCTATATGCACCTGGGAACTGGAAACTATAATGCTACTACTGCACGTATCTATGAAGATCTGTGCCTGCTGACCTGCCGCCCGGATATTGGATCGGATGTGTCCGCGCTCTTTAACTTACTGACCGGTTATTCGCGGCAGAGCACATATCATAAGCTGTTAGTAGCTCCATTGGGGCTGCGGCAGGGTATGGTAGATCGTATTGAGCGCGAAATCACGCGCCATAGTGAGGATGGCAATGGACTCCTGATCTTTAAAATGAATGCACTGGTGGACCCAGAAATCATAAATGCGCTCTATCGGGCATCGCAGGCTGGTGTGCGCATCGATCTGATTGTGCGAGGCATATGTTGCTTGCGACCAGGGGTTGCAGGTGTGAGTGAGACTATTCGCGTAAGAAGTCTTGTTGGACGTTTTCTGGAGCATAGCCGCGTATTCTATTTTAGGAATGGCGGCGATGAGGAGATACTTATAGGCAGCGCAGATATGATGCAGCGCAACCTGGATGGCCGCGTTGAGACGCTCTTTCCGATTGAAGACCCTGTATTACTCGAGGCCATCCGCGAACGCTTATTAAAGCGTGTACTTGCTGATACGGTGAATGCGCGTGAGCTGTTGAGTAATGGACACTATCAACGAGTGCGGCCTGAGCCTGGGGAGCAGCCATTCGACAGCCAGGAGTGGTTCATTGCACATCCGCTGATCGGGCCTGATACAGAACCGCATAACCATACTATCAGTGCGCTGCCATCAGGGGCATGATGGGCTATGTTCTTGTGGGTCGGCACAGGCCATGTTGCTCACAGTCAAATAAATCGATCAGCGAAAAAATCAGCTTGCCCTTTACAAGGACGAGCTTGATACACCTCGATATGTAGGAGAAAAAGGCTATAATGGAAGTATTGACGGATCAAGGGAGGGATGTTATAGTGTGGCGCATAGAAATTGCATGCCAAGGTAGCTCAGTTGGTAGAGCACAGCACTGAAAATGCTGGTGTCGTCGGTTCGATTCCGTCCCTTGGCACCGGATCACATATAGGGCTCAAGCGTGTTGATCACATCTTCCACTACAAATGGCTTCTTTAGGACCGCGTCAATCTTTAGCGATGCTGCTTCCTCCAGGTTATCTACCGCGGACATCAAAACAATGATATGGCGCTCACGTAAATGAGGATCTGCCTCGATCACATCGCATAGCTCTTTGCCATTCATCCCAGGCATCATGATATCTAGAAAAACGAGAAAATCTTCCTCGCTGCGCAACATCTTCAATGCTTCTTGACCATGTCGAGCAACCGAGATGCTATATCCCTCAAATTCTAGAATGTCCGCCATCATATCGCGGATGATCGGATCGTCATCGACCACTAAAATCTTGCGAGCTTTCTTAATTATGGTTCATCGTCCTTACTCATTTCAGTGGGTGCGTCAATGCGCGGGAGATAGAAACTAAAGACAGACCCTTCACCTGGGATGCTCTGTTCAAGCCAGAGTCTGCCACCCATTGCTTCGATATATCGGCGACAGATGTAGAGACCGAGGCCGGATCCGCGTATTGGAGTCATCAGAGAGCGAGGTGCGCGAACAAACTTTTCGAAAATTTTCTGCTGATCCTCAGGCGCGATGCCTTCACCTTCATCGCATACGCGTACCAGCGCTACGGGAAGATCAACGCCCTCTGCCAATGAAGCGTAATCAACCTGGTCCTCCGGTAACTGTGAAAGCGTGGTAGCGCTCCCGGTAACGATAATGCGTCCATCGAGCGGGGAATACTTGGCTGCATTATCCAGCAGATTAGTCATCACCTGTCGCAGGAGCATGGGATCGCAATACAGCCAGATTTCGTCCGCAATCTGCAGCGTGATCTTCTGCTCGATATTGATGCTAACCATTGTTGATGCCATTTCCGCTGCTGCGAGTAACTGTACTGGCCCCGGCTGCAAATCCATCTTTTTGTCGAGCGCTCCCATTTTCGCTGCCTCGGTCATGTTTGTCACAAGGTCGCTCAATTGCTGCGTGGCGCTGCTAATTTTTGAGGCAAAGCGCAGAATCTGTTGTGGAGTAATGCGCCCACTTTGTCGCTTTAACAACGATGAGTAGCCGCTAATAGCACTGAGCGGTGTACGTAGCTCGTGAGAGGCCGTCACGATAAACTCGTCTTTGAGTTTATCCATACGCTGTAACTCGGCATAGGCTTCCTGAATCTGTTCGAAGAGCTGAGCATTACGAATAGCGCTGGCGGCCTGTCCAGAGATGGCGAGTAACGCTCCCAGCTCTTCAGGACGGAACATGCGGTTTGAATGAGGCGTATGTATAGCCAGTATGCCAACGATTTCCATCTGATAGCGCACTGGAATCATCAGCATCTTTTGAATGTGCGTCTCGCGCAGAAAAATCACGCCACCCTCACCACTGGCCTGAGCGAGTTCTTCAACCATTGTTGAGTCTAAGTAAAAAAAAGTCTCAGCTTCAACCAGGCGCTCCAGGATGGAACCTTTAAAGGGTAGGTGGATCATCTCTATGAGGTCGTTGTGCTTGTCATCTTTACTCCCGCCTTTATTTGGGTCATTCCATTTACCCGTCATGTCGTAGATGGCCTGTGCAACCAGTTCTTGTTCGCCGGCTGAAAGCTGGAAAAAGGTACACATCTCAGCCTGGACTAGATTTGCCACGGTCTCGACAAATTTGTGCAGCAGTTCTGCGACGTTCAATACGGTGCTAATGGCTTGCAAGGCACTGTACATTGCAGCCAGTGATTCCTCACGCTGCTTTGCTTTGATAAGAGCCTGGCGGGAGCGGTCGTAGAGCTTGGCATTCTCTATACTGACCGTAATGATTTGTACCATTGTCTCCAGAACCAGGATCTCCTCAGGGCTGTATGCGTCTGGTTGCGTGCTGGTGAGGCAAAGCGAGCCAACAACTCGCGTAAACATTTTCATGGGCAGTAACAAGAATGTTTCTGCCGTGCTTTGATCTCCCCAGGCCCCTTTCAACAGTTCCTCGTACTTCCCATATTTCCCGTGCTCCTGGCTCTCAAGCGTTAGCAGCAGGGTGTGCTTTTCCTGCTGGGTGACTTGCCACCAGATTGGCCGGCTTTCGGGAAGATCTACTACAGGATGTTCAAGCAACAAATCACAGCGCTTCCCATGATCGACTGCAAACACGTCATAGATCTTCTTGGTATCGCGGTCGTATAGGGTTAGCAATATTGAGGAGACGTCGACAACATTAGTAACGAACTGATAGACGTCCTCGACCAAATCTGATAACTTGACGGCTGTAGGGAACGCTGCACTGATCTGCTGGAGGCGTTTCATATAGTCGCTTGTGCGCAGGTGCAAGCGTCGCAATTGGTCATTCTGTATGTAAAGGGCGATCCGTTCTGTAAATTGCAGTGCCTCGCCGCGTTGCTTTTGTTGAAATCCCATCCCAGAGCCTGCCTGGTAGAGTAAGACTATGCCGAGCATGTTGGAATGTTGTTTCCTTGTACGAGCTTCAAAGGCAAGTTCAGGTACCTTAATGGGTGCTGCGAGGTACCAGCTAGGGACGATATCAAGCGAAAAAGGTACCTGGTCAACTGGTTGGAAGGATGAGATATAATCATCGTGACGGATGACAAGTGGCTCATTTTTGCGCCATGTGTAGCCAATCAAGTCTTGTCCAAAAGGATACGCAGCACCTACCGGAAAAAAGGAGCTGTTTTCCAGTGATACTATTGGATCGGTTTCCAATTGCTGCGAGATGCGTCTCAATCTCCCCGACGCTGAAGAGGACGAATCAGCTAAATCGATAGTGACACGACGGCGAAAAGAAGAGGCATCTTCTCCTGCTATGCTGCTACTGGCGAGGGCAGGAGCAGCACTACGCAAGCGCATATGCAGGCGTATGACCATCTGGCTGATGCTCTCGTCATAGAGCGCGATACAACCACCACTGGCACCAAACTGTTTGATCATCTCCTGTAAGAGCTTCTTAAGCAACGATAACGGATAGTTCTCGTCTAAAATATGTGGCTCTTGCTCTCCCCATATAGCGGTAGACATCCGATTTGTTACTCCTCATGTACCTGGTGGGAAGCACTAGGATGCGCAGGGATTATTACTGGCCTGCTATTCGAAAAAATCAATCTGTAGCGATCTCATAATCAGTAGCATATCATAGGCACCTGCTCTATTCAACCGTCATAGAAGAAAATTTCGGGTATTACGTGCAAAAAGCGGATTTTGGGGGCGATAATCCTGGTAACAGTTACCATCCATGGAAGTAAAGCAATGGCACCCGCAAAAAGTGACCAATTTTTTAGGAGAGATCTGAACGGGATTTGACAATGTATATTCCTCAGGGCTATCATGCTATAAAGAAAAAGCAATACCTTTATATGCTGAAGGAGTACTCCATGACTGAATCCACAGCCAACAATGGAACTGTGTTTCATACCCACCGCCTATCTAATGGCTTACAAATCGTTGCTCAGCCTATGCCTGATTTTGAGTCGGTCGCCGTGTCATTCTATGTGCGCACCGGCTCGCGTGATGAACAGGATCCCAGTATTGCGGGTGTCTCTCACTTTCTGGAGCATATGGTCTTCAAGGGAACGAAAACCCTGGATTGGCAGGAAATAACCCTGGCGTTTAACAAGATAGGGGCGGAACTCAATGCTTTTACCTCTCACGAGGCTACCGTTTTCTATGCACGAGTCCTGGGCGAATACCTGGAGCGCGCTGTCGAACTGCTCAGTGATATGATGTATCCTCGCCTTGCCGAGAGCGATTTCGAGACAGAAAAAGAGGTAATTGTCAACGAAATTGCACGCTCGGAAGATCAGCCCTATAACCTTGCCTTCCGGCGCATGATGCAGATTTATTTCGGCTCTTATCCGCTGGGGCATGATGTCCTTGGCTCGCGCGAAAGTATTCGCAATATGCGTATTGAGCAGATGCGCGATTATTGGTATCGCCGCTACGCCGCGAATAATATGATTTTTGCAGTCGCCGGCAATTTCGATTGGGACAATATTGTCCATCTCGCGGAGGAGTACTGTAGTAACTGGCGTACCGGAGATGCCGGGCGCGACGTCACACCTTATCAACCGGCAAAAGCGATTAATGATATTATAGTTGATAAGAAACTTAAGCAGCAGATCATGATTCTCGCAATGCCAGCCGTAGACGTGAAGGACCCCGACTACTACGCGGCATCCCTGGGTAGCAGTATTCTGGGAGATAGCGATGGCTCGCGCCTCTATTGGAACATTCATCAAAAGGGCCTGGCGGAATCGGCAAGTGCCGGCATATGGGCTATGGAGGGTACAGGTATCATGTTGATGGAGGCAAATTCGACACCGGAAGAAGCTCCCCGTGTCCTCACATTGCTGCATGCTGAGTTGGATAGCCTGCTGGAGGATGGCGTACACGAGAACGAACTCCGCCGCGCCAAAGACAAATGGATCAGCAGCCTCGTCCTGAGCAGCGAGTCAACCTTTACCCGGATGCGCTCTCTTGCCAGTGATTGGGTGACTGAGGGTCGCCTGATCAGTGTCGATGAGGAGGTTGAGCGTATCGAGAAAGTGACAACAGATGATGTCATACGTTCGCTTCGCCGCTTCCCCATGCGTGACAAGCAGGTACTCACGGCTCTGGGCCCTTTGAGCGAAGAGGAGTTGTTGGTCGGTTAGAAGGTGGATATAAGTTTGTAGCAGTTGTAGCACTTGTATCATTTGTAGCGCTTGTAGCACTTGTTTTGTAACTATTCAGGTCTTCTCGCCGCCTGCGGCGGCTCACCCACTATGGAGTGAGTGCGGGCTGAGCCGCAGCAGGCGGCTCAGCCCGCACTCACTCCATAGCCCTAGCGAACTGCCGTAGGCAGTGAGGAGTCAAGCAGAGAGAAGACCTGAATAGTTACCTTGTTTTTCTGTGTCGTGGCCTAATTTGTTGCATTCGAGTAGTTGCTTGGTCGCTTCAACCTGCTTGCCTTTTCCCTCCCCATGTGATACACTTTCTAATGGATTAATAGGACTTATTTTTAGTAAGCATATTTCAAATTTTTGGCTTTTACTTCTGTAGGAGCAGGCAGAAGTGAAGATAGATACAAAAAATACTAATTTTAACGCTACATATGTTTGTGTAGTGAGGAGGTTCCTTTTACCTTGACAACAGAAAATATTCGACTTATCCCGCTAGGGGGCCTGGGGGAAGTCGGAAAGAACATGATGGTCGTAGAGTATGGTGACGATATGATCATTATTGATGCCGGAGTGATGTTCCCCGACGAAGAAATGTTCGGCGTCGACCTTGTTATCCCCGATACGAGTTATCTCAGCGACAAAAAGCACCGCATCCATGGCATATTCATCACTCATGGGCATGAAGACCATATCGGTGGTCTAGCCTACATTTTGCCGATGCTTGATTTCCCCCCCATCTATGCGACACGTCTTACCCAGGGTTTGATTAGCGTCAAACTCAAAGAAAATAAGTTGCTCGACAAAACGAGCATCAATGTCATTACACCGGGTGACCAGGTGGCATTAGGAGAGTGCCTGGTTGAAATCGTGCGTATCAATCACAGCGTACCCGACGCGGTAGCTATTGCTATTCACACGCCAATCGGAACCGTTTTCCACACCGGTGACTATAAATTTGATTATACGCCAATTGATGGGCATCCCGCAGATTTCGGCTCCCTGGCACGCCTGGGCAATCAGGGCGTGCTTGTCATGATGGGGGATAGTACCCGCGTCGAGACACCTGGTTACACGCCGTCCGAGCGAGTCATCAATGAATCGTTCGACAAAATCTTCGCGAATGCGCCGGGACGTGTCATCATCGCCACGTTCGCATCTCTGCTTTCGCGGGTGCAACAAATTATCGATACCGCTGCTCGATACGAGCGCGTGATTGCCCTCGTTGGGCGGAGCATGGTCAACAACGTACAAATGGCGATTGATCTTGGGTACTTGAATATTCCCAAGAGCATGCTCATCCGTGCAGAAGACATTAGCAAGTTTCCACCGGAACGTGTCGTTATTATCTGCACTGGCAGCCAGGGAGAGCCAACTTCAGCTCTCACACGTATAGCGAATCAAGACCATCGACTTGTGCGTATCCAGCCGCAGGATACGGTCATCCTGTCAGCCACACCGGTTCCGGGCAACGAGAAAATGGTTAGCCGTACCATCAACAATCTCTTCCGCCAGGGCGCAGAGGTGTTATACCCGGGTATCGCCAATGTGCACGTCTCAGGTCATGCTGCTCAGGAAGAACTGAAGTTGATGTTGAACTTGATTCGTCCGACTTTCTTTATGCCCATGCATGGTGAATATCGCCAACTTATTCTGCATGCAAAGCTGGCTTATTCGCTTGGTATTCCCGAAGACCATATTGTGGTAGCAGAGGATGGGGACGTCATCGTAGTCACTCCGGAATCGATCAAAGTCGCGGACCATGTCCCTTGTGGCAATGTGTTTGTAGATGGGCTTGGAGTGGGAGATGTTGGACAGATTGTGCTGCGTGACCGCCAGGTGCTGGCGCAGGATGGCATTCTGATGGTGGTTCTCACCGTCGATAAAGAGACTGGGCAACCCCTGGCCGGTCCGGATATTGTCTCGCGAGGGTTTGTCTACATGCGCGACTCCGAAGAACTCCTGGAGAGTGCACGTGAGCGTGTGCTGGAGTCATTCATCCGTTTGAATGGCCATGCTTCGGATTGGTCTTTCGTCAAGGATAAGATCAAGCATACGCTGAGCGAGTTCCTCTATGAGAAGACCCACCGTCGCCCGATGATCCTGCCGCTTGTAATGGAAGTATAGCTCTCTTCCTGGCACTTTCTTGATCGAAGACTGGCGACCCAAGGGTAGCGATCAAAGAATTTAAGGGTGTCGACATGGCTGGGCGCCGCGCCCAGCCATGTCGACACCCTTAAATTCTTTTGGCAACCATCCTCTTGCTTCTCTGGAACATATGCGCTATGATACAGGTGTCTTCGTGACTCTTGCAAGAAGGAGGGAACCAGCATGGCGGCAGACGATCAGAGAAAAGGGCAAAGGAAGTACGGACGTGTGGGGCCGAGCGTAGACGCAAGCAGGACTTCTCGTGTCAGCAGGGCAGCCGGAAGTATAGGCTCTGAAAGTATGCGTGTTGAGCAGCGTTCCAATACTCCCGCGACAAAACAAAGTTCAAAAAATCCCGTCCCTGCAAGACGATCACAAGGACAAGGCGATAAGCAATCGTCCAAAAAAGCTACCTCTGCTAAACGTCCTGGATCCACTCCCGCAAATCCTCCGCCCGTCGATTCACGCATCATCGATGATATGCACCGCAAATGGCAATCGCTGGAACCTCATCATCAACAGAGTATTTTTAGTATACTGCTGCTTGGTCTTTCTATCTTCCTGTTTGGTGCGCTTACGCTCTGGCACGCTATCCCTATGTTTGAACCTCTCGGCGGCTTCTTTCTGACTTTCTTTGGCTGGGCTGCCTACCCTCTAGCTCTTGGTTTGATCGCTTTTTCCTTCGCTCACCTCGTCGAAGGAGTGCGAAAGATGAGCTTTATTCGCTGGTCTCTGATAGGTGGGCTGCTGATACTTTTGCTGCTACTGCTCGCTGAAAGCCGATTGATCCTTGGAAATCCCTCTGGGGGAGTGATTGGTGCATTCCTGGTACGTCCTCTACTCCGTTGGCCAGTGCCCGTTCGGCATGTCCTGGTCATAGGGCTGTTCATAATTGCTACCATTGTCACCTTCCGCATCACCTTCGGGCATCTATTGATGGTCACTAGCTATATCAAGAAAATGGCCTCGTCTCTTTCAAGAGGGTCATCAAGCGGGAGGGCAGCCAGACCATCGCCGTTTCTTGGGCAGCGACCACAATATAGCCGCTATGGAAGTCAGCCAGCGATTTCGTCCAGTAATTCTGGCGGACAGCGAGTTGACGAAGATGCCGATGATGCGCTTGACGACGAGATGAGTATTGATTTTGATGCTGACTTTGGCGATGATAATGATCCGCTCGATGATATCAATCTTCATAAGCAGCAAGTCGGCATAGTACCTCGTGGTTCGCATCCGGCCCAACAATTCAACCAGGACGAGCATAAAGCTGCCGTGCAGGGGGTGCGCCAGCAGCCTTTGCCTTTCGACGAAAGCAAGCAGGTTGCCGATCGAGGTGCCCGTCAAGACAAGGAAAGCGATACAGAGTACGAGATGGAACCATTGGCGCCCAATCCACTGCGCGCCAAACAGCCAGTCATCGTCACCCGGGCTGCGAAACCTGCTGCGGTCGAGTCGCCGTGGAAACTCGTTGATACATCCATCCTGAACAACCCTGAAGAAGTCAAACTCCACTTATTGGGTGATGATACTGCGTTTCTGGCAAAAGTTATTCAGGACACGCTGCGTAGCTTCCGTGTGGAGGCCGAAGTGAGGCCGGAAGATATCAGCATTGGCCCGACTGTCATACGATTTGGCATCCGTCCGACAGGCAAGGCTGTCATGAAAGAGGATGAAAAAGGCCGACAGGTTCCAATCAAAGACGCTGCCGGCAACATTGTCTACGAACAGCGTACCCGTGTGAGTCGCATCATGGCCTTGCAGAGCGACCTTGCGCTCGTGCTCGAATCTAAAACCATCCGCATGGAGGCTCCTGTTCCTGGTCGCCCCTATGTCGGCGTCGAAATCCCCAACAAGAATAGCCGGCTGGTCACCTTGCGAGAAGTGCTGGAGAGTAAAGAGTACCAGGCGGCTAAGGCCAAATCTAAGTTAACCATTGCGCTGGGGAAAGACGTGGCAGGGGCTGTGCGTGTCGGCGATTTGGCGCGCATGCCGCACCTCCTGATCGCAGGCACTACCGGAGCGGGGAAAAGTGTTACCATCAATGCCATTATTTCCAGTATTCTCACCCAGGCTACGCCCGATGACGTGCGCATGCTGATGATCGACCCTAAAATGGTCGAACTGAATATGTATAATGGTATTCCTCACCTGCTTGCGCCTGTCGTGACCGAGGTTGATAAAGTGGTCGGTTTGCTGAAGGTCGCCATTGCCGAGATGGAGAAACGGTACCGTGTTTTCTCGCAGTTGGGCGTGCGCAACCTGGACAGCTATCGTAAGTTGCGGGTCGAACGGCTAGCACGGGGTGATACCACATTGAAAAATCTGCCCGCTATCGTGATCATCATCGACGAACTGGCTGACCTGATGATGGCCGCACCTGAAGAGGTCGAGGGGTTGATCTGCCGTTTAGCGCAACTGGCACGGGCCACGGGTATTCACCTGGTCATTGCAACTCAGCGCCCCTCTGTAGATGTGATTACAGGGCTCATCAAGGCCAATATACCGACACGCATCTCGTTTATGGTGAGTTCAGCGATTGACTCGCGCATCATCATCGATATGGGCGGTGCTGAACGCCTGCTGGGCCGTGGTGACATGCTCTATCTCCCGGCTGATGCTGGCAAACCCGAACGTATCCAGGGAGCCTTTGTTGCAGATGACGAAGCTGACAGACTCATTTCTTACTGGAAAAAGCAGGCGAGCGAGCACGCTGCCGCTGTAGCTGCGGCCAGTGCCGGCAAAAGCCCCCAGGGACGGGGGCAGAGCGCTCCAGTTGTCCCGCCAGCCGTTGAACCTGGTTGGGAAGTGAGTGACCATATTTCTGATGAGTATGAGCTGGATGACGAACTACTGGAGCAGGCAGAGCAGGTGGTGTATGAATATGAACGGGCCTCGATCTCATTGTTACAGCGCCGCTTGCGTATCGGATATTCGCGAGCTGCGCGGCTGATCGACCTGCTTGAAGAACGCGGAATTATTGGGAAGTCCGAAGTGGGTGGTCGTTCACGCGAGGTACTGGAGAGAAAAGATGCGAAATATGGAGGTGGTGGAGGCGAGGGGAGAACGTTAGCAGATGAGGCTGCCGATATCATTGCCGAGGAGAAGGCGCGAGAAGAGTTTTTGAAGAAACAGGGGATAGGCGGTAGCCGGCAGTCTGGGCAGGGACAGGGGAATGGTTCTGGACGTGAAGAAGAGGAAGGTAAGAGGTAGGGATTGACAGTAAGGATGCCAGCTACTCCCCCTCCTCCTCCAACTCCCTCAACAACTTCACATCCTGCTTGCTGCTCAGGTTCAGCTTCTCGAACAGGTCGGGGCGTCTCTCCCTCGTCCTCTTTAAGGACTCCTTCCTCCGCCAGCGTGCTATTTCCGCATGGTTCCCCGAAAGCAACACATCTGGAACACGCCAGCCTCGGAACTCTGGTGGGCGCGTGTAATGAGGATACTCTAACATGCCGCCACTGTGCGATTCCTCCAGTATCGATTCTGCTCCTCCTAAGACGCCTGGAATGAGACGGCTCGTTGCGTCCACTACGACCATCGCCGCCAGTTCACCACCCGTGAGCACGTAATCGCCAATTGAAATTTCATCAGTTACAAGGTGCTCGCGAACACGTTCGTCAACTCCCTCATAGTGCCCACAGATAAGTGTCACCCGTGCTTCTTGTGCCAGCGTCCGGGCGATCTGCTGATTGAAAAGCCGCCCCTTTGGACTCAATAGGATAATTGGTTCACCCTGGTAGATGGACTCAACCGCCTTAAAAATCGGCTCAGGTTTCATTACCATGCCAGCGCCACCCCCATATGGATAGTCATCAACAACGTGATGTTTATCGGCGGTGGCGTCACGGATATTGTGCAGAGCGATGCTTAACAGGCCTCGCTCCTGTGCACGTTTCAGAATGCTTTCAGAAAACGGTCCCTGGAACATATCGGGGAACAGGGTGAAAATATCGAAATGCATTGCAAATCCTTGCCTTAGGGCGTAACATCTCTAGCATATTTGTGTTACAATAACACCGTTGCCTCTCATTAGCAAGTGGTTGATGAGGCCGTTGAGGCGTATCTACAAGTGATGCATCTCTCAGATGTGCGACTTGTGATTGTCAATCCTGTCTCCAATACGGAGCGTGTGTAGTATGTCCTGGTCCCAAACGCGACAATCCGAGGATCTATATGATCAAATTACAATCCTGGTCGGCAGCGCTATCCGGTTACTGTGTGGCGAAGCTGGCGTTTTCGTCGTATCGAATGAAGCATTTGATCCGCAAAGCAATACAGAGTATACTTTGTACCGGCTCACTGAGCAGGCGTCCATGCTCCTCTTATCACTTGTACGGGAGGGTAAGCAACCGAGTTCATCATGTCCTCTCGTGAAGGAAATGCTGCCACCTGAGTTGGTGAAGCAGCTTGTGGTTTGTGATGAGGATGCTCAGGACGCCGGGATATGGAGGGATACAAAGGAGGCCAAAGAACCGCCTGTTCTTGAACGCTGTTCGTTGTTCGTGAATGATCATGCAGGCATATTAGGCGTGCTACACTACTTGCGCCCGGCTGGTTCGGGCTCGTGTTTTGAACAAACAGGTGAGTCGGTAGGCTCGCTCCGCCTGTTTACGGCACACTTCGCTGCTGGTTTGCGTTCAGCTTTGAAATGGCAATCTCTGTTGAAGGAACAGAGGCGACTGGCTGCCATTTTCCAGCAGAGCGCGGAAGGCATCCTGACAGTGGATACGGCGCTGCGTATCATCGACTTTAATCCAGCAATGGAGCGACTTACGGGCTGGCAAGAAAGCGACGTGCTGGGACGCTTCTACTATGAAGTCCTGCGTCCAAGAGACCGTCAGGGAAATGAACTTGGCTTACAAGGCTCACCCATCTTGCAGGCTTTTGCAGGTAAGAATGTCGTAAATCGAGAAATGGTCATTTCAGCGCGTGATGGACAACTTTTCGATGTAAGTGTAACGGCTGTTTGTGTTCGTTCAACCAAGGGGGAGCCTACCAGCGGTATTCTCACGGTGCGTGATATTACTCGTGAGCGCGAGCAGGAGGAACAACGTTCGACGTTCATTTCGGTGATCTCGCATGAATTGCAAACACCAATTGCTATCATTAAAGGCTATGCTTCGACTCTGGCGCGTGCTGATGCTGCCTTTGATACGGAAGCGCTGCGTTCTCGACTGAGAGCTGTTGAGGAAGAGGCTGATCGCTTGAATCAGTTAGTAGGCAATCTGCTCTATGCCTCGCGTATTCAGGCGGGTGGGCTACAAATGGAGATTGCCCCACTTGACCTGGGAAACCTTGTCCAAAGGGTTGTTCATCGCTTGCAGGTTAAAAGTCCAGGTGTTACTGTTATGGTAAATCTGCCGCCGAATCTGCCAACCGTGATGGCAGATAGGGATCGAATTGAGGAAGTACTGCAAAATCTTTTGGACAATGCTGTCAAGTATTCGCCAGATAAACACGAAGTGATAGTTTCTTGCAGTGCAACAGGTGATGAGGTGATTATCAGCGTCAGCGATACTGGTATGGGTATCTCCCTGCGGGACCAGGAGCGGATCTTCGATCGTTTCTATAGGACTGGCAATAGCAAGAGACCCTCAATGCAGGGTGCCGGCCTTGGCTTATACATTTGCCAGGCCATTGTTGAAGCCCATGGGGGGCGCATCTGGGTCGAGAGCGCTCTACATGAAGGATCGACATTTTCGTTTAGTTTACCTCGTGAAGAGAAAGCACATTTGCCGATGGTGATGTTCTGATGGAGAAGGAAGCGTTTGATTCGCGCGATATGACTATTTTGATCGTGGATGACGAGCCGCGCATCCGCGACTTTGTGCGTATGAATTTGGAGCTTGAACGCTATCGTGTCATAGAAGCCAGTAACGGTGTAGAGGCGCTGGAGCAGTTACGTGAAAACCTGCCGGACCTGGTCGTGATTGATATTATGATGCCCGAAATGGACGGCTTCGAAACCTTGCGGCATATTCGCGAAGTGTCCAACGTGCCCGTCATTATGCTTACTGTACGCCAGAATGAGCAGGATAAAATACGTGGCCTCGATTTTGGCGCCGATGATTATATTGCAAAGCCGTTTAGTCCTCGGGAATTACTTTCACGTATTCGGGCCCTCTTGCGACGTTCATTTATGGCAGCACCAGCGCGTAAAACAGAGATTGTTGTTGATCCTGATCTAAAGATCGATTTTTCCAAGCGTGAAGTAATCGTAAGAGGCAAAAAAGTCGTCCTGCGGCCTACCGAGTATCGTCTCCTGTACCATCTTGTCAGCAACGCGGGAAGGTTGCTGACGCATGAAACGCTGTTATCTAAAGTATGGGGTAGTGAGTACCGTGACGAGGCTCATTATCTGCGTTTGTATATCACATACTTGCGGCAAAAGATTGAATCAGATCCCGCACATCCAAAATACATTTTGACCGAGAGAGGTGTCGGGTATCGCTTTAAGGAATTGGAGGAATAGGAGATTGAATAAAAAGGAACGTGTAGATGCAGCCCTGCGAGGTGAGGAGGTAGATCGAGTTCCGGCGAGCATGTGGGGGCACAATTTTGAACGCGAGTGGAATGCACAGTCACTGACGGAGGCGATGGTTGAAAATTTCACACATTATGACTGGGATTATATGAAAGTCAACCCGCGTGCTTCTTATCACGTCGAGGGCTGGGGAGTTCAGGTTCGGCCATCGGGCGAGAAGTACAAACCGCCTGTCATCGGGGATACTCCTGTCAAGAATAGTTCTGACTGGAAGCGTATACGCCCGCTTGAACCAGATCAAGGGGCACTGGGTGAACAGTTGCGGGCACTGCAATTGATTAACCATTCGATAGGGTTTGATGCCTACTTTGTACAGACCATCTTCTGTCCTCTCGCAGTTGCGAAATACCTTGTCGGCAATAAAAGTGAGCCAGTACTCCAGACGATCCGTGAAGACCGGTCCGCAATGCACGCGGCTCTTCGTGTAATCACAGAGACGTTCATCACCTATGCCATCGCCTGTTTGGAAGAGGGTGCCAGCGGCATCTTCTATGCAACAAATGGCTGGGCCACTGAGAGTATGTTAACTGCTGACCAGTATCGTGAGTTTGGTGAGCAATACGACCTGGAAGTCCTGGATGCCATCAAGAGCAGAAGCAAATTTAACATCCTGCATAATTGTGGCACACATATCTACTTTGATCTGCTGGCGGCATATCCTGTACAAGCTCTCAATTGGGCTGCTACTCTGGAGGGCAATCCTGATCTGCGTGAGGGCAAATTGCGGTCTGGTAAAGCCGTGATGGGCGGTATTAGCGAGAAAACGATCCTCAAGAACGGAGAACCCGACCAGGTGCGTGAGGAAGTGGAGCGTGCGCTAGAACTCACTGGCGGACGGCATTTTCTGCTTGCTCCAGGCTGTTCTATTCCACCGGATGTTCCAGTAAAGAATCTGTTGGCCATTCGCAGTGCACTCACTTGACACCCTTTGAGGGATTGGCTATACTCTCACGGCAGAACTATAATAGAGTGTAGTGCTGCTAGCAATCAAGCGGCCGCACTCTTGATGGAATAGGGAAGGCACTTCGCGACTGATGGAGCGATATCAAACAAGACGAGCTTATTCCGCGGGGGGGGTTGTTTTTCGTCTTATACCGAACGATTCAAGAGTGAAGGAAGACACAACGGACCTGTGGAGCGCAGGGAAATATGAGGTTACGCCCGTAGAAGTCGTGCTCGTGGGGCGTAGTCATCCTGGTATCTGGGCTTTACCCAAGGGGACTCCTAAAGCAGGAGAAACCTTCGAGCAGGTGGCAGTGCGAGAGGTGCAGGAAGAGACAGGTTTAAAAGTACATTTGATCACCTATATTGGTAGCATCTCCTACTTTTTTATACGTGATAAAGTACGGTTTCAGAAACAAGTGCGTCACTACTTGTTTGAGGCGATAGGGGGAGATACTACTCTGCACGACGCCGAATATGATCGTGTTGAGTGGTTTTCTTTTTCCGAAGCGCATCGCCGGCTGACCTACCAGAACGAGGTGAACATCCTTTCCCAGGCGGAAGAAATTTTACAGCGTTGGTTACAGTCTCAAAACGAAGAAGGGCAAAATTAGCCATATGCAGCATAAGCCCCGTTATAAGCTCATGCGGCGTATTCTCTTCCCTTATAGTGGGGAAGAGCCGCTTTCATTGAAGCAGGGTCTACGGGTTATGCTTGCGTGGATACTGTTTTTCCCACTTTGTATATCCTTGTTAACTCTGGTATTTGTCATGTTTGGATCGTATCCTCTTCAGAGAATGGCAGAGCTTTTGGTCTTTGCTTTCATTTCAAGTGCCTTTATCTTTGGCATACTTGGTTTACTCATAGTGAGTATGAACAATAGGTCTGCCCGTTTTCGTCAAACATGGAAGACCCAGAGAGGTCGGCAATAACCAGTGGAGGTAGTAGCTATGGATCTAAGCGTCGAAGGCAAGTCTGAGCGTATTCCCCCTGGCTCGCATATCTGTCAACTCTATAGCAAAGTGACTGAAATTCCGGGAGTGACAGCGCGTTTAATGCGGGTCGGCCTTTCGCTTTCAGAAAAGTGTTTATTTGCTGCTGCCCCAGCACAGGTAAAAGAATTACGCGAGGAGCTTCAGAAGTTACAGATTGACGTGGATGGAGTCATCGAGGGGGGGCAGCTAGTCTTATGCGAGGAACGAGAGGTATTTCTGGCGAACGGTAAGCGCTTCGATCCGTATTTTTTACTCTCCTCCCATCAGACGTTTATTGCTCAAGCACTTCGTGAGGGATGGCAGGCAGTACGAATCTCAATTGATATGACCTGGCTCAGCAAAGATATAGCTACTCCTGAACAAATCCTTAAGTATGAAGCGGCGTCAGATGCCGTGTTCACATTCCAAAATGCTCCCATCATTGCGTTAATGCACTATGATCACAGCAAATTGTTGCCCAGCCTGGTCGTGGAGATGCTCAAACTACACCCTATCGCCGTTGTTGGCAAGTACATCAAGAGGAATCCCTACTATTTGAACTCTGAGCAATATATGCTCAAGATTCTACGTATTAACCGAGACAAGGAGAAGGGTCACCAGTGATGGTATCCTGAGTTAACTTGCTTAGGAGAGGAGCATGAATGACGAACTCAGCGAGCAGATCCGGACAGAACTGTTCGCTGCATCATTGCGTGCCGATAACACGGATATCAAGGCATTTTTAGAAGCTCTGGCTGTCAAGCTGGAGGGATCGTTGCCTGAACATACGAAGGTAACGCGTCAGGGCAGTCTCTTCTCACGGGAGCACCCGGTGAAGGAGGTTGAGGTTCTGCTGGGTGAGTATGAATATCGGATTGGCAGGGAGCGACAAGGTCCATTGGTAGCAGTGCGTGCGAAAGTGGTGCGTGGCATCGTACTTAAGACCGAACAGATATCGGTGGAACAGTGGATAGAGGAACTCTCGGAGGCATTGGCCAGGGTGGCTGCACAAAGCGCGCAGGCTTGTGCAGCTCTTGAGCGTTTTCTGATCCAATAATCTATCGAGGATCAAATCCAAAAACCGCGAAAACCAGAAGGAGTACTAAATGTCTAGTCAAACACCTCCGCAGGGCAGCGATCTGCCAGTACACGCGCGCGAACGACTCAATTATATGCGTGGTGATGCTACGCATCAGGGACTTTTCACCAGTGATTTAAGCGTGAACGAGTTCCTTCTTGTGCACGAGGCCGGTTTTGAACCGGTTGGGCTCGTGGTAGGTAGCTCGATCTATCACATCGGTTTTCAGTTTGCAGGCTGGAAGCAGAACCAGGAAGTCAATGTACTCACTCAGGCTATGTATCATGCCCGTGAACTAGCTATGACACGCATGGAGGAGGAGGCCAACGCTCTCGGCGCGGATGGTATCGTGGGCGTGCGGCTGCAGATCACCCGGTATGAATGGGGCGAGGCGTTAGCCGAGTTTATGGCTATCGGTACGGCTATCCGCTCGCGTAGCGGCCAATCCTATCGCAACCCACGTGGCTTGCCGTTCACCTCAGACCTCTCAGGCCAGGATTTATGGAAATTGCTCAAGGCCGGCTATCGACCTGTAGGCATGGTAATGGGTAACTGCGTTTATCATGTAGCCCATCAGAGTCTGGGCCAGTGGATGAAGCAGGTAGGCCAGAACGTAGAAATGACCTATTACACGCAGGCTGTCTACGATGCTCGCGAACTGGCTATGGAGCGTATGCAAGCGGAAGCTATGAGCTTGAATGCTCAAGGTATTGTTGGTGCACAGATCAACGAGAATAGCCATGGTTGGGGTTCACACATCATCGAGTTCTTCGCCGTAGGTACCGCTGTCATTCCTACTACGGCAGAACATCAGATCCCACCGCCTGCACTCGCTCTCTTGCTCAATGACTGATGTAGTTCACAATGAATAGTATGAAAAAGAGGGACACCTCTACCAGGTGTCTCTCGTCCACAAAGGGCGATGAAACGTGCGAGGGAGAGAAGCACCTCTAACGGATACCTCTCGTCCACAAAGGGCGACCGCAAGGGTCCCCACCCCGCTCCACACCACCCCCGCCCTTACTATGATACGCTGACTTGTGAAGCCTCTCTCGTCATCATAGTAAGGGCGGGGGTGGTGTGGAGCGGGGTGGGGACCCTTGCGGTCGCCCTGCGGTAGCTCGCTCGATGATCCCCTTTCTCTACGATACCTGGTATTAGGATCTATTGTGAGAACAACTGCCCCAGTGTTCCCCCGAGGTTGCTTGTTCCACCGGCTTGTTGCGCTCCCTCAGGTTGAGGTGGATGATAGGTCATGGACTGGATGCCGAGGCGACCAGGACCAGTAAAGCGATTGAGTATAATCGAAGCGCCGGCCATCATGCCGCCAATGGCGCCGAGAATGCCACCGCCACTGCGCTGCGAGCCAGAGACTGTCGTCACAGTCATCTGCACAGATGGATCTTTCCATAGCCAGGCGCCTGGCTCAACGTCCAGGGTTTCTCCTGGTGCCAGCATTTTCTCGAAGACGTTGCCATATCCATGGAGGATTACTATACCCTCACCCCCGCGGCAGGTGAACTGGTCAATGAAGAGGCCGGTGCGGCTGAAGAGGATGTTGGCTGCGCCTTGCATGAAGGTGAAGCCATAATCGACGTTGCTCGTAGCGAACAGGAATTGGTGCTCTCGTACCTCAACCAACTGCCCCGGCTGCAGGCGTAATGCTACGATCTGGCCTACCGAGTCACGCGAGAAGGAGATGTTGCCAGGCCCCTGTGCTTCGGTCATAAAAACTTGTAAACCTGCAAAGAAACGCTTGGCCATTCCTCTGAGTGATTTGAAGCCGATCTGTACTCCTGGATGCTTCCACAAAAGAATGTGATGTTCGAAGTAGATGGATAACTGGTTGCCAAGCATGACATCCACCACCGGCACAAGTTGTCCATCGATAGTGATAGTCATATCTGCTACATGCAATGGTCCTTTAGGGTTGTGCAGTTCAGCGCGTGGCACCTGGTTGCCAAAGGCCTGATTATTTGAATACTCTTCATATTGATTAGGGGGGATATAGGCTCCCTGCGCTGGCGCTCCATATTGACTCTGTGGTTGCGCCTGAGGTGGTGGCGTTTGGCTCACTTGCATTGGTGATCCACAGACACCACAGAATTTTACTCCATCGGCCACCTGACTTTGACAGCGGGAACAAATCATAAATTGACCTCCTTAAATTGGCACTCTTGTATAGGTCATTAGAATCTACTGGTGACGCTTAAAAGAGCGGTTATCAGAACAGTAGTTTATCTTGCTTGATAATATCATATCCAAGCAAGTATACAAGTGTTCATAAACGTAACAAGGGCGTGCTGGACAGCGTAGGTAATATATAGTCCAACATGCCCTTGTAAAATGAATTCTGATGATCTATGTGGAGAAAAGGTCACGCAACGAGCAGGTACTGCCTGTAGACACAAAAGACTGAACCCTTATAGAAGAGTGCGAAAAAACCACTCAGACACGATCATCTACTCTCAATGAGTTGTTTCCAAGTAATCAATGAGTCAGAACGTGTAAGACGGAAGAATACTTTGTTAGAGTACGAAACTATCCGCCAATGGACTGCGAGAACTGCCATTCTCTCGCTTATCGTTGCCAAGGTTCACCGGCTGCTGACTACCCGTCTGGCGACCACTTTGTGCGTAGTTGTTGACTAAAGGGGGAGTGTTCTGCAACCCCTGCAAGCTTTGCAAGGTCGCCTGCGATTGTGCACTCATTTGCACACTGTTGCCCTGGTCACTGGCGAGTTGAATAGTCTTACCATCAATAACCACTGCAATGCCTACCCCACGTCGTAAGTCAGCGATTTGCCGGCGCAATTCACGGTTTTCGGCTTCCAAAGCATCCATTAACTTTTTCTGCTCAAGCAGCATCTGAGCGATGCCCTCAAAACCAGTACTAGCAGCACGATCCATCATGGATTCCTCCCGCATAATAGGTGTTCCCAATACTTCTAGAACGAAATCTCCCAACACAGCGCCACACCCTCCCCGCTTACATCGTACTATAATAAACGTACGATCCGATCCCAAATGGCTGCTGCAACGCCTGTTTTAGGCATTACAGGCAAGTCTTCCATTGCACCACTTGCGTGAAAGATGTAAACCTTGTTGGTCTCTGCACCAAAGCCGCTATCCGGGCGGCTCACATCGTTTGCCACGAGCAAATCCAGGCGCTTTGCAACCAGTTTGGTACGTGCATAATTCACCAGGTCGCTGGTTTCAGCAGCGAAGCCTACACGCACTAAGCGCCGCTTGGGGGTTTCATTGCCAATTTGCCTGTCAACTGAATCAGCGAGTTCCTCCAGTATATCTGGATTACGTACCAGTCGTAAGAAGAACCCATTCTGATCATCAAGTTCTTGCGCTCCGCTTCCACCCTTCTTGATCTTCTGTGTCGCTGCCACCGAGGGACGGTAATCCGCGACAGCAGCACTCATCACGAGCACATCCGCATCGACAACCGCTTTGAATACTGCATCTCGCATCTGCATTGCGGTTTCGACCTTTCGCACTTCCACCCCGTAGGGCGCATCTAGTATGACAGAACCTGAGATCAGTATCACATTTGCGCCACGATCTCTGGCCTCCGTCGCCAAGGCATACCCCATCTTGCCAGACGAGCGATTCCCCACGTAGCGTACCGGGTCAATCGGCTCCTGAGTTCCGCCTGCTGTTACGACTACCAGGCGACCTGCGAGATCGCCAGTCCTTCCCAGTACAACATTGATGGCTCCCAGCAAAACGCTTGTATCGGGAAGTCTGCCCACACCCACTTCCCCCGAGGCCAGTCGACCTGACTCTGGCTCTACGATAAATGCTCCACGTTCTTGCAACAATGCCAGGTTCGCCTGTGTTGCCGGGTGCGTGTACATATTCTGGTGCATCGCAGGAGCCAACAGTAGTGGAGCTTTGGTTGCCAACGCCACCGCTGTCAGCATATTGTCTGCCGTGCCATGTGCTAGCTTAGCGATAGTGTTGGCAGTCGCAGGAACGATCACCAGAATATCCGCTTCCTCCGCCAAAGCGATATGTGTTTCTGCTGCGCGTCCCGACGGTTCCCATAAGTCACTGTACACAGGTCGATGGCTCATAGTCGAGAATGTCAGCGGACGAACAAATTCTTCCGCGTGTTCTGACATGATCACATCGACCAACACACCAGCTTGTTGCAGACGACTGACTAACTCGACTGCCTTATAACAAGCAATACCCCCACAGATTCCGACGAGAATGCGCCTGTTTAGTAACACTGTTCGCTTGCTCGTTCTTTCAACAACATCATGCCTCCAAGGCCAACACAACAATAGCATAGAATGATATACATAAACAAGGAAGGTGCCAAGAAGTACCATCGGGAGCGCGATAAACGAACCCCCTACGTGCGAATATCCTTTCGCTTCAGGAAGTAGGCGGTTGCGATACCGAGAAGTACGATCATCGCTACTAAGGCGAACCAGCACAACAAAAGGTGGAAGGTCGCCTGCGCCTGTGTAAACGTCGAGAAGAGTCTTCCCTGGAACGAGAAATCATCCGCACCCAATTTATCGCCATGGATACCAACCGAGGAGCCCGAGGCAGCCATGGCCCAACGCGCTGCAAATAGCGCTCCTATGGTTTGCAATACAGGTCCATTTAGATTGAATAGGAGGCCCGAAAAGATTACCTGCGGGATGAGGATGATCGGTATAGAGCTCACCGCCCGGTCGTTATTCGGTGCAATGGCGGAGACCGTCAAGCCGATCATCAAACCTGCCAGGGCTGTTAGAGCCATGGTAATGTATACTTCCAGCGGTGCCGGTAGAATAATGCCTTGTTGAATAGGCGCGACCGCGTTCACTACGAGGACCAGGATGGCGCTTTGCAGCAGGCACAATGTTCCCAGGATGAAGATCTTCGAGAACATATATGGTGCGATACCCAGGTTCACTATGCGCTCGCGGCGATAAATTGGAGCCTCCTTGACAATCGCACTTGCTCCATTGATGAAGCCGAACATTACAGCGGCAAGCGCCATGATAAACAGGTACTTCTGCGCATCACCGCCAGAACCTGGAGCTATAAAACCTTGTGTTGCTTGTGGTACGCCCCCGCGGCTCGCAGCAATAGCCTGACCCTCAGATGTATCCTGTAAGAAGTTCACTATATTCTGACAGCTGAACGGATTTGATACAGTTTGTGGTATTTGTATGTTGGTGCCTGGTGGGTTGAGAAGACATTTTGCAACGCTGGTGGGATCAAATGTGCCATGCCCAGCCGGAGCCAGCATCAAAAATAGAATGGCGGCGATAACTGGCGCCTGCAGCAGCAGGATGAGCAGGTTCCCGACGTCATTCTTGAGCAGTTCGATGTATCGCCGTGAAAGCAACGAGAACTGCTGCCACGGATTACCGCGCTTGGGCTTTATGACTGCCCCCGTCTCTTGCAATGCATTTGCACGACCAGCAGGTCCCTGGTTAAGCGGACCAACCACGTACTTCTGGTAGTCTGGCGAAGCCTTAAATCGATTCTCTGCCTCTTCCGGAATACTAGGATTGCCCTCCGTCGGCTCCAATGTGCTGTAAATCTCGGCGAAGTCTGTTTTGCCGAAATAAGTCTTTGCTTCATCCGGCGGCCCGAAGTATGCTAAACGCCCGCCCTGGGCCAGGAAGCAAATGTAATCACAGGCGTTGATATTATTGGTAGCATGAGTAACCAGCACGATGGTGTGTCCCTTGTCGGCAAGCCTGCGCAGCAGAAACATCATCTTGCGATCCAGGCCCGGGTCGAGACCGGATGTAGGCTCATCCAGGAAGAAGACGCTCGGATTGGCTAGCAACTCCAATGCAATTGAGACGCGCTTGCGTTGCCCCCCAGAAAGTTTGTTGACGAGCAGGTCGCGCCGGTGTTTCATCTCGACATCTTCCAGCACCTCGTCGATACGCTGTTTAATCTGGGCTTCCGTGAAATCCTCCGGCAGGCGCATCTTAGCAGTATAATAAAGCGCACGCTCGACGGTCAGCTCACGATGGATGATATCATCTTGTGGCACATAGCCAAGCTGAGTGCTGAAAGCGGCGAGGTGACTATAGTAATCCTGGCCGTTGTAAAGCACCAGACCTTTCTGGGCGGGTCGCAGGCCATTGAGAGCATCCATGAGCATTGATTTGCCTGCGCCGGAACCGCCTACCACCGCTACAAACTTACGGGGCGGAATGGCAAGTGAGATATCGTTGATCAGAATGGTGTTCTTATGGCCGACTTTCTGCAAGTGGAGTGCATCGATGCGTATACCTTTACTCTCGTCTTGCTGCGTCAGTTGCGTACCCGTATAGGTGAACTTGTATGGACCAATGCGTATCTCATCCCCTGGTTGAAGCAGTTGATTTGCCACAAGCTGCGTATTGACGTAGACGTGGTTCGTACTGCCAAGGTCAATGATGCGGTAGCCACCCTGTACCTGCTCCAGGCGGGCATGATGTCCGGAAACCTGCGGATGACTCAGTACCACCATGTTATCCGGCAAACGGCCAATACTTATCACGGGAGCGCCCAGTGGGATCGGACGAATCTCGGGGACAACATCCTGAACGGCCCCGCTCCCATCATTGTAGGTGAGTGTGACCAGCGTACCGTGTTCATCGCCTATGCGTAAGATATCGCCACGAGTTAAAGCTTTGCGGAATGATTCATCTCCTCTTATGTGGCGCCCTTGATAGAGTATCCCATTCAGTGTCTTTCCGCGCGCCGGGTGAGGTTGAACAAATACGAGTTGATTACCCTCACGTATGACCTGAGCGTGAAATGCGGAAACGACCAGTTCGTTGATCACAATATCGTTCGACGGATCACGCCCAATGTTGATGACCTGTTTGGTTAGCGGGAAAGATTGCTTGTTTGAATGAATATTGGAGCTTATCTCCAACGATGGTATGCCCGAAGCGTCAAGATTGTTTGCGGTTCCCACAGTGCTGTAAAAGTCGGCGGAGGCACGTTCCGTGCTGGGAGATAGCTCGGGTAAAACTGGCTCGATAGAGGCTTGTTGAGCCTGTGGTAACTGCACAGACTGTAGTGGAGCAGAAGGCATAGCCTGCTTTGGCTGGTCAGGTATTGACTGCAATGCTTCAAGTGGCGTGGGCTGAGCAGGGTACGGCGCCGCGAATCGTTGGTCAGCAGGGGAATGGGGAGATGATATAAGAAACATGAATGTAGTACCAGATCCCAGGCTAATCGTATCACGGTCAGAAATAGTTGCCAGCTGCACATCACGCTGATTGACAGTGACAATGTTTTGCGGTGCGAGCTTTTCGATGCTCCACTGCCCTCCGGTATTCAACAGGCGAGCATGTTGCCGTGAAACAGATGGATCGGATATGATGATGTCGTTCGTGGGTTCACGCCCAATTGTGGTAACCTGTTTACTGATCTGATAGGTACTGCCTGCCAGCGGACCAGTTAGAAACCTGATCGAGCTTAGCCCTGGGGACCTATTCACTACATTCATAGCAAACACTCCTCGCTGCTTCTGGTTTCGGGGTAATTATACTTCTAGTTTCCAGGCAATTATACTGTAGGGTAAGTTGGCTGGCAAGACGGTTGATGTTCTTTTCTGGAATCTTGTCCAATGAAGATACCGTTGGCGAATGCGATTGAGGAGCGATTCCCGCCCCCAGCGGGAATCGCTCCTCAATCGCATTCGCCAACGGTAACAATGAAAGCTAAGAATTAGATAAGCTTAAGAAGTCTTGACATGCACCCTGGTAATGTCATATACTATCTCCATAAAATTGAGAATGATTATCATTATTAGGGTGACCTAACATGGAAGTGAAACTTACTAGCCAAGAGAAGCTGAATAGTAATGCACAGGCGGTGCTCGATATCGTGCATGCAGCACAGAATCATCCAACGGCGCTGGAGATCTACGAGGCGGTCAAGCGTGTGCGTCCCCGAATCGGACTGGCGAGCGTCTACCGCATCTTACATCACCTGGTCGAGCAAGGATATATCAAAGTGGTCGGGCGTAATGACGAAAGCTATCGCTATGATGGGAATGTCTCGCGTCATGATCACGCGGTCTGCACGGTTTGTGGAGCATTACTCGATGTGCCTGTCGAGGTCGCTGTGTCAGGAGAAGCCTTACAGAGGGCAGCGCGGGCAGCGGGCATCGAATTGGGATCGCATGAGGTCATGTTGTATGGACTCTGCTCTTCGTGTCAGAAACGCAATGACGAACGTCAGAGCTAGTACTTGACTCTTCTTGACATATTAATAAGGAGTGTGCAGAATGTCCCTAGAACAAAATACATCAGCAAATAGTCCCAGTAGTGTAGAGAATCAAATCCCAGTATCCGATAAACTTGAGAGGGTTTCTGACTCTTCTAAACTGGTTGAGCAGACGCCACCCACTATAGGGGGACAGTTAGCTGAGCTCTTCAGAGCGGTAAGAACCAGGGATGATTCATCCCGTAACTTTCTGCTGCGTGTAGTGCAGCCTGGGCTCGCAGGGCTGATGGATGGATCTGTTTCGACCCTGGCGCCTATCTTCGCGACGGCATTTGCTACGCACCACCCGTTTACTGCTTTCCTGGTAGGAATGGCTTCCGCGACAGGAGCTGGTATCAGTATGGCTTTTTCAGAAGCACTTTCTGATAACGGTGAACTTACCGGACGAGGGAGTCCTATCATACGAGGCGGAATTACCGGCCTCATGACTTTTTTAGGCGGTTCGCTGCACACGTTGCCTTTCTTGATCGCCGATCTACATCTTGCCCTGATTGTCGCCTATGTAGTGGTTGCTTTTGAATTGGTGGTGATCGCCGCCATTCGCCACCGCTATTTTGGGACGAACTGGTTCCTCTCAGGCTTGCAGGTAGTTGGAGGAGGTGCACTCGTCTTTGTAGCTGCCTTGATCTTTGGAAACGCATGAGAACCGGAGCATATACCGTCTTGAATTTAGTGGGTGAGCTGGTCAGCAGTTATCTTTTTACCGCGTGCTTTGCTTGCTGCAAAGAGAACTCTAGATGTGGAAGCGTTGCCGGACGTTCAGAGCAGCCAACACAGACCGAAGAAAGCACAAAACTGTGGGGATTTCTTATGAGATGCGTATGATGACTACACATCTTTTTCCCACACTTTGTGCAGGTGTTTACGTTCCATAGCGTGAGCGATCTATTGCAGAGAGAGCATTTTGCACCGGTGTTGATAAGATTCATCTCTCTATTCTCCTCAAGACGTTGGGCGCATTAATATCCGACCTTTATAGTCAGATATTAGCACACCCTAATGTCTTCGTCAAGGGTATTTCTACTGCAGTTCGTCTAGAGTATCGCGTAGCTTCAATCCCTGTTTTTCGATCTTCTCGCGCAGCTTGAGAATGCCTTCAATCAGGGCTTCAGGACGAGGGGGACAGCCAGGAACATAGACATCCACAGGGACAATCGTATCGACGCCTTGCACGGTGTAGTAACTGTCGTAAAATTCGCCACCAGAGTTGGCGCACTGGCCCATACTGATCACCCACTTCGGCTCTGGCATCTGCTCCCACAAAAGGCGCAGACGAGGCCCCATCTTAATCGACACGGTCCCGGCAACGATCATCAGGTCAGCCTGGCGTGGACTGGCACGAAAGACTTCTGAACCAAAGCGGGCGAGATCATAGTGCGCTTGCGCAGCTGCTATCATTTCTATTCCGCAACATGCCAGGGCGTAGCTGAATGGCCAGACTGAGTGCGAGCGTGCCCAGTTTTGTGCCCATTGGACCATATCAGCAAAGCGCGTGAATACGACGGGATCCTCCTGCTGCCCAGGCATATATTCGGCTGGACCAGAGGCCATCCTGAGAGGGACTGGCTTCCGCAACGTTCCCGGAGGCGAGGTAGGGCCGGGCTGGTGTGGCTTGTCGTTCATAGGTGTAAATCTCCTGTCCATCTGCACTGATTTAGTGCTACTGCAAGTTCCTCCCCTCTTTCGTTTCCGTCTCTTTACACAACTGAATAGAGCTGGAAACGGGGGAGGATGTTCGACCCTTTTTCTATTTCTCTTTTATTATAGTCTCTAGCAAGAGAATTGTCATGATTCTTTGCTAAGGAGGAATTCGGCATCAGAGCCTCAGGCTTCTGGCTCCAGTTAGTTGTTGATCCTGCTCTGCGCAATCAAGAGGTCGGTACACTTCTCTATGACCTTAACATACGGTGAGGTCTATCAGCTATCATTCAATCGAGTAGGGGATCGCCTGCCAGGTTTGACCACCATCCACGGTTTTGAGCAGAGAGATCGGCTCAACCTTTCTACTAAATGAAATAAATCCCCTTTTCCGCTGTTGATAATTTGTTGAAAATGTGGATAAATTGTGTAAAGGATTATGATTTGACAAGAGGTAGAACATCCTGTATAATGCTTCCGCAATCGAAGTTACTTGGTAATTATTCAGGACTTCTCGCCGCCTACGGCAGTGAGGAGTCAAGCAGAGGGGAGACCTGAATAGTTACGTTACTTGATACTCAGGATTGGAATATAGTTGCTGACAGACCGCAAGTAGGGGATACTACTTGCAGAGCTATTCAAGGCATATTGATTAAACCAAAGAATGTAACGGCGAACGCCCAACAAATAATGAAAAAATATGCAATAAATGAAGCAATAATACCACTAGCCATGGTGACTAATTAGCGAGGAGAAAAGAATGACCACCACAAAAGACGGACCATACTTAATAGCCGCGCTTATCTGTGAGAAAATCCTTCAGGAAAAGGACGAAACGGTAAGTATAATCAGAATGGTAGATAGGGTAACATTAACAACACAAGCAGCTTTATCACCTGAGACTTTACCCCCTATGGCTCTTAGCCTGAATGCTTTTATTTCTTTTAAGTCTGGCAGTGCTAGAGGAAGACATACAGTGAAATTGAGCATAGAAACACCTTCTGGTCTTAAACTACCAGAGCAGCTTCTTCCGGTGCTATTTGAAGGCGAGGATCGAGGTGTCAACCTAATTTTAGGTATAAATATAGTCGTAGATCAGGAAGGCGTATATTGGTTTGATGTGCTTCTAGAAAATGTACTCCTTACACGTATACCGTTGAGGATCTTATATCAACGGATTGGCCAGAGTATATAACAGAAGTCGATGCCTGGAAGTTTGTGTTCGATGTTCCATATTTGACTTGGACAGAGGAACTGACAATTTCATATTTCTCGATAAAGGGATGGAGCAAACTCTTTAATTCTTTTTCTGTCCAATCTCCATTTGAGAACTCAGCCAAACGGAGTTTTATCCCATACACTAAGTTCGCCAGGGCCAAGTTATCAAGTTGATCCACATTCCAAGTTTCTGGAAAAAACCAGTCCTCGAACTCGCGAAGTGAAATCTCACCTGCCAAATATGCAGCCAGTCGTTCACGAATATTGAAATCAAGGGAATTGGACATGCCTAAACCTCCTATAAAGCGCGTTAGTGCAGAGGCACTACGTAAGATGTTTAATGATGGTGAATACTGGGAACAAGTCCAGAAAGGTATATTACGAGCTAAACTAGTAGGAAATAATCACCCAAGTTCACCACGCGCTAAAGAACCCTTTTGTACCAGAAGTCAGTATATAATATATGTCAACAGTAAGGGAGTAAAAGTGGCTGGAGTCCACCAGTATTTACGTCCTAATGGCAAAATTGGAGCGTCAGGTCGCCCCGATCCGAAGGAACTATTCATCAACGGCATCCTGTATATACTTGATATGTGATCAACGAACGTTCCCATTCCCCACTAAGTCAATCATAACATAAATAAGTAGTAATATGCCATTTGTTCACTAAGTTTAGAAGAAAAGCATAAGTACGTTGCTGCCAAGAAGGATATCCATCCCTGCAAGAGCCTCAAATTGACTGTCTACTATAAAGCGGCTTTGAAAACTACTTGAAGGCCAAGGCAGCGCAAGCAGCCAACTAGAGAGAAAACTATGCACCCTTATGTAAATTAACCTTCCCCGTACTCACCGTCAAAGCCAACAAAGCTGTTGGCGATGAGCCGGGAATGAGCGGGCCATAATAACTCGCTGAACCATCGCTGTTTTGCTGGATGTTCAGGCCAAATTCGCCGCCGTTAATCTTACCATTGTTAGTATTAGCATCAAGGATTACATTCGTGGTGGCAGCGCTCAAGGTTACATCTATATTGCCTGTACCGCTTTTAATACTGAACCAGGGATGAGAATTTCGTGTGGTATTCGTGGTGCAAGGGATAAGACCCAAGTCAGTGTTGATACCCAATAAGCCGTCGAACGTGGCATTTCCATTGTTTGTTTGCAAACACGAGCCTTCTACCAGTAGTCCATGCGTCACGGAAATGTTGCCCATGTTATCTGTAAGAGTCAGCAGGCCATTGAAGTTCTGAACGGATATGTCTCCTGTCGCCGAGACGTCTGCACTTAATGTGAATGGGGATGTTGGATTACTATTCACTACTGAAGACGGCAAGACGAGCGTCAAATCAACGGAATCAGTGGAACTGGCAAGCAATCCTCCGCTGGCATCGGGAACCGTCGCATTCACAGTTAGAATACCGGGGTCACTACCCGTTTTTACATCCACAGGCATACGTCCAAATTCTTGATCGGCATTACTGCTGCTACTTGCCTGAACTTTCTTAACGGCGGTAAGTGTACCTTGCGTGGCAGCAGTATCAACTATAATGGAGATATTGCCCACGCGGTTATGTATCTGCAATTGCTTGACACCGACTGTGATTGGCAATGATTGCTGCAACTGCTTTGTATAGCTGGTTTTGCCAATATTACCAATGTTAAGAGGCATGGTTCGGAACAGCACGAATGCGATGACACCTAATATCAGTGCAATTGTGATGATACCTCCAATGCAGCCGATGAGCAGTGTAGACCAGAAACTGCGTCGTCTCCTTACCGGCTGTTGGGTAGGCTGCGTCCTTGTCCTTGGTCGTGGTGCCGGCCGGTTATACTCCTCAACCTCTGGATCTGTGAGAAGGTAGCGACGCTCCTGCGGATATGGATAAGCATCGTAGGCCTCATCGCGAGAGTAGATAGGTTGGCGGGATCGCTGCCGCAGGCGCGCATAGGCTTCCTCACGAGATTGCCGGGACATACGGCGCCGCTGGTGATATCTTTCGTCAACTTCGTCGTAGGGGTTGGGTTGTTCGCGAAAATCGTGGGTCTGACGAGACCGCTCCCTGGGAGCTTCAGTAGTGGGGTCATAAGAATATCCGGGTGGGTGTGTACTTTGCCTGGGTTGTCCATAGGCATCATACCCTTGTCGTGGGTCGTTGGCTCTAGGGGGAGTGGGACGAGGTCTAGGACGCCTCTCGTCATAGCCAGGCCTATCCCTATTAGTTTCGCGAGGGTCACCTGCCCGGTGCTTGCGTTGCTTTGGACGCGCAGAGAGGTCATCGTAAGCGTCGCGAGACGAGCGCGGACGTTGCCGAAGCCTTGCTTCGTCTTCGTTGCTGTCTTCTTCCGATGGCTCTTCCCGCGGTTCTTGTGATTTTTCGTTTTCTCTGCTCATCTATATGTCCGCTCGCTTCCTCCACATGCCGCCAGTAAAAGCATTAGTCCTAGTAGACCTAGCATCGGTTTTTGAAAGATGAGATACATATTTCGTTGGTGGCCCTTGCCTGGAGATCGTATTGGAGTTCGTTCGCTGTCCATGGAAGCCTCCTTAAGGGTCGAATAGTACAGGATCAATATGTTCTCAATATGGCTCTCATTTTACCATATAGAGGGATTCTCGCATCCAGGCGCCTATATTGGGAAAGCCATTCTAACTACTTCTATCCTACCAATCTTGTATGCAAGAACCGGATATGTTATCCTCCTCAAAAGGTGACCGTATTGAATGCTAGAAAAAGGGGTAGGCTATGTCAGAAAAGAGGCAGCAAAACTTATTTGTACCCTTGCGGGTACGCTTTCGCTCACCTACGGAGCAGGCGCAGTGGGAACACGAACATGCTGCACCCGCCCTACCTTCTTACCCCTCGACGGGGGGTGACGAAACGCCAGTGTCTCCAATTGTATCTCTTCCCAAAGGAACGGAGTCACCCCAGCGCACGCAACAGATCAAAGAATTGATCCGGCTTGGTAATATCCTACGTGCGGAATTGGGCTTCGATGAAGTAATTCAGCAGATCGTTGCCTCGATCACTACTTGCACAGGTTTTCGTATGGCAGTTATCAATCTTGTCGAAGAAAACAGTGATAATACGACACCAGCGGCTTTTGCGGGAGGATCAGAAGAGGGGAAGCGCATGATCAAAGAAAACCCTCTGACTGTTGACCAGATGCACAGGTTCATGCGCCCAGAATTTCGCATCAGTCAGAGTTATTTTATCCCGCATGAGTATATGGATATGTATTCAGACGTGGCAATAAGTGTAGAAATGACCGAGGACGATTACGAACCAGGAGGATGGCATCCTCAAGATATGTTGATCGTGCCGTTATATAGTCCGCGTCAGAAAAAACTCCTGGGTGTCCTTTCTTTGGATGATCCGGAGGATGGCAGAATACCGACCATCGAAAGCATCGAGATGATTGAACTCTTTGCGAACCAGGCCGCTATCGCCATCGATAGCGCTCGCATCTTTCAGGAACGCGAAGCAGAACGTGTAGCTCTAGAAGAATCGATTGCTCTGCTTCGAAGTGACCTTGAGCAGGTGCAGCGTGGTGATCTGCGCGTTCGTGTACAACCTTCGCATGAGAAGATGCAGCCTGTGGTAGAAGCCATTAATGCCATGATCGAGGAGATCAGCGATATACTGGGCAGCGTGCAAATGGTGACGCAGGCAGTTGATGAACATGCCCGAGACGTACAGCGAAGTTCAGAGGTACTGGTACGGGATACTGGTCAGCAGGAGCGACAGGTAGATCATATCTCGCGCGTAGTTGATGAAATGGCCGACACCATGAAATGGGTATCCGAGCGTGCTGATAAAGTGTCGCAGATAGCCAGAGACGCCTCCGATGTGACGACTGAAGGGCAGAATAAGGTGGTTCGCGCAAGCGAGGGAATGCGCCAGGTTCGAGAAACAACAATGCAATCATCCCGCATTATGAAACGCCTTGGAGAAAGTGGGCAGGAAATAAACGATACTGTGATGGAAATAACTGATCTGACCACGCGCATGAACCTGCTGGCACTCAACGCGGCAATCGAGGCTGTGCGAGCGGGTGAGCAAGGTCAGGGCTTTGTGGTGATTGCCCAGGAGATCCGCACATTGGCCGTACATAGTGCAGAAGCATCGCGAAAAGTCGCGGCCCGTCTCCGCGCCGTTCAAAACGAGGCGGCGGCTGTCTCCCAAAGCGTTGAGCAGAATATTCAGCATGTGGTGATACAATCCGAGTTGGTCACCCAGACTGGCGTTGCTCTGGAGGCGATTAGCGTTGTCACCGAACAGATGGCAGACTTGGTGCGGAATATCTGCACGGCTGCTGAAAGCCAGTCGCAAAGTTCGCAACTGGTAGTTTATGCCGTTGAAGAAATTTCGCGTATGGCAAGTGAGATTGCCCAGCAATGTAGTCAGATGAATCGATCGCTGGCCCATCTCGTGGAATTGACGAATTCCCTTCGTTCACGAATGTCGGTTTTCCGCGTTGCAGAGAGGTGAAATTATTATTTCACCGCATTGTTAAAGGATGCTTAAACCAGGTTAGAATTACCATTGTTCACTTGTGTCTTCTCCCTGCTCGGACTATGGTATGTACGAAGCATGTTTGGCGGTGAGGCATTTCAAACCTTCGCTGCGTAGTAAACATTGCCTACTCGAACATTCTCCGTCGTATTCATGCATGAAATGCAGAGAAGGAGGCTATTGCAATGGCAGTTGCCAATATTATTCTTGCAGCTCTCACGCTTTCAAATGTGATCTGGTGGATCGTGGT
>WNFI01127164.1_pt1 | contig 54580 bp, 51 predicted proteins | sample 5400471 | NCBI WGS metagenome assembly WNFI01 (sample SAMN13153348, study PRJNA577476) | soil metagenome | isolation source: 100 cm saprolite on Douglas fir-dominated hillslope | place: USA:California | collected 2013-09-17
GAACTCGTGCGCGATGCGGCGCAGCTCCCCAGCCTCGATCCCGACCGCTGGAGCTACCCGCTCTGCAGGGTGGCGCAAGGCCAGCGCGCGCAGCTCGTCGAGGCCGCGCGCCGACCGCCGCACCGCCTCCTCGTCGAGCTTCTCGCGGGTGAAGAGATGCTCCAAGAGCGCGAGCAGAAAGAACGCGTCGGCGCCGGGGCGGATGAAGTGGTGCTCGCTCGCCCAGGCCGCGGTCTCGGTGCGCCGGGGATCGATGAGCACGATCTTTCCGCCGCGCTTGCGGATCGAAGAGAGGCGGCCGCGCACGTCCCCCAGAGTCATCAGGCTGCCGTTCGAGGCGGCGGGGTTCGCTCCCAAGATGAGGAAATGGTCCGTGCGATCGACGTCGGGGATGGTCACCGACAGCGGGTCGCCGTACATCCGCTGGCAGGCGAACAGCTTGGGGTTCGCGTCCTGCGAATTGGCGTCGAACCGGTTCCTGGTGCGCAGCGCGCGCTGGAACGCCTGCACCAGGATGGCGGTGCCGTGGTTGTGCACGGTGGGATTGCCCACGTACATGCCGATGGAGTCGCGGCCGTGCTCGCGCTGCAGCGAAAGGAGCCGCGCCGTCGCCTCGTCGAAGGCCTCGGTCCAGGAGATCTCCTCCCAGCCGCTCGCAGTGCGGCGCAGCGGTTTTCGCAGCCGGTCCGGGTCCTCCAGCACCTCGCGCATCGCCGGGCCTTTGGGGCAGATATGGCCGCGCGAGAAGACGTCGTCGGGGTCGGGGCGGATGGAGGTGATGCGGCCCTCCTCGACCTCGAGGACCATGCCGCACATCGCTTCGCAGACGTTGCAGGTGCGGAAGGCGGTGGCCATGGGGGCCTCTCACTGCGAACGTTAGCACTTCCGCCGTGCGAGCGTCAGCGCGGTGGTTCCGCGGGGCTCCGGTCGGGCGCCTCGGAAGCCGCGACCGCGAGCCAGCGCGCGTCAGCGCGGCCTGCCCGCGAGGCTGCACGCTGGAAGTCGGCCGGGGCGATGCCTTCTCGCACCCCGAACCCGCCGGCCCGCAGCGCTGCTGCAACTCGATCCGAGGCACCGCCGTCTCCCGCGCTCGCAAGTTGTCGCGCGAACTCGAGCGCCGCTGCCCGCGCTCCAGCTTGCTCGCAAGCCGCGAAGAACATCGCTTCGTCGTAGCTACCCACGGCCCGCGCTCGTGCCAGCAGGGCCGCCCACACCGCCTCGATGCCCGGGCCGGCGCTGGCCACCGCCTGCACGATTGCGCCGCACGCGTACCGGGCGCGCACCCGATCCGCAGCCAGCGCGCCCGTCCCGCGGTGCAGCGCGCACTCCGACGCTGCCCACGACAGCCGCGCCGCGAGCCCTTCCGCCGAGAGGAGTCCCAGCGCCCGCAGCGCGCGGAAGGCCAGCAGATCGGCACCGCCCTCGTGCACCCAGTCCGGTCCGCGGTTGTGCGCGAGCCGGCTGTTCCACAGGTGCGCCGACTCGTGTGCCAGGCTGTGACGGAAATCGCTCAAGACCCCCTGGTCGCTCGTGCCGCGGCGTGCGTTGCCCAACTGGACGTCTTGCTGCAGCAGGCCCGGCAGAGTTCCGCCCTTCAGCGACATGGTACCCGCATGTTCCGCATTGCCATAAGAGAGGAGCACCGCCGGGCGCTCGGGCAACTCCTGCCTCAGCGCCGCCGCGAAGTATTCGAACAACCTGGGGAGCAGCGCGCGCGCTTCTTCTCGCAGCCAGGGCGGGAAGCCCCCGTCGATCACCGCGATGAACCGTGGCTCATCGACCGGCGGCGCCCGGCCGAAGGCAACGTAGGTGCCCTCTCTTGCGGCGGTCCAGCGCAGCGGCCCGTGTGCGAGTCGCCCCGGCATGCTGGCGAACTCGCCCGGCAGCGGCACGAACTCGTACTCCACGTCGGTCGATTCGTGGTCGCCCACGTCGAGCTGTCCCGTGTAGACGAACACGCCGCCACCCGAGAGGGGAAAGAACGGCGCGTAGTCCTTTTCGGGGAGGTGCCGATGCACGGGAAGCTCGAGCATTGCCTCATCAAATGGCGCCGGGCCCACGACGGCCTCATCTCCGCCGTCCGCAATGAGCCGCGCGCTGGCTGGCTCCAGCATGCGGAAGCTTCGCAAGCGGTCGCCATCGCCTGGCCGCGTGAACGGCAGCCTCGTCACGGCGCGCGACAGCCGGAGGGAGAGGCGAAACCGAGCTGCATCGACCTGCTCGAGCCGCGCCTGCACCCGCAGGCGGTCGCGGCTGGGCCTCGCGTTGGAGTGGCAGGCGCAAGCAAACGCGGCTACGAGAAGGGCGCGAAAGGGCATTACCGCGGCAGATAAGCGATCGGCGTTAGAAGGTCAATCGTCGTGGGGATGCGGCGTGCCGCACGTGCGTAGTACATGAAGGCGTGCTAAGCATCAGCGCTGATGTTCAATAGGGGGAACCGATGAAACCGTCTGTTGGCGCATGTTGCCTCGCCGTGCTCGTTTCGGCCTCTGCCGCGGCACAGCAGGACACGCCGTCCATCGCCCAGGCCGACGACGCCTCGGAGACCGGCCTCCAGTTCGCGCTGCGCACCGGGTTCATGCTGCCTTTCGGCAAGACCGCCGATCGGCCTCAGGCTCAGGCGTCCCTCAGCAATTCGTACAGCGGCTTCCTCCCCATCTGGATTGAGGGCGGTTATCGATTCACCCCGAACCTCTTCGTTGGGGCATTCTTCCAGTACGCATTCGGATTCACCAAGAACTGCCCCCCCGGCTTCGATTGCTCGGGCTCAGACCTGCGAGCGGGCGCTGAGGGTCACTATCATTTTATGCCGGGTCGTATGGCGGATCCGTGGTTGGGCTTGGGCGTTGGTTACGAATGGCTCAGGGCCAGCGTGAGCAGTGGCTCTTTAAGCGCGGATGCGACCCTCCACGGATTCGAATTCGTCGACTTTCAGGCCGGGATCGATTTTGCAGTGACGAAGACGTTCTCGGTGGGTCCGTTCGCCGCGCTCACGCTGGCGCAGTACCGGACCATCTCCATTTCAAGCGGTGGGCTGTCGTCTTCGGACCTTATCGATAAGAGAGCGCTCCACGAGCTCCTGATCTTCGGAGTGCGCGGCACTTTTGGCCCCTGACAGATTGCGAATCAACTAACTCACGCCCGTCCAGATAATGCCATCGGCCTCGATCTCGAGGACCATGCCGCACATCGCTTCGCAGAGCTTGCAGGTGCGGAAGGCGGTGGCCATGGGGGCCTCCCACCCGAATGCTAGCACCCCCGACCTCTGGACGCCGCCTTGCCTCGACGTGTAACGAATTGTGAATGGGAGAACCCGAAAGCCTGGCTCACCGCCCCGCGCGGCGCGCGCCCGTCGGCCAACTGATCGTCCTGGTGCTGGTTCTGGCCGTCCTCGGCTGGCTGGTGCGCTCCTGTCGAACGCGGATCGAGGAGAAGCGTGGCGCGGTCGAGCGCGAGAATGCGCAATTCGCCACGCGAACCGCGGCGGAGCCGCCTCCCTTGCCGCTCGATCCATACGCGCGTCGCGCGGCGATGGCGGACGCAATGCGGCTACGACCCGACCGCCGCTTCCTCCTCGCCGCAGGGCAGATCGCGCAGCTTACGGGCCTCTCCCCGGCGACCGCCGAGGCGCGCTTCGAGGGCGGAAAGTGGAGGCTCACCGCTGGCGCCGAGCAGCTGGGCGAGCTGCCCGAGCTGCCCGATTACCCAGATCTGATGGGTCCGATGGTCGCGCTCGCAAAGCGCAGGCTCATGGCTGCTCCCCTTTCGGATGGAGACTCCCCTGCCGCCGACGTCGCACTTCAGTGGGAACCAGAGGCGCGAGAGCAACTGCCCCAGGATCTCGCGCGGTGGAATGGGGGCCTGCATACCCCGGCCACGCTCCACAAGGCGGCGCGGGCCGCAGCCTCGCTCTCGTTCTACATCATCGACCTGCTCGAAACCGACGACGAGCTGGCGGCGAAGGCGATCGCGCTGGTGGCGCTCGACATCGCCGCCGGGAAGGCGCAGACGGCCGGCGAGGAGGCCGTGCTCGCCTCCGCCCTGAATTATGGTCGTGCCGCGCGCGAGTTGGGAGCGCGGCTGCCGGGCGAGAGCTCGCTCAGGTTTTTCCTTGCGGGCGACGACGTCCACCTGCGCGAGAACGCGAGGCTGAGGGAAGCGGGCGCGACCGATCGTTACCTGCGACTGCGCCGCGCGCTGGACCGCCAGGACGAGGACGACGCGAACGAATTTCTCGACAGCTATCACGGCACGGAGCGGCTCGAGCTGGCTGTGCTCGCGCTGCTGCTTCGCGAAGGCCAGATGGAACACTTCGCTCCGGTGGCGTACGCGCTTCCAGTCTTCATCCTCGCAGCAGCCGAGGGCGTGCCGTTGCAGGCAACTCCCCAGCAGACCCAATCCGAGACCGTGCGGGAGGCTTTGCGATCGACGGCGATCGCGCTGCGCCTCGAGCCAAAGACGCTCACGCAGCGGCTGGAGGAAACGCTGAAGAAGCGCGACCCCGAAGTGCGGGGATACCTGCGGGCGACCTGGCTCTCGGCGCTTCGTCGCCACGGATCATTTCTCACGGATTCGCAGGGGGACCATGAAGCCGCGGCCAAGTTTTCGGCCGGGCTCGCGCAGGATCCCTCGGCCACGGTGCAGGAGTTTCAGCGCTGGTTCGCGGCCTCGATCTCGGTCGACTCAGGCAACCTCGCGCAGACCTTGTCCGCCGTAGAGAAGCTGCATGGCGTCGGGGGTGCCGCAGTGGTTCACATCCTGAAGGCCGCCGCCGGCCGCACAAACACTCTCCATCCCAGGTTGTTGCGCGCTGCTCGCGCGCTGATCCAGAGGTTGGACTCGCGCGTCACGGACCGCGGCGCGCTGGGCAGCCTCGCCTGGAATCCGCTGCAGGACTTGCGCGCCTCCGAACGCCTTCTGCGGAGCACGTTCGAGGCTGACCCGGATGGGCATCAGCAGCTGCGGAAATGGTTCGCGAATCTGATCGGTGATGCGCGCGAGCTGGAGCGGATCGGACGCGACGGCTTCGGCTTGCGGCGCGTCCGCAGGGAAGCCTGGGTGGACCTCTGGAAACTCGGCGGAGCGCATGCCGCCGTCGCGGAGCAGGGGCTGCGGTCCATGCTGGATGAAAACCCCAAGGACGATTCGACGGTAATGGACTTGGCCAGGCAGCTCCGCAGTGCGGCGCGGCTGCAAGATGCGCGCGCGGTGCTGCTCGCCTGGCTACGGCCCAACGATGGTCCCGGGGTGAGTGCTGCAAACGTCCGCGGCATGCTGGCCAAGCTCTCGTTCCTCGCCGGTCGCTATGACGAAGGGCTCGAGGTGCTCGAGCCCGCGTTGCCCGTCGGGAATGCGCTGGCGCTCGAATACGCGGCGCTCAACCTGGCCGGCGCAGGTCGCGCGGTTGAGGCGAGGGAAATGGTCGACGAATTCATTAAGCGATATTCGTCCCCGAGGTCATTGGCAAGAGCCGCGGAAGTGGAGTGGCAGCTCGGAGATCTAGACGCCGCCGCAAAACGGTTCGCCAGTGCGGGGCCGCGGCTCACCGCCGCCGACTACAGCAAGGACGTGGCGGAGAGTTTCGAGCGCCTGTTTGCCGATCAACCCGATCGAGCCGCGGCGGCCTCGGCCGCCGCTTCCAGGGCCGGGGTCGATTCGACGAACCTCGTCTGGCTCAGCGGCACACTCGACTCGCACGGGCACGCAGAGGCCGCCTTCCGGGTCTTGGAGGCGATCCCGGCACAAGGCGGGCGCGCCGACTTCATCCACCTCTACGCGGCAGGACCCCTCCGCAAAGCCCGTGGCGACGAGGCGGCCCGCGCCTGGCTCAAGCAAACGTTCCCGACCGTGGCGGACGATCGCGGGCGGTCTCTTTCACTGATGGCATTTCAGGAAGGAATGCCCGAGATGGTGTGGGACTTGGTGCCGGACCCCAAGGGCGCCGACGACCATGCCGAGACGACCTGGATGCTGCGCGCTGCTCAGGTGGCGCTCCAGGGTCAGACAGCTCCTCCGGCGCGCAAGCAGGCGCTGCGCAAGCACTACGCCGCAGTCCACCAGTCCACGCGGCACACGCAGATCGGGCGCTACCTCATCGGCGAGCTGCCGGAAGCGGACGTGGCGAAACTGGTGACCGACCTCCCTGGTGCCTGCGAAGTGCCTTACTACTTCGGCGCGCGCGCGCAGGGCGAGAAGCGCTTCGGCGACGCAGCGGACTGGTATCGGGTCGCCGTGGAGTGCGGCCTGCTCAACGAAGCCGAGTACCTCTTTGCCTACTACGAGCTCTCCCGCTGGAGAAGTCGGAAGGACGCCTTCAGCCGGCTCAGATGATGGCGCTCTCGCCACTCGACAAAATCCTCGCGCGCGTCAGCGGCGCAGGATCAGGTTGAGCACGATCGTGAGGACGATCGAGAGCAGGAGCGAGGTCGCCAGCGGGATGTAGATCCGCACGCCTCCCGACTGGAAGGAGAAGTTGCCCGGCAGCCGGAGCAGCATGCCCTTGGACCCGAGGAGGACGAGCACTCCGACGGCCGCGAGGGCGAGCCCCGACACGATCAGCAGCTTGCCGACGTTGGCGAGCTCCACGAGCGATTCGTAAGCACAGCCCTCCCGCGCGCAAGGCCGGTGTTGACATCGCCGGGGCCAGCCTTATCGGTGAAGCCGAAGGGATGCCAACCATGAGCGTCGGACTGCTGATCATTCGACTGGTCGTCGGGTTGACTCTTGCTGCACATGGCACGCAGAAGCTGTTCGGCTGGTTCGGCGGCGGCGGGTTGTCCGCCACTTCCCAGATGTTCGAGAAGATCGGCTTGCGGCCCCCGCGGGTCCACGCGCGCCTGGCCGGGTTGGCCGAGACCTGCGGAGGCCTGCTCCTGGCCGCCGGGCTGCTCACGCCGGCGGCCTCCGCGATGATCCTTGCGGTGATGATCGCGGCGGTGCCCTTGGTGCATCTGGAGCACGGCTTCTTCGCGGTGAATGGCGGCTGGGAGTACAACCTCGTGCTCGCGGCCTCGGCGCTCGGGGTGGCATTCGCAGGGCCCGGAGCGTTGTCGCTCGACGCCATGCTCGGCATTTCGTGGGGCGAGCAGTGGGGCATCGCCGCGCTGATCGTCGGCATCATCGCCGGCGCGGCGGTGGTGCTCGCGCGCAATGCGGCGCGGCACCGCCACGCGCCGCCCGGAGGAACGCCGCAGCCGCAGGCGTGAGGAGAGGACGCGCAGCGGGGGACTCGCCTCCCGCTCGCACTCGCATTTCAGCTGTCGGCTTGGGCGGAGCTGTGGCATGCGCATTCTCGTTCTTGGAGCCACTGGCGGGACGGGCCGACAGGTCGTCGCTCAAGCGCTCGAGCGTGGTCACGCAGTCACGGCTTTCGTCCGCTCGCCGGAGAAGCTCCTCGAGCGCCATACCCTGTTGAGGGTCGTGCAGGGAGACATCGCGCGTCCCGACGCCATCCGGCCGGCGATGCCTGGCCAGGAAGCAGTGGTGTCCGCTCTCGGAGTGCGAACGCTCCGTCCCACCACGCTGCTGTCGGACGCGCTTCCCGAGATCCTGAGCGCCATGAATGCCAGCAGGGTGCGGCGGATCGTCTGGGAGTCTTCCCTCGGCGTCGGCGAGACGCGAGGGCGGCTGGGCCCCCTGTACAACTGGTTCCTCATTCCCGTCCTTCTCCGCCACGTGTTCGGCGACAAGGAACGGCAAGAGAAGATCCTCCGGGCCTCTCCATTGGACTGGACCACCGTGCAACCAGCGGCGCTCACGAACGGGCCGCTGACCGGGAAGTATCGAGTGGGGCCTGATGCTCCGGCCGGCCGGCTCTTCCCGCGCATCTCCCGAGCGGACGTCGCGCACTTCATGATCGGGGAAATCGAGCACCCGATGCACATCCGTCAGGTGGTGCCCCTATGTTACTAGCGCCGGATGTACGGTTCACCTACCTGACCGGCCTGCCGACGCGCCGCTTCGCGAACCCGCGGCTCCGCGGAAGCTGGGACGAGCAGGGGCGGCCCTCCGCGACGTGGAGCGAGCGGCCGATGCCGCCCATCACCGCCGAGGACGGGTGCCCGGGCTTCGAGGCGACCGTCGCGTTTCCCGCCTCGGCGGCTGGCACGCGCTTCGAGTGGGAGGTGATCGGCGACGGCCCGGCCGGCGCCGGCCGGAGCCTCATCGCGATGGAGGAGGACCACCCCGCCTCGCGGCGCACGGTTCGTTCCTTCGTGCTCCGCGAGACCGGCCAGACGGAGCGCTACCACCTGGTCCTGGCGCGCAGGGAGCTGCTCGTGGTGGCGAGCTTCGCGAACCGTCCCTTCGACGCGGGATACGTCCTCGAGAACGCCGCCATCCCCGACGCCGCCTGGCGTGAGGTGCTGAACAGCGACCAAGCCGCTTATGGCGGGGCCGGCGTCGGAAACGGCGATGCTCCGCCGGTTTCCTCCGCCGGGCGAATCGAAGTGATCGTCCCGGCCTCCGGGCTCGTCGTTTTGGAGGCGCGTTGACGCCGAGGGTCCTTCGGCAAACTTGGAGGATGCGATGCGCGCGCTGATCTTCGATCTCGACGGGACCCTGGTCGATACCGTCTATGCCCACGTCTTCGCCTGGCAGCTCGCGCTCGCCGAGGCGGGAATGCCGATCGAAGGCTGGCGCGTTCACCGGCGCATCGGGATGAGCGGCGGCCTCTTCACGCGCGCGGTCGCTCGCGAGCTCGGGCGGCCGCTCACGCCCGAGCAGGCGCGGTTCCTCCAGGATCGCCACGGCGAGCTCTTCCGGAGCCTGCTTCCCACCCGCCGTCCCCTGCCAGGCGCTGTCGCGCTGCTCCGCCACCTGCGGGAAGCGGGCGTGCCCCACGGGATCGCGACCTCCGGGCACCGGCCGGAGATCGACGCGTCGCTCGCGGCGCTGGAGGTCCCGGAGGGCACGGTGGTGGTGGATCGCGGCGAGGTCGAGCGCGCGAAGCCCGAACCGGACCTGTTCCTCGCCTGCCAGAAGCGGCTCGGCGTCTCGGCCGACGACTGCTACGCCGTCGGGGACGCCGTGTGGGATCTGCTCGCGGCGCGGCGCGCGCGGATGCTCGGGGTCGGGCTGCTGACGGGCGGCTACGGCCAGGACGAGCTGCAGGCGGCGGGCGCGTACTGCGTGTACCGCGATGCCGCCGAGCTCGATGCGGGGCTGGACGAGCTCGGCGTGCTGCCCTGACGACTTGACGGCGACACCGTGGGCGCTTTGATTACCAACTCGCAGCTGTCCAGGAGCGTCACTGCGAAGAGAAGGGGGCGACGGTGTTTTTCATGGTCATTGAGCGGTACAAGAACCGCGATGCAAAAGCCGTCTACGCTCGGTTCAGAGGACATGGGCGCATGATGCCTGAGGGCCTGAAATACGTTGGCAGTTGGACCGAAACCAATTTCGATCGCTGCTTTCAGGTGATGGAGACCGACAACCCCGCGCTCTTCGAACAGTGGACAGGTCACTGGCGAGACTTGATCGACTTCGAAATCCTACCCGTGATGACCTCCGCCGAGGCGATGGTCGCGGCCCTCAAGGATGAACCCCCTGTGGCTGGTTGATGCTCCAGCGCAGGGCCCGGCCCTTGTGCGTGCGCCCGTCTCCAAGAAAGGAGTCCCGCAATTCGTCTCAAATGCGAACGTGAGAAGCTGTCAGCGGACCAGATCGGCGCTTTGATCGGGCCCCATCAGGCACCGCCCGAACTCTGGCAGGCCAAGTTCGCGGTCGATCCCGGTCGCGAGTACGATGCGCTCGGGCTGTATTTCCATGACGGCCTGATGTGGGTCTACGTTCTGGAGGACTTCGATCGCGTGCGCCCAGCTCCCCTGTCTCTGTTCAGAATCCTCGATCCGGAGATCCCCAGGACTTGGCGCGTCTCGAGTCAGGATGACGGTGCGGTCGTCTTCATCGCCCCGCCTGAAGCGAGCGATCTCTACTTCGCTGACAAGGTAGAAAACTGCGACCCGCTGGCGCTCAAGAGCTTGCGCGCCATCTTGGCGGGCTCCAAATAGCTCATCGGTGCGACGTCAGGACGAAGCGTACCCTACCCGCCGCTGACCGCCGCCAAGATCGAGATCTCCGCGCCGTCGCGCAGCACAGTGGCGAGGCCGCCGGTGGCGCGCACGCTGTCCGCGCCGACGAAGACGTTCACGTGGCGGCGCACCTCACCCTGCTCGTCGAGGACCCGGTCGCGCACCCCGGGATGCCGATCTGCCAGCGCGGAGAGCGCGTCGCGCACCGTCTCGCCGTGCACCTCGACGCGCACGGCCTCGGCGCCAGCGGCGAAGGCGCGCAAGAACCCAGTCAGGTGGAAGGTCACCGTCATGCTCGCGCAGCGCGCACGCACAGGATCGGCGGCAACCCGTCGGCGAGCGCGCTCCAGGAGTCTCCCTCGTCGCGCGACGCGAACAGCTTGCCGCTCCGCGTCCCGAAATAGATGCCCGCGCGCTCCTCCTGGTCGGTGCCCATCGCGTCGCGCAGCACCGTCTCGAGCGCGTCGCGCTGCGGCAGCCCCTGCGCCAGCGGGTGCCACGAGCCTCCGCCGTCGCGGGTGCGGTACACGCGCAGCTTGCCTTCCGGCGTGCAGCGGAACTCGTCGGACTCGAGCGGTACGATGTAGGCGGTCTCCGGATCGTGCGGATGCACGGCCAGGCAGAAGCCGAAATCCGACGGCACGCCCCGGGCGATGTCCTGCCAGGAGTCGGCCGCATCGTCGCTCCGGTACAGGCCCCAGTGGTTTTGGAGATACAGCCGTTCCGGTCGCGACGGGTGCTGGGCGATCTTGTGCACGCACTGGCCGAACTCAGGGTACTTGTCGGGGAGGAACTGGGCGCGCACGCCCTTGTTGCGCACAGTCCAGGTGCGGCCGGCGTCCTCGCTGCGATAGACGCCCCCCGTCGAGATGGCGACGAAGATGCGGCCGCGCACCTTCGGGTCCGGCACGATGGTGTGGAGGCAGAGACCGCCGCCGCCCGGCTGCCACTTCTCGCGGTGCGGGTGCTGCCAGAGTCCCTCGACGAGGCGGAAGCTCTTGCCTGCGTCGCGCGACTCGAAGAGCGCGGCAGGCGCGACGCCGCAGTAGAGCACGTCGGGGTCGTCGGGCAGGCCGGCGCAGATCTGCCAGATGGTCTCCAGCGACTTCGCGCCCTCCGGGAATTTCACGGTGGGTACCTCTGGCGTCGTCCAGGTGGCGCCGAAATCGTCGCTGTGGTTCAGCACCGACCCCCAGTGCATGCTGCTGGCTGCGGCCCAGACGCGCTGCCTCCCCGCGCGCGCGTCGAACGCCATCGCGTGCACCGCGTGGCCCGGGAAGTAGGGGCCGCCTAGCTCGAAGCGGGCGCGGTCCGCATCGGAGCGAAGCAGGAAGGCTCCTTTCGAGGTCCCCACCAGGACGATCACGTCGCCGCGGCGGACTCTGATCTGGCGTATGGTCGGCATGCGCTGAAGACTAGCACCGGGGCCTGACGATGTGCAGCTTGGCCATCCAGCTCTTCAAGCGGCACTGAGCGGCCGTCGATGAGTTGGCAGTCTCGGGGTCGGACTCTAGCGCCCGTAACTTGTTACCCAGTTCGGCGGCTCGGCTTCCTTGGTTCCATCCACCTTGACGCCCCGAACGCTGGCCCACCGGTAGCCCCACATCGGGCCCGACTTCGATAGGTGTGTTTCCGGGGTGGCGAACGCCGGGTCCGTCTGCGCCTTGGCGAGTGAGACGAACTGGTACCCCTTTGCCTCGAACATCGTGAGGACGTCCTCCAGCACCGCCGCGTTGAGTCGGTTCGCGTGGAGTAACATCACCTGGGGTATCTCTCGCCCAAACACCTGTTTGTGAAGACCGGCGTAGTAATCGATTTCGGTCGACGTGTATTCGAGGTAGGCCGTCTTCAGCTTGCGCGCCGATTCGTCGTCATGCCTCGCTAGCATCACCCCATAGGCGCGCTCGAAGTTGTAGTCCTCGTTGTCGATCGTGCAGGTCGCAAGCGCGTAGCCCCGCTTCCGCAAATAGGTCGCGATGGCCTCGTGTTTGTCCTTTGGTCCCCTGTGTGGTTAAACGGGAATCGGAAGAAGGCCAGCGGCTTCCCCGCATCTCGCATCAATGGGCCGATGGACGCTTCGCCCTTCTCGATTTCTTGCTCGAATGCTGCGGCAGACAGTTGGTTCAAGTCCGCGTGCGAATAGGTGTGGTTTCCCAGGTCCAATCCTGCCCTCAGCCATAGGCGCAGAATAGCTCGGCGTTCCTCCGTATCCGGAGCTTCGCCGATCCCTCGCTCATTGACGAAGCCAATTGCCGGGGCGTGGTGCCTCTTCAGCGTCGAGACCATGGCCTCGTTGATGGCTCGAATCTCAGGCGTCGAGAGAGATCGATCCTCGTCGGGGTTCCTGGTTCCCACAGCAGGAAGATCGTCGAAGGTCAGCGCCACCAGGCGCGCCTCAAGTGAACCAGGTTTACCCGCGAGAGTGGCAACAGCGACGAGAATCGTTGTCAGCAACATCGGCCCTCCTCGGGAAACTCTAACACCGTCCGACTAGCCACAGACCACTCAATTCCGGCAAAGCCTTCAGGCCCTTCCGGGCGGGGCCAACATTGAGCCCACTACGGCCAGACATCCAGCTCATTGACGCCCAGTCTAGCCTTCATCATGGTCATCGGGCGGGAAGCGACTCAGATGGAAGATACGAGAGACGAGGGCAGCAGGAGCAGCTAGCTCATCCCATTCGATGCACAGTTGGAGGTCCAGACATGCCGAGAGCGAGATTGGGTACCCCTTTGGCCGCCTGCGCGTTAACGCTGGCGGTCGCCGCCCGTGTCGCAGCATCGGGCCCTGGGGGCTTCACAGGACCGGTGAAGAGCATCCGAGCCGATGCGGGAGGTTCAGCTTATCCTGGTTTGGTGCTCATAAGGTTCAGCTCGCCGATCTCCAACTCGGCTTGTATGCCGGGCGCATTCAGCGATTCAATGGCATTCGATGCTACAACTGCCGCAGGCAAGGCTGCGTTGAGCGTTCTCTTGGCAGCGCACCTGTCCAGGCTCACCGTGTATGCGTACGGTAGTGGAACGTGTGGCGGATACGGTCAGGCATCTTTGGAGTACTTGTCGTTCGTCACGTTGTCGCCGTGACGACAGCCGGACCCTCAATTTCGAGACAGGCTCAAAAAAGGGGCCGGCGCGTGGCCGGCCCCTTCGATATTGCTAAGGCGTGCCGATCAGGCGGCCCCGGCCAGCTCCGGCTTCGCGTCGTAGAACTGCTCCTCCTCGGTCGATCCCTCGAGCGCGAGCGTCGAGGCGTTGCCCGCAGCGATCACTTCCGCGACCTGGTCGAAGTACCCGGTGCCCACCTCGCGCTGGTGCTTGGTCGCCGAGTACCCGTCTTTCTCGGCGGCGAACTCGGCCTGCTGCAGCTCGGAGTAGGCCGCCATGCCGCGGTCGCGGTACTTCCGCGCCAGGTCGAACATCCCGTAGTTGAGCGCGTGGAACCCGGCCAACGTGACGAACTGGAACTTGTAGCCCATCGCGCCCAGCTCATTCTGGAACTTCGCGATGGTCTGCTCGTCGAGGTGCTTGCGCCAATTGAATGAGGGCGAGCAGTTGTAGGCGAGCAGCTTGCCGGGGAACCTCGCGTGGATCCCCTCGGCGAACTGCCGCGCCTCGCCCAGGTCGGGATGCGAGGTCTCGCACCAGATCAAATCCGCGTAGGGCGCGTAGGCGAGCCCGCGGGCGATGGCCGTTTCCACGCCCGCCTTGAGCCGGAAGAAGCCCTCGGCGGTGCGATCCTTCGAAGCGATGAAAGCGCGGTCGCGCTCGTCGACGTCGGAGGTGATGAGCTTGGCGCTGTCCGCGTCGGTGCGCGCGACCAGCACGGTCGGGACGCCCATCACGTCGGCGGCCAATCGCGCGGCGGTGAGCGTGCGAATGAACTGGCCCGTGGGGACCAGCACCTTGCCGCCCATGTGGCCGCACTTCTTCTCGCTGGCGAGCTGGTCCTCGAAATGAACGCCGGCGGCGCCCGCCTCGATCATCGCCTTCATCAGCTCGAAGGCGTTGAGCGGCCCGCCGAAGCCCGCCTCCGCGTCGGCGACGATCGGCGCCATCCAGTAGCGCGAGTCCGCGCCCTCGGCGTGCTCGATCTGATCGGCGCGCAGCAGCGCCTGGTTGATGCGACGCACGACGTTGGGGACGCTGTCGGCCGGGTAGAGGCTCTGGTCGGGGTACGTCTGGCCGGCGGTGTTGGCATCGGCTGCCACCTGCCAACCAGAGAGATAGATGGCTGTGCTCGATGGCGAACGAGCCGCGCAGGCGCTCCACGTCGGCGGGGGTGTACGGCCGCGAGACCTCGTCGAAGCGCTTCTCGTGCAACGCTGAGAGAGCTTCGCCGCCAATGCTCTTCGAACTCTTTCCGGTCATATGATCCCTTTTGCGAGAGCCCGACAGCGGGCAGGTGAGAAATTGACACTCGCGATCGGTTGGGCGCTTGACAAGGTCCGAATTGAGTAGCGAAAGTCGATCATGTCGCGGCCGGTCAATGACAGCTTGTCTTGTTGTCAAAGTTTGTAAAAGGAGGCGCCATGGGCACGGCGGACGCCAAGCAGCTGCGACTCGGTGCCAAGGTGCGTGGGCTTCGCCGGCAGAAGGGCCTCAGTCAGGTGCAGCTCGCCGAGCGTCTCGAGATCTCACCCAGCTATCTCAACCTGATCGAGGGCAACCGGCGCCCGCTGCCGGCCGGCCTGCTGATCAAGCTGGCGCAGATCTTCCAGGTCGACTTGCACGCCTTCGCCACCGACGAGGATGCGAGGCTCATCTCCGATCTCCTGGAGGCGTTCTCCGACCCGATGTTCGAAAGCTACGGGATCACCTCCACCGAGATGCGCGAGCTGACCACTGCCAGCCCCACCGCGGGGCGCGCGGTGCTGGCGCTCTACCGGGCCTTTCGGGCCCAGCGCGAGACCACCGAGGCGCTGGCCACCCGCATCACCGACGATGAGCAGGGCCAGACCGGCGCCGGCCTGCCCGCGCCTCCGGAAGAGGTCAACGACTTCATCCAGAAGCACCTCAACCACTTCCCCGACCTGGAGCGCGCCGCGGAGGATCTCTGGAGGAAGGCGCACCTCGACCGCGACGAGCTGTCCGGCGGGCTCGTGCGCCATCTCGAGAAGGCGCACGGCGTGACGGTTCGGATCGCGCGCTGGGGCGAGGAGCGTGGCCTCGTCCGCCGCTACGATCCCGACAAGCGCATCCTCAGCCTCTCCGAGCTGCTCCCCACCCGCACCCGCGCCTTCCAGCTCGCGCACCAGCTCGCGCTGCTCGCGCAGCAGCAGCGCATCCAGCAGCTCTCGGAGGACCCGGCGCTGACCACCGACGAGTCGCGCGCGCTGGCGCGCGTGGCCCTCGCCAACTACTTCGCGGGCGCGGTCCTCATGCCCTACGAGCCGTTCCTCAAGGCCGTGCGCGAGGAGCGCTACGACATCGAGGTGATCGGCCGCCGCTTCCGGGTGGGATTCGAGCAGGTCTGCCACCGGCTCACCACGCTGCGCCGCAAGGGGGCAGAGGGCATTCCCTTCCACATGATCCGCATCGACGTCGCGGGCAACATCTCCAAGCGCTTCTCCGCCTCCGGCATCCGCTTCGCGCGCTTCTCCGGCGCCTGTCCGCGTTGGAACATCTTCGCCGCCTTCGCCACGCCGGGGATGCTGCGCCTGCAGATTTCGCGCATGCCCGACGGCGAGACTTTCTTCTGCCTCGCGCGCACGGTGCAGAAGGACTCGAGCGGGTACAGCGCGCAGCAGGCCATCCACGCGCTCGGCCTCGGCTGTCAGATCCAGCACGCCCGGGAGATGGTCTATTCGGACGGCATCGACCTCGGCAACCTTTCGTCGGCGACGCCGGTGGGCGTGACCTGCAGGACCTGCGAGCGCGTGGACTGCGACCAGCGCGCGTTTCCCTCTCTGCGCCACCGCCTGCGCGTGGACGAGAACGTGCGCACCAACTCGCTCTACTCGCCGCTCTCGACGCCCGGTTGAGCCACCCCTGGGGTCTCGTTTAGTGAAAGTGGTGCTCGCTTTAGCGATACCCACTCACATTGATATTTCCACCACGATGCCCTAGCGTCGCTGTATCCATCGGCGGAGGGCCAAGTGAATCGGTCTTGGAGAATAGTCGGTATGACGCGATGTCCTTACGGGACAAGCAATAGCACGAGGCCCTGCACCCAAATCGTCGGATTGCTCGCACGGTTCGCGCTCGCAACCATCCTGGTGGCCGGCACCGCATGCGGCGGGGGTGCGCGGGACCCGACCAGCGCACCCGCCGGGCAGTCCTCGCAGCAGGCTATCCCTCCAGCGATCGCCGCTCAGATATTTCGCAATTACCCAAAGGAAATGGTAGAGCAGCTCTCCAAGCCGCCGCAGAACTCGCAAACCTCCAGCGGCGCGCCTGCGACCGTTTGGTCCAGGTTTTCAGGACAGACTGCCCTCAGTCAAATGCCAGCGGCCCCCGCGGTCGTCTCTGGTCCGCCGCCACGCCTCCCTGATGTTGGCGGTCCCGGCTACTTCACTGCCATCAACAATGTCGGTGACGGCGTCGGAGTCCTCTTACGCCAGAGGCTTCTACTGGCACGGCAACCGGGGCGGAGTCGAGCTCGGGCTCTGGCCGGGCTACACTTGGGTATCAGGCGTCAACGATGACGGCGTGGTCGTAGGTAGCACGCTTTATCCACCCGACCTTCCGGCTTACGTGCGATCGCTCCGAGCTTTTCGGTGGAGTCGCTCCAGTGGGATGATGCTGCTTGACCCCCTACCGCATCAGCCAATTGAAAGATATTGGTATGACACCGCCTGGGCGAGGGGATCAGCCATCAACAAGTATCAGGTAATAGCTGGTTCGGGTAGTTATCAAACATGTCCTGAATATGTAGACGAATCAGATTGTAGCCTTCACCGCGCATGTTCCAACGACAATCCCCACGGCGTTCTCTATCTTGCCGGTAGTACGATCCATGATATGGGATCTCTGCCCCCACAGACATTTACCTGCTCGCGGGTAAACTCTTGCGGCCGCTTCAATCAGGCGGCTTACAGCAACTCGGCCCTCCTGGCAATCAATTCGGCCGGGCACTCGGTCGGATGGAGCACGATCTTTACGGGATCAGGAGGGCCCTGCGGTGTAGGTGATGCAATCGGGGCTCGCTACCGAGCCTGGGCTCCAGGCACCTATGGCGACCTCAATCCGCCAGCGGCATGGTCCAGCATCGCGCAGGGTATCAATGATCGCGACCAGATCGTCGGATTCGCAATTGATGGCGATACATACGAGTATTACATGGTCCTTTGGGACGGCGGAATTGCCAAGCGGTTGCGGGGACTGAGCGGATGGCCCCCTCAGGGATCATCCTATTGGGATTTGTATCAACCTAATCGTTGGAATAGTGGTGGGATTGCGACGGGGATCAACAACAATGGCTATATCATTGGGAACCGGTGGGGAGCAGACGGGTTCCACGGCGTCGTCCTGAAGCCCGACGGTACGATCGTAGACCTGGGTGTGGGTGCAATCCCGCACGCCTTGAACGACAAGAACCAAGTGGCCGGCGCAGTGGTCTACAAGGATTGGAATGGAACCGAGATTTCGGATCCAGCCATCTGGGACTTGGGCTCTGAAGAGATCGTCGTCGAGCTGTCCGTCGACTACCCCGAAGTCGGGCCCGTCCTCTCGGGGTATTTCGACGCGATCGCGCAGGACTGGGAGGAAATTCGATACGATCTCATCAAAGCCAAGGTCCGCGTCTACAAGCAAGGCAGTTCGACTCCGGTGCCAAACGCCACTTTGGTATTGTCGTCAACCGCGCAGGATGGTAGCGGTGGGCACACGATGGCTTCCCATGGAGGCGTCCGTCCAAACGGCACGTTCTGGCTACCTGGGCAGGACCCAAACGCGGTCGCGGGAGTCCGCAACTCCATAACGGTGCCCGTCACCGCGATTGAGACGATCTACCCCTACCTCACCAGCGGCGTGAGCGGCACGGAGCGCCTGACAGCAGCGGTGACGGTGGACGGCAAGACCACCACCGCTTCTGTGGATGTCACAATACAGTTCAACGGACTCCATGGAATGGCGAGAACCGGGTCGACTTATGAGTTCACCGACCAAAACGGCGCCGAGTCACAACGCCATGGCAATATCAACCATTTTGCGCAGCCTGCTTTCACCAACAGCGCCGGTGCTGCCTTTCAACGGTATTTCGACAAGGTTCCTATCGCTAATCGATTTAGCGGCGGAGCAACACGTTTCTTGATCACGGAAGCATCCCTGGAACACGGGGGATTGTTAGACGTAGGCAAGACTATGGCATGGCGTAATCCACACCGCGCGCATAGAACCGGCACCGACTTGGATGTCGGGTACGCTACGGTTAAGAATCATGTCGAGTTTGAGAAGGCATGCCGCTATATTCCCGTCACATGTCAAATACATTGCAACCTTGGGGACACTGATTTAACCAATTGCCCCCTTGACACGCAGCGGCACTATCACTTATCTCCTTGACAAGTAGCGGCACTACCACCTGAGCCTCGCGAGCCTGCCATGAGATTGCTGGCGCTGTTGATGATGCTATCCCTCATTTCGTCGCCCGCGCTCGCGCAGAGCGGAGGGAGGGTCTATCGCGCGCCACGGCCGCGCCCTCCGGCCACTGCCGGTTCCCTCGAGCGGGACCCAGGGACGGGCAACTACCACCTCTCCTACACGGACGAGGAAGGCAATGCATACACAATCACGGTCGAAGCTAGTGACCGTGTGGTGTTCGATCTAGGAATCAATATCTCCGTCGACAGCGCTTATGAGCGCGTGACCTATTCTTATTCGTTGAAGAATACCGCCACCTCTGGAAGCACCCCCGGGATCTATTCAATGATTCTGGTTCCCTGCGACGACCCCGGCGCGACAGCTTCATCGAGCCAATGGACCACAGACGTGGGCGTGGTGAAACTCATTTCAGCCCGGACGTGCGAGTTCAGCGGTCCGATGGGGTCGCGGCTTGCGCCCAGTGCCGTCTTGAGCGATGCAAGGGTCGTGTCGCGGTGGTTGCCTGGAATCGGGCGGGCGATCGTCTCTTGTGAAGCTAACTCCCCACTTTGGCCATCCGGCGAGGCGACGCCCCACGCCGCGTACGAGTTGGCAGAGACCGTCAACAGCGACTACCTAGGCGGAAAGAAGGTCGAGATGCTGGTACCTCTCAAGGATCCGGCCTCGTTCGCGACACCCGATCGCGGTCTCGGCCTCGTCCTCGCCGACCTCTCAAAGGCCTGCACGCTGGGCTGGGTAAAGACCCCGGGCATCTGCAACAGCCTCGAGGTGAAGCTGAAACAAGCGCAGTCAGCGATCCTGCAGAACGACCTCAAGCTCGCTGGCAACCACCTGAAGAGCCTGCAGAACGAACTTGCCGCGCAGAGGGGAAAGCATGTCAATGATCTGGCCTTCATGCTGCTGAACACCAACGTCGGCTACATCCAGTTCCATCTCTAAAGCTGAGCGTCGGGCGGACCCGTTCCCCCAAACCTTTGCTAGCTGAGGGGGATGCCCCTCGTGCACGAGGCCCGCGTCGCTCCCTCGCCGAGCGGATAGAACGCGATGTCCGCCCGAGAAGTCCGCTTCGAGCACGATCTCCTGCCAGAGCCCGGGGAGCCGGCCGGCGGCGTGTACTTGAACGGCCTCGAGAGAGGTCGCGAAGCGCACAATCGGTGAAGAACCGGACTCGGCAGGAACCGTGGGCGGGCGCGAGACTGTCGGGTCCGCCGTCGCGGTGTTTGCCGAGCTGGCGGGCGTGCCGAAGGCACCGCAAATTCACTGCACGGACGCTTAAGCGGGGCAGCTTGGTTGGCTGCGCGTTCCGGCCACGGCGCCGGGCGCGCGGCGACCGATCTTTTGTTAAGGAAGGGGCATGCCCTTCGTGCACGAGGCCCGCGTCGCTCCCGGGGACATCGACGAGCTGGGCCATGCCGGAAACCTGGTCTACCTGCGCTGGGTGCTGGAGGCGGCCCTTTCGCACTCGACCAGCCTGGGGCTGGATCAGGCGGCCTATCTGAAGTTGGGCCAGGTCTGGGTGGTGCGGCGCCACGAGATCGTGTACCTGCGGCCGGCCTTCGAAGGCGACGCGCTGCGGGTGGAGACGAGAGTCACCACCATGGGCGCAGCGAGCAGCGAGCGGCGCACGCGCATCCTCAAGAGCGCGGACGGCTCGGTGCTCGCCGAGGCTGTCACCGACTGGGCTTTCGTCGACATAGCGCGCGGGCGACCAGTGCGCATTCCCGAACAGATCCGCTCGCGCTTTCTCCTGGAACTCTGAGGCGGCCGCAGGGGGATTCGGCTAGAATGACATCATGCGTCGTCGAGTCTTCGTCATCGCCGGTGAGTACAGCGCCAACCCGCGGAACCTGCCCGCGGCGCGGCGCACGCGCTCCTTCTTGAACGAGCTGCTCGAAGATCCTCCCCAGTCCGAGTTCGAGCAGCTGTTCTTCCGCTATCCCAACCGCAGCGAGGACGGGCGCGCGCGGCCCGAGGACTGGGCGCGCGAGTTCGGGCTCGACAAGCCGGTGGGGCTCCTCGACCTGTTCACCTCGGCCGCCCATCGAGGCCTCAGCTCCCTGCACCGGCTGCTCGGCGGCGGGCCCTCCGACTACCAGGCCACGCGCGACTCCATCACCGATCTTTACGTCACCGCCATGCCGGGCCTCGACCTGAGCGAGCGCACCAACATCGGGCTGGTGCCGCAGATGCTGAAGGGCATGCTCGGGCTCGCGCCGCGCACCCGCGCGCAGTTCGTGGTCGGCACCTCCGACTCGGGGGCGTGGGCCTTCGCGCAGGCGGTCCGCGCGGCGCGCGTGGCCGAGCGGCCTGCCACCATCCTGGTGCTGGCCGGCCAGATCATCCCCTCCGGCTACACGAGCCAGTACCAGATCCGCACCGTGCTCGGCGAGGACGACCAGGCGCGCGGGCTGGACATGCTCGCGGTAGGCGACCTGGTCATGGACGTGGAGCGCCGCTCCCTGGGGCTCACGCGCGACGAGGTCGAGGAGCACCTGGCCCGCGTCTCCCAACGCAAGTTCCAGCTCAGCAACGCGTACCCGGCGGGCTTCTCCTCGGGTCGGCCCGCGAAGCGCATCGCGCGGCGCACGCCTTACTTCGACGGCGCCGACATCGCCGCCCCCTGCTGCGGCGCCGCGGTGACCATCCTCACCTCCGACGAGGAGCTGGTCGCGCGGCTCGCGGCGCGGCGCAGCCCCCGCTACCGCAGGCTGCCGGTGGTCGAGGTGCTGGGCGTCGGCGAGGGTTCGAGCAACGCCAACTTCCTGCAGCGCGAGTCGCCGCTGCTCTTCGCCACCGCCGTACGCGAGGCGCTGGCGGCCACCGCCGACGATGCGCGCCTGCCGCACTCGGTTTTCCCGCAGGCGGCCTTCGCGGTGCTGCACGACGCCTTCCCCTCCATCGAGCTGGCGTTCCTGCTCGGAATGGGTCTCGGCTGGGAGCGCGCAAAGGAGCGCGCGCGCGACTGCTGGGGCAACCCCTTTGGCGGCCTGCTCGCCTTCGGGCACGCCATCGGCGCGAGCGGGCTGGTGCAGGTGACCAAGGCGCTGCATCTGTTCGCCGGCGATACCCGCTATGTGCGGCGCGACGCGCCCGGGGTCGGCGAGTGGCGCCACGGCTTCCGCAGCGAAGGCGCGCTGGCCGCCACCACCTCGGTGGGCGGGCCGCTCTCGCACATCGTCGGCGGGCTGTTCCGCGGCGGATACGAGGCGGTGCCCACGCCGAGGCCGCGCTTCGCCGAGCGGCGCGCCGACGAGGATGCGCTGCCGGTCTCCGCCGATTGGATGCGCAAGCGGCGCCAGCTGCGGCTGGCGCTGCCGCACTACCTCTCGCAGCTTCGCGCCGAGCTGCGCCCCCAGAAGGTGGCCGCCGGCGGACCCGACGCCGCCTTCGAGCCGCACTTCATCGAGGGCGTCACGGTGGTCAGCATCCGCAGCTCCCTGCGCGCTCTCGACGAGCGGAGCATCGGCCAGCTCGCATTCGAGGGGCTGGAGCTGCTCATCCGGCCTACGAGTCTGGAGGAGGTCCGTCGCGCGCTGCGGGAGCTGGTGCTGGTGCTGCTGCACGAGGCCGATCGGCTGCCCTCGATGTTCGACGTGTTCAAGGTCCTGACCGACGAGCTTCTCGACCTGGCGGCGCAGTGGCGCGCGGCGGGCGCATTTCCCCCCTCGCAGGCGGCCCTGTCCGACAAGCGGCTCGCCGATTCGGTGAAGGAGTGCCTGCGCGTGCCCCTGGCCGTGACCTGGGGCATGGGCCCGGACGGAAAGCTTGCCCGTGCCGTGCGCTTCCTGCCCCTCCCCGGGGTCCAGGGAACGCCGCTCGGCTCCAAGGAGCTCGCCGGCGTCGACGTGATCATCGCCGAAGGCGACCGCTTCCGCCCGCTGCCCGCCGCGGAAACGCCGCGGGTGCTCCCCTGGTGGCACGCCCGCGCGGAACGCGAGCCAGGCGCGATTGCGGCGGCGCGCCCGGGCATGGATGCCTTCGCCCTCATCGACGGGCTGCTCGACCAGGCGAGCTTTCGCAGCGAGAAGCAGTCAGCGCTGCGGCTCCTGCGCGGCTTCTTCGACTCGGGCACGCCGCCGCTCGTACTCGAGCTCCTCCTGCGCGACGCCGGAGCGCCGCCGCTGCGGCCGCGCCAATCGGTGCCCTCGTTCGTCTACCTGGGCCGCGTCGCGCAGCCGGAGAGCCTCTCCGAGCCGGGCGCGCCCAACGAGCTGCTCGGCCGAGCGGCGCTGCAGGCGCGGGCCTGGTTGGAAGGTTGGGAGACCTCGGCGGCGCAGGTGGGAGAGCTTCTTGCGCTGCTCTGCTTCCAGAAGGTCCCGCAGCCGACCAACGGCAGCGGCGCGTTGCTCGCGGCGGCGCGATTCGCCCGCGAGGTGGCCTCGACCGCGCTCGATGCCGGCGTGGTGGTCCGGGCCGCGCTGGCCTTCGGCGGCGGCACTACCTTCACTGACGTGAACGGTCAGGAGAGCGTGGCCACGCCCGCCGCCGAGCGGGTTGGCGCGCTGCTCGCAGCCGTGCGCAAGCAGCAGGCCGACTCGCAGGCGCCGCCCGCGGGGAGCCCCTGGATCGTCTTCGACATCGCCGAAGGCGCGGCCCTGCAGCAGGAGGCCTTGCGCAAGTGGCTGCCGGGGTGGCAGAGCGCTGCCATCGCGGATTCGGCCGCGGTCCTCTTCTGGAAGTGACTTCATGTACCAGGTGACACAGGAGCTGGCGTTCTGTTACGGACACCGCCTGCTGGACTACCAGGGCAAGTGCGGGCGGCTGCACGGCCACAACGGGGTGGCGGCGATCACGCTGCGCGCCGAGCAGCTGGACGGGCAGGGGATGGTGGCCGACTTCGAAGCCATCGAACTCCAGCTGAAGACCTGGATCAACCAGACCCTCGACCACCGTCTGCTGCTGCACCAGGACGACCCGGTGCTGCCGGCGCTGCGCGCGTTGAAAGAGCCGGTCGGCGTGGTGCCCTTCAACCCGACGGCGGAGAACATAGCCCGGATGATTTTCGACCACGCGGCGCAGGCCGGGTTTCCGGTGGTGGAGGTGCGGCTCGTCGAGGTGCCGGGAAGCAGCGCCAGCTACCGGCCCTGAGCACGGCTATCCCGCCCCGGATGGCGGCTGCCCGCGGCCGGCCGCGAAGGTCAGCGGATCTGGCGCTCGCGGCGGCGCGCGAGGCACTCCTTGCTGCCCGCCTCGACCACGCGGCAGGGGCGCGGGCGCAGGTCGTAGATGGTGCACGAGACGTGCTCACCCAGGGTGCCCTCGAGCGCGATGCAACGCTGCTCGCGGCCCACCAGCTTCAAGTGGGTTTCGCCAGCGCCATTCACCACCGTCAGCGTGCGCAGGAGCTTGGGCTCTTTCGAGAGCTTGTCGCGGCCCCGCACCTCGACGTAGTCGATGAACTTCTCCCGCCGGTTGGGTGCCGAGTTGGCGCAGCAGGCGCCGCAGCGCTGGCAGTCGAAGGCGACGGTACCCATACGGGCGAGTCTTCGCACGCCCGGCGCGGATGCAAGGAGTAATCAACGCGGCCTTCACGCGAGCTTCACGCCGCGCGTCGGCCGGCCGGCGCGGGCGGAGCCGGGGCGGGCGCGGCGGCGGCGGCCTTCGCTGTGGCGATGCGCAGGGCGAGCACCGCGGCCAGGAGCCGGCCCGCGTCGCCGACCAGGAAGAGCAGGTGCGAAGGCCCCAGCACGAGACCGAGCAGGTGCGCCTGGGCGGGAAGCCGCCCATAGAGCAGCCCACCAGCGGCGGCGCCGACGCCGGTGGAAAGCCCGCCCGCCACGGCGAAGGCGGCGAGGTGGAAGCTGCTCCGGTGCGGCTCCGCAAGGGAGAGCGAGAGCGAGAAGGTGGACAGGCTCTGCGCGGCGAGCAGCGCGCCGCAGAGCGCGGCATCGAGCGCGAGCGGCCAGAGCATCCCCGTGCGGGGGAACATCCACAGGAGCGGCGAAAGGCAGAGCCCGAACGCGGCCATCCGCAGCACGGATGGGGCCCCGCGGCGGTCCAGCGCGCGGCCGAAGAGGGGAGCCGCGACCATCCGCGCCGCTGCCAGCGCGGTGTTGTAGAAGGCCACCTGGGTGAAGCCCATGCGCAACGTCTGCACCATGTGCAACGGATAGAAGGCCGCCGAGAGCCCGCTCGAGGCGCACCAGACCGCCTGAAAGGCGAGGAGCTTGCGCGCGGGCCCGCTGCGCAGGGGCGAGAGGATGTCGGCGAGCGCGGGCGTGCGGGGGGCCGCGCGCCGGTCGGCCGGCTGGTGCTGGCGGGCGAGCAGCGCCCAGGTGGCTGCGCCGAAGAGGCAGCCCCCGAGCGAGAGCGCGGCCAGGGCCGGTCCGGCGGCGCGCGGATCGAAGCCGCCGCCGCGCGCGCCGCCCCAATCGAGCGCCAGGCCCGCGCCGAGTCCGCCGGCCGCCGCGCCGAGCGCGCAGAAGGCCCCGCGCCGCCCGAAGTAGCGGCCGCGGATGCGCGGCGGCACCAGCTCGCCCATCCAGCCGGTCCAGGCGTTGTTGCCCGCGACCGCGAGGCCAGCCGAAAGCGTCGCGGCGCCGATCAGCACCGCCTGCTTTGCCGCCGCCGGCAGCGGCGCGAAGGGCAGCGCGCAGAGGAGCAGCGGCACCTGCCGCGACAGCCCCACCGCCCAGAGCGCGGCGTTGCGGTTGCCGAAGATCGCCGCGGCCCAGGCTCCCGGCAGGTGGAGCGCCTGCGCCACGAAGGGCAGCGCGCCCAACACGCCGACCGCCGCCGCGGGCAGGCGCAGGTAGAGCGCCCACGCCGTCAGCACCGCGCTGCTGGAGCAGGCGCCGACCAGCTCCGCCAGCACGCCTTCGAAGAGGGACGCGACGAGTGAGGTTCGCAGCCGAGAGCGCACCGTGCGTCCCGGCGCCGGGTCGCGGGCCGCTCGCTCGATCGTCCGGATCACGGTCGTACAACCGGCGGCGCGGCCGCGATCATCCCGGCTCAGCGTTCGATCGGGCCGGGATCCTCGTGCGGCCTAGCCCTCGCACACCCCTGCTCCCGCATCCGCCGGGCGGTCACTAAGTTCGTCTCAAGGAGGGCTTGCCCATGCTGTGGACGGTGACGGTGATTCTGTTGGTGTTGTGGGTGCTGGGCCTGGTGTCGGGCAGCACGATGGGCGCGTGGGTGCACGTGCTTCTCGTGCTGGCCATCGTCAGCCTGATCTTTGCGGTCATGCGCCGCGGCGCTTCTTCGGTTCCTTGAGGTCAGGTCTCCGGATGCGGGGCCTCGGCCCTGTCTCCGGGACCCTCTCGCCCTAGCCTCTAGCCGACTTCCCGCGCCGGCAGCTCCACCTCGGGGAAATCGCCGAAGTCGGCCGAGTCGTCGGTCCTGCGGGCGTGCAGATCGACGCCGAAGTACTCGAACAGCCGCAGCGTGTGCTGGCGCAACCCTATGTGGTGCGGGCTGCGCGGCCCGCTCATCGCCTGCGCCAGCACCGAGACGCCATAGTCGGCGAACTCCTCCACCTGACTGAAGTCGACGAGCACGGCGGACAGCTGCTCGTGCTCGAGTCTGCGACAGAGGTCCCAGGCCGTCGCTCCGTCGAGCTTGCCCCGCAGCCGGTAGATCGCGCGGCCGCACACTTCTTCGCGCGTGACGTGGCAGGCCGGCATGGGGTGATCCTCGTCGGAAGGGAGCCTGGAAGGAGAGCCGCCGAAGCAAACGGGCGTCTCTGTTCTAGCTGTGCACGGCCGCGCGGTCCCGCAACTGGGACCAGAGCGCACAGGACCGGACACCCGTGGACCGCGCTCAATGCAGCGTGTGGCCGCGATCGTCGGGACCTGGACGCTCGGCGGTCGCGGCCTCGCCGACGCGTGCCCGGTCGATCCGCTCCTGCGAACGCACGGCAGCTCCGGCGGTCTTGGTGGCTCCGGGCGCCGCGACGCTCGGCCGCTCGAGTGGAGGCGGCGGCGCCTCGCCTCGAAGTGCTCCGCGTACTGCGTGAAGGCCCAGGTGGAGAACAGCCAGAGGCCGGTGCAGACGATCGACCCGGGCGTGATGAAGCGGAACTCCTGCTTCACGTCGGGGAGCAGGTAGTAGAGCAGGGCGGTGATGCCGAGGATGACCAGAGCGGTGACCGGCCAGCGCAAGAACACCCAAGCCATGGTGTAGGCCTCAGAAAGGCCCACCTTGCTAGCGAGCCAGAACCCCGCTTTCCCGCCGAGCACGATCATCGTCACCGCGAGCAGGACCGCCACCGAGCCCAGCACGGTGAGCAGGAGCGAGAACCCGCGCGTCTTCCAGAATGGGCGCGACTCCTTCACGTCGTAGCTCAGGTTGAGGGCGGCGCGCAGCGCGTCCACGCCGCTGGAAGCGCTCCACAGCGTGAGCACGAGGCCGAGCGTGAGCAGGCGGGGGCGCGGGTGGTTGAGCACGTCGCGCAGGTGAGCCTGGATGATGTCGAACGCCTCGCGGGGCATCACGTCGTGCACCCGCGCCAGCAGCTGGTCGCTGGCGCTGCGCAGGGGAAGATACGCGGTGAGCGTGACCAGGAAGACGAGGAAGGGGAAGAGCGCAAAGAGGAAATAGTAAGCGAGCGCCGCCGCGCGGTCGGTCACCGCGTTGTCGAGCGTGCGGCGGCCGAGCAGCTTGAGGAACTGCCAAAGGCGCATGCCTACGAGGCCGGGGATGACCACCCCGCTCAAGTTAGGGATCTGACAGGGATGCGAGAAGCCGGGGCTCCTCAGCGCGCTGCCGAGGCAGCCGCCGCCTGCGCATTGGCGCCGGCGCGGGCGGCGCGGGCCATCAGGGTGCCCTCATCGAACCAGAGAGCGCGCGCAAGCCTCGCTAGCCCATCGCGCGGCCCGCGGTGCTTGCCGGCGCCGGTCAGCCGCCAGAGCAGGTTCTGCGCCTCCCACAGCTCGATCGGCCAGCCGAGGCGCTGCGCCAACTCGACCAGCTCGGAGACGTGCTCGGCCGCCACCTCCTCTCCCGTGGCGAGCCGCACGATGCCCAGGCGCACCGCCGCGGCGAACGGCGGCGCCACCACCGACAGGTCGATGCGCGCGCCCAAGGTCTGCGCCGCCCGCGCCGCTGCGGCGAGCTCGGCTCGCGCCCGCGGCGCGTCGATCTCGCCGTGCGCCAGCGCCTGCGCCACGTGCGCCGCCTGGTGGGTGAACGCGACGTCCGCTGCGACCTGGAGGGGGCGCGGCACCGGCGAGCTGATCTCGCGCAGGAATTCCATCAGCCTGCGGTTGGCCTCGAAGATCTTCCGGTAGTCGTTCACGTAGCGCGCAGTGGTCTCGTCGAGCAGCAGCTGGGCGAGCCGCCGCCGCTCGTCGATGAACAGGTCCCGCAGCGTGTAGTCGCGGTCCGGATAGGCGTGGTCGATCTCGCGTACGAGCTGCGCCAGCGACAGGTGGTCGAGCTTGCCGAACAGCTTTTTCACCGCGTACGCGTGCGTGGTCTGAGCGTAGCTGCGCAGGCCGCAGCGGAAGTCGCTGCCGCCGAAGTGCAGCACGCAGGCGGAGAGGTCGATGCGCTGCCGGGTGACGAGGCTGGTCAGCTCGAGACGCGACACCGAGAGCGTCGCCGTCCCGCTCTGCTCTCGGCGGAGGTCGCGCACCCGCACCTGGTAGCAGAACATCCGATCCCGGATCGGGTAGTCGTCGAACAGGCTGGCGATGGCGAAGTGGGCGGCGACGCTCGGCAGCGTCGCCACGCTCGGCTTGACGATCTCGTCGAAGATCTGCGCTCCGTCGCGGATCCCTTCGCGGTTGGAGGGCGCGCGCGAGAGCTCCTGCTTGAATCGCGTCTCGAGATCGCGGCCGGCGACCTCGTGCGCGAGCTGCAGGGCGCGGGCCGCGTACTTGAGGATCTGCACCGTCTCCAGGCCGGAGATCTCGGAAAAGAACCAGCCGCAGCTCGTGTACATCAGCATCGACTGGCGTTGCATCTCGAGCAGCTTCAGCGCCGTTGCGACAGCGTCCTCGTCCGGTTCGACCGCGGCATGGCGCTCGATGAACGCGGCCGCGGCCGTGCGCCCGGGGTCGGAGACGAGCGCGACGAAGTCGTCGCGCGCTTCCCATGGGTCCCGAAGTAGCCCGCGCCCTTCGCGCTCGAAGATCGTCGCCAACTCGTCGCGTAGCCAATCGAGCGCAACGCGCAGCGGCCCACGCCAGTGCTGGCGGTCGCCCGGTTGTCCGTTTGCCTGGCAGCCGCAGTCGCTCCGCCAGCGCTCGACACCGTGGGAGCAGCTCCACGAGCTGCCCTCGACGATCTCGGCCTCCCACTCCGCGGGGACCAGCTCCAGCGCCTGGGCGAGGTTGACGAGCTGGAGGTCGTCGCGTGAGCTGAGCTTGCGCAGCGCGGCAGCCAGCACCTCGTCGCCGCCCTTCTTGTGATGGCCGAAGGTCTCGCCGTCGACGGCCACCGTGAGCACCTCGTCGTGCTCACGTCCCGCGTCCAGCCCGCCCAGCAGGCGGCCGACCAGCTCGTCGGCGTTGCGCAACCCGTCTCCGAAGGCAACCGCACGGGCGATGGGGCCGTCGTAGAAGAAGACCACCATCTCCTTCCCCTCGCCCAGCCGCACGCGGTAGGGCCGCGTCGGGTCGAAGCGGCCGCCCTGCGCGTCGGTCCAGGCGCCGTGCGAGGGCCGCACCCGCATCGCCTGATAGGGCGAGAGGACGGTGAAGCGGATGCCCTCCCCCGCTAGGTCGCGCAGCGTGGCGAGGTCGGCGGCGGTCTCCGGAAGCCACAGGCCCTCGGGTGCGCGGCGGAAGCGGCGGCGAAAGTCTGCGATGCCCCAGCGAATCTGCGTGCGCCGGTCGCGCGGCGTACAGAGCGGGAGGATGGCGTGGTTGTAGGCCTGGGCGATCGCGTTTCCATGCCCGCGCGCGGTCACGCTGAAGGCGTCGGCCTCGAGGATGGTGCGGTACGTTTCCTTCGCGTGCTCCTCCATCCAGGAGAGCAGCGTGGGCCCGAAGTTGAACGAGACGTGCCGATAGTTGTTGACGATGTCGGTGATGCGGCCGTGCGCCGACTTGAGCCGCGCCGCGCCGTTGGGGCCGTAGCATTCCGCGCTGACGCGCGCGTTCCAGTCGTGGAACGGCGCAGCCGAATCCTGGACCTCGATCTCTTCGATCCAGGGATTCTCGCGCGGCGGCTGGTAGAAATGTCCGTGCAGGCAGATCAAACGCCGGGTCATCGCGCAAAACTAGTCATTCCACTCCGTCCGCTCGAGTGGAGTGCGCGCCGTCTGTTCGCCTGCCCGCTCGCTCTCGCTGGGCGCCCACGCGTTGCGAACCGCCTGCGTCGGACTCAAGTTCACGTGCCAACAAAACCTATCGCCTTCCGGAGGGCCCTTGAACGCCATCGACATGTTGACGCAACAGCATCGCGAAGTGGAGGAGCTCTTCGCCAGGGCGGAAAAGGCCGAGGGCGAGACGAAGAGGGATCTGGCGAACGCAATCGCCGACAAGCTCGCGGTCCACGTCTCCATCGAGGAAAAGCACTTCTATCCCGCCACGCGCACCACCCGCACCGAGGAGCTCTTGCGGGAGGCGGTGGAGGAGCACCTGTCGGCCAAGCGGCTGATCGCCGATCTGATCGACTCCGAGCCGGACGATCCGCAGTTCGGCTCCAAGATCAAGGTGCTCAAGGAACAGGTCCAGCACCACGTCGAAGAGGAGGAGGGCCAGCTCTTCCCCAGGGTGCTCAACCTGATCAGCACGCAGGAGTTGGAAGATCTGGCGGTGGTGATGCAGGATACCGCCGAGGAGCTGGAGCAGAGCGAGCCGCGCGAGATCGTTCCCCTGGAGACGCGAGCGCCCAGCTCGATCGAATAGCCGCGGATCGATCGCGCGGCCGGGCCGGGTGCGCGATTGCAGAGCGTCCTGCGCGAGACGAAGCTCGGTCTGTGGTGCGAGGAGGGCGGCTTCCACCTCGACCCGGTAGCTCCGGTGCCGCGCGCCGTTCTCAGCCACGCGCACGCGGACCACGCCCAGCCGGGCAGCGAGGCCTACCTCTGCGCCGCGCCCTCGCTGCCGCTGCTGCGGCGGCGGCTGGGCGAGGCCGCCCGCATCGAGGCGCTCGCGTATGGCGAGCGACTGCGCGTGGGCGGGGTCGAGCTGTCGTTCCATCCTGCGGGGCACGTGCTGGGCAGCGCGCAGGTCCGCATCGACCAGCGAGGAGAGGTGTGGGTCTTCTCCGGCGACTACAAGCGCGACCCGGACCCGACCTGCGCGCCGTTCGAGCCGCAGCGCTGCCACGCCTTCGTCACCGAGGCCACCTTCGCGCTCCCCATCTTCCGCTGGGAGGAGCCGCAGGCGGTGGCGCGCGAGATCTTCGCCTGGTGGCAGGCGGGCGCGCGCGAGGGGCGCGCCTCGGTGCTGTTCGCGTACGCACTGGGCAAGGCGCAGCGCATCCTCGCGGAGCTCTCGCGGCTGACCGACCGGCCCGCGTTCGTGCACGGCATGCTCGAGCCATACTGCGCCCTCTATCGGGACGCGGCCGTGCCCCTCCTGCCGACCCGCGTGCTGGTCGAGGAGGAAAAGGGGCGCAGCTTCGCCGGCGAGTTGGTGCTCGCGCCGCTTCCCGCGCGCGGCACGCCCTGGATGCGCAGGTTGGGCGTCCGGCAGGAGGCGTTCGCCTCCGGGATGATGCGGCTGCGCGGGACGCGGCGGCGGCGCTCGTTCGATCGCGGTTTTGCGCTCAGCGACCACGCGGACTGGCCCTCGATCCTGCGCACCGTGCGCGAGACCTCGGCCGAGCGCGTCTTCGCCACCCACGGGCACCGCGAGGCGCTGTCGCAGTACCTGCGCGAACAGGGGCTCGACGCGACGCCACTCGCGGCCGGCCTCGGGGCCGAGCCCGATCCCCTCGAGGGCGACTGATGCGCCGCTTCGGCGACGTCTACGACGTGGTCGACGCGACCACCTCCACCAACGCCAAGGTGGCGGCGCTGGTCGCCTGGCTGCGGGACGCGCCGCCCGCGGACGCGGCCTGGGGCCTCTACTTTCTCACCGGCCGCAGGCTCAAGCGGACGGTGGGCCCGCGGCTCCTCGCCACCTGGGCGCTGGAGCGCACCGGCACGCCGGCGTGGCTCTTCAGCGAGTGCATGAGCGCGGCCGGGGATCTCGCCGAGACCATCGCGCTCCTGGTCGACGCGCAGCGGCCTCGCGGGCCGTCCCCCGCCGAGAGCGAGCTGCCGCTGTCACGCTGGGTGACCGAGCGCATCCTGCCTCTGCGGGGACTTGCGGCGGAGGCGCAAAGGCCCCAGGTGCTCGCCGCCTGGGACGCGCTGGACCGGCGCGGGGTCTTCCTCTTCAACAAGCTGCTCACCGGCGAGCTGCGCGTGGGCGTCTCCGACACGCTGGCAGTCCGGGCGGTGGCACAGGCTGCGGGCGTTTCTTCCGCCACGGTGGCGCATCGGCTGATGGGAAGCTGGGAGCCCTCGGCGGAGTTCTTTGCGCGGCTCACCGCGCCCGAGGACGTGCGGGCCGTACACCCCGGCGGAGAGGCGTTTGCGCCGCCGCCGTCGCGCCCATACCCGTTCATGCTGGCCGCCCCGCTCGCGGAGGAGCCGGACGCGCTGGGCGAGCGCGGGCTCTGGCAGGTGGAGTGGAAGTGGGACGGCATCCGCGCGCAGCTGATCAAACGCGCAGGCGAGCACTTCCTCTGGTCGCGCGGCGAGGAGCTCCTCACCCAGCGCTTTCCCGATCTCGAGCCGCTCTCGCGCGCGCTGCCCGACGGCACGGTCCTCGACGGCGAGGTGCTCGCCTTCGGCGCCGGCGCGCCGCTCCCCTTCTCGGTGCTGCAGCGGCGGATCGGCCGGCAAAGCTCTCGGCGCAGATCCTCGCGGACGCGCCGGCAGTATTCATGGCCTACGATCTGCTCGAGCAGGAGGGCGCAGACGTGCGCGCGCTGCCGCTCGACGAGCGCCGCGCCAGGCTGGAGGCACTCGCGCGAGGCCGCGACGGGCGCCTCCTCCTCTCCGAGGTGATCGGCGAGCGGGAGGCGCCGACCTGGCAAGATCTCTCCGCGCTCCGGCGGGAGTCGCGCGCGCGCGGCGTTGAGGGCTTCATGCTCAAGCGGCGCGCCTCCGCCTACGGCACTGGCCGCAAGCGCGGCGAGTGGTGGAAGTGGAAGATCGATCCGTACAGCGTCGACGCGGTGCTGGTCTACGCGCAGCCCGGGCAGGGCCGGCGGGCGAGCCTCCTCACCGACCTCACCTTCGCGCTCTGGCAAGAGGGTGCGCTGCTGCCGGTGGCCAAAGCCTACTCGGGGCTTAACGACGAGGAGATCGACCGGCTCGATCGCTGGATCCGCCGGCACACGGTGGAGCGCTTCGGCCCGGTGCGCGCGGTCGAGCCGACGCAGGTGTTCGAGCTGCACTTCGAGGGCATCGCGCCTTCGCCGCGGCACAAGAGCGGCGTGGCGGTGCGCTTCCCGCGCATCGCGCGCTGGCGCACGGACAAGAAGGCGGAGGAGGCCGACCAGATCGAGACGCTGCGGCGCCTGATCCCTGAGCGCGGTGGCCCGGGCGACGCCTGAACCAGCGCCTGCTCGCACGGCCGGCTAGACCTTGCCTTTCGGGTCGCGCGGGAGCGCCAGCATGCGGCGGATCTCTGCGACGAGCAGGTCGGGGAGACATGGCTTGGCGAGGAACGCATCGCAGCCCGCATCCCTCGCGCCCTTGGAGTGGCCGGCCAGCGAGTGGCCAGTGAGCGCCACCACCGGGATGGTGCGGGTGCGCGCGTCCCTCTTGAGCAGCCGCGTCGCCTCCCAGCCGTCCATGATCGGCAGCGAGAGGTCCATGATGATCACGTCGGGAAGCTTCTCGAACGCCTGGTCCACCGCTTCCCTGCCGTTCGCCGCCTCGATGACGCGGAAGCCGGAGAAGGCCAGGAACTCGCAATACATCTCGCGGTTGTCCTGGAAGTCGTCCACGACCAGCACCAGCGGCTTGTCGGTGGGGGCCTTCGTCTGGGTCGTCATCGTCGCCTCGTCTGGTTCGAGCACGTCGACGAGGCCGCTCGCGCTGGTCCGGCCGATCTGTGGTTCACTCGCCATTCGTCTCGATTTGATCGCCGTGAATTCTGCACGATTCCGCACCCGTCGTAAAATTGGAAACATGTTCCCACCAGCTGCGTCAACTGCGGTTCGACGGCCTCTGTATGGGGCGAACAGGGGTAGGTGCGGGCGACGCGCCCGCGGGATCGGCATCTGACGTGCATGGGCCCCAAGACGCTGCCAGCGCTGTTCGTCTCGCACGGCGCGCCGCTCGAGGCGCTGCAGAGCGAGGGAGCCCTCGCCCGCGACCTGCGCCGCTTTGTCGAGGCGCTGCCGCCGCCGCGCGCCATCGTCATCGTTTCCGCTCACTGGGAGACGCCGGGCGAGGTGCGGGTCACCGCAAGCGACAAGCCGCCGACGATCTACGACTTCGGCGGCTTCCCCGAAGAGCTGTACCGCATCGGCTACCCCTGTCCAGGGGAACCGGCCCTCGCAGCCGAGGTCGTCGCGCTGCTCAAGGCAGCCGGTATTCGGGCGGCGGCGGATCCGCGGCGCGGTCTCGATCACGGGGCATGGGTGCCGCTGCTGCTCGCTTTTCCACGCGCCCACGTGCCGGTGGTGCAGGTGTCGCTTCCGCGCAGGGCGTTCCCCCAGGGGCTCGCGGCGCAGGGGGCGGCGCTGTCCGCGCTGCGCGACCGCGGGGTGCTGCTCATCGGCAGCGGCGGCGCCGTGCACAACCTCACCCGGGCGGACCTCCGCGAAGGCGAGGCGCAGGCCGAGGACTGGGCGCGCACCTTCGACGACTGGCTCGCACGCCGCCTGGCGGCGCGGGACTTCGCCGCCATCCTCGACTATCGCACCCGCGGGCCTCAGGCCCGGCTGGCAGCGCCGACGCCCGAGCATTTCGATCCGCTCCTGCTCATCCTCGGCGCGGCCCGGGCGGGCGAGCGCGTCACCACCGTGCACGAGGGCTTCCGGTACGGATCGCTCTCGATGCGGAGCTTCGCGATCTCGTGACGCCGCACCGCGTGGCAGCGGGTCCGCTCCGCGCCTCCGCCGACCGGCTATAACGGTGGGGTGAATGCCCCCGGCACGTTCTGGATCGACACCGCGCTGGGCCCCTGCGGGCTCTCCTTCTCGCAGGCGGGCCTGACCGCAATCGCCCTTCCCGAGCCGACCGAGCGCGAGGCGCGGGAGGTGCGCGCCCGCATCGCCTCCGCGCGGACCGCGCGGGTGCCGCCGTTCGTGCGCAAGGCGGCAACACTGCTCGCCCGCCACCTCTCGGGTAAGCCGCAAGACCTCTCGCCGCTGCGGCTCGATCTGTCTGCGCACCCCGCGTTTCGAAGGCGCGTCTACGAGGCGGCGCGGACCATTGCGCCCGGCTCGACCGTCAGCTACGGCGAGCTGGCGCGCGTGTTGGGCGCGCCGAAGGCGGCGCGGGCGGTGGGCCAGGCGCTGGCGAAGAATCCGCTCCTGCTCGCGGTGCCCTGCCACCGCGTGCTCGGCGCCAACGGCAAGCCCGGCGGGTTTTCCGCCCCGGGCGGCGCTGGCCAAAAGGAAAGGCTGCTCGCCCTCGAAGGCGTGGACCTCGCGCGCGCGGGCGGGCTCGCCGAGGAGCCGCGAGAGCGCAGCGCCGACGCGGTGATCGCCCGGGCCGCGCGGCGCTCGGTGCGCGCCGGCAAGGACGCGGCCGTGCCCCAGACGCCCGAGCTGCCGTCGCTCTTCCGCTCCGGCGGCGGCCTGGCGATCGATTCCGCCCGGGTGGTGCGGCTGCTCTCGCGCAAGGACCCGGCGCTGAGGCGCGCGGTCAAGCTGGCAGGTCCGTTCCGCATGCGCCACTCGTCGATGCACAGCCCGTTCGAGGCGCTGGCCACGTCGATCGTGTACCAGCAGCTCAACGGCAAGGCGGCGGCGACGATCCTCTCGCGCGTCGTCGCGCTGTTCGCGCCGCTCCCCTTCCCGCGGCCGTCGGACATCCTGGCGGCCGCGGACGATCGGCTGCGCGGGGCCGGCCTGTCGCGCAGCAAGACGGCAGCGATCAAGGACCTCGCGGCGAAGACGCTCGAGGGCGTGGTGCCGCCGCTCGAGCGTCTGGTGTCCATGCCCGATGAGGAGATCGTCGAACGCCTCACCGAGGTGCGCGGCATCGGGCGCTGGACGGTGGAGATGCTGCTGATGTTCCGCCTCGGCCGCCCCGACGTGCTGCCCGCGACCGACTACGGCGTGCGCAAGGGGTTCGCGCGCCTGCGGGGCCTCGCCGAGCTGCCGGCCCCGGTCTCCGCCAGCCGGTCGCCGTTTCCCTCGCCAGCGCGGCATCGCTCGCGTTCGTCATCGCGCCGATCCTTCACGCCGAGGCGCACCGGAACGAGGCGGCGCAGGCCGACCGCGAGCGCTCGGCCGCGTTCGAGCGCATCTTCGACATCGTCTTCTCCGGCGCGTCCGCACGCCGGCGCGCGGAGCTCCAGCACGCGCTCACTGCCGTGCTGGGACCGCGCCCCGGGCAAGCTGGCGCTGCGCATGTACAGGCAGCTGGTGAGCTGCCGCACCGGCACGGAAGCGATGGCGGCGCACCGCGGCACTCGCATGGGCAGGGCCCGCATGGAGCAGGCAGTTTGCAACACCTCGCGGCGGCCCTCCATGTCGCGCCCGCGCCGCCGACAGGGCCCGCCCAGCCGGCCGCGCTGGCCGCCGCGCCAGCGGAGCGCCCGGCGCCGGTGTTCCCGTCCCTCATCGCGCACCTTGTCGAGCAGTCGCAAGGCCCTCCCTGCGCCTGAAGCCGCGTCGGACCGACCCGCTTCAGGGCAGTACACGCGTTTTCCAGGGAGGAACACCCAATGCCTTCGCACGCGCTCTCGCGCGCGCCAGCGCGCGCCGCAGGGGTCCTCCTGGGCCTGTGCACCGCAGTTCCCGCGCTTGCACAACAACCCGCGCCACCTGCCGAGGCGCCCGCCCGCGTCGAGCCGCCGCGGCTCGTCGAACGCGTCGAGGCGCAATATCCCGAGGAGGCGCGCAAGCAGGGCCTGGCCGCGACGGTTCTCCTACGGCTCACCGTCGGCGAGGACGGCCTGGTCCGGGATGCAGCCGTCATCCGGCCCGCGGGCCACGGCTTCGACGAGGCCGCGCTGGCGGCGGCGGAAGCGCTCCGCTTCGAGCCAGCCACGCGAGAGGGCATGCCCATCGCGGTGCGGATCGACTATGAGGTGCGCTTCGAGCAGGCCGAGCCGGCGGCGAAGCGGGAGCCCGCGCCGCTGGAGGCCGTCGTCGAGGCCGAGCGGCCCTTCACCACCGCAAGCGCGAGCACGGTGCGCGATCGCGACTTCCTGCTGCGCCCGCGCATCACGCCCGAGGACATCCTGCGCGTCGTGCCCGGGCTGGTCCTGGCCCAGCACCAGGGCGGAGGGAAGGCCGACCAGCTCTTCCTGCGCGGCTTCGACGCCGATCACGGCACCGACGTCTCGGTCAACCTCGACGGCATCCCGGTCAACCTGCCTTCGCACGCGCACGGCCAGGGATTCGCCGATCTGCAGTTCCTCATCCCCGAGGCCATCGAGCGAGTCGAAATCGTCAAGGGGCCTTATTCGGCCGAATACGGCGACTTCAATACCGCCGGCGCGGTGAACCTCGTCACCCGCGACCGCTTCGAGCGCTCGCAGGTCACGGTGCAGGGCGGCGTCTTCCCCGGCGTGCTCGCCAAGCACGACGTCGACGGAGGCCCCCCGCGCGGCACGCTCTACCGCATCCTGGGTGTGGCCAGCCCCTCGCTAGGTCCGGCCCAGCCCTATTTCGCCGCCGAGGTCTCCGGCGCGCAGGGGCCGTTCCTGCACGGCGAGCGCCTGGAGCGGTACAACCTGTTCGCCAAGTCCACCTTCGAGCTCTCTTCTACCGCGCGCCTGTCGGTGCTGGCGACGGCGTATGCATCGAGCTGGATCGGCTCCGGCCAGATCCCGGCCCGGCTCGTCGACTCGGGCTTCCTCGACCGCTACGGTGCCATCGACCCCAGCGAGGGCGGCGACACCCAGCGCCAGCAGATCATCCTGGCGCTCCGGACCCGGCCCGGCGCAGAGGAGAGCTTCACCGCCAGCGCCTCGCTCGTTCGCTACAGCCTGACGCTGTTCAACGACTTCACCTTCCAGCTTCGCAACGCGGCGCAGGGCGACGCGATCGAGCAGGACGACGTGCGCACGGTGCTCGCCGCCAACCTCAAGTACTCCCGCCGCGACCGGGGCATGCTGCCGGGGACGCTCTACACCACGCTCGGCGCACAGGTCCGCAATGACGACATCGAGGCCTCGCTGTGGAAAGTGCACCGGCGCGCCCGCCTCGCCTCGTGCCTTTCCATCGCCAATCCCTGCGTCCACACCAGCACCCGCCAGACGGACGCTGCCGGCTGGCTCCAGGAGGAATGGAGCCCGCTGCCCCAAGTAAGGCTGATCCTCGGTCTGCGCAGCGACCTTTTCCTCTTCGATGTCCACTCGCTCAAGCCGGATGGAAGCCTCGACGCTGCCCACCCGGCGCCGCTCGCTCCGGTGGTCCAGCGCAGCATCCAGAGCCCCAAGGCGAGCCTGGTGCTCTCGCCCATTCCCGAGTTGGACCTGTACTTCAACTTTGGCGCGGGCTTCCATTCCAACGACGCGCGCGGCGCGGTCGAGGCAGGGGGTGCAGGAGCCTTGCCGCGGGCCCTTGGCTACGAGGTGGGCGCGCGCACGCGGCTGTTCGGCGGCCGGCTGGACCTCGCCGCGGCTGCCTGGCTCTTGGACCTGGAATCGGAGCTGGTCTGGAGCGGCGACGAAGGCGGCACGACGCCCAGCGGCGCCACCCGCCGCTACGGCATAGACCTCGAGGGGCGGCTCGAGATTTTGCCCTGGCTGTTCGCCGACGTGGACGTGTCGCTGGCGCACAGCCAGTACAAGGTCGACTCCGGCAACGGCGGCGCGGTGGCGCTTGCGCCGCGCCGCATCGTCGCCATGGGCTTGACCGCGCGGCATCCGTCGGGAGCGCGGGCGAGCCTGAGGCTTCGCCACATCGGCCCCCGACCCGGCTCACAGCTCGATGCGAACAGCCCGCTCGATCCGGCGAACCCCAGGGGTCCCAGGGTGCCGCACTGCAACCCGTCGCTCGACGCCAGCGATCCGGTGCAGTCGCGCTGCTACCTCGTCGCCGACGGATACACCGTCCTCGACGCGGTGGTCGGCTACCAGACCGCGCGCTATGGGATCGATCTCGTCGCTGCGAACCTGACCAACGCGAGCTATCGAGAAGCGCAGTTCGGCAACGTGTCCCAGGTGATCGACCCGCCCGACGGCCGCGCGCGCGGACCGGGCGGCCACTCGTGGGCGCCGGAGTCGCATCCGGTGCAGGACATCCACTACACGCCGGGAAACCCCCTCGGCCTGCAGCTCGTCGCGACGCTGTTCTTCTGAGCTCCCGCCCACCCCTGCCAGGCTGCTAGGCCTCGCTCTCGCCCGCGGCCTCGTCGTTCGCTTCCTCCGCGGGAGGGACGCCGTCGTGCGCCTCCGCACGCTCCGTCTCGTGCGCTGCGATCTCCTTGCGCACCTCGTCCATGTCCAGCGCGCGCACCTGCTTCACCAAGCTCTGCAACGCGCCCTTGGGCAGTGCGCCGGGCTGCGCGAAGACCATCACCCGATCGCGGAAGATCATCAGCGTCGGGATCGACTGGACCTGGAACGCCGCGGCAATCTGCTGTTCGGCGTCGGTGTCCACCTTGGCGAAGACGATGTCGGGATTTTCCCCTGCCACCTCGTCGTACACCGGGGCAAACGAGCGACAGGGCCCGCACCAAGTCGCCCAGAAATCGACAAAGAGGATGCCATCCTTGTCTACTGCGCCCTTGAAATCGTCCGTCTTCAAGTCCACCGTACTGACGCCCATCGTCCACCCTTTCCGGCCTGTGGCCACAAAAGGTAGATGCCCGCGGGCCGAGGCGGTTTCGACCGCCGCGCAGCAACGCAGGGGGTGGTTCCGGCATCCCCTGTAGAGACGAAGGCGTAGTTCGGAGGAGGGAGGCGAATGGTCACCATCTGGTACTGCAGCTCCTGAGGCTATAAGCCCCGGGCCGTCCGTGCGGCGGCCGAACTAGAGACCAAGCTCGGAGTGAAGGCCGAGCTGAAGGTCGGCGCGAGCGGCCAGTTTACGGTCGACGTCGACGGCCAGGTCGTGGCCGAGAAGAGGATTTTTGGATTCCCCTCCGAGCAGGAGATCGTCTCCGCAGTCGGGGCGGCGATAGGCAAGAAGAGCGCCTGAGGCACGACCGCGCAGCTCACTCGGCCGCGTCGGGTGGGCCGCCGCTCCGGGCGAGATCCTCGCCGCGGATCCGCGACGGATCGAGCGCGAGCGCGCGCCGGGTCATGGTGGCGAAGACCTCGACCAGCGGAGGCGGCTCGCCCTTGCTGAAGCGAAGCGGGTTCACCCGCGCCACCACGAACGCCTTCAGATAGGGCGAGGTCAGCCCGCGCTCCTGCAGCTTCTTGACGGCGGCGGAGACGGCGTCGTCCAGCTCGAGCAGCAGCCCCGCGCGCCTCTCGCGCTCGGCCAGCGCGTCGGCGAGCGGCACGTCGAGGAAGGCGTCCGCGCGCTTGAGCACCGGCGCGTAGGCGCCTCCCGAGAGGCGTCCCCGCTGCTCGTAGGCGAAGCCCAGCGTCGCGAACTGCGGCTCCTCGAACTCGAGCGCGAAGTCGGCCTCCTTCCGCTTCGAAAACCCGCCGCCCGCGGAGGCCAGGTCCCGGTACATGCGCGCCACCTCCAGCGACTTCTCGCGCAGGTTGTGGGCCTTCTCGATGTTGAGCGCGAGGATCTGGTAGGCCACCTGCCGCTCGGGGACCAGCAGCGCGAGCACCGCCTTCGCGCCCAACTCCTTGAGCGCGGTCAGCCGGTGGTTGCCGTTCGGCGTCTCGTAGCGGCCACCGGCGTTTGCGCCGTCGCCGTCCGCGGTAGGTGGCGCCAGCACCGCGATGATCGGGTCGAGAAAGCGGCGCGTCTTGTCCATGGCCAAGGTCAGCTTGCGCACGTGCGCGTCGGAGACGTCGCGCTGGAAGGAAGTCGGCTCGACGCGCGCGATCGGCAGCGCCGCGAAGAGGAGCGGGTTGCCGCCCAAGGGCTCGCGGTAGGCGGCCAGGACCGCGCCGCCGTCCCTCTCCACCTGCGCGGCGAGCTCCTGCAGCGCGGGCGGGATCTCGGCGAAGCGCAGCTCCTGCGCGCCCAGCTCGGTGGGCTTGAGCTTCACCCCTTTGCGCGCGCGCGGCTTCCCAGTCTTCGTCACGGGGCGTTTCTTCGCGGCCATGCTCCCATCCTAGCCCGCCCGCCTGACGCCGTCGCCCTTGGCCGCCGTCAGGTGGCGGCGGCGATCTCGCCCATCCGGCCGTCCTGGTAGTCGACGATTGCCTGGTGGATCTCACGCTCCGTGTTCATCACGAACGGGCCGTAGCGCGCGACCGGCTCCCGGAGGGGCCGCCCGCGCGAAGGCGTTGAACTCCTCCGGCAAGGGCTGCGAGAGCCTGCCGCCGGGCTCGAGCCGCGCGTGCAGGAACGCGATCGGGATGCGCGTGTCGATCACCGCCTTCGCGCCCAGGGACTCGCCCGCGATCACCTTGACCTGGACCAGGCCGTCGGCGCTACGGGCCACCGGGATGCCAGCGCTCTTCACCTCCTGGTAGCGCGGCCGCATCATCTTGTCCTTGCGCGGGAGGTTCACCCAGATCTGGAAGCCGTGCAGCCGCCCGCCCTTCTCGCGCAGCTCGCGAGAGGGCATCTCCGAGTGCACCACGCCGGCTCCGGCGGTCATCCACTGCACGTCGCCTGCGCGCAGAACGCCGTGGTGGCCGTGGGAATCCTTGTGCTCGAACGAGCCCTCGAGCAGATACGTCACCGTCTCGAACCCGCGGTGGGGGTGATCCGGCGCGCCCACGGCCTCGCCCGGTGCGTGGTCCTTGGGTAGCATCTCGTCGAGCAGAAGGAAGGGATCGAACTGTGAAAGCCGCGGAGTCGGGAAGGGCCTACGCACCTCGAACCCGCCGCCCTCGAGCGTGCGCTCGCCCGGAACCACCGCCGCGACCTGCCTCGATTTCGTCGTCATCGGACTGCCTCCGTAGGCTTGGATGCCGTGGGGGCCCTGAGGATGTGCGCTTGCAGCCAGGCGCGGCACGCGCTACGCCCAACCGATGTTCGAGCTGATCTCCGTCGCCAGGCGCTTCGCAGGCGGCGGCGGCGTGCAGCCCACCGACCTCATCGTGCAGACGGGCAGCACGCTGGTGCTGATCGGCCCCAGCGGCTGCGGGAAGTCGACGTTGCTGCGGCTGATGGTGGGCCTCTTGGCCCCGGACGAGGGGCGCGTCCGCTTCGACGGCAAGGACGTGACCGGCCCGGATTCGCTGGCGCTGCGGCGCCGGCTGGGGTTCGTGGTGCAAGGCGGCGGGCTCTTTCCCCACCTGACCGCGGCGGGCAACGCCGCGCTGATGGCACGCTACACCGGCTGGGACGAGGAGCGCATCGAGGCTCGTCTCTCCGGGCTCGCGCAGCTCGTGCGGCTGCCGCGCGAGCTGCTCTCGCGCTATCCGGTGCAGCTCTCCGGCGGGCAGGCGCAGCGGGTGAGCCTGATGCGCGCCTTGATGCTCGACCCCGACGTGCTGCTCTTCGACGAGCCCCTCGGAGCGCTCGACCCGATCACGCGCTACGAGCTTCAGGACGACCTGCGCGCGGTCTTCGCCCGCCTGCGCAAGACGGTGGTGCTGGTCACGCACGACCTGTCCGAGGCGGCCTTCTTCGCCGACCGGATCGCGTTGATGCGCGAGGGCCGCATCGTCCAGATGGGCAGCCTCGAGGAGCTCGAGCGCGCACCCGCGGACCCGTTCGTGACCCGCTTCATCCACGCCCAGCGCGGTCCGGCCGGGGCCGCGCGCGAGGGAGCGGGTTCGTGAAGCGGCCCGCTGCGATCGCGCTCGGCTGCGCGCTGCTCGCGCACCCGGCCTTCGCCGCCGATGACGGGGCGCGCGTCGGGTCCAAGGCGTTCACCGAGTCGGTCGTCCTCGGCGAGATCGCCACCCGCCTCCTCGACCACTACGGCGTGCCCGCGCGCCACCGCCGCGAGCTGGGATCCACGCGCGTCTGCTGGAACGCCCTCGTCCAGGGCGAGATCGACCTCTACCCCGAGTACACCGGCACCATCGCGCAGGAGCTGCTCCCGGGGTTCGCGGGCAAGGGCGAGGACGAGATCCGCGCCGAGCTGGCGAAGCGCGGCATCTCCATGTCGCGCTCGCTCGGATTCGACGACACCTACGCCATCGGCGTCCGGCGCGACGTCGCCGAGCGGTTGGGCCTGCGCAAGCTCTCCGACCTCGCCCGCCACCCCGAGGTCCGCCTCGCCTTCAGCCACGAATTCATGGACCGCAGCGACGGCTGGCCCGCGCTGCGCGCCCGCTATCGGCTCCGCCAGCAGGGCGTGCGCGGACTCGATCACGACCTCGCCTACCGCGGCATCCAGAGCGGCGCCATCGATGGCACGGATCTCTACTCGACCGACGCGGAGATCCGCGCCTACGACCTGCGCGTGCTCGAGGACGATCGGCACCTGTTCCCGGCCTACGAGGCGGTGCTGCTGGTCCGGGCCGACCTTGAGCAGCGCGTGCCGGAAGCGGCCGCGCTGCTGCGCAGGCTGGAGGGCAAGATCGACGCGCCCGCGATGACGGCGATGAATGCGCGCGCCAAGCTCGATCACGTGGCCGAGGCAATGGTAGCCTCGGACTTCCTCGCCCGGGCGTTCGGCTTTCGGGACGCGGTGCGGGGCGAGGGCCGCGCGGCGCGGATCGCGCGCACCACCCGCGAGCACCTGGCGCTCGTCGCGCTCTCGCTCTCGTGCGCGATCATCGCGGCGATCCCCCTCGGCATCGTCTGTGCGCGCCGGCGCCGCCTGGGGGCCTTCATCCTCGGCGCCACCGGCATGGTCCAGACCATCCCGTCGCTCGCGCTGCTGGTGTTCATGATCCCGCTGCTCGGCATCGGCGCCCGGCCCGCGGTCGTCGCGCTCTTCCTCTATAGCCTGCTGCCGATCGTGCGGAACACCGCCTCCGGGTTGTCGTCGATCCCGGACTCCATCCGCGACTCGGCGCAGGCGCTGGGGCTGCCCTCGGGCGCGCGCCTTCGGCTCATCGAGCTGCCGATGGCCTCGCCCGCCATCCTCGCCGGCATCAAGACCTCGGCGGTGATCAACGTGGGCACGGCGACGCTGGGGGCATTGGTCGGCGCGGGCGGGTACGGGCAACCCATCCTGACCGGCATCCGCCTCGATGCGATGGGCCTGATCCTCGAGGGGGCAGTACCAGCGGCGGCGCTGGCGCTGCTCGTCCAGGTCTCGTTCGCGCTGCTCGAGCGGGTGCTGGTGCCGCTGGGCCTGCGGCTCTCGGCGGAGACCGGCTGAGCGGGCGTGCGGCGGCGCGGCGGCGCGCCCGGCAGGGGGCGGTTGCGCGGGCGGCGGCGCGCCCAAGATTTTGACCGATGCGCTTCTTCGCCTTCGCCACCGACTACGACGGCACCCTTGCGCACGACGGCTTCGTCGCCCCCTCGACCGTCCTCGCCCTGGAGAGGCTGCGGGCCTCCGGCCGCCGGACGCTGCTCGTCACCGGGCGCGAGCTGCGCGACCTGCAGCGCGTCTTCCCGCGCCTGGATCTCTTCGACCGCGTGGTGGCCGAGAACGGCGCGGTGCTCTATCGGCCGCACGGACAGCGGCGAGGCGAGCACGGGTCGGGCGAGCAGGCGGCGATGAAGGCCGGGCCGCAGAACGAGGTGCTCCTCTGCGAACCTCCGCCTGCCGTCTTCCTCGCGGCGTTGCGGGCGTGCAACGTTCCTTTCAGTGTCGGCCGGGCCATCGTGGCCACCTGGGAGCCGCACCACCTGGCGGTGCTGGAGACCATCCGCAGGCTGGGGCTGGAGCTGCAAGTTACCTTCAACAAGGGCGCGGTGATGGTGCTACCCACCTCGGTCAACAAGGAGAGCGGGCTTCTGGCAGCGCTGGACGAGCTGGGCCTCTCGCCGCGCAACGCGGTGGCGGTGGGCGACGCCGAGAACGACCATGCCTTCCTCGGCGCCTGCGCGTGCGGCGTCGCGGTCGCCAACGCACTCCCGATGCTGAAGGAGCGGGCCGACCTGGTCCTGAACGGTGAGCGCGGCGATGGCGTGGAGGAGTTGATCGATCGGTTGCTCGCCGACGACCTCGCGTCGGTGCGTCGGTCGACCGCGAGAGCTCCGCTCAATCGACGACGAGCTTGACGTCGACGTTGCCGCGCGTCGCCACCGAGTACGGGCAGACCTGGTGCGCGGCGTTCACCAGCGCTTCCGCCTCCCCGCGGGGAACGCCCGGCAGGCTGGCGTGCAGCTCGACCGAGATGGCGTAGCCTCCCGCATCGGTCTTGTTGAGCGTGACTCGGTTGGTGATGGTGGTCGCTTCCGGAACGCTCTTCTTCTGTAGGCGCCCGACGAGGCGCAGCGCGCTCTCGAAGCAGGCGGCGTAGCCGGCTGCGAAGAGCTGCTCCGGGTTGGTGGCCTTGCCCCCCGGCCCGCCCAACTCCTTCGGCGTCTTGACGTCCATGTCGATCACGCCGTCGCTGGACTTCACGTGTCCGTCGCGGCCCCCGTGAGAGGTCGCCACCGCGGTGTAGAGCGGTTTCAGGCCCATGATGCTCTCCTTGTGCGCTGCGGAACAGTCACGCCGCGATGCGAAGCGCCGGAATCGGCGCGGCCCTCAGCAGATTCCGCTAACGCGAAACTGATTCGCCCCGCGGCCGCGCCCGTCGTATGAGGGTTCGATGAACGACCGCAGCATTACCTCGGGGGGCAAACTCGCCGCCCTGACCGTCGCGGCACTCTGCTGCTTCGCCGCCAACTCGCTGCTCTGCCGCATGGCGCTGCAGCCCGGTCTCATCGACCCGGTCAGCTTCATGAGCGTGCGTCTGCTCTCCGGCGCCACGGTGCTGTGGCTGCTCGCGCAGGGCGGCGATGCCGCGCGCGGACAGCGTGTCGGGGGCGGGTGGATCGGCGCCCTTTGGCTGTTTGGCTATGCGGTCGCCTTCTCCTTCGCGTACCTGCGGCTGCCCGCTGGGACCGGCGCGCTCATCCTCTTCGGCGTCGTGCAGGCGACGATGATCGGCGCCGGCGTCGCGCGCGGCGAGCGCCCCGGCGCGCTCGAGTGGTCCGGCCTGCTCATCTCCGTGTGCGGCCTCGTCGCGCTCACCCTGCCGGGCCTGTCGGCACCCGATCCGCGCGACGCACTGCTGATGGCTTGCGCAGGTGTGGGCTGGGCCTTCTATTCACTGCGCGGCCGGGCGACGGCGCGGCCGATCGCGTCAAACGCGGGAAACTTCCTGCGCGCGCTCCCGCTCACGCTGGCCGTCAGCGCGCTCACCCTCGCGCACGCGCACGCCACCTGGCGCGGGCTCATGCTCGCGGTGGCTTCCGGCGCGGTCGCCTCCGGCATCGGCTACGTCAGCTGGTACGCGGCGCTGCGCGGCCTCTCGAGCACCCGCGCCGGCATCGTTCAGCTCGCGGTGCCCGGGCTTACGGCCGGCGGCGGCGTGGTGCTGCTGCGCGAGACGCTCTCGGTACGGCTCGTCGCCTCGGGCCTCGCCATCCTCGGCGGCGTCCTCCTCGCCACCCTGGCCCACGTGCCGGTCACTCGCTCTCGAACACCAGCTCGGTAGTGATGGCGATGGCGGGCTTGAGCGTCCGGTAGACCGGGCAGTTGTCGGCGTAGAAGCCGTGAACCCGCTCGGCGGTCTCGCGATGCGCCGCCGCGGCCTTGAGCCGTAGCTTCACGTGGATGCGGCGGACCACCAGCACCTTGCCGTCCAGCTCCACCTCGCCGACCGCCTCGGCGACGAGGCGCTTGTCCCCAGCAGGAATCTGGCGCGCCTCCAGCGCGCCCCCGAAGGTTCCCGTCAGTCAACCCGCTGCGGAGGCCACCAGATAGTCGAGCGTGGTGGCGTGCGGCTCAAACTGGCCCGGCTTGACCCCGTAGTGGGTGGCCACAGCGCCGTGCGTCCCGAACCAGATCGGGTTTGGCTCGGCGGGCAGGTAGGCGAGCCGCTGGGGACCCTTGATGCGCTCGATGCGCACTTCCGATCGGTAGGCGACTTCGGCCATGGGCGCCTCCTTGTGCAGCGACGGGTCTTCTGCGCTCAGATGCGCGGAAACGCAAGCGCTGGCGGCGCGTCGCGCTGGCCTCCGCACCCGGCGTGGCGCCCCGAGAAAAAGAGAGGGCGCGCCCCTTGGCGGAGCGCGCCCCCGGATGAAGCGGGTGCAGCGGTTCGTCGCCGCTTACTGGAAGACCATCTGCGCCTGGAGGATGTACTGCCACACGGCGCCGGCCGTGCCGGCCACGACGGGGGCGTTAGACGGAGTATGGCCGGACCTGACGAGATCGCCCGACCACTCCTTGGCGACCTCGAACTTCAAGTTCGCGGCGTTCTTGGCAATCCACCAGTTCAGGCCGGCGGCCGGACGGCGGAAGTCCCGGTCGTGCTTGTCGCCGCTGAACTGCTGGAACGAGATCACCGGCTCCAACTTGCCAAAGCGGACGCCGAAGTCGCCGGTGAAGCCGATGCCGTTGTTCGAGTCGCCGCTGAAGGTGTTGTAGTTGTAGACGTTGGCCGAACCGACGACCTCGAGATCCGACGAGAACGGCAACTCGACGAAGATGCTGCCCGCCAGCGCGGTGTAGTCGCTGTAGACCGGCGCGCCGGCGGTGCCGCCGCTGACGATGGCCTTGGACATGTACTGCCCGCCGAACCCGATGCTGACGATGGGCGTCTCGCTGAAGTAGATGCCGTTGAAGGTCTCGGTGGGCTCGGCGCCGAGGAGCGAGTACTGCACGTAGCCCGCGATCTTCGGCGTGCGGTCCGGGTTCTGCGGCACGGCGACGCCCCCGAGGGCGGTGGTGCCGCGCGCACCCTCGAAGGCGCCGACGCGGAAGTTCAGCTTCTTCTCCAGGCCGATGTACCGGACCTGGAAGCCGGTCTCGCGCAGGCCCGTGTCGCTCAGCATGCGGATGGGGTTGCCGAGGAGGTCCACCGTCTGGAACGCCGCCGAGCTGCCCAACTCCCCGCGCGACAGCGGGATCACCATGAAGCCGCCCTGCAGGAAGAGGCCGTCGATCGGGGTGAACGAGATGTTCGCATCCTGCCAGAGGAACGGGGTGTTGGCGTAGTTGCCGCGGAAGCCGATGCGCGGCATGTCGGCCTGGAGCTGGAAGACCAGCAGCTTGCCCATGTTGCCGGTGATGTTGAAGCGCGCGCGGCGGACGTAGAAGTCGGTGGCGAGTTGGCCGCTCGGCGAAAACCCGTCATCGAACTCGACGCGCGGCTGCATGAGCACGGCGAAGTTGAGGGCGCTGTCCTCGCCGATCGGGATCTTCGCGGCCTGGGCCGAGGAAGACAGGAGCGCCACGGCCAGGACTGCTGTGATCGAGACTGCTCTCTTCATTGTGTGAGTCCTTTCGCTACTGGCCTTGTGGGGGGAGGCCAGTGTGCGGTGGGCAACTAACAACGGCTCGTACCGTCAACGCAAGTATTCCTTCGTGGAGCTCGCCAGAAGCCCTCCTGCTTACCGGGATTCTGACCTTTTTTCAAGTTCCAAAGGGCGCTTGCCTTGACAGTGCCGCCCCCGTTTGCTCTAGTCCCGTGCCTCTGGTCGCTCGGGGCCGTGACGTTCTCGTGAACGAAGCCCCTGAACGGAAGTCCTCGCAGCGACCAGCGCCGGCAGAGCCGTACATTCAGCATCCTTCAAGGAGCGAATGATCATGGCCAGGTCCAGTCGAATTTCGAGGCGCAACCTGATCAAGACGGCCACCGCTGGCGCGGCGGCCCTCGGAGCCTCCGCGCTGGTTCCGGCCGCGGCGCGGGCGCAGGGCACCGGCAAGAAAAAGACGCTGAAGATTTGCCAGTGGAACCACTTCGTCCCCGGCTACGACAAGTGGTTCAACGGCCAGTACATCAAGGAATGGGGCCAAAAGAACGATACCGAGGTGATCGTCGACAACATCGGCATCCCCGCGATCAACTCCACCGCCGCCGCCGAGGTCGCCGCCAAGAAGGGCCACGACCTGTTCATGTTCCTCTCGCCGCGCGCCGTCTACGAAGAGGACGTGATCGACCACCGCGAGCTGTACGAAGAGTGCGAGCGGAAGTACGGCAAGCCGATCGACCTAGCCGTCAAGAGCACGTACAACCCGAAGACCAAGCGCTACTTCGGGTTCTCCGACAGCTACGTCCCCGACCCGATCAACTACCGCGGCGATCTCTGGGACGAGATCGGGATGAAGCCCGACAGCTGGGACGAGATCCGTCGCGGCGGCAAGAAGATCAAGGACAAGACCGGCATCCCGGTGGGGATCGGCCAGTCCGCCGAGCTGGACACCGCGATGGCGATGCGGGCCGTGCTCTACGCGCACGGCGCCTCGGAGCAGGACGCCGAGGGCAGGCTGATCCTCAACTCGAAGCAGACGCTCGAGGCGGTGAAGTACGTCAAGGCGCTGTACACCGAGACCATGACGCCCGAGGTCCTCGCCTGGGACCCCTCCTCGAACAACCGCGCCATGATCGCCGGCAAGACCTCGCTGGTCCTCAACGCCATCTCCATCACCCGCGAGGCCGAGAACAAGAACCTGCCCATCGCCGACAAGATCCTCCTCGCCAAGGCGGCGAAGGGGCCGGTGCGGCGGATGGGCCTCGAGCACGTGATGAACGTGTACGTGATCTGGAAGTTCGCCGAGAACCAGGAGGGAGCAAAGAAGTTCCTCGTCGACTACGTCGGCAACTTCCACCGCGCTTTCGAGGCGAGCGAGTTCTATAACTTCCCCTGCTGGCCCAAGCAGGTGTCCGACCTCACGAAGATGCTGGCCAACGACTCGAAGGGCAAGCCGGCCGGCAAGTACGAGGTGCTGGCCGACGCGCTCGATTGGGCCACCAACGTGGGCTATCCCGGCTACGCGAACGCTGCCATCGACGAGGTCTTCAGCACCTGGGTGATCAACACCATGTTCGCCCAGGCCTCCACCGGGGCCGCGTCTCCGGAGGACGCCATCAAGGAGGCGGAGGCCAAGTGCAAGCAGATCTGGTCCAAGTGGAAGGAGCGCAAGCTGCTCTGACCCGGGTTTGATTCCCGCCTTTGACCATGGCCATCGTCGAGACGCGAGGATTGCGCAAGCAATGGGCGGAGCACACCGCGGTCGACGGCGTCGACCTCGCCACCAAGGAGGGCGAGTTCCTGGTGCTTCTCGGCCCCTCCGGCTGCGGAAAGACCACGCTCCTGAGGATGATCGCCGGCCTGGAGAAGCAGACCGAGGGCGACGTCATCATCGGCGACCGGGTGGTCAACGACCTCGCGCCGCGCGCGCGCAAGATCGCCATGGTGTTCCAGAGCTATGCGCTCTACCCGCATCTGACGGTGGAGAAGAACATCGCCTTCCCGCTCCGCTCGCAAGGGGCGCCGCGCGAGTCGATCGCCGGCGAGGTGCAGAAGGCTGCGGCCATGTTCGGCATCGGCCACCTGCTCGCGCGCAAGCCGCGCCAGCTCTCCGGCGGCGAGCGGCAGCGCGTGGCCCTCGCTCGCGCGATGGTGCGCCAGCCCGACGTCTTCCTCCTCGACGAGCCGCTCTCCAACCTCGACGCCAAGCTGCGCACGCTGGCGCGCGACGAGCTGCAGATCTTCCAGCGCCGGCTCGGCACCACCACCATCTACGTCACCCACGACCAGGTCGAGGCGATGGGCCTCGGCGACCGCATCGCGGTGATGAGCAAGGGCAAGGTGCGGCAGCTCGGCAAGCCGCAGGAGGTCTACAACGAGCCCGCCGACACCTTTGTCGCCGGCTTCCTCGGCTCGCCGCCGATGAACTTCTTCGCCCGGAGCGGCACCACCGTCGGCTTCCGGCCGGAGCACCTGTTGCCCAAGGGCACCCACCCCTCGAGCCAGAAGCTGGTCAACGTCTGTTTCACGGTCACCCGCGTGGAAGACCTGGGCGCGACGCGGCTGCTCTACGGATCGCTCCGCGATCTGGCGCCCGAGTCGAAGATGATCGTCAACCTGCCCTCGACGGTTCCGCTCTTCGCCGAGCCGGGAAAGTCGTACACGTTCGACGCGCGCGAGGCAGACCTCAAGTTCTTCGACGAGAAGACGGGCCTGCGCGTCGCGGCCCGGCCCGAACTGGTCAAGCCGTGAGCGAGGCCGCCGCGCCGCTGGTGCATCCGCGGCAGCGCCCGCGCCTGCGCACCCATGTCGTCGACAGCGAGAAGTGGCTGGGCCGTCTGCTGCTCGCGCCCGCCATCTCGTACATCTTCCTGGTGGTGGGGGTGCCCTTCCTGCTCGCCCTCTTCTACAGCCTCACCAACGTCACGGTGACCGGGCGCCACGCGGACTTCGTCGGGCTCGACAACTTCCGGGCCGCGCTCGCAAACCCCACCTTCGTGCGCGCGCTGGGCAATACGTTCATCTTCGCATTCGCCTCGCAGGCGCTGGTGATCGTCCTCGCCTCGACGCTTGCCATCGCGCTGCAGCGGAACTTCCGCGGCAAATGGCTGGTGCGAATGCTCATCCTCCTGCCCTGGGTGGCGCCGATCTCGCTCGGCACCATCGGCTGGCTGTGGATCTTCGACCCCATCTACTCGGTGATCAACTGGACGCTGCGCGCCTTCCACGTGCTCGGCCCCGGCCAGTGGCCCGTGTGGCTGGGCGTCCCCAGCCTCGCGAAGATTTCGGTCATCCTGGTGCAGGTGTGGCGGACGCTGCCGCTCGCGACGGTGATCCTGCTCGGCGGCCTCTCCTCCATCCCCTCGGAGATCCACGACGCCGCCGAGGTGGACGGCGCCCGTTTCTTCCGCCACTTGTTCCAGATCACCCTGCCCTTGGTGCTGCCCATCCAGCTCGTCGCCATCCTCTTCGGGTTCGTATTCGCCTTCACCGACATGATCGTGATCTACGTGCTCACCCGCGGCGGCCCCTACGAGACCACCCACGTGCTCGCCAGCGTCGCCTTCTACAAGGGCATCGACGGCGGCGATCTGGCGGGCGGCGCGGCCATCGCGCTGTTTCTCTTCCCGGTGCTCGCGGCCGCGGCCGTGCTGATCCTTCACTTCGCGCGCCGGATGGAGGTGACGTGATGGAGCGCCCCGCCGGAAAAGGGCTGGGCGTCCTCGGCCCCGTGGTCTTCAATTACGCGGTGATCGCGCTGCTTGCCGCCTTCGCGGCATTCCCGTTCGTGTGGATGGTGATCACCATGTTCAAGCAGACGCCCGATCTGCTGGACGCCGATCACAATCCCTTCGTCTACCACCTGCCTCCGACGCTCGACCACTTGCGGGTGCTCTTCTTCGACACGCTCTTCGGCCGCTGGGTCGCGAACACGCTTCTGGTCGGCACGGCGGTGGTGGTGATCACCATCGCGCTGGCGGTGCCGGCCGGCTATTCGCTGGCGCGGCTGTCGGGTCGCTCGGGCGAGAGGCTGGGCATCAGCATCTTCCTCACCTATCTCGTCCCCTCGACCATCCTCTTCATCCCGCTCTCGCGGGTGGTCGGCGCGCTGCACCTTCAAGATTCGCTCTGGAGCCTGGTGGTGGTCTACCCAAGCTTCACCGTGCCCTTCTGCACCTGGCTCCTGATGGGCTTCTTCAAGGCGATCCCGAAGGAGCTGGAGGAAGCGGCGATGATCGACGGCCTCTCGCGCTTCCAGGCCTTCGTTCAGGTGATCATGCCCATTTCCACCGCGGGCATTCTCACCACCATCATCTTCACCTTCACGCTGGTGATGCAGGAGTTCGTCTACGCGCTCACCTTCATCACCACCTCGTCCAGCCTGACGCTGAGCGTCGGGGTCCCCACCTTCCTGGTGCGCGGCGACGTCTACTTCTGGGGCTCGCTGATGGGAGCCTGCTTCATTTCCAGCGTGCCCATCGCGTTTCTCTACAATCTATTCGTCGACCGCTTCATCGCCGGCTTCACCGTGGGCGCGGTCAAGGGCTAATTGAACAGCGCGACGGACGCACCGCCTATTTGTTCGATTTGCTATGCCGAAGTGAATGGCAAGGTCGCATGGATAGAAACAATCAAAACGTGCGCGCATAGATAGAAACAATCAACGCGCATTGACACGGTGCGACTTTGTTTGGGCCGTCCATTCTGCTACCCACGACGGGGTCGGGCTTTCGTCCGACTCTCTCGAGAGGAGCAACCCACCATGGAGAATTGTATTCGCGCCACCGCGTTGGCGGCGGCGGTCCTGAGCCTCATCTCTTGCAGCGGCGGCGCACAGCCCCAGCAGATCGCTGAGATTCCGATCCCGGGCAACCCCTCCACGTTCACCTTCGACATCGGCTGGGTCGACCAGACCGGCCATTACTTTATCACTGACCGGACCAACAAAGCCCTCGACATGTTCGACACCACAACCCTTGCCGCGACCGCGGTCATCACGGGCGGGACAACGCCCTTCGTGGGCATCGGAGCCAACAGCGATAAGTCGGGGCCCGACGGCGTGGTCGGCATCACGGGGACGAGCATCCTCTACGTCGGCGACGTGTCCTCGGTGAAGATCGTCGACTCGTCGCTGAAGCAGGTCATCAAGAACATCCCGATCAATCCTCCGGGCAAGTCGACTCCGTCGGGCCTCCGCGCCGACGAGGGGTGCTACGACCCCGACGACAAGCTGATGATGTTCGCGCACCCGGCAGATTCCCCGCAGTTCGCAACCTGGATCGACACGACCACCGGCACGATCAAGGCCCAGTATTCGTTCACAGACCCAGCCGAAGCCGGACTCGAGCAGTGCGCCTATGACCCCGGCACGAAGAGCTTCTACCTGAACAACGACGGCACGACGGCGAATCCGAAGGGCCAAGTCGATGTCTTCCTCGCCAGCTCGGTCGTGGCAGGGACGCCCGCGGTCACGAAGAGCTATCCGCTCGGGAAGTGCAACCCGACTGGCCTGGCGCTGGGACCGGGCAACGACATGCTCATCGCTTGCGCTCCGGACGTCGGCGATCCGCTCACCTCGTTGATCCTCGATCGCACCACGGGAGCGACGGTGGCAACCGTCAAACTCGGGGGCGCGGACCAGGTCGCCTATGATTCGGTGTCGAACCGGTACTTCATGGCGCTCCGCTATTGGACGAACAGCGGAGTGAGCAACATCGGCGCGACCACGCCCTTCCTCGGTCCCGCGCCGCAGTTCAACCCGATCCTCGGCGTCATCGATGCTTCCTCCCACGCGATCGCCGCCATGCTCCCGGCCGGCAAGAACGACCACTCGGTCGCCGTCGACGGACCAAAACACCTGGTCTTCGTGCCTCACGACTCGGGAGGCGGAAGCGGGTTCCCCAGCGCGGGCATCACGGTCTACACGACGATGTAACACCGGGCGCGCGGCCCCGCGTCGAAGGCCGCCGCCGCTCGACCCGCTTCACGGCCGTGCGCGCCCTCCCCAGGCGCGCACGGCCTCTTCCTCATTCAAACGCCGAGGAACGACTTCTTCACGTGCTCGTTGCCGAGCAGCTCCTCGCCCGGCCCGGTGAGCACGATGCGGCCGGTCTCCAGCACGTAGCCGCGGCTCGCGATCCGCAGCGACTGGTAGACGTTCTGCTCGACGAGCAGCACGGTCACGCCCTGCTGGTTGATGGTGCGGATGATCTCGAACATCGATTTGACCAAGAGCGGCGCGAGCCCCAGCGACGGCTCGTCGAGCAGCAGCAATCGGGGGTTCGCCATCAGCCCCCGCGCGATGGCGAGCATCTGCTGCTCCCCGCCGGACATGGTGCCGCCGAGCTGCGTCGCGCGCTCCTTCAGCCGGGGAAAGAGCGCGAAGGCGCGCTCGATGTTGCGCTCGCGGTCCGGGCGCGCCGACTTGACGAAACCGCCGAGGCGCAGGTTCTCCAGCACCGTCATCTCGGGGAAAATGCGCCGCCCCTCGGGCACCTGCACCACGCCCAGCTCCACCACCTGGTGCGAGGAGACGCGGGTCAGGTCCTTGCCGTCGAACTCGATGGTGCCGGAGGCGGGGTCGAG
>WNFI01162673.1_pt1 | contig 54579 bp, 63 predicted proteins | sample 5400471 | NCBI WGS metagenome assembly WNFI01 (sample SAMN13153348, study PRJNA577476) | soil metagenome | isolation source: 100 cm saprolite on Douglas fir-dominated hillslope | place: USA:California | collected 2013-09-17
CCAATCCCTATAAGAAGACGGCCCTTGGGCTCATGGCCGGCGGCGCTGCGTTGTTCGTCATTGGTCTCGCAGAGAGCCGCGGCGTCACGGCCACGACCAGTGCGACCGGCGCCACTGTCAGCGAGACGGGCGGCTCCAAAACCGCGCTCGAGGTCTTGGGCGTCTTGACCGCGGCGAGTGGGGGCTTCCTCTATTGGCACGGTGAGCAGAAGCAGAAGCACCCCGCTATTGGGCCGGTCGTCCGTGCCTCATCGTCCCGCGTGCTCATGGGCGCGCGGGTGACGTTCTGAGGTTGACGACCATGCGCAGACAGCTGACTGCCGTCGTCGTCATCGGCGCCGCGCTGGCCGTATCCATCGCCCGGTGCGGTGGGAGTTCCCCGACGGAACCCTCTCAGAGTCAGCCGCGCGTCATGGTGGCGTTCACCGGCGCACCATTTACAGCCACCGTCGAGGGGCGAACGATTTCGGCCGACGGGACCTTTACCATTCCGATGACCCCGGGCGCCCACGAGATTGCCGGGACGTACTCAAGCGGCCTGATGATCATCGCGTTTGGCGGGGCCTCCCTCGGCGGTGGCGGCGTGCAGTCCGGCTCCCTGGTCAGCGTGGACGGCGTGTTTCCCCTAGTCCAGTCCTGCGGAATCGGGTGGGGAGACTTCACGCGCGTCAGTCGCCCCTTCCGCGTGCGCTTTACCGTCACCACCAACGGTTTGGCCGCCTGTCAGTAAGCGCCGCGAGTACTGCGCAAGGCCCGCATCACTACCGCCACGACTGTTCGAACGGTCTGGCGGTGGATCGCGTCGCCGTTCACTCTTCATTGGTTCTCCACGGTCCCTCCACAGGTGGTGCATGTCCCTGCGGATCCACTGCGGGTTCCGCCTCGACGGGCGGCCTTCTGAGGTCGTGCGGCCCTGCATACGGGCCACCAGTAAATACCCCACCAAGTGCGCGCGCCACGCCATCGTGATCACTCATTCCACGGGTCGTGATCACCTAGAGTCCAGGCATCGTGATCACCGGTCGGCGACCCCCCGCTTATGCCGGGTGCTCACCGCGTCGTCTGACATATGACCTCTCCAGCCGAGCTTACAATATTGATTGACCGGTCTGGCCCGCGCGTCGACAATCATCGCGTCGGTCGATGATGTGCGCAGAACCAGCCGCGCCCTCGCCGCCCCGGCCCCCTCTTACCCGCGATTGTATTGACTGTGGCGAAAGGGACGGGATGCGGCTGCAACACGCCGCCGCGCAGTTCACCACCCTGTACGTGTGCAGCCGATGCGGCGCAATGCTCACGATTCCGCCGCCCGATCCTCCATTAGGGACGGAAGGACTACCCTAGCATTCTTCGATCATTCGCGATCGATGATAGCGTGCAGGTTCACCCATGGCCGAGTCTGTGCGCCCCCCGTGCCCGATGTGCGGTACGCCAGAACATGTCCAGATCTCGGTGAAAAGCGCCGCCGGTTTCTACTGTCATTGTGACCGCTGCTTGTATACCTGGCACCATGACATCCTGCCTTCGCGTCCCACGCCGCCGTCCCCGGATAAATAGTCTGTTGCTGTTCGAGACTCGTTCTTCTTGCGCGGGTTGAAACGAATGTCGTCGGTGGAGGGCGGCACGTGATGCCCGCCGAGGGGAACTGCAGTTCGTCGCGGAGATGGGGGATCTCGATGGCCTCGCGGCGTGTGTCGCGGTGAGCCCCCAGCCGCTTGGCGCCCCTCGCTAATCTGGAAAGGGAGCCGTCGCGGACCCACTTTCTCACCGAGTGTCGTTTGCTGAGAGACGGCAGCCAATATGGCTATAACACCTTCACGGCCTGGGCCGACCCCTACCATGCAACACTGACAGGACAAGTCACCCGCGAGGCGGTTGACAGATCTTCCTACGAGCGCGCAAACTCTCAGAGAAGGAGGGATCATGGCCAACCCGTATCACACGGACTCACCGGAGTATCCGCCGATGCACCGGGAGGTTTATCACGATAAGACCAACTGCCCGGATGGAAAGCGCATCAAGGCCGAACATCGTAAGGACGGCACGGGCAACAAGAAGCACTGCCTGGAATGTCTCAAGGTCGGCTACTGATCCAGGAAAGCCGCATCCGGAGCTCCGCTGTCGGCCTGCGGCGGCGAATGTCCGCCATTGCGCCTCGGGAGACGGGTAACTCGGACCCGCTTCGAGAATGGATTATGGGCTTTGACCGGTGGGGAACCAGAAGTGTCGATTCTGGAAGCGAAAAACGACCTCGCCCTGGAGGTCGATAAGCTGATTTGTTCGAGGAATGAAGTGGTTCGAGAGTTGTTCTATTGGAGCGCCTCGGCGGTGTCGAAATGGCCAGACACGGTTCCGAAGTGCGGTCGGTCAACTTCGAGAGTTGGTTCTGGGTTCCAGCAGGTGGTTGACTACCCGAAACTCTCGAAGGCAAATCAAAAGGCCCCCGCGAGGAGGCCAAAGCATGGATTCGTCGAGAATTCAGACCGCTACGAGAGTCCTTTCTGGTCGCCAGATGTTCAATCTCTCGGGGTCACGCTTGTGCGCAGGTCCCGCTACCTCTCGAAACCGTAGCACCTATACTTCCTATTGTCAGCCCTAACAGGAAGTTTATGGGGTGGACACGCTCTCTATAATCAGATGATGATGACTCTCAGCGTGGAAGAGGCGCTTCGGACGGCTGAGGACAAGGCGGCCCTGCTGCGATTCATGGCCGAGGCCGCGGCGATGACCGAGCCCGTGACAAACAAGTCGATGCTAAACGGCCTCGCAAGCGTCTGTGACGATATCGAGGAGCTGATACAGAGGTCGCGGAAGGCGCTCGATGCGACGGCGTTGGGGCAGGAGTTCAGACGGTAAATAGCCTTGGGGTGGACCCCCTTGCAGGGCTGCGATCGATAGCGGGTTGCTCAATATGTTCAGGCAACATGCCTATCGGCCTCGCCGACGGGACGGAGCAATCGGTGAATCCGAGCCGGCACGCCCGCATCCGCCGGGGGCCAAGAACTGCGACACTGCTCTGAACATCCGCTCTGCGGTCGATTCGAGCGAGAACGGCGCGTCTGGACGGAGTACCAAAAGGCGGGCTACGACACTCGGCGCCTATTTCGGCACACGAACCGGAAGGAACATCGTTTGCGCCTGGCCGGCCCTAACAGCATCGCAGTCGACATGCGGTAGCCCAATCCGAGACAGGCAGCATTCGACCGGCCAACAGAGAAGTACTGATTACAGTGACCCGTCAGGTGGCGTGACGCATTCGGCACCCTGCATATCCTGGTCGCCGGGCGCGGACCCCTGTCAATTCGTAAGACTCGATACACTATGGAACGCGGGAGGCTGTCGGCCCCCGAACTCCAGTAGGAGCGGCAGTTTCGCGTCGGATTAACCGGCGGCGACATTCAATTGACATCGTGCGAGCTGCTCCTTATGCTCATGCCGCTATGGCTACGACGAAGAATCGCTCTAAATCGCGCTCAGTTCATCCAGCGGTCGGACGCCGGACCAACCGGTCCGCTTCCGTAAAGAACTCAGACCAATCGTCGAAAGGCTCTGACGCCTCGGATCGGCGCTACCAAATTTTCGTCAGCTCGACGTTCAAAGACCTTGCCGCGCAGCGAAAAGAAGCCATCGACGTGATCTGGCAGGCCGGCCATATCCCGATCGATATGTCGACCTTCTCCGCCGCCCACGATGACGATCGTCAAGTCATTCAACGCGCGATTCACCAAAGTCAAATCTATCTACTCATCCTCGGCCATCGATATGGTCAGGTACCGTCCAGTGGTACCGTCAGTTATACAGAGCTTGAGTATCAAATGGCACGTGATGCGGGTCTACACATCATTGCCCTCCGACTCAACGACGCAGACATTGCGTGCCTACGTAATTCGTTAGACCGGAGTCATCACGAAGACTCTATCGAGCTTCAACACGAAGCAGATCTAGATCGTTTTCATAACGAGGTATGCAGAGATCATTTCGACAAACCGTGGAGTTCACGCGATCAGTTCAAGTACGTCGTCCACAAGGCTTTGACGGATAATCTGCCGCTTGTCAAACAGCGTGGTCTCGTATGGGAACAGTCTGGGCCAGCGCGCGTCATTCAATCAGCGTCCAAAAACGAGTTTATCGTTAAGATAGTCGAGGAGTTGACAAGTTTCAAGAAGCTCTCGGAACGCTGTTTGGTCGAGGCTGAGGCTAAGCAAGCGGCGGCGGCATTTCTTCGGGAGGTTTATCTTGATCGCGTGATCGCGCACCGCGTGAGTCTGTTCTTTGAGTCTGGCTCGACGGTAGCTTACGTGGCGCGTGAATGGGCACCCGAACTAAAGAAGCATGTTCAAATGGCTCCCGAAGGCGAGCCGAGCATAGACATTAAGACAAACAATATTCTGGTCTACTTGCAGCTATGGCTGCAAGAACGGATTCCATGTACGACATTCCCCTGGAGTCCACCGACGGAGGAGACTTACGGTGCATCCTACGGTGGCCTGGAACGCATCCAGTCGCACGCCGCTCGTTACGACCTTTTGTCATTGGATTCAGCCGCGCGCGGTGAAATAGAGCGTCTTAAGCGAATGAAGTTTGGGCTTATGCAGCTTCCTGCAAGGCCCGCGCTTTTGGTTGGTGCCGCTTCAGGGTTACAGTTGAGCGCTGACCACAAGATCATCGGTGTTGATAGCCTGCCGGAACTGGCCCGTACGCAGTTGTCAGATGAGATCGGCCGATGCTACGGTCCGCACGTAGGAAGTTATCACAATAGAGTCTTTAAGAGGTTCATGTACGAAACAGCCAAACCATTGCTGATCTGTTTGACTGCTCAAAAGGTCGACGGTGCCATCGAGGCCGGCAAGTGTCACTTCGTCTTGGATTCCGATTTGACATGGTCAACGTTCTCCAGTCAGTATCCGTTAGCGTTTTGTGTTGGCTGTGCTCAGGCGCAGTCAGTGACGCTCCGGGCACAATTCGTTGCTGCCGGATTTCAGGTGCTCACGGGGAACCCCGCCGCCGCTCATACTGCCTTTATTGCACGCAATGCGCCATTCATTGAGCAGTTCGAGAATGTCACCTCTCTCGGAAGTGCCAATTAGTAGGGGCTATCTAACACGTAATCTTAACGAACTGGCCGTGGAGGCAGCCCTGGCTGTGGAGAGTCTGGATGATCCAATGAACGAGGGATGTAAGTGTATGAAACCTACATCCCCAGATTTGTGCGTCACGCCGCGGAGAACGTTACGGCCAGCTGAGCGTGCTCGCTTACAATCTCCGGAACCTCTGGCGGCGGCTCGTGCTCCCGGCGCGTATCGGCAGGTCGTCGCTGACCAGTCTCCAGCAGCGCCTCGTCAAGACGGGTGGGCGGCTGGTCACGTACGCCCGGTACTACTGGTTGATGTTGGCCGAGAGTCATCTGACGCGGCGGCTGTTCGGGTCGATGCTCCGACGGATTTGGGCGCTGCCGGTGCCCACCGGCTGACGGACGATGGCGGCCGCGCGAGACCGTTGGGGCAAAGAGAGGGCGCAACACGGGAGAGGTGTCCGACAAATGTGGGCGGCCGCATGCTTTGTCGGCCGAAATCCCGACCGGCACGGCGGGGGCGTGAGGTGCCACCCCGGCGACAAGAAGATTCGACCAAGGAGAAGTCGAGCAGGTGTAGCACGGGGCCAATCTTCGGAAGCCAGATCGGAAATGTCGGCCAGACGACCGTGCCTTCCTGCATCTGTAATGCAACCTTGACGTTACTATTTGTGCCGCTGCGCCGAGAGCACTATCGCGGTCTGAGCCCAAATGGAGATCCAACAGTTCCTCGGTTGACGGCTAGATCGTAGACAGTGGAAAGGATCTGACGACGATGACCAAGAATGGCAACGATTTCGACGTGGTCGTGATTGGGTCAGGGTTCGGTGGGCGATGACCGCGCTTACGATTGCACGACAGTTCAAGAACCGCCAAAAGGGCGAGCGACTGCTGATCTTAGAACGGGGCGCCTGGTGGACTACTCCAGTAGAAACTATTCAGGACAAGCCAATCAACACCAGGCCTTTCCTGGGGAAACACGGTCAGCCCGTGCGTGTATGGCCATCGGCAGACCATCTCAGAGGGCTTGTCGACGTGTTTCTCAGGTGCTTCCGGCGAGCCGGTCAGGAGGATGGCTTGTACGAAATGTCGGTTTTCGGCAAGAAGAACGGAAGCGCCGACGACAATGACGGCGTAGCCGTCGCTAGGGCAAACGGGGTCGGCGGGGGCTCGCTGATCTATGCAAACATGACCATCGAGCCTCCCAGCTCGGTTTTCACACAATGGCCGGTGACTTGGGATAAGCCCGGCGATGGTGAACCCAAAGATCATCATGTATGGTACGACCTTGCCCGCCATGCGATCGGGTACGGAGTGTTATCTGCCTGGAACGCCTGGGAAAGCGGGCTCATTCCGTACGTGGGTATCGAACCGCCAAAACAGGCGGTCAACACGGGCCTAAGCAACATCGCGTCACGCACAGCACGACTGGACCCTCAGTGGAAGACGATTCCTGATCCCAAGAACTCGAAGCGGATCGTAAAGCAAGTTGATCCGAGCCATTACACACACAATCCCGATAATATGAACGATCTGTGGCTCGACAGAGCCAGAGTGTTCCAGACGACCGCCGCGACAGTCCTCGACCAGCTCGGTCTGGACGCAGACTTCGGCACGGCCGATTCGTCGATCAATGATCTCACTCCAGAGGGAACTCCAGCTGGTAAAGATAAACCGCCCGTCAACTATCCGCCTTTCAAGAGTCAGCCCAAGAACTACTGCGAGCGACAAGGCCGGTGCATTCTCGGTTGCCTACCAGGCGCGCGTCAAACATTGAACAAACAGCTGATGATTGCGCTGTGGGGAACACCTCCCGACGACTATCCTGTTATCCCGGCACAAATAGGCGATAAAACGTTGCAGGTGCGGGCGCTAGCCGAAGTTAAATACATCACACCAAAAGACGGCGACCCAGCTAAGGGATACGAAGTGCATTATCTCCAACGTCCTGATAATCTCAAGGGCGGCAAAGATGTGGTCGTGACGGCAGATCGCGTTATTATGGCAGCTGGCTGTATTGGTACGAATCAGTTGATGCTCGAATGTAAGTACAAGTTCAAGACTCTTCCAAACTTGAGCGACAAGCTGGGCTTTGGTTTTTCAACGAATGGAGATTATCTCGCATACATTGAGAATACGAAAGACACGGTCAATCTAAGCCGAGGCCCGGTGCAGACGTCTTACGCTCACTTTTATAGCGACCAGGCGCGATTTCATACGATCGAGGATATGGGCCTTCCAAAGGTGTTTTCAGTTCTTTATGGCAAAGGAATTCTTCGACAATTGTCGACTCAAGGCATTACAAAGTCTTTGCTTTTGACTGTTGTTAGAGATCAGATTAAGCAACAGCTCAAACAGGTTCTGTCGGTATTGACCTCAATATTCAAGAAATCGGTGTCTCCCGATACGTTTCAATCGGAAGACATACCTGGCCGCAAAATCATGGGCATGGCGGGCATCGGCCTAGAGGCGGCAGTAGGTCAATTCAGACTGGGCGGGTCCAATGACACTACGCTTCGGGTCAGCAGAACCGACGGATTGAGATTTGACCAAGATCCGATCTATGCAGAGATCAAGAAGACGCTCGACCTATTCAGCAAAGAACTTACCGGGTCCAGCGCAGCGAAGCATGCGAATCCATTAGCCGGATCAGGCAAGAAAGCAGTGGTGGGCGTCGCCCATCCACTTGGCGGATGCAGAATGGCGAAGGATATCACTGAAGGTGTGGTCGACGAACACGGCAATGTCTTCGGCTACGACAATCTGTATATCGCGGATGCGGCAATTGTACCCACGGCCTTGGGTGTGAATCCATCGTTGACCATTGCGGCGGTGGCACTTCGAGCAGCGCACCGGATCATAAAAGTGAATTACAGCAATTGATCCAAGCCGCGCGTTCAAGCGAGGAGCCGTACGCCGAAGAGAGGGTTCTGACGCTGTGAGACGGCCCCACCTATGGCGCTTTCGTCCGGGACATCTGCCAGTCTTGACCATTCCGATCGAATGACGACTGGACGCAGCCGATCCGGATGCCAAGATCACGAAGATGAAGGACGGCCGGACTCATTTGGCGCACAAGGCCGAGCACGCGGTCGACCTCGAGACTGGCGCGATTCGTCGGCATTACGGTGCAGGGCGCGGACCAGGGCGACACGACGACAATTCAAGAGACACTGCCCGAAGCCGCTGAGCAACTGGAGGCTGTCGCCGCCGTCACCGACGACGCCGTGGCGGTGATCGAGGAAGTCGTGGCCGACAAGGGATATCACAGTCGGCAGACCGTTCACGACCTCGAAACGCTGGAGATTCGCACCTACATCAGCGAACCCGATCGCGGACCACAGTCGTGGATCGATCAAGCGGCGGAACGCGACGCGGTCTATGCGAATCGGCGCCGCATCCGAGGGGACCGCGGACAACGGCTCCTGCGCCAGCGCGGTGAACTGCTGGAGCGACCGTGCGCGCATCTCTACGAGACCGGCGGACTCCGCCGCATGCACGTGCGCGGTCACGAGAACGTCCTCAAGCGACTCCTCGTGCACGCCAGCGCCGGCAACGGTCCTGGCAGACATGTGGTGGCTCTGACCCGATTGAACTACACGGCTTCGGATACCTACAGAGGCCACTGAAGCACACGAGCTAGGCTCGTGTGCTTCAGTGCGGCCGATTACCGAAGGGAGTGCCGATGGCGGACAGCGTGTTTCAGCGAAATCGGTACGACGGCGTTGCGCGCGAGGTTGCAGTTTGGTGGACCCTCAAGAAGGGCCAGCGCCGCGCGATCTGCCGCATGTTCACGCACGTCTTCGGCCACGAGATGCGCCTTGAGGTATCGCGGCAGCTCGTGTCGTCGGAGGTATGCCGGACGGATGATGATGTGCTGAGGTGTCAGGAGACGTGGCGACAGGCCTACGAGGCTAAGGGCTGGAAGAAGTGACTGCATACTCGGCTGACCTCCAGTGGCGCACCGGATGATCTTGACCCCAGGCTCATCGACCTGTGTTCAACAGCCGACGAGGATCTGATGGCTCAATGCCCGGACAACTGGGACCTGCTTTCCCAACGCTAGCTCGATGGAGCGTCGTTCGAGGGACCAAAGTCAGGACGGTCGCCCTATCGAGGCCGGCGCTGCCGAGTCTGTGCTGCGGCCGGCGAGAGCTTAGTGCGTATTCCGGTCCATCGTGAACACTCATTCCGTGTCAACGTGAGCGTGCGTTCTGGTGATGCTGAACACCGATTCTGATGATCGTGAACACCGATTCTGGCCATGGTGAACACGGATTCCGGCGAGTTCTGGCGACCTGACCACTCATCGGTCGTTGTGCGCAATCCAGGAGGGTTTCCCGTCAGGAGGGACCCCTGGATGGCAGCGACAAGGCTACTGATGAGACGACTCCGCGAACTTCTGCGCCTGAAATACGAGGTCGGCCTGCCCCACCGAGCGATTGCCCAGGCGTGTGCCGTGGGCTTGGGCACCGTGTCGGAGTATCTGGCCCGCGCCACGGCCGCAGGGGTGGCGTGGCCGGCCAGCGACAGGCAGCGACTGGCGGTTTCACCACGACCGAAGCACCCAGCAGAAGCGGCCGTAGCGTGGGTCGTCGTCTAGATCCTGCCCGCGCGCCAGCTCTTCCAGGGCTGTCAGTTCGAGATATGAGTTCCAACCAGGATCCGCCAGCGGCTCGTCGCTCAGACCCAGATTCTCGATTCGCATTTGGTGCTCCTTGCTAGCCAGCCAGGTGTCGCGTCATTGCGGTGGAAGTTCGTAGTCCCTTGGCCCCGCGTCCGACTGTTGTCCCCAGACCCTCAGATGCCGGTGATGTCGCGCGATCGTCACGACGGCGTGCCTACGATGCATCTCTTGTATCAACACGAGCGCGTCAATGGGAGACATCTCCATACCATCAGCTGCGAGCCGGACCACCTCACCGAAGCCGCAGCACCTATACTTCCTATTGTCAGCCGTAACAGGAATTTTAAGGGGTGGACACGCCCTTTAAAATTAGATGATGACTCTCAGCGTGGAAGAGGCGCTTCGGACGGCTGAGGACAAGGCGGCCCTCCTGCGGTTCATGGCCGAAGCCGCGGCGATGACCGAGCCCACCACAACCAAGTCGATGCTAAACGGCCTCGCAAGCATCTGTCACGACATCGAGGAGCTGGTACAGAATTCACGGAAGGCGCTCGATGCGACGGCGTTGGGACGGGAGTTCAGGAGTTAATTCCCCTGGCGGGTCATTCCCGCATGAGTTCGTGCTCCCGGTGAGGTGGTTCAAGGTTGAGCACTCATTAGGTTTCCACACCGCTGTCGTTGTCCCCCAGGCACACCACAGAATGCCGATCACCTGACGCACCACTAAAATATGTCCTCCTTAAGTTACACTTGTGTCTCGGGATCCAGAACGCCAAGTACCGTGCCTACGTCCGGACGGAGCTCACATCCGCGCTCGCACTGATCGGACGGCACCCAGCACGTGGACGAGTTCCCGGAGATCGAGCAAATGTTCGACTGGACGGAGCTCGGGGCGGAGTTCGCGCTGCGCCAGATCCTCACGGTCTGGAAGACTCGGAACCAGAACCAAACGGGACCGCAAACCGCCCATTTTGGCCCTTGTACGCGGCCGATGAATGGAACCGAGGAATCGGCCATCCGCCGGCCATTCGCGTTTATAGAGGCAATACGAGACATGGCAGAGCCTGAAATCACCACCTATGACCGAAACCTGCCGGAGGTATTCGTCGGTGCTGGCGATCTCGCAGTCCACGTCGCCCGGATCTGCGTCCTCTTCGAGGATCTCCGGCTCGAGTCGTCGGCCGCCCGGCATACGGAACCTATTGAGCTGCTCGACACGACGGGGAAGAAATACCGCTATTTCTATTTCCTGCGCCGGATGATTCTCTCGCTCGATGAGTTTTCTTCCGCCGCGCAGCAGATCAACAAAAGCCCGGAGTGGAAGGCGATCCGGGAAACGTTCGATCTGGAGACCAAGAAGCGGTGGGACTCGGCGGTGAAGTTCATCACGAAGCATCGCTCGGAATGGAGCGACTTGAGGGATCTCATCGGGGGTCATTTCAAGGAGTCTGCCGCGAGGTATGCGATCGACAACCTGCGCGCGACGTCTACAGGCAAGATCGAGATCGTTGTCCATCGAGACGAGAAGACCGCCGGGATCCGTTTCCTTTTTGCGGAGGAGATCGTGGCGAGTGCCCTGAAGCACGCACTCGGTCCAGGCCAACACTCGGACGAAGAACTGAGCCGTTATCTGAACGGGCTGTTCGCGACCGTGTTGAGCGCGGTGAACGAGGCCGTGAAGATCGGCCACACCATAGCGGCCGCCTTCGTGGTTCAGCGGTTTCGCCAGGAATGACGGATCAAGCTCAAGCCTGGTTGAGGACTCATTACCACCAATTGACGCGACCTAACGCACGAGCTACGATGCAATTATGAGGTACAGATATCTTTTGGGTGCGATGCGTCAACTTGAATTGACCATGATTGTCCGCACCATGTGCCTGGATGAAGAAGCAAATCGTTTGCCCGAACTTGTGGAACGCTGGAGACAGGCATCGCAACGAATGCAAGCGCTCGCGAACAGGGATCCGCTGATACCGACCGCGGCACTGGACCTGCCGCCGGAGTTAGCAGGCTCGATAGCAGCGATCGAGGCTGACCCGCTGTTTCGAGCCTCGTTCTCTAGCGTGCCTTCACGTTGCCAGCTTGTAGATCTTGATTCCCTCGTTGCGCCTCAGCGAGAGGTGAATCTGGATTACGTAGACGTCTTACGGGTACGCCTGGCCGGAACGCAGCTCCCCGACCTGATCGAATTTTGCCTCGCACCGCGAGCGGCTCCGCCAACAATCAATGTGTTGCAGACCGCTCAGAATCAGATGACATTTACCAGCCCCAGCTTGGATCTTCGGTTTTTGGGCGGTTTTCCCAAGCCCATTACCGAAGAAGATGTGCGAGTGGCGCACATGGGCGGTCGTCCGGCACAGGTCATTGCGCTCCTTGTCGGATTTGGTGCGGCCCCTATTAATGTATGGTCTGCCGGCAATCGCCTTGTGTTGAATAACGGCTTCCATAGAGTGTTCGCGCTGCGGTTGGCCGGCGTTACGAGAATTCCCGTCGTCGTTCAACATGCAGCAAATGCAGAACTGGAATTTCCTGAGCAGATTCTCGGGCTTCCTCGAGCATACCTGCTTGGTAGCCAGCGGCCAGTCCTCGTGAAGGATTTTTTCGATGAGCAACTGGTTACCGAGCTCCAGTTGAAACCTCGAATGAAGAGCCTCAAAGTAACGTGGGTCCCTGAGGACGGAATTATCCCAACTGAATGACGTTGCGTACACTTTGAGGAGGATCCAGCCTGGAGCCGTGCCTGCTCTTCCGCCACGACACATGTTGCTAGATCAGCCATCAGCCCGGAAGGCCCGTCTGGCGACATGAGGAGTCCTTCAGGTCCGAGAGGATGTCGTTGCAGATTTGCTGCTGTAACGTCGTTTACGCGATGGCACATCGCCGGTTCGTTCGTCCGTTCAAGACGGCCACGTTTCGAGAAGAGGCTTATGTTAGCAACTGCTGTTCGGTGAACTGAAGGTCGAGCCGCGGCGACATGAAACGCACTTGCGGCGATGAGCGCAAGACGGTCCTGCGAAGGCCTAAGGCTAGGTTAGAGAGGGTGGCTGAGGTGGGCAATTCCAGGGCTCAACAATAGGTCGCCGACCTGCTCTGTCCGCTCTGGCCGCGTCCATTGACACGGTCTGACCCGACTGCTACGCTGCGAGAACTCACCTCGCTCTGAAGAGAGTCCCGCCGTCCCCCAGGAGGTCTCCGATGCGTATTCGGCTCGTCGGTTTGGTAGTCCTTGTCTCAGCGCTGACCGTGATCACTTGCGCGAGAACCCCCACGACTCCCACTGAATCACAAACTTCAGCGCCGAGCGCACAACCACAGCCGTCAGGCTCCGTTTCCGTCAGATTCGACCCCGATACGCAGCAGTTCCGTGCCACGTTCTCGGATGGTCGTGAAGTCTCGGATGTCGCAACATACACGACAATCGTCGAGTCAGCATTGGCGCAACAGGCTGACTTCACGGGCAGCATAAGCATTGGTCCGGTCGACGTCGATCAGAAGCCCGCTTGGGACATCAAAGGTCCGATTCCGGGAAGTAAGTTCTATTTCCGTGTTTCCGGCGAAAGCGGCTGGGTGCGCAGTTGCATCAATCGGTTCCTGCCTCACGCGGGGCTCATGTTGAAAGATGTCAGCGTTAAACCCGAGCGCGAGATCGTGAATCTGCATATCGCCTCCTGGAAGGACAACGGCAAGATCTGCGCTGGCGTCTACAACAGCGCTAACGGTTGGTGCCGCTCGACCTGCTCACCGTCGAAGACCCAACTAAAGAACATGATCGCAACAGCTCTCATCGCGGCCGGAATCGGCGCAGGGGCAGCAGCAATAATTGCGGACATTAGCTTGCCGTTTGTACTCGTGTTCGTGGCACTCTAAAACAACTAATCGGAATGGCATGACACTAAAGACTAGAACTGTTTTCTATACCGTTAAGGATGTCGGCTCGCTCGTACGCTCGCGATTTCACGGAAGTCTACATGTGTTCTCAGACGAAGCGCAGCGGGCCGGCATTCGGTTTCCATCCGGCCTCATCTACATTGGGCCTGTTGGTCGCGGGTTGTTCAAGCCCGTGGACGAAGGTCGACTCGAAGTCGTGTTGAATCCTGAGAGGATCGACACGGATGGCATTGAGACGTTTCTACGGGACTGCGACATCCTGGCGGTTGCCGAGCCATCTTAGCGAGACGGCCGGCTCGGATCCAGCCAACGGCGATGATGAAAAGACGGTCTACGAACCGTTCCACTCGTTTCGTTACCTTGATGAGCAAACCTTTAGATTCAATACTTGCAAGATGACTGATGCGCAACGCTTCGTTCAAGTGGGCCGAACCATCGTCGGCAAACGTCTCACTTTTGACTCGTTGACCGGGCACAACCTACCGGAACGTTATCCGTGCTAACCATGCCAAGCCGCCCCTATGACGCGGCAGAAGAAAGAACGCGACATGAGGAAACGCATGCCAAGTGCTAAGGACATCGCTATTGCTAAATCAGTAAGAGCGCTTAGCGAGTTCTGCGCACTTTTGTTCGTGCGTTTGGAAGAACTCATCTGCTCCGCTGAGGCAACGAAACGCCTCTTGATTCGCCATAGATGCTTTTCGAACGACGAGTACGTGACGAATTAAAGCCGGTGCAACAATCGCGCGATGCTCATCTTGGCGCGATTGCCCGACACCATGCCTCAAATGTTCTCGACTCATTGCTTCGTCAACGGCTCGCAACTGCTCGAACAACCAAGACGACTCATTAAGGGTGATAGGGAACACACGATGCGAGGCGATCCACCACTGCCATTGTCGAGTAAGACGCCAAAGCAACGATTTAATGAATCGGGCTCTAAACTCATGGTTGTCTCGAAAACTGAAATACTTGCCCTCGACACAAAACAGCGACTTAGCAGACGCCGCCGCCGTAAGAAACCAAATCGATAGCCATGACCGCATCCTTTAATGGCATTTTAAGCAAGCTGGATCGGGCCAAGACCCACGTCTACGACATTGAACGGCAGCTTGCTGAATTCTGTAGCCCGGAACCGTACACCGTCCGACTCCAAGAGGATTTCCAAGACGGTCAGAAGGTCCTCAGGCTTATCGCTGTCCAGAACTCGGACCGTCTCATTCCCGATGTTTCGCTCGTGTTGCTGGCCGGAGACGCGATCTATCAAATGCGGTCGGCGCTTGACCACCTCATCCATCAATTGGTCATTAGTAACGGAAATCTCAGTAAGCTGAAGGATAGCAGGCGGCATCAGTTCCCGATTTTCGATACAGCGGAAGGGTATAGAGCCCGAGCGGGCGGAATGATAGATGGTGTCGCCGAGAACATACGGCGCGCCATCGAACTGGAACAACCCTACATGCGTCGTCCCAGCTCCCCTCACGACGAGAAGCTCTGGATTCTTCAGGACCTGAATAACACCGATAAGCATAGATTGGTTCCCGTGGCGATCATCGGAATCAGTTTCGTCAAATTGACGGATCGCCAGGGCAGTCTTGGAAGGGCTACAAGCCATAACGCCGTGCTTAAACACGACAAGATATTCATGACCTTTGGAAACGAGCATGGATTCTACGATGACATAGGCGCTCAATTGCGATGCGCAGTAGCGTTCCAACAGGCCATGCACCTCGACGACATGACCGTTTCCATGAGCGATATGCTCTACGCATTGCTCACCTGGACTTACAACCTTACGCGCAGTCTCATCGCAATCTCTTAAAGATGAAAGGCATTCTGATTCCGGCCTGTCACGCGAAAGAACTTCGTCGTGTAGACTCATGTGTGTCAACTATATACTTACCCTATTTTGAGGCCCGTTGAATCCTCTCGAATACTGAGGCAGCCACGTACTACACAATGATTTACAAGAACAGGTCAACGGGCCCTTTCGCCTGACGTTCGCTTCGAATCGGCTGTATGGGAGACGACTGCATGCGTACGGCAACAGGCCGCTATTCGAAGAGGCGCAGCTCGTGGAACGGGCGTCCTTGAGCCGGATTTGTCAGGAATTTGCGACGGTCGACTGTTTCTACTTGGCTGCGCTAATAGTCTCCAATCGAAGAGCAGACGCGGTCACCGACGGTGGCCTTCCGTGCCCACTTACTGACAACTCCGACAACCCGGTTGCATGTGGCGCGTCTGGTGGCATCCCGAGTCGGCTCTACGGCGCCGCCCTACGGCCGCCAGCCTGACGATCAATCGTTCGCACGATCCGAATACAACCCAAGTCCACTAGTTCACGCAAACTATCTTGAAATGTCTCGTCGACACTAGCGACATCCGCACTCAGGAGTGCAGCGGCGAGTTCACCGGTGCCGATATCAAAGCGATCATCTGGAATCATGCGAAGTATCGTGCGCAGGAGATCCTGTGCTGCTATGGTCAACTCACGTTCTGGATCAGCGATCCACGAACCGTCCCTCATGCCCTTGTTGATGATGATTCTGTACGCCATAGGCGCGTAAGGTGCGGTTAATTGTTGTGACGTAAGAGTATCAGAGGGGCTACAATCCGTCGAGGATCCGTAAAGCGGGTTCAATACTTGCGTCAGCTCTGTATCGTTAGGTCCGGTTGACGAGTCGACTTTGGAACCCACGAGGCGCCCTCCAGAAGGAGGGCGCCATCCCGATTCCTTGAGGAATCGACGAGTTCCAAGTTGTCTTGTTTGGTCGGGTTGCCGGGAATTGAACCATCCACCCATCGTCTTGAATCGATTCCCGAACATCGGCCGCTCGTGGTTTCCGAAAGGGGCAAACACGACCTATTCGAGAATGCGTTATGGGTTCTGACCAATGGAGAACCAAGAGTGTCGATTCTCGGGTGGTCTTAAGATTGTTGCGGGTCTGAGCTCCATTGGAGAATCTTGCGCCGCACGCCTCCCGGTTGAGTGTTCTTCTGACGCATTTGTAATACCACCAGCGACCATGCCGTTCCGCGGTCATCTTGCCGCCGTACGACGCGCACCGAGTCCTGACGGGCGCGCGCCGGGCGATGGTCGCGTCGTGGCGATCCCGCAGGTCGGCGGCCTTCAGCACCGGTACGAACGGCAAGCGGCCTGACCTCGACTGCCCAACTGCCACCCACCAGCCCGAATCGCGGCTCGCTGTCACAGCCGACGATGGGACTGGGACCGTCGATGACGGCTCGCGGTTGCGCAATTGGAACCAGCGCCGTGCTGTTCAATCACACTGCACGCGTCTTCCAGATGCCATCGCCAGCCCAGGATTCGACGAGATCGAGTGTTGGTAAGCACAGTCAGATCGACCTCACCGGGTCGCGCGCGAGTTCCCGGTCGACCGCGACCGAACAATGCTCTTCACGTCGGTAGCGTCGGAAATAAGTTGGGTGCCATCTGCGTGGCGAACTCCTTGAACACCCGCACGGGCCGCGTGATGTAGCGGTTGCCAATGTGCACCACCCACAGGTGGAAGATGCTGAAGTGCCACGTGGGCATGACCTCGATCAGCTTCCCTTCACGCAGCAGCTCCGGCTGCACCAGCGGCGGCAGATCGCCAATGCCCGTCCCCGCGAGCAGCGCAATCGCAAGGCCGGCGTAGTCGTTCATCGACAGGTGAGGTCGGAACGTCAGTGTCTCATTCTTCGTGCCGTTCACGTGGACGAAGCTCCAAAGGTTCACCCGTTTCCAAAATGAAAACGCCAGCAACCGGTGCTCGAGCAGATCTTGAGGTGTTTGAGGCGGCTTCTTGCAACTGGCGAGATACGCGGGGCTGGCGACCAGCTGATGTCGGTACGTCAGAATTCTGCGGGCGTCCAGCGACGAGTCTTTGAGGTGCGGGTCGACGCGAAATGCCAGATCCACACCTTCGGCGATGTGGTCGACAATCCGGTCGGTGATGAACACCTGTACCCGAACGTTCGGGTACGACGCCTGGAACGCCCCGATCAGCGGCGCAAGGAACGAGTCAGAAATGCTCGGTGGCGCGGCGAGCCGCAACTCCCCGGCGACCGTCGAAGAATGGTTCGAGGCGATATTGTCGACCGCCTCGCTGATTTCGGCGCTGTGCTGAGCCTGTTCGAAGATTTCGGCCCCCACGTCGGTGAGCCGCAACCTTCGGGTTGACCGTTCGAGCAAACGGACCCCGAGTTGCTCCTCGAGGTCGGCGACACGACGGCTGACGGTCGACGTCGGTATTTTCAGGCGACGCGCCGCTTCTGAGAAGCTCCTCGCCTCGACCACCTTCGCGAACATCATCAGCGAGTTCAGGTCCGTCATCGTGTGTCCTCGCGACCCGCTCACATCGCGGATGCTGCAAGAATACTCCGGTTACGACGATGCGACGGCGAGGGTACGCGCCGCGATTATCCCGAATTCAGAAAAGACATTCTCACTTTCCCTCCCTATTCACCAAGCTGTGAGAGGCCTATAGTGGCAGGCAAGATCTCACTGCGGGCACATGGAGCTGAAGGCATGAATCCTGACGAACAAGCAGTCGCCGACGCACTGAGCACGTATCAAGAGGCGCTCAATCACTCCGACACCGAGGCGGCGATCCAACTATATGCCAGCGACGGCGTGTTCATGCCTCAGCACAGTCCTTCCAGCATAGGAAGAGACGCGGTGCGCAGGGCCTACGAACAGGTGTTCGAGGCCATCACGCTTGACGTCACGTTCGATATCGCTGAGATCAAACAACTGTCTCCCGACTGGGTGCTCGCGCGAACGAATTCGGCGGGCAGAGTGACGAGCCATGCCACCGGCGAAGGCGGCGCGGAGGCCAACCAGGAATTGTTCCTGTTCCAGAAGATCGACCGTGAGTGGAAGATTGCCCGCTACTGTTTTTCCACCACGAATCCGCCACGCTGAGCGCGCATAGGAACTGAAGGGCGAACGATGGCCACGATGAAAGCGGCGGTGATTTACGAAGCGGGCGGGCCCGAGGTTCTCAAGATTGAGAGCCGTGCGATCCCCACACCGCACAACGGCGACGTGTTGATTCGCGTCAAGGCGTTCGGGCTCAACCGCTCCGAGCTGTTCACCCGGCAGGGCCATTCACCCACCGTCACGTTTCCGCGCGTCCTGGGCATCGAGGCCGTCGGTCTCGTGGAGCTCGCACCGGGCGGCGAGTTCCGCACGGGCGATCGCGTCGCAACCGCGATGGGCGGGATGGGGCGGCAGTTTGACGGTGGCTACGCCGAATATACGTGCGTGCCGGCCAGGCAAGTCCAGGCCGTCAAGACCGAGCTCCCCTGGGAAACGCTCGGCGCCATTCCGGAGATGCTGCAAACGGCGTGGGGCTCACTGTTTCAGTCGCTACACCTTGCACAGGGCGAGCGTCTGCTGATTCGCGGCGGTACGACGTCGGTCGGGTTGGCTGCTGCTGCGATTGCCAACAGCTATGGCGCCTTCGTCGCCGCGACCACCCGTAACCCGGACCGCGAGCAACTGCTGCGTGCCAGTGGCGTCGATCAGGTATTCATCGATACCGGCGCGATCGCCCCACAGGTCAAAGAGGTGTATCTGAAGGGGGTCGACAAAGTGCTCGAACTGGTCGGCACGACCACCCTAAGAGACTCGCTGCGCTGCGCGAAGCCGCGCGGCATCGTCTGTATGACGGGCATCGTCGGCAATAAATGGTCGTTCGACACTTTCGCCCCGATGGAGGCGATTCCCACCGCGGTCTGCCTGACCACTTATGCCGGCGAATCGGAAGACTTCATGCGGACGCCGCTCGACGAGTTGGCCAAGCAGATCACGACGGGAGCGCTGCGCATCCAGATCGGCAGGACGTTCCATATCGATGAGATCGTGGAAGCGCACCGCTGCATGGAGGAGAACAAGGCTGGTGGAAAGATCGTGGTCCTCACCTAGCGGAGCCCGGTATGGCGGGGTGAGGCATCACCAACAATCGGAACGAATCGATCCGCTTTTGTCTCAAACAGAAATTTCACTCTATCCGCAGCTTCGTGAGCCGCGGTGGATCCTAGTTCCGCCAGCGCTTTGATGTCGCGCGCGTCGTCTAGTGCGAATCGACTGAACGAAACCTCCGGACTGATCCTCAGAATGCTGTCATGACCGGCGAGATGCTGAGCGATTCCAAGGGATGCGGAGGATTGGGTGCTCATGAACACGTCAGTGATCTTGCGGGCCCAGTACCATGCGCCAGTGGGACGAATGATCGCGGTGATGGTACTCAGCGGCGCGGTCGTGCAGCCTAGACTCATCACCTTCAGTTCATCCCTCGGCCATCCAAGCATGGAGATCGCCTCGACCACAGCAAAGCCCACAGGATTGTTTGCCCAGACACCCCCATCGATGAGCGGAATACCGCTCGAGAGTCGTTGGGTGGGAAAATAGGAGGGGGCAGCAGCTGTGGCAAGGGCGACATCGACCATTCGCTCGTGATAATCCGTCTGTAACCTCGGGTGGTGCTGCGTCTTGAAGATGTGGACTGTACCCGTTTCGAGGTTCGCTGCAGGAACGACAAGGCGGACGCGGCTCTGCCCGAGCGTGATGTCACCGAACGCCGCTTCTAAGGCGATCTTGAGTTGGTGTTGACTGTATTTGGCCATGGGCAGCCACCGAATGGCCCGAAGGAGACGGTTGCCCTTAAAGATCGTGGGACCCTTTTCGCAATAGAAGTCTAGTATTTGTTTTGCGCTCAGTCCGGCGCCTAGTCCCAACGCGATGATCCCGCCGGTTGAAGTACCTACGACGAGGTCGAAGTAATCACCGACGTTGATATCGAATAGTTGTTCGAGCGAAGCCAAAAACGCGGCAGGCGCAACACCCTTGATTCCACCTCCATCGATAGACAGAATTCTCTTCATGTCACCTAGTCTGGAAAATGGTCCTTCCCAAGGACTATTTTCCAGAGTTCGACTGCCCCGGCTTGAGTCGTTGCCTGTTGTGCCATGGTGGCGACTGGAGCCAGATCGACAATCAATTGATGAAACGCGTTCCAATCCGCTCCGGTCCATTCAGCTGCAGTGAAGACATCTCTGTCCTCGCAAGGCGTCTTGACCACTGCCCGATACCAGTCGTCTGCACTGCGAGCGGCAATTGTTGACAGTATTCGTGGAATGTACTCGGCTGGCGCGCCAACAAACGTCTCCTGTGGCAATCGAAAAAGGAATGACTCCAGGTGGAAAGAGACTACCTTTATCCCGAAGACGGTGCGGATGTGTTTGAGCACCTTGATGGTAGGAATGAATGTGCCACCAGTAATGTCATTTCTGTTCTTCCAAGTAAGCCACTGTTGGTGGTAGCGAGCATAACCGTTGTCCCACTCACCTTTGCTGGGACGGTATAACCGAAACGGTTCAGTTTGAGGATCGCTGTTGGCTGCCGCAAACACGGCGGGAAGAATTTCGACCTTAATATCGAGTTCAAGTTTGATACACATGCTGTTTGCGCTGTAGCGCACCTTGTTCCGATACCGATGATCGGCCAAGAAAGGTGCCGCAAGTGTCGAGAAGATTTGATCTCGAGTCCAACCACCCCCGCCGCTCCCCGAGCCCGGTTGCCACAGTTTGCAGAGCGCGACAACATCAACATCGTTCAAATCGTGTATTGCGGTTTCCTGTCTGTAGGAGCCCTGGAGGAAGCACTGCGGGCTAAGGGCAGATGCTCGGCCGTTCGGATCTTCCAGAAGCGCCTTTACCGCTGCATATTCTCGGGCGGCTGTTTGCTCCGTCGTGACTCCAACATTGACGTTCTTGAAGAACCGCCTGAAATTGTCAGACAGGTATTCCATTGGGATGTGTGATTAATTCTATGCATATATCTTAGTGCCTGGGTTGGGACTTGTCGAGTTGCGCACGCCGGACCGACACGTGAATCGTGCGAGCGGAGGTGCCGGCACGAAAACAGCCGCCATCCTGGCGGCTTTTGGAAAGATTAGATGTTGTCCATAGTGGTGAGCGACTCGGCACGCGAACGAACGCCGAATTCGAGAATTACGTATGGGTTGTCCCCGCATGCCGACCAGACGGGTCGATTCTCGAATAGAAAACGACCGCCCGGAAGGCGGCCGTTTGTCCCAATTTATCGAGTATTTGCACGTTCGAGACCAGGCACTCTTGGAGCCCCTGGGTGGACCGATTCCGGCCGTTTGTCTCTGGAAGTCGCTGATGCCAGTCAGCTCAAACACATCTGTGTCTCCGCGACCTGAGGCAATCGCCTTGTAATCGGCAAAGACCTCCGAGATGAAGAACAAACGGCAGCTTCACAGGTCTTCCATCTGGTCGGCCTTTTGGGACGATCGGTGCCGCGCAAAGGTGTCGGGATCAATGCCCTGTTGCCTGACCCATGCGCGGAAATATCCATAGAGGATCTCCGGGGCGATCAACGGCGTGAAGATCCCGCCATCCGGGATCCGTCCGACAATTCGAAAATCGGCAGGCCTTTCGTGGAGTTCGAGAGTTTCCAGAAAACGTCTCAGACGATCGGGATGCATGGCCAGGAAGTCATCGCATTGAACAACCGACCTCAGCCCACTGAGGGATGCGGCCAGCAAACGTTTTCTCGTTGCTGTGCGTTGTTGTGAGGATAAAGTCATCGAACATTGGTCGCAGATAATCGCGCGCTGAAGATGAGTCCCGTGCCGGGTCGCGAGGCGGCGATCGATGGCGCCGCGGCGCACCCCGCGCGTGGCGCGCGTGCAACGGGTGCGCGCAGTGCCGACATGTGTCCGGGGCGAGCTCGACGATCACGTCGACGCGCTCGGCAGGGACCAATGGACGATGCCGTCCGGGATGCCCAGGCTGACCGCCTGGCTTCCGCCGACTCTTCACACGCCGGCCGCGCACGCGCGGCTGACCGGCGAGACCATCGGATGAGGGCGGTTTCGAGGTGATGGTGGAATTCTGCTGTCGCAGCGCGAGCTGGCGCTCGAGGTCGGTGATCCGTTTCGCTTGCTCGGCATTCTCTTTGCGGAGCCGCTCATTCTCGCGACGCAGCCGGTCAACCTCTGCCGCATCCGCGCTCGGCGTTGCGGGCGCCGGTGACTCTGGCTTCGGAGGTCGCTGCTCTGTGCGTCGCCGCTTCACGCACGACAGGGTACCGAATCACGCGGTCAAGTACAAGAGGCCTGAACTGTTACCAGGAGATTCTCAGCAGCGTGATTCGAACCGCATCCCAACGCTCGGTCAATCCGCACATCGTGCTCGCGTCGATGCTACAGATGCGAACGCCATACGTCGTTGCTGAGCTAAACTGACACGCTAATCAATTACTTCATTCTTAACCCACCTATGCATGTCATCAAGCGTCACCGAAGAGCAGCGGAGCTGGCTCTGGTCATCGTTTCATCCGAGGTACTTTAATCGCCGGCACAAGCTGCGGCATCGGCATGTCAGGAGGCGAGAACTCGCGGAGCTGCTTCGACTCTCCAGGGCTGCCAGAGGTCGTCTTGAGTGGATGATCTTCTGGGAGAAAAACCGCAAGGACGTTTCGCTCACCGCCCGCCACTTTGGTATCACCCGCAAGACCTTTTACAAATGGGCCAAGCGTTTTGGGCGGTCATTGCCTTTGAGAAACGGTAATACCTTGTTCCGACGCAGCTTTGGCTGAAGACACACGGCGTTCTTAGGCCAGCCATCGATCCAGCCAGGCGAAGACGCGCGCCCACATATCCCGGATGTTCGCAGGGGACTCAAGGACATGGCCCTCTCCCCAGTACCGTACAAAGGAAGCAGGCTTATTCTGTCGATAGAGAGCAGTGAACATCTCCTCCCCCTGCTCGATTGGCACGAAGTCCAGGTCGCCCTGAATGATCATCACGGGCGTGTCGATTCGATCGACGTAGGAAAGCGGGCTATTTCGTAAATATCGTGCCCAGTCCTTCCACGGAGGGCCGCCGAGATCATCCTGGCCAGCCTCTGTGAGCAGCATATGCGCCATCCACTCCCTGGCGGAATCCAGATATCGAAACTGCGGATCGAACACACCGTAAAGAGACACCAGATCGGACGGCCCAGCGAGGGATATAGCAGCTTTGAACCGATTGGTCTGCGTTATCAGACCATACGTGCTGTACCCACCATAACTTGCGCCCATAACTGCTATTCGTGCGGGATCGGCAATCCCGAGTTCGATAGCCTTGTTCACCGCGGGGAGAACGCCCTTCGAAAGCTCGAAGTAATTATCGCCCGGAACTCCGTCCGGGCCGAGGGGCATACTTGGAAAAAGAACAACGTAACCATGAGCGGCCAGGATATTCGCGTTATATGGGCTCGAGTCGTTCAACGCAGACCATCCCATATCTGCCTTCCCGAAAACGGATCCGGCGTACACCATGGTGACCACTGGATACCGCTTCGCCGGGTCGTATCCAACAGGAAGCAACAGTCGAGCGGTCAGTTCCTCGCCGTCCAGACTGCGGTATTGAAATAATCGCTTCTCTCCCTCGGCGAGTCCTTTTAACCACTGGTTGGCATTCGCGAGGAGACGGGGGCCTTGCGCTTCGCTTTTTGATGCCCATAGGAAGGTACCATCTCGATTACCCAGGGTGTAGACCGAAACGGCTCGCACGGGGTCAAACGCTACCAGCTTCGCTTCGAGAGCAGGCTTGTCTAACTGCCTTGCTTGACCGGAGCCAGATGTGACGGCCCAAAGCTCATTCTGGCCCGCCCCTCGCGCGTTGACAATCACTTTTTCGAACCGGCCGGCTTCCGCGGATTCCGCGTCGGGCCAGACGATAGACGCGAGAGGTTGAGCGGTTGGCAGTGCCACGGCCTGGGGCGGGCCACCACGCGGGGCAATTCGCCAAAGACGTCCATCGGCAACTCCCGCGAACGAATTACCGCCGGTTTCTCGGACGAGTTGCGCCGGCGCTTCACGCATGGAAGAAGTTAGATTGCGAGAGGCGCCGTCCGAACTTTGGGCCCACCAATCCACTCTTGCTGAAGTGCTGGGCTCAACTGGCTGTGCCCGGATGAGCAAGTCCCCTTGCAAAGACCAAACAATGCCCGTGGGATTGAACACCGCGATCTTCAAGAGAAATTCCGGTCCCGGCAGGCGCTTCAGAGCATCTGCTGCTACTTCGTATCGATAAACATGCCAGGGAGGGGAATTTGGCGTCCAGCCGATAGCCGCAATGTATTTCGCGTCGGGAGACCAGCGCACAGAGCTTGGCACCACATCCTTAAAATCCGTGGCGCCAATTAACTTGAAGTTGTCGGTCAGCGATAGGACGCGAATCTCGTATTGTTGGAGGATCCTATTCTGCAGGCGCCGCTGTGGGTCGGGATGAAAAACGTCAATCTGCTTCAGCAGCGAGACGAAACGGCCACCCGGCGATAACTGCAGATCGCCGAAGTTGCCTCGCGCAATGGTCTGCTCAGATCGGTCAATCGTGTCGAACACAACCAGATCGCCCTGAGCGCGTTTCTCATACGAGCCGGCTTTGTAATCACCACTGGTAATTACGCTCGCCGTCGGTTCGACACCTCTCCAAGCGCGTGGCCATTGCGATATGGCAACCTCTGGCGATTGCACTTGATACGTGTACCCCACCGGCCTTTCTCCCTCTGGTAATCTGGCATATAGCAGCTTGGTACTGGAAAGCCAGACGGGCTTCGAAAGCCCACGCTGTCCGGCCCTGTACCCAACGGCACGCTCAGTCGTCAACTGCAGCCTGTCCGATAGCCCATTCCAGATCCAGAGCCTCACATTGCCATCTTTGGTTGACATCATCGCCAGACTCTGCCCATCCGGCGACCACACCGGAGCCCAGTACCCAGCACCATCTTTTTCACCGGCCGTAATATTTCGTGGAGAGCCCCCTTCGACTGACCCGATCCATATGTCGGACCGATCGTCTCCAGCCATATCATTCCGCATGTGCATTGTGCGCGATGTCTTGGAGCGGATACGCACATAGGCCACCGATGTTCCACTTGGGTCTATGGCGGCTTCGCCAAACTGTTCCAAACGAAGAGGATCGTCTGGCGCCATCCCCCGCGAGGAAGCAAAGACGACGCAAACGAACGGGATCGCAAGAATGCCAATCCCCAGAGATCGGCTCACGCCGATCGAACCAACCTTAAGCTTCATGATGCCACTCCATCTGACGTTGTTTGTGCGACCCACCAGTTATGGTCTCGCATGAAGTTCCGGTCTCGAAACTGATAGCCGGCACAGCGCAGACTTCGCGAACCCGGTCACTATCGCCGGAGGTCCGTTCGAATTGCGCCGTGAAGGTACCCAGGACCGGGGCACGATAGATCATCGTCAAGCCGGCGATGGAGTGACGACGGTCGTAGGCGCTCGATATCGCGTTCACGGCGTAGTTCAAGTGGGCCTGCGTGTAGACACGACTGGGCAGAGCCAGGCGAACACGTTCCCCGGAGCCATCGATCGCCTCCCCATTCGGAAGACTGAGACGTAACGAGCGGATGCCCGCCTCAAGGTAGAGTTCCGTCACGATTGCCTGGCCAGGATTTTCATGGCTGCGCAGTGCGGCACGAACGCGGATACGTCCAGGTATATGGCATGGCCACCGGCAGGTTGCGGAAACCTCTTCTCTGAGCTCGGACCGGCGGCCGCGGTCGCCTTGCCTAGACTAGCCGGGAAGTCCGAGGTGTCCCTTCAGGGTCGCGATCGCGAGTGCCTTGATGATCTCCATCGGCAGTGAACCTCCTTGGCTGGTGACCTTCCTCTTCACGTCAGTCCAGACAGACTCGCTTCGCACCGAATCCAAGAACTCGTGCCCGGACCATGTCAACCGCACTGGGCAGAACTTGCGATAGGCTGTACCCATTGTCGTCAGGTCTCTTACCGCGACATAACCGGCCTCTGCCAGCATCTCCAGATGGCCCGAAACCTCGAAGGGCTCGTGGCCCTCAACCGCGAGCTCCTCGAAGGAAAACGGGTCATCTCGGGCCTCGACCTCGACGAGAATCCTGCGCACCAAGTCCATGTCACGGGTCATGGTGATACTCCACCGGCCTTATTACCCAGCGATGGGCCGCCGAACGGAGGCGGGGGGTGGTCAATATCGTCCAGGGCAGAGGTCTTGCCGCGCAAACGGCATGCTGGCGAGGCGGTCGCCACCGCATTGCGTCGCTTCTCCTGAGAGATCGTCATCGTTACCATTCTATCCAAGTCAGTAGCGTGGTGGCTCAGAGTCTCACGCGGAGTCTTGAGGACTGTGAACGATATTTAAGGGCTCCGGCCTGTGATCTGCCGAAGGAGCTAAGCGAGGGCAAAGGAGTCCTGCAGCAACACTACAAGCGACCCGCAGGACCTAACCGCTCACGTCGCGCCTATCTTCGTTGTTGAGCCCTTCGAAGAACTCGCCCAGCACTGTCCACGCGTCGCTGAGTATCTCGTCACGCTGCACTCGGGCTCTGGCCTCCTCAGCCTGCCGCCGTATGTTCTCTCCTCCTTCGCTCTCGACGTAGGAGTGGACGGCCCAGGCGACGAGCCAACCGCGTAGGTCTACCTCGACCAGACCGTCGATTAATTCAATCGTATAGTCCGGCAGCGTGACGCTGATTGTCTTTGTCTTCGACTTGCGAGATGTCATAAAGACTTGGAACTTAATTACATTAATATCAGGATAGCAGTACCGCCGATTCCGTCAAGGTGTTGTGCTGGGCGTGAATATAGAAACGACGTCCGGTCCTGACATTGAGGTGAAACCGGATCGGCGCCGGTGAGGTCTTTGGTCGTTGTCCTCGATTCGCGCCTTCATGTTGGCAGTTGTCGCGCTGGATCTGATACGTCCGGCCCTAAAACAAGCCACTCTTGCAACGCCCGGACATTCCTGCGTCATCTCGTGATCTCGACGACCCGTTTCGTCAGAGGTTCAGTCGGGTAGGGCTCGACAATCCGAGGCAGGGCGACGAACGCGGGACACAAAACGACCTCCGGAAGGGAGGTCGTTTGGCGAGACTCGCTGAGGGATGTGCCAGTTCGTTACTCCGTCCCGATGGCGCACAATGAGTCAGGCGGCCTTATCGGTCTTCGCTGCAAGGAGCGCATCGATGCTCTCAGTCCTGAATTCGAACAACAACTTAATGGCTCCCCATGCCGTCACGCATCATGCCTTTGGCGCCGGCCGAAATCTCCAGTCTTGGCGCAAACCTTCGCGATCCGGTCGGTTATCGAAAGTCAGGTCTCAGTCTGAATCACATCGTTGGGTGCCCGTTGGATTGCGCGTACTGCATTCGTCACCGCGACGGCAATTACGAAATGAAGGCACCCCACATGTTGATGACGGATGAGGATGCCGTCGTCCATTTGCAAAAGCATAAGTATTTTCAGCGCGACATTACTCCTCTGCAGATCCTGAACAAAGCAACGGACGGTTTCTTACCGGCCGTCGAGCCCCACTTAATGAGAACGCTCGAACTATTGGATGCCGCCGGACTCAGGAACCACACGCTTATCATCACTCGGTACCGAATTTCCGAGGATGCCTGTCGGCGTTTGAACGCCCTTGAGCACCTGAAGGTAACATTGTTGGTGACGTATTCTGGTATTACCGACCACAGGATAGAGCCGATTGCTAATCAGATACCGATCGCGTCGCTGAAGCTTGCTTACGCTGCCGCGCGACAGTATAGAGTTGTGCTGTATTGGAGGCCGATCGTCCCCGGCCGGAATGATTCTTCTGAAGAGATTGCGACCGCCTGCAGTCTGGGCGAACATGCTCATGCGGTGGTGTTCACGGGGCTTTCTATAACCGGGAGATTAAGCAGTATTTTGAGGATTGCGGACTCCCACAACTCTATAGCGAGTCAGCCAGGCGCAAGATATTGCCGCAGTCCCTGGAGGCCCGCATCTTAACTGCCGCAGTCGGAACGCCGGCCTATGGCAAGATGTTCCGCAAGACCTCTTGCGGCGTAGCGTTCGCGCATGCGGTGCCAGATTACAACGGTCACTACGGCATTCGGGAGATATGCGACATTTGCCCCGAGTCTCAGGTGGAGATCTGCGCTGACGCACTGGTCAGACCGACCGAGGATCAGGTCAGACAAGCGGGTCGTTTGATAGGTCTCACCGATATTCGGTTCAAGATTACGGACCGTGCTGTGGAAACTCAGGGTCTTGACGAGGAACCGCGATACTTCTTGCAACACTCGCTGGGATTTCAGTTTCATGACGCAAGATATCCGCATCACTTGGGCCGGCATGGTCGTGCTGATCTGGGTTGGTCTTAGGCGAGAACTTTCTGACGACGCCGGGACGAGCCCGGCCTTCAGCGATTGGTGCTTAGCTGCGGCAGCGTTCACTATTTCGTGAGCGCACGGAACGCAGTAAGTTTGTCAGCCGCCAAAGCTACCCTCGGAAATCACCCGGCACCGTTCGCCCGACGCGATGTGGTTCTTGTCGTTTCTGTGGCACTCCCGCTTGCGAATTGCGATCGCGTCTCGCCGGGCGCTTTTTGAGCAGGTCCCGACCTCCTGAAGGCCGAGTCAAAGCACTGATTCGGTTTCCGGGATCGCTACAGAGTCGGCAGGGGCGGGCAGCAGGAGTTCGAGAGTTACATCTGGGTTCGAGCAAGTGCCTGGCCACTCGAAACTCTCGAAGGGAAACAGAACGACCTCCGCGAGGAGGTCGTTTGCTCTGTTTATTGGAGATTTTGAATCACTTCGAGAGAGCCTTCTGGTCGGCTAAACAGAACTTCTCTCGAGTTGAGATTGTCCACAGGAGCAGCAACCGTCTCGACGTGAAACGCCCGAGGGCAGCGTCAGTATAGGCGTTGAAAGCTGTCCGTACAAGTTGTGTGTCAAGTCGTCGAGCCTGCCGACTTACCCGTCCGATCAGACGGCGCCCGCGGCTCCAGTCGACAAACGCCGCTCTGGTCAAAACAAGACGTGTCGAGCAGGACCGAAGGCAGCCGGATTCGGTCGCCCGCAGAAGCGGCGACGTGGGTCGGACGGGTTTCGCCCCGGTCGATGCACCGGTGTGCCAGGAACGACGTCAAATCTCGAATCGGCGTCACGATTCCGCCAAAGCAGGGCCCGTAGTCCTGAACGTTCTGCGGTCCCCCCGGAGATTCCCGCTTAATGATTTCGTCGACGGCGAACGAGTCGCGTTGATGCACGTGCTGACGACAGACTTCGAGCTGCGTCGGGATGGACGGTTCCTTGTCTGTCTGACGCTCCGTTCGAGACCCGAGCGTGAACGAGACGGTTGCGTAGCACTGAGGTCAATTCGTCGCCTCATTATTGCCAAGTATGGAGACACGTCCTATAGTTCAGAGAGAAAGCACGCTCTATGAACGTTTTGCAAGAAATACAGATTTGGTCTATCTATCGGCCCGCCTGGCAACGCGACGCCTTTCGACGCATCTTTGTAAACGGCTCATTGAGTGACGCTGACGTCACGGATCTGGCAGATCTCTGCAAGTCGGCGCATGGCTTATCGGCTCACCGCGATCCGGATCCGCTCTCGTCCAAGCACCTGGCCATCGCGGATGCGGACAATACGCCGGTTATTCTGACAAGAATCACGCATCACAGCGGCGTGAATGCGCTTGCACCCGAGCAGACCATCACTTTCGGACCGAACCTCACTGTCGTCTACGGCGACAACGGTGCCGGAAAATCTGGGTATACCAGAATACTGAAACGCGCGTGCCGCGCCCGACACGTAGAGGACATCCTTGGAGATGTTCTCTCCGGTAACATTCCCGTGGCGGCAAAGGCTACGATCGGATTCAAGCGCGGCGGCACCGATGACTCCGTGCAATGGACAGCCAAAGCGCCACCTCGGACCGAACTCGCGGCCTTGAGCGTCTTCGACAGTCACTGTGCACCCGTGTACCTGCGTGATAAAACGAATGTCGCCTTCCGGCCGTTCGGCTTGGACGTCTTCGACAAATTGGCGGCCGCCTGTGCCGCGGTGCGCGGGCGGCTGGAGGCTGAGAGTCAATCTCTCAGTCTATCGACTGTGTTCTCGAAGGACATCCTCGACGGAACACAAGCGAAGAAATTCGTCGACACGCTCACGGCCCTTACCAAGGATACGGACCTCGTTGCTCTCGCAACGCTTTCAGCGACCGAGCAACAAAGACTCAAGGAGCTCCAGGACTTACAGCGGGATCTTCAAGCCGAAGATCCGAAGGCGCGCGCCAAGGAATTGAACTTAAAGGCGAACCGGCTCGAGGGTCTGGCACAGCATGTCGGAAATACGGTAAAGACATTCGGCCTCGCGAGTTTGTCCGCGCTCGGGAAATCCCGGGTGCGTGTTCAGACGGCGGCGACGGCTTTGGAAACGCTTCGCAAAGCGGCGCTGACTCAGGATCTCTTGCCAGGGACAGGTGGTGAACGCTGGCGTCAGATGTGGGTGGCGGCATCCGCATTCTCCACCGAATCCCAACCAGGGAGCGGTTTTCCTCCGGTAGGGACGGATGCTCGGTGCCCAGTTTGCCAGCAGACGATCGGCACCGACTCGGAGAAGCGCTTCAAACACTTGGCGGAGTTTGTCGCGTCGAACGCCCAAACAGAATTACAAGAGGCGGAGAAGGAATACCGAACTCTGCTCAGTGCGATCACGACATTCCACACGCACCGTGCCGACGTGGATGGCGCGCTGGCAGAACTGACAACGGAGGACGCGGCTTTGGCTCAGAAGGTCTCCGCGTACCTTGAGCAAGCGACGTCGCTGCGCGACGCGGTCATTGAAGCGTCCAAGACACCTGGTTCGCCCCTGACAGCGGCGACGTTTGAACCTGGCCTCGACACCGCCGTCCAGACACGTGCCGGAGTGTTGAAGGCGCGCGCTGCCAAATTGCAGAACAGTGCGTCGACACTCACATCCGCACAACAGGCCGAACTGAACGAGCTCCGGTCACGCGTCGCTCTTGGTGAGAGCATTGACATCGTCCGGGGCGAGATCGAACGAAAGAAGCGGCGGAGTGCGTATGCGCAGGCAATCGACGACACCTCGACGAACCAAATCACGCTGAAAAGTACGGACCTCACAAAAGCTCTGATTACTGATCAGTTGAAGAAGACGTTCCAAACGGAGCTTGACCGACTCAAATTCCACCATACGACTGTCGAAATCCATCCCGCTGGGGGCGCAAAGGGAACCCTCTTCCACAGGCTCAGCTTCTCCAACGCCCGAAGCGTCAAAGTGACCGACGTCTTGAGCGAAGGCGAATCACGAGCCTTGTCGCTCGCAGCCTTTCTTTCGGAACTCAGCACGGCGCCGACACGGTCCGGAATCGTGTTCGACGATCCTGTCTCGTCGCTCGATCATAAATGGCGCACGCGCATCGGGCAGCGTCTTGTGGCTGAAGCTAAAGATCGGCAGGTCATCGTCTTTACGCACGATATGTTTCTTCTGTCAGTTCTCCTGAAAGAGTGCGAGAGGGTCGGAGTCCCGTGCCGCAACCAGTACGTTCGACGAGAAGGACATGCGGGTGTATCGTTCGCTGACCTGCCGTGGGTTGCGATGTCCGTCAATCAGCGCCTCGGTGTATTGCGTAACCACTGGGTCGCGGCAGACAAGGCATACAGAGATGGGCATCAACAGCAGTATGAGCATCAGGCCAGTGAAGTCTACGGGATGCTTCGCGAAGCGTGGGAACGCGGTGTCGCCGAAGTGCTATTGAATAATGTCGTCGAACCGTTCCGCCAGGACATACAGACGAAGCGGGTCGAAGATTTGCAGGATATTACAAAGGCCGATTGCATCGCGGTGGAGAACGGAATGGCCGAGTGTTCGAAGTGGATGCGCGGTCATGACACCGCGAGAGGAGCTGGTGAACCGTTTCCAGAGCCGGACGAAGTGAAACAGCGGCTCGATGAGTTCGAGCAATGGGTAAAAGGGATTCGCCAGCGGCGTAAGTGACAGCGAATATGCGACAAAGATGGCTTTGCAGGGATTCGGCTCCAACCGCTAAGCTGAATCCTTCACGTATTTCGGGAACACGGACTGAAACGTCTCCGTTTCTCTTAGCATCCAAGAGAAGCACTCCTCCCAGCGGTCCTTCCGGTCGAAGTTGCCCGTCGAAGTAACCTTTATGCGGCTCGCCTTTTTCTCTGGCAGCGGCATCCATACGGCAGTTTCGCCCAAGTCTCTCTCGATGTCTGTCCTGCGCGCAAATAGCTGCTCGTATAGGGCTTTGTTGTCGGGGATATACAGTTCGACTCCGAAGGCTCCCTCACGTGAGTTAACAGTCAAGGCCAAGTACGCATCGCTGTAACCGATGCTGACGTTCGCCCAGTGCTGCGGGTACGGTTTCTGCAAGCGCAGCTTCGGCGACCGCTGCCGAGCGTACTCCTTAAACTGCGTCCAGAATTCCAGTTGTTTGAGTTTGATTTCCGTCAGCTCCTGACTACCAGTCGTAGCTTCCTTTACAGTCTTCGCCCAGTCGTTCGGCTTACAAACGACGTCGAACTTCGGCGCGTACGGCGACTCGGCAATCTGCCAAAGCTCAATCTTAACAAGGTAGAACTCGATCGTGTCGTCAGTGTGGTTATTCAGCCAGTCAATCGCTTGGCGATGCTCTTCCCTAACGTCCTTCACGACCCAGACGACAACCTCCGCGCCGTACCCAGATGCGTAAGTAATTATCTGGCCGAGATGACTATGATCCGTCCGTTCAAGCTGGTTTTCGATAATGATCTTCCTGCCGGTGTTTACTTCCTCGGCGAGGATATCGGCGCTGAAATCGCCGACGGCGGCCTCGGCCTGAGTCAGCTTGAGCTCAAAACCGATTTCATTTGCGAGAACAGATAGATTCTCCTCTTGCGCCAACCATCTCGTGAAGTCGTTCGCTTCGTGCTTCCACTCTGCACGCAAGTCAATCTTCTTAAGTGTTCCCAATGCCATAATGCAATTCGCCTCTTTAGTGCGCGCAATGTGGCGTGCCACCGTTGGGGCAGCCGCCGCACATCGTACTCCACTCAGCGGCCGAAGGCGCAGGCGAAATGGCAGACGTCTGCAGGAAGGGCTGCGCCCGCGGACGCACCTGCAGCCGCTGCAGGCCGATTGTCGGCTCACCCCGAAGGTGAAGAGCGACGCGCCAGCGCCAGCAGGGGCCCGCCTGGGTTCTACTTGGCCCTGGCAATTCGCTGCGTTTCCGTAACGACACGCGAACCTCGACAGCCGGCGGGGTGGCGTCGCAGTGCCGTTGGGCCGACTCGAAGGAGAGTGTCAGGCCGGGACCAACGATTCGAGCAATGTTTCGGCCGTGCTGTCAGGAGGAATTCTGTTCGCGTTCTGCAGCTCATTAAACGGTGGGTTCAGGGAGAACCCGAGGATACCCTCGGGCGCCAGCACGACCGTCTTGAACACGGCCCGAAGAAATTCGCTGCGTCGGAATTCATCGAGCGGCTGGTACAGATCCCACATGGACGTCGCAACGTCGAGCGACTGTCTGATACGGGCGATGACCTGTTCATCGGGTAGACTCGGCCGGGCGACCAGTCGTTCGATTTCCACTCGCCGGCTGCGAAGCTGTGTCGCTCGCTTTCGATACGTTTCGGAGGGCAGGTCTCCCCGCGTGAAGGCTTCCGTGAGTGCCTGTTCTCGGTTCACGATGTTTGCACGCTCGCCGGCGAAGTTCGTCACCTGTTTATCGCGGTCGGCGGATCGAGCGGCAAGCACTTGCATAGCCGACTGACGAATTGCTTCAGCGGTGTCGCGTCGAATCTGGAGCTGTCGACAAATGCGTTCGACATCGGCGTGGGCGACCTTCGCATTGCAGAAGCGCGCATCGCACTTCTCCCGCTTGTACGACTGTCTGCTGCAACGGTAGTAGTTAAGGCTTGCGCCATGATTCTCCGCTGTCATCCGCCCTCGGCACACCGCGCAGATGGCGATGCCGCGCAGAACAAACCCGCGGACCGACCCTTTGATGCCACAATCGCGATATCGCGTTGTTAGCATTTTCTGAACGCGCTCGAAGGTCTCGACCGATACGAGGGGAACGTGAGCACCGGGAACATCGAAACCCTTGGACACAACGCGACCAGCATAAAAAGGATTGCAGAGCAACGTACGAACCCGAGAGAGGGCGAGGGGTGAGCCCGATTTGGACAGCAGGCCGTCTTCCGCCAGGCGCAGAGCGAGCGCGCGCAGCCCATAGTGGCCAGTCGCGTACAGCTCAAATGCCTTTGCGACGAGGGGCCCGGTATTCGGCTGAACGATCACTTTGGAGCCGCGACCGTCAGCATTGCGCACGGAAACGTAGCCGCGCGGCGGCAGATGCGGCCACCCTCCGCGCTTCAACTTCTCGCGCATCCCCTTCTTGACTTCCTCGGACAAATTCGCGGAATAGAACTGCGCGATGGACGCCATGATGTTCTCGACTAGCTGTCCCGGAACGGTATCGTCGACGTTCTCGACAACAGAGGCGAGTTGAACGTGGCGCTGTGTGAGCAGCGCCTTGATTGTGGCGTGGTCGTAAACGTTTCTGGCGAGACGGTCAATCTTGTGCACCAGAACGATGTCCGTCTTGCGTTTGGAGTCCCGCAGGCGGGCCAGCAGTCGCTGAAGTGCTGGCCGCTCGGTTGTCTTGGCAGACGCACCGGGTTCGACAAACTCTTCGGCCACGAGCCAGTGTCTCTGGTGCGCGTAGGCACGCATGGCTTCCAGTTGTGCCGGGATGGACAGGTCAGCCTGTTTGTCGGTTGAGACGCGAGCATAGAGAACAGCGTTCATAGGCAAGTGGTTAAGTGTGGAAGGGGTCAAGTGTGAGGTCTATGTACCAGACCGACGGGACTAACGGCCCGGCCCCGATGCCCCGGTATTCGTTGACCGAGCGTTAATCGAGCGTACTGATCGTGCCGTACCGTTTCTGACTCAGCAAGTAACCGGATTCCCTAGGATACTCATCTGGGCGACCGAAGTTATCCACAGATGGCGCCTGAATAAAGAGAGCCTGATTCGATTGCCGAATCAGGCCCGTTTGACGTCAAGTCGTGGCGTTCGAGGCGGCGGCGTGCTCGTCGTAGGCCTCAAGAATGAGGTCGCGAATCCGGTTCTGGGCTATCGTGTCAATGACGGGACGGAGCAACGAGAAGCTGCGACGCTCGCCGTTGACGGAGTACTGACGCGCTGGGAAGGTGACATTGCGGCCTTGGCCCGTCTTGCGCTCCCAGACCGCGAAGCCAATGAGCTTGAGCCCCTCGAGCGGACCGTCCGCAAAGTGCAGCTCTGCGTCAGCGAGTTTGCCCGGCGGGGTACCCCTTTCGTTCGAAATGATCTTGACTGTCACAAAACCCTCCTTTTGATTCTGACCCAGGTAGACCACCGCTCTGCCGGTATGAATAGAACCGACCTTCTTGACCGATGACGATGTGATCGACTACTTCGATGCCTAAGAGATGCCCCGCCTCACGCAGCCTCCTTGTGATCACCAAGTCCTCCGGGCTTGGAGTTGGGTCGCCCGAGGGGTGGTTGTGGCTGATGATCACGGCCGCAGCGTTGGACAGAACCGCCGGCTTGAAGACCTCTCTTGGGTGCACGATTGAGGCATTCAGTGAACCCCGGCTGACCTCGTGATAGGCAATGAGATCGGACCTGGTGGTAAGACACAGAACGCCAAAGACCTCCACGGGTTCGTCCGCCAGGCGTTCTCGAAGGAGTGCGGCAGCATCTTCCGGAGTGCGGATCGCCACGGCGGCTGTGGCGGCCTCCCCAATTGGGGCGTACGTGATCACAAGGTGTCTGACGACCATGTGCCTCCTTGGTGCTTGGGGGCTGAACTGAATGTTGAGGAATTGAACTGGAAGGAACGGATGAGCGGGAGATTGAAGCGGGAACCTGGGCTATCGCGAACCGCTCTCAGCCAACGATTCCTCCGCCGCCTCAATCAGTACGCGTGCGATCTCTTCGATCGCGTCGCCCTGGTGTGTGATGCCCTGTTTAACTCTCATGGTAGTCATCGTACCAGTGCATCGTGACCTCAGACAGAGGGCAAATGTGCACATTCGCACCGAAGTCACATGTCCCCAAATCATTCACAGTTCGAGCGCCAGCAATCACGATCGCTCAAGTTTGCCCCTCTGTCATCGCAGGTTTTCCTTCGGTACCATTAGGTCTGAAAGGAAAACACACAGCCATGCAATCACGAACCATAAGGAGGAACCATCTCTATCGCCTGCGTCGAATTCGAGGGCTTGGCCAAAAGCACCTGGCCCTGCTGCTTGGGTATCGGACCGCCTCGATGATTTCCCGTTTCGAGAGCGGATCCGCGCTGCCGGCTCTGCCAGCGGCCATGCTGCTGGAGATGGCATTGGGAACACGTCTGTCAGAGATTTATATCGATCTCGATCAGACGCTGCGAGATCAGATTATTAAGCGAGCCGACCGGCTTCCACCACACCTCGGTCGCCACATCCGTGGACGTCTGCTCGGGAAGGACTGAGACTTCATGCGCCACATTCTGGAGAGTGTTGAAGACGCGCTCAAGGACTTTCGCCCGCGAAATGGCCGGGAATACGTCGCCCTGCAAATCGCTCGGCGGTTCAACGATGTGTCCCGTCTCGCGCGTTACCTGCTCGTGGCGAAAGATCACCCGAAGCGTCTGATGCTGGAGGCCGCTCGGCGGGCGATGCTGCGCCGCGATCTGAATCGCGGCACGAGCGGCGATCTCTTTTTTGAAATTCTGTCGGAATTCGACGGACGGAGGTCACCATGACCGTCCGCGTTCTTGCCATCAGGATCAATCGGCGTGCGTTGGCGGTCGCCATGATGGAGGACGAGCAGTTGGCCTTCCGAGACGGACGCCATCTCAGCTCGAATGTCGACCGCGCGGCCAGGACGACGGACCGCTACGTGCGACAGATCCTCGAGCTGGCCAAGCCTACCAACGTGATCCTCGACGTGCCCGCGCCTGCGGGTCGGATCACCGAGCGTCTCATGCTCGCCGTCCACGGCGCGGTTGCAGCGACGGCGCTCACAGCTGAGCGTGTGACGGCGGGCGACGTGTTGGCGTCGTACGGCGTACGAGGGCTGCGTTCTCGGACAGAACTGTTGCGGATGGCGAATGACTTGTGGCCGGAGCTGGTTGATGTCAGCAAGGGCCTGAAACCATATCTGGTCGCCGCCGCCGCGACAGCTCTTTACGGGGAGGTGCAGCTGCAGCTGGGGCCGTCGAGACCGACATGATTGGCCCTCTGTCGTATATAGGAGGGAAGCGGCGCTTGGCCAAGCGGATTGTGTCGCTGATTCCTGCCCACAACACGTATGTCGAGCCGTTCGCCGGGGGTGCTCAGGTCTTCTTTCACAAACCTCGGTCGAAAGTCGAGATTCTCAATGATTTAGACGCCGAGATCGTCAATTTCCTTCGGATCTGTCAGCGTCACCCGAGAGAGCTCGCGGACGTACTTCGTTGGCAACCCTCAAGCCGCCGATTGTTTGGTGATCACGTCCGACACATACCCGAGGGACTGACCGACGTCGAGCGCGCCGCGCGCTTCTTTTACCTCCAGAAGAACTCCTGGAGCGGCCTCCGGACGAGGCGTTCCTTCCAGCCAGGCGTCACCAAACCGACCAAGTACCGTCCGAGTCTCCTGCCCGCCCGCCTCACGGCCGTCGCCGACCGACTCGCGGAAGTGCAAATCGAGGCCCTGGGTTATGAGCGGATCCTCGCCCGTTACGACCGTCCCGACACCTTCTTCTACTGCGATCCTCCATACGTTGGGGTCGACCTCTACCAGCACAACTTCACCGACAAGCAGTTCGAGGAACTGTCGCAGCTGCTCACCACACTGAAAGGGCGGTTTCTCCTGTCGATCAACGACTGCCCGAAGGCGCGGGCATGGTTTGCCCCCTTTCACCGCCTTGAGGTCGATGTGACGTACTCCGCCTTGGCTCGCCCGAGACGGTTCCCGGAGCTGCTCTTCGCCAACTATTCGCTGCCGGCTCACTTCGGGGACCCTTGACACCCACCCATTAGGTAGGCGCACGCGCAGGGTTCGCGTTCATAACCTGCCTCATATGTGGTTTGAACACCTGACATCCGACATTTTGAATCGGTTCTACGCAAAGCCGCCGGGCCCGAGCCCCACCGGCCTGCTCTTGGGAAGGTCCATCGACCCACCGCACGCCCCCGTGATCTTCGGTGATCAACACCGGTGCGAACACGCGGTCATCCTCGGCAAGACGGGCAGCGGTAAGACGTATCTGCTCGAGTCCCTGGCCTGGCAGTTAGCCAAACGGGGCGATGGATTTGCCTTCTTCGATTTCCACGGGGACGCGTCCTTATCGCTCATTCGGCGCCTGACGACGATCAAAGCGTTTGAATCGCGTCTCGTGGTAATTGACCCCTCGCACCCAACGAGAAGCCCGGCCCTCAACATCCTGGAGTCCGGTCCGTCTGAGGCGGAGCGATTTCGGAAGGTGTCGGAGATCTCCTCGATTCTCCGACAGCGATGGGGTGTCGATTCGTTCGGTGCCCGGACGGAGGAGCTTCTCCGCAACAGCTTGTACTCCCTCGCGGGAACGGGCCGCACGCTAGCCGATCTACCAAGACTGCTCATAGACGTTCAACTGCGACGGGCTGTGACGGATGCGGTTGACCACCCCGACATCCAGACGTACTGGCGCGAGCGGTACGAGCCCCTCTCCGAGGCGATGAAAGCCGCGTTTCGGGAACCACTCCTGAATCGCGTCACGGCATTCCTGTCGGAGCCAGCGGCCCGCCATCTCCTCAGCCAAGTCGACAGCACGGTGGACGTCGGACGGGCGATGACCCGCCGGCAGTGGCTCGTCATCCGCCTGCCCAAGGGACGACTACGGGAACATGCCCATACGTTGGGCAACCTGCTGTTTGCCCAGCTACAGTTCGCCGCCCTGGCGCGGGAGTCGGTCGCGCACGGTGCTAGGCACCCGTTCACCCTCATCTGCGATGAGGTTCAGAACCTCGCTGAGAACGATCTGGCGACGCTTCTGACCGAGGGCCGTAAGTTCGGCATCTCGGTCATCACCGCCAATCAGTTCTGGGAGCAACTGCCACGAGAGCTGCGCGGGGCGCTGCTGTCGGCGGCGTCCCACGTCTGCTTTCGACTGAGCAGTGCCGACGCGCAGATCTTGGGTGGTGAGCTGAGCTTAGAACGCCGCTCGCGCGTGGCACTCGATCTCACGTCCCTCTCACGCGGCGAGGGAGTCGCGAGACTACCAGGACTACCAGTGGTGCGCTTCAAAGTGCCCGCCCTCCCGGCGATCCAACCGATTGGTTCAGCGGAGTTGGATTCCCTGGTGGAACCTGTGACGCGGGATCGCGAATCCGTTGAGCGAGCATTGCGCCATCGGCCTTCGCCAACGCCGCCGTCAGAACCACCCTCCCCGTTGCCGACCGCAAAGGAGGGCCTCCATGGATGGTAAGGCACTGGGGCTGACTGAGCGTGACCGGTTCGTGCTCTCGGAGGTGTCGCGGTTTGGCGTCGTGACCCGGGACCAATTGATGCGCCTCAAACTGTTCGGGTCGAAGACTCGCGCCAACGAGCGCCTGCGCAAGCTCGTCGCGGAAGGGTATCTTGCAGCAAAGCGACAGCCACTGCATGTTGGCGGGCCACGGTTCGTGTACCTGCCTGGACCCGCCCTGAAGGACGGCCAGGAGGCGCGCAGACGCTGGTCCGACGCCTCGGACCTCTTCCTGCATCACCAACTGGGTCTCGTTGACATTCGCCTCGCCTTCGAGCAGCACACGACACTGGCACGGTGGGCAACCGACAAGGAACTCGCATCGAGCACCCTCGGTGTCGTTCCGGACGCCTACCTCGAGTACGAGGCGCGTGGTCTGACGTTTTGTTGCTTCATCGAGTACGACCGGGGAACTGAGACCGTGAGCCGCGTCGACAAGAAGGTCCAGGCGTACGTGGACCTGGCGTACTCCGGACGTTTCGAACGTACGTTCGGGCGACGGTTCTTTCGCGTGCTGCTGATCACGGACTCACCCAGGCGTCTCACCGTTCTGTACCAGTCGGCCACACGCATCACCGACAAGATTGTTCGATTCACAACCCTTCAGCAACTCTCCCAAGACGGCCCGCTTGCGTCGATCTGGCGGCGCCCAGGGATTCAGACCCCTGAGTCATTAACGGTTTCGTAAACGGATTTCAACCTCAATGCGACGTTGCACCGCATGTTTCCGGTTTCATCCCGGCCAGCCGACGTTCTGCTCATATTGTGGCCGGACTTTTGGCGTCCGGATTTGCCCGCGCGGTCATCACAACCCCCGCGGCGTGCAGTTCTGTTCCGACTGCGGGAGTCCGGATCTGTCGACGCCCGCACCGCCGGCGTCCCTCCTACACCGCCTGAGCGGCTTGGTCCTCTACTTCTTTTCGGTCACGGCAATCGGGCTGGTCGTCCTGACCGTTGCGCTTGCGGCGCTGCATAGCGTCGATTGGTCCGCACTGTCGGGTCCCCTGGTCGCACTGGTGCTGATGGTGGGGTTTCTGTACTGGACGACGACGCTGCTGCCAGGGCCAGTCAAGAGGCTGGGCCGGGCCGCCGGAAGGGCGATCGTGAAAGCAGGGAAAAACAAAAGTGGAACGCACTGAAGTCGGGTTCAGCGGGGATGAGGAACGGCCTGTCGTGATTGAGGAGAACCACGATTCCAATAGGACCGCGCGACCCGGGAACCGACCCGGGGTTCGACCCGAGGTCACGGGCAGCGACGACGCCCTGTGGGATGTCGCGGCGGTTGCCGCCTATCTCAAATTGCCGGTCAGCTCTATCTACAAGATGACGGCCCGCAGGGCGGCCGTCCGCATCCCCCATATCCGTCTCGGCAACACCCTCCGGTTCAGGCGGTCCGACATCGATCGGTGGCTAACCTTCTTGACAGTCTCCAATCTCGAGACCCTGACGCGGATGCGGTCCCGAGTCTCAAAGGTGGTCCATGGCAACGATTCACAAACGACGCCTTAGAAGCGGCGAGGTCGTGTGGGAACTGACCCACGGGACCGGCCGCGACCGCCAGCGGCTCGTCGCGGGGCGCACCCGCGAAGAGGCACAATCGATACTCAAGCAGTTCGAACTCCAGATTAGCCTGCACGGCGGCGCACCCACGGACGATTCGGTTGTCGCTGTAGTGGGAAGGTACGAAGAATTCCTCAAGACCAACCGGCGTCCCTCGAGCGCCGCCCGCTATGTGAGGGTGGTGAAGACCTTCCACGACTGTTTCCTGGTGAAGTACTTCCCCGACATCACATCGCTGAGGCAGCTTCGCCCCATGCACTTGGAGGAGTACAAACGCAGACGCGCAGAAGGGGAGATCACCCAGAGCAAGACTACGGAGGAGATGAACCGCGAACAGGCCTTGCGTCTCCTCGCGACTGGACGTCGGAAGGAAGGGACGCCGAAGGAACGGGCGAAATTCGGCTGGCTGGGCCACCGAGGAATAAAGGCCCATGTCTCGCCGCGAACGATCAACTACGAGCTGCGGACCCTCGGCACGTTCTTCCTCTGGGCAATCAAGCGCAACTACCTGTTTCTAAACCCGGCTGCCCCGGTTGAGCGCTTCCGACTCTCCAAGCGCGTGCTGCCGAAGTTCATGACGTCCGAAGAACTCAAGAAGTTCTTCGGGGCCTGCAAGGAAGACGACCGACGGCTGTTCATGAGCATCCTGCTCACCGGCATGCGCAAGGGAGAGGTGGAGCATCTGTGCTGGTCGGACATCAGCTTTGAGCTGGGAGTGATCTTCATTCAGGAAAAGGCGGCCATGAACTGGAAGCCAAAGACCGATGAACGGCTCATCCCCATCTCACCGTTGCTGCAGGACGTCCTGCTGCTGCAGGTTGAGCATCGGCGCAGTGAGCTCCTGGTGTTTGCCAACCGGCGGGGCAACCGCGACACGCACATTCTGGAGCGATTGAAGAGCATTTGCCGGAAGGCCGGCATCAAACCCTCAACCGTCCACGCCTTGCGGCACAGTTTCGGGGCTCATCTGCGGATGGCTGGGGCAAGCCTGGCGGACATTGGAGATCTCCTGGGTCATAGGGATCTGGCCACCACGCAGATCTACGCCAAGGTTCAGCAGGAGCACCTTCGACAGGTCATCTCTAAACTCACACCGCTTGCAGGCGCCGTCGAACCGTCGCGACACGTCGATCGGCAACTGCCCGAGGCGACGAACACATCAGACGACGATTCAGGAAAGGCTCTCTCACAACAGGCGGTTAAACCGCCACAATAAGGAGGAAGGTATATGGCACGTTGGGAACCACGCACACCGAAAGAATCGCTGCAGGCTTCCTTGGAGCGCTTGAACAAGCGCATCCAGGGCAAGAAGGAGGAGATTCAGGAACTCGAAGGTCAGAAGAAACAGGTCGAACAGGCCATCAAAGCGTTGGGGTAAGGCCCCATCCGCAAGCCGCGTCTCTCTAAAGAGGGACGCGGTCTTTTGTTTCAACAAAACCATGAATTAGAACGTCCGGTGCGCTGATCCGTTCTTCCATCCGACGCATCCGTCCGCTGCAAGGAGGACTGCATGACAGACGACCAGACCATCGTCGCGCCCCTAGCGCCCAAGGCGTCGGAGACAGCACTGCGCTTCATCGACCATTGCCGAGTCGGGAAATGCCTCTCACCCCAGACCCTGCGAGCCGAGGACCGCGCAGCAGTCAGCGACCAGAGCGTTTTTGAGTTGTACGTAGTACCCGAGTCAATCATGGTACTTCTCCTTGTGCGCCGGGCTAAACCGGCGAGGTGTCGTGAATGAAAGAGTCATACGGTGAAGGCGTAGCGAGCCACACCGACCCCGAGTCATGCGGAGCCTCCTGCAAGGGCGGCGTCGAAGCGTTGACAGGGGCACGTGCGGGCCGGGTATTCAGCCGCGAAAGAATCTCACTCCGGGGTGCCGACGCTGTAAGGAGAAGCGGAAGGCTCCATCCGGCGCGTCGATATCGCGAGACGCGACGGGCCCCCGCGCGGTCAGAGACCCCGTGCACGTACGGAAGCACCTCGCACGAGAACCGGGACATCCACTGGTTGCCCGCGGCGATGGCCGCTGCGGGACGCGTCGGGAAGTCCAAGGACGCACGCCGACGATGAACGACCAGGGGAAATCGGACAGGCCGGTAGTACCGATGAAGTCGCCGAACAACGCCGGGCAACCGGTCGCGGAGGGGATGGAGGGAAGCGGTCTGGCCAAAGGAAACCCGCGACAGCAAAACGCGCCCCGGACACCGAGCCGGGACGGCGCGCTCAGTGCGCTGGAGCGGGTACGTCAAGCGGCAAGACGGGATAGGAAGCTGCGGTTCACGGCGCTCCTGCATCACATCTACGACGCCACGCGACTCAGGACGGCCTATTTCGCGCTGAAGCGAGAGGCCGCGCCGGGCGTGGATGGCGAGACGTGGCGGCACTACGGTGAGACGTTGGAGGGACACCTCCGCGACCTCGCTGAACGGCTGCAGCGGGGAGCGTACCGAGCGAAGCCGGTTAGCTAGCACAACGCGCTGGACGCGCTCTACGTCGGACTGCTGACGAAGAAGGTGAACTGGGTGCTCGATGTGGACATCCGTGGGTTCTTCGATGCCATCGACCACGGGTGGCTCGTGCAATTCGTCGAGCACCGGATTGCGGACCGACGCGTCGTGCGCCTCATCCAGAAATGGTTGAACGCTGGCGTGTTGGAGGAGGGGAAGCGAACCCGAGTGGAGGAAGGGACGCCGCAGGGCGGCAGCGCGTCGCCACTGATGGCGAACATCTACCTCCACTACGTGTTTGACCTGTGGGTCCACGTCTGGCGTCGGAAGCATGCCACCGGCGACGTCATCGTCGTGCGGTTTGCCGATGACATCGTGCTGGGATTTCAGGTCAAGTCGGACGCCGAACGGTTCTGGGCGGAACTGGCCGAGCGATTTCGGAAGTTTCACCTGGAGCTGCATCCCGCGAAAACGCGCCTTCTGGAGTTTGGGCCGCGCGCGGCCAACGACCGGAAGCAGCGCGGCGACGGGAAACCCGAGACGTTCAACTTTCTCGGCTTCACGCACATCTGCGGGAAGAAGAGAAGCAATGGACGGTTCACGGTCATACGGCAGACGATTCGTCAACGACTGCAGGCGAAGCTGAGCGCGGTGAAAGCCGACCTCCGGCGACGCATGCACGACCCCATTCCTGCAGGAGGCGCGTGGCTGCGCGCGGTGGTCGGTGGACACATCCGGTACTACGGTGTGCCCATGAACCATCCGGCGCTCCACCGATTTCGGTTCCAGGTCGGCTGGCTCTGGCATCGTGCGCTGTCGCGACGGAGTCAGACCGGTCGCGTACTCTGGGACCGGATGCGGCGGCTCATTGCTCGTTGGCTGCCTCCTGCTCGCGTCTGTCATCCCTATCCTCTGCGGCGGCTTGGCGTCATCACCTGAGGCAAGAGCCGGATGCGGGAATGCCGCTCGTCCGGATCTGTGGAGGGGGTCATGGGCAACCATGGTTCCTACTCCGACTCCGGGAGGATGTCGATGGCGGCGTACTCGTTAGATCTGCGGAAGCGGGTGATGCGGGCGTGGGATGGAGGGATGGACGCTGAGAGCGTGGCCGCGAAGTACGAGGTCAGCCGCGCCTGGTGCATCGGCTGGTACAACGGCGGCGCGAGACCGGGGGCGATCGCGCCCCGCGCGCAAACGAAGTTTCGCGCGCGCGTCTTGGCGGGCCAAGAGGCGCGACTGGCGGCCCTGATCGCGGCGCGGCCCGACGCCACGCTCGCGGAACTCCGGGCGGCGTTGTCGACTTCGGTCGGGTTGAGCACGCTCTGGCGCGAGATCGACCGCTTGGGGTCTACCGTCAAGAAAACGGTACACGCCGACGAACAGCGTCGGCCTGATGTCGTGGCGGCAGTGGCGGACCGGGAGTCGCTGCGCGACGGCGCCCAGTTCGTCTTCCTCCACGAATGCGGCGTGGCGACCGATCTGCTCTGGCGCTACGGTCGGAGTCCCTGTGGCACGCGCCTGCGCGATCATGCGCCGTTCGGGCATTGGGACACCCACACGGTCGTCGCCACTCTCCGGCTCGAGGGGCTCGGCGCGCCCGCGGTCTTCAACGGGCCGATCGACAACCCGAGCTTCCTCGCCTACATCGAGCAAATCCTCGTCCCGACGCTACGCCAGGGAGATATCGTCGTCCTCGATAATCTCGCCGTCCACAAACAAGCCGGAGGTCCGCACGGCGATCGAAGCCGTGGGTGCGATCACCGGAATGCGCAGTGGGCGCGCAGCTCCGTTTTCTGCCGCCGTACAGCCCGGACTTCAATCCGATTGAGAGCTCGCCTTCGCCAAACTGAAGGCCTTCCTCCGGGCCGCGCGCCCGCGAACCTTCGATCAGGTCTGTGAATTGATTTCGGCGGCCTTGGACCTCTTCACCCCGACCGACCGAGTGCCGCAATTTCGTCCGACACTGCGGCTATCGCTTCGCTACGACGTTATGAAAACTGCTCTAGCCCCCAACAAAGTCCCGCGAATCGCGGGGGTTCTCCTTCCCAAGACGGCCGGACTGTCTGTCAACGGGTTCGTCCTGGCGCTGATCACTCCCGATTTCCTCAAGCAGGGGCATCTGTTCCTCCGGGACTTGCTCAGGCCTGAGAACTTGGCGCAGCCGAGGCACTACGAATGGGCCGAGGAACGAAGACACTCGAACCCGATTAGCAATCTGAAGGCCCGTAAAATGTTCCGATTTTGGCGCCCGTGTCGCATCTGGAGCTTTGGGTACGCGAATTCTGATCACTGGCGCCGTCGTTAAGTTTGCAACTGCTGCTGCTTTGCAGGATTTCGGCGACGGGTGCTTTCGGGCCTGATCCACCAAGGCACCGGCGAGTAGTTTGGCCGGATCAGGTGAGGCAGGCGATCTGCGCGTGCTCGCCGTTGCAAAGCCGGCTGTCAACTCGGTCAGATCCGCATCGGCAAGAAAGTAGAACAGGCACCGATAGGCGAGGGTAGTATATGACGAATAAAACACGAAAGTATGTCCCAGCCTGTCACTTTTCGGCACCAGAATGAATGCTAAGTGATTGCACGAATCTCCAAAATGACTATACTTGGGGGCACGTAATGCCAACAGCACCATATGATGTGGCCCTCCGCGAAACGGTGGAGGCGCAGCCGTGCTGAAGAATCTGCGTGCAGCGCTTCCGGCGGCCGACGAGCTGCCCGAACAGGACAACACCTCTGAGGCATTAGCCTCTCTTCTTGCTGCGAATCAGCGGTACCGGAACGCGCCTTGGCCGCACCCCTACGACCAGACGACCCACAGGCTGCATTTGGGAGATGCGCGGGATCTGTCGTGGGTAGCATCCGAGTCGGTGCATTTGGTAGTCACGTCGCCGCCGTACTGGACACTCAAGGAGTACGAACCGTCCGAGCATCAGATGGGGGCGATCGGGGAATACGAGAAATTCCTTGATGAGTTGGACAAGGTCTGGCGGGAATGCTACCGCGTCCTCGTTCCAGGGGGGCGAATTTGCTGCGTCGTCGGTGACATTTGCGTCCCAAGGAAGCGGAGCGGCCGGCACTACGTTGTGCCACTCCATGCTGACATCCAGGTTCGCTCACGTCGCCTGGGTCTTGATTGTCTGACCCCAATCCTCTGGCACAAGATCGCAAACGGCGTCACTGAGTCGGAGGGAAACGGCGCCGGATTCTACGGCAAGCCGTACCAGCCGGGGGCTGTGGTCAAGAATGACATTGAGTACATTCTCTTTCTCAGAAAGGGCGGCGGCTATCGTTCCCCGACGAGTGTCCAGAAGGCGCTCTCGATGTTGACGAAGGACGAGATGCAGAGCTGGTTTCGGTCCTTCTGGACCGATATCAAAGGCTCCTCCACCCGTGGGGGGCATCCGGCCCCGTTTGCGCCGGAACTTGCTGAGCGTTTGATCCGCATGTTCTCCTTCGCAGGAGACATCGTGCTCGACCCATTCGCGGGGACGGCCTCGACGGCGATCGCGGCAATCGCTGCTGGACGCAACTCCATCTCAAACGAAATCGAGGCCGCATACGTCAACTTGGCGTACGACCGAATCGACCGTCAGCTCCAGAAACTCCGATTCGTCGGCACCGCTCGGGCGAACATGACACTGGACGCGGACACGCCCGGTTCTATACGGGTAGGCTCGACCCGCTAAATGGATTATCGGCTGCTCGCCGAATTCAAGGCGCTGTTCGAAGGTAGACAATACCGGCATCGCCATTCCAGTCAGGGCGACTGGGTCGCCCATCACCTGTACGAAGACATCTACAATCTGGGCAAGTCCAAGCCATTCGTTGCCGGTGTCGACTCGCGCGAGCGCGTTCTGAACGTTCAGAACAAGCGTCGTGGCGTCAAGGCTCGACGAGGAGACGGCACGTTTGGGGAGCTCATTCCAAACAACACCCCAATCGTGGATCCGGGATTCAAAGTCGCGCGAGGCCCGATCGCGAACGTTGAGATTGGCGTCGAGGTGAAGTTTCTAGCAAAAGCGATGATCAAACAGATCGATCGCGTCATGAATGACATAAATGGGCAGGTCGCTCAGTTCCAGCGCGGCGCTGGCAACCCGATTTGTGTCGCCGTTGTAGGGATCAACCAAGCGGAGAAGACGGTCAGTTACGAAGGTGAGCGGCCCTGGCCGACTGACGGGCGCAAGTTTCCACATCCGATTCAAGAAGCCAAGGAAGCCGAGAACCGGCTGATGGCCGAGATCAAGCCGAAGGTCGACGAGCTTATCATCTTGAAGTACAAGGCTTCGAATGAGGATCCGTATCCCTTCGAGTGGGCCAGCTATGTGGACACCGTGCAGGATTACGGTGCTGCTCTCATCAGGATTTCGCGTGACTACGATATTCGGTTCGGGTGAGCCAGCGGCCCCGGACCTCGACGTATTGGGACCAGAGCCCGCACCCCATATACCGCGTGATTCCGAGAAGGCCATGCACCACGGCTGGCGGAGAAAACAATGATCGACGTCTCCTTGACGCAATACACGGTTGTGGCCCTGTGCAACGCACTCAAAGACGGTAGTGTAGAGGTCAACCACGACTACCAACGCAGCCCGAAGGTTTGGCCGCTCGCGGCGCGGTCTTTCCTGATTGAAACAATTCTTCTCGGCTACCCGATTCCCAAGCTGTACCTGTCTCAGCTTACCGACGTCAAGTCGAAGAAGACCAGGATTGAGATTGTTGACGGGCAACAGCGGACGATGGCGGTCAAGGACTACTTCGACAATAAGTTCCAATTGGTGAAGAACGCATTGCCCGCAGAAGCCGCCGGCAAGTCATTCAACAATCTGGAGGAAGACCTTCAGGGCAAGTTTCTCGAATACCGGTTGACCGCCGATCTCTTCCTGGGCGCAACGAACGAAGACATTCGCGAAATGTTCCGACGAATGAACTCATACACTGTTCCCCTGAATGCCGAAGAAAAGCGACATGCGGAGTTTCAAGGCGAATTCAAGTGGTTCATCTACCGCCTGACAAAGAAGTATGCGCAGGCGCTGGAGGACATGGGTGCGGTCTCGGAGAAGTCCTTGGCGAGGATGCAGGATGCGCGACTGATGTCCGAGTTCTGCCACGCCGTGCTCAATGGCATTCAGTTAACAAAGGCGCAGGAATTACGTCGGCTCTACGACGACAAGGACAAGAAGTTTCCCGAAGAGAAACAACTCGAGAAGCGGCTCAGCACCGCGATCGATGAAGTTATCGATTGGACAGACATTCACGGCACGCAATTGATGAAGCCGTATCAGTTGTACGCGCTGCTCCTCGCGATAACGCACTCCCGGCAAACCGTCAGCACATTAGCCGACGACTACGAGTTCGTGAACAAGAAGGTCGGACAAGGGACCATCATTCAAAACTTGACGCAGCTCGCTTCCGTGCTGGATGAACCGGAGGCCGCACCGAAGAAGTTCCAGCCGTTTATTGAGGCCTCAGAGTCCAAAACGAACGTCCAGCATTACCGTCGAGTGAGGTTCCAATTCTACTGTCGTGCGCTTGACGACGAGTTATAAGTGCGGCCGGCTCGCGACCTTGGGGTCCTCCGCGACCGGGCTTTACGCGCGCTAGAACGTCATCGCGACCGCGCCGACATAGCTGCGCGTGGATTTCCGGCGAGAGATGCAAAGATTGCGCTTGCCCTCACGACGCTCGACGCGCAGAACGCCTGGGCAGGTTTCAGCAGGAGTTACGTGCTGTCGACCATCATCTTGCCACGTCGCGCAACAGGTGGATACGTCCAGACTAACGGGCGCGCCGCGTCATTCGACGACGCGATCGGGCTCGCTGTAGTTCGTCATAAGCCTTACCTCGCGCCTTGGACTTCTGGTCGGACGTGGAATCGGCGCGACGAGCCGCCATGGCAGGACCCAAATGTACTACTGGCTGCCTGCGGGGACCTCGGGTGCTCACACCTGAACCAAGTACAGCTCGCGCTCTCGTTCTCGACGCGAGTATTCATTGATCTGCCTGTCTTCAGGAACTTCTTCGCCCACAGGAATAGGGGAAGTGCTGAAGCGGCAAGGAATATTGCTCCGCAGTACTCGATTCCGAGTTACTTGCATCCGCAAGAGATTCTCATCAGACGACCGCGAGGCAGACCTCATTCGCTCCTGGTTGATTGGATCGACGACATGATGGCGACTGTCGGCCTTCTGTGTGACTGAGGAGACAGCGGGAGGAGGCCAGGTTGCGGGGCGCGTTCACTTCTCTTCGTGCGTCTGTCAACCCAATACGTTTTCATCCGCTGAGAATTCGCCCCTTTCGCCTCCGCGCTCATCTTGCGCCTGCGCGTGGCGCGCCTCTCTTTGTTGGGCTCGTCCAGAGGCGGGATCTGCTCCAGTCCTGACTCGCGCACTCTTCCGCAACTCCGGAAAAGTACAGTGAATCGCGGCGGTCTCCGCTGCGATGAGCCGGCGAGTGCCCGCGTGAGACGGACCGGGACGAACATCGCTCACGCCCTGGACGCGATCCCGTCGGCATTGCCAACCGAACAACAGCAGAGCATCCACGCGGTTTTTGCTCGTCTCCGCAAGAAAAGTGCTCCACGTGACGCCGACCAGTTGATCGCGGCCTGGCCCGTGATTTGCGAGGTTGCGGAGCAGCATGCGCTGAAAACGTGTGTCGGCGATCACATGGCTCGCCTTCTAGAGGGAGTCGACCTGTCCGCCGACGGCGAGACCGCCAGCTTGGGCAGGCTGTCGCGGCCGCGTTTCGCGGCATAGCAGCGATTCAGGAATTGACGGCAATAATCGGCAAGCATTCTATGGTGCTCGGTACGTGGGCCGACCTGGAGCCGACAATCCGGTTCGAGTCCTGGAGTGCGTCGGTTGTCGGCCACCTCGGGCAGACGAAAACGTCAATCCAGCAGTATCGCGTCGCCGCCACCGACCTGTTCCCGCTCTCTCTGGGCCGTCGAGGCACCACGAAATGGTTGGCTGAAACGATGCATGCCGGCATTCGTCACCCGTGAGGTGGCGAAGACTTTGTTTCCAGCGGCTGCGACGAGCTGACGGCAAAGGGGGAGCGACAGCTTCCGATTCCGAGCGCTCGGTAGGATGAAGATCCAGCCAAGCTCGAAGGGTACCTGCTCGACCGGGAGGTCGACTTTGGCGCCGGATTCGATTTCGTGACGATGCCGCGCAGACGGCGATTTCAGACCCCCCACGCCGACCAAGCAGTCGCCCTTGTGAAGGGCTCGGTCGCTAAAATCAGACTCGATTCATGCCGCTGTCCGCTGGCACGCGCCTCGGCCCCTACGAAATCGTTTCTGAGCTCGGCGCCGGCGGCATGGGCGAGGTCTATCGCGCGCACCTCACCCAGTCTCGGTCGCCCTGCCCCCTGACGATTATTTGAACTTCCCGCCGAGTGGTATCGTCTTCCGAAGCAGCCATGTACATGCTCAAACAAGACGCCCTCCACGCGCTGCGGCTGTTCTGGAAGAGCCCCGCCTTCACCATCGTCTCCGCGCTGACGCTCGCCCTCGGGATCGGCGCCAACACCGCGATTTTCAGCATCGTGTCGTCGCTGCTCCTGCGGCCGCTGCCAGTCCAGCGGCCGATGGATCTAGTCGAACTGGCGTTCCAGCGGCGACACGGCGGCGTGCAGAAGCACTTCTCTGTGCCCGACTACTTGGAGATCCGAGAGCAGAGCAAGGCGCAATTCGAAGACATCGCCGCATACCAGATTGGTATCGACGGCCTGAGCGTCGAACATCGAGCCGAGCGGCTGATGACGTACTATGTCACCGGCAATTTCTTTTCGACGCTTGGACTGAAGGCAGCCGCAGGGCGGCTGCTGGTCCTTGGCGAAGGCGACCGCGCGGGTGCCGATCCGGTGCTGGTACTGGGCTACGCGTTCTGGAAGTCCCGCTTCAACGGCGATCCGTCGGTCGTCGGAAAGAACGTGCTGCTGAACGGACGGCCGTTCACGATCGTAGGCATCGGTCCCGAAGGCTTCCACGGCCCCTATCCGATTGTCGAAGCGCAGGCGTATTTGCCGCTCGGGATGAAAGTAATCGAGGGCACGCCCGCGGACTTTCTGCAGAATCGCGGCAACCGTAGTCTGGTGCTACTCGCGGAACTGCGTCCCGGAGTGACGCTCGGCCAGGCGAAGGCGGCGATGAAAGTCGTCGGACAGCGGCTGTCATTGGAGCATCCCGACACCGATCAGGATCTCGACCTGCAGGCGTACCTCGAAGTCCGGTCGCGTCCGGAACCCGATCCGAACAACACGATGCTCTTCATCTCGACGATGTTCCTCGGGCTCGCGAGCATCGTGCTGATCGTTGCCTGCCTCAACGTCGCGAACATCGTGCTGGTGCGCGCAACGACGCGCGAGCGCGAGATGGCCGTGCGCGCCGCGCTCGGCGCGACGCGCGTGCGGCTGATCCGGCAGCTGCTTACCGAAAGTCTCGTGCTCGCGCTGCTCGGCGGCCTGGCGGGTCTCGTGTTCGGCTATGCGGGCAGCCGTGCGCTCAGTTCGCTCAACTTCCACACGGACCTTCCACTGTTCTTGGACTTCGCATTTGACTGGCGCGTCTTTGCGTACGGGTTCTCGTCCGCGCTGGTGACCGGCGCAGTCGTCGGCCTCGTACCGGCGCTGCGCGCGTCGCGGCGTGACCTGAACGAGGTCCTCCGGCGGGGCGGACGGTCGTTTGTCGGCGCCGGCGCGCGACTCCGCACGGCGCTCGTCATCGGCCAGGTCGCGGGCTCGCTCACACTGCTCGTCGTCGCCGGGTTGTTCGTGCGCAGCCTGCAGGCGGCGCAGCGTACGAACCTCGGGTTCGATCCGTCGCACGTCGTCAACTTTTACATCGATCCGAGCGAGCTAGGCTACGGACCCGCGGAGACCAACGCGTTCTACAAAGCGCTTCTCGATCGCGTGCGTGCGCTGCCGGGCGTCGAGTCGGCGACTACGGCGAGCAGCGCGCCGATGAGTTTTTACAACAACGCCGACGCGCTGATTATTGATGGCTACGCACTGCCGCCCGGACAGCCGCGGCCCGGCTCATTGTTCGAGATCGTCAGCTCCGACTACTTCCGCACGCTTCGCATCCCCCTGCAGGGCGGACGCGAGTTCACCGCAGCCGACAACGTCGCCAGCGCGCTATATGTTGCCGTTGTCAACCAGACGTTCGCGCAGACGTACTGGCCGAAGCAGGATCCGATTGGCCGCACATTCCGGATGGCGAGCGACGCGGCGCACACGATCAGGGTCGTCGGCGTCGCCGCCGATGCGCGCTACGCCGGAGTCACGGGCAAAATCGCCAGCATGTTCTACATGCCGCTCGCGCAGCATCTGGATGTTGGGTCGCTGCAGGCCTTGCAGATTCGTGCGGGCGGTGACGCTGCGGCACAGATTCCTGTCGTCGAGCGTTTGATCGCCACGATGGCGCCGGACCTTCCCGTGTTCGACGTGAAGACGATGACGCAGGCGCTCGACACGCTGAACGGGCTGATGGTGTTTCAGCTCGCCGCCGGGCTCGCGGCGATTCTCGGCGTCCTCGGGCTGATCCTGTCGGTCGTCGGCGTCTATGGCGTCATCTCGTATTCGGTGGCGCAGCGGACGCAGGAGATCGGCGTCCGGATGGCCCTTGGCGCGCGTCCAGCCGACATCCTCTGGATGGTACTGCGCCACGGGTCGGTTGTGGTGACCAGTGGTCTGGGGCTCGGACTGCTCTGCGCGTTCGGCGCGGGTCGGCTCATACGGACGTTCCTGGTCATCAATCCGGCCGACCCGCTGACGTATTCGGCTGTGTTGGGCCTGCTCGCCGTCGTCGCGCTCATCGCGTGCTACATCCCCGCCCGCCGCAGCACCACCGTCGATCCGATCGTAGCTCTTCGCGAGTAGGGGTGCAGACCGACTTGCGCACCGAGGAGGCAACGAAGTAGAACTATCCTCGGACTTGATCTGCGAAAACGATTCGGCTCACAACGGGCTGAGGACGTTCGCCCCGAGAACCTTGAGCTTGAGCTGCAGCTTGCTTTTGATGCTGCCGCATTGAAGGCGACCGCGTTCTACAGCGCGATTAGGGCTTGGGAAGGCACCAACGCCGGATGGCAGATTCTCGCGGCCATATGACTCCGGCCTCCTGGAGCGTGTTCGCAGGCATTGAGTGTTAGACGGGCGTTAGATGGCACATTTCGCCAAGGCCACCGCCAGGAAGACTTGAGGCTTTTTGTTAGGTAAAACTGGAGCCGGCGACCCGACTTGAACGGGTGACCTGCTGATTACGAATGAGCGGGTCATCGAACTTCGAGCCTTAAGCGAGAACACATCGCTGGAATCCTCTCTAAGACTCTCTCGGAAGAGCACGTATCCGAATCGACCGGCCGATTGCCCACGTCGGTGATCGAAATGTCACTCAAAAATGTCACTCAGCGTCACTTTCGCTCGCGCGACGCTCGCATCTGCTTGAGAATAAATAAGTTGTCGTGATGGATCGAAAGTATGGCGGAGAGAGTGGGAGTCTTCGAAAGCGCGGAACAAAACCGCACCGAAATCGAGGATTTCCATCCAAACGGCACGAAGCCAGCGACTTAGACTCGCC
>WNFI01084440.1_pt1 | contig 54472 bp, 38 predicted proteins | sample 5400471 | NCBI WGS metagenome assembly WNFI01 (sample SAMN13153348, study PRJNA577476) | soil metagenome | isolation source: 100 cm saprolite on Douglas fir-dominated hillslope | place: USA:California | collected 2013-09-17
TTCCCCGGTCCCGCGTTGCTCAGGGTGAAGTCGAAGGTCGGGGAGCTCAGCGTAGCGAGTCCGACCTGGACATTGCCGAAGTCATGATTCGCCGGCGTGAGCGTCACCGCTGCCGGAGTCACGACACCAGCGAATTCCACGGCTCCTATGTCGAAGGCCGGCCCCTGCGGTCTGCCCGTACCAAAGAAGTCATGGTCCGGGGCCGTGGCGGCCGTGCCGGCATTGATCGCCGGTGATCCGGCCGTAATCGCATAGTTGCCCAGCGCGACGTTGTAGCCCACGCCACCGGACTGGATCGACGGATTCACCAGGGACAATGGCCCGTAGGACATGTTGACCCAGTTATTACCCTCGTCCACCGTGGCCGAGGGGGCCAGGTTGAACACTGGATTGGGCAGCGTGGCATCCGAGATGCCCGGCGGCACCGCGTAGCCGTAGGCGCTCAAGCCGGGCGCTTCCGGCGGTACCCGCGAGCCATTGCAGTACTGGCTCGTCACGGCCGGGTTCGATCCGCTGTTATGCTGGTTAAACCCTCCGTAACCATTCGCCGCCGCATCCGTCAGGATGGAGTAGCGCGGATCGAGCGTGTAGGTCGAAGTGTGGCTCGCAGGGCCGCTATCACCCCGAACGCCGATGTCCCAGTAGGTCGCCCCTGGCATGCAGGCGCCCGTTGCCGTCTGGTTCATCGTCGGGTTGAGCGTGACCAGGTGCTGCTGATTGAGCGTGCCCGGACCAAAATTGCCCACCGTGATGTAGAACGCGCGGTTCTGCCAGAACACGTTATTGCGCAGGAAAGGCGTAGAGAACTGCGCGCACCGTGACAGACCATTCGCACAGGTCACACCCGTTACCGGGAGTGATGCAGTCATGTTGGGCGTGTTCGGGAGCGCCACCAACCCCGCGGCCTGCGGGAGCGATTGCAGCACCTGGCTGTTCGCGCAGCTCGGATCAATGACCGGATTGCAACCCGGCGGTGGTGTGTTCGCATTCGGGGCGCCCAGGGTGTTGAACAGCACCCCCGCCGACGCCGTCGAATCGTTCGACATCACCGTGTTGTTGATGAACATCACGTTCAGTGCATCCACCAGCGAGACGCCGCCGCCATCCCAGCCGGCCACGTTGTTCGCAATGATGTTGTTCTGTACCCGCACGCCGAACCACATGTTCGGTCGCCGCGCATTCGGAGCCACTTCGGTACCGTTGACGCTCTGCAGGCGCAGACCGCCGCCGCTGCCGCTCTCGGCGGTATTGCCGAGGATCAGGTTCGAATCGATCATCAGCCCGCGACCCACGCCATCGGAGAGGCTCGGCGGGCAATCGACATCGACCAGCGCGTTTTCGCAGGCCGGACCATCCGGCGGCGCGCCGGCGACCAGCATACCGCCACCGTTGGTCGGAATCGTCGGGTTGGTGCTCTGGTTAAAGACAATCCAGTTGTTGGAAACGTTGCCGTTGTCGCTCAACCCATAGTGGGCGAAGCCGCCACCGTCACCCGTGCTGATGTTGCCGCACACCCAGTTGTGGTTGAACTTGTAGTTGTCGGTGCCGGTACACAGCGTGACACCACCCGCCGCCATCGGCGTGGTCGAGTTCAGCTCATCGCCGTAGGCCGCGTTCGCGGTCACAGCGTTGTTGTGGATGCTGACCTGGTTGTTGTAACCGAAAGCCGTGACTCGCCCCATGGCGTCGAGCGTCCCGTCGATTGTCTCCGGCTGACCGACCGTGATGCCACCCGACAGCGTGCCGCCGTTGGAGTACACGCGATTGTTGGCCACTTCCAGGAAGTGGTTCCAGCCGTGGACAAAGATACCGCCGCCACCCTGCGAGCTGTTCGTGAAGCTGATGCCGTCGATACGTGACGGATTACAGAGGAAGTTGCTCGGGTAAACGAGAGTCCCATTCACGGACCGGCAACCGCCCTGGGCGCCCGTGCCGGCGGTGAGCGGCACGCAGATGCCGTTCGCCGTGCAATTCGGGTCGGGCTGCAAGCTGCCGTTCACCGGTACGTCCGCGACGCCCTTGGCCACCGCGGTAATAGCGGCCCCTTCGTAGGCGCCCAACAGCGTGGGCTCCTGCCCACCTTTCGGCGCCACCCGTCGATCCGGCCCGAGGGGTGGGTATTGGCATTGACGACCACCGTGGCGGCGCCGACGCCCTGCAGGCGCACCGGCTTCCACATCACCAGCATTTCGTTGAACGTGGTCTTGCTCGTGATGCCCAGGGCCGGGCCGACGATGATCAAGTCGCCGGGAGCTGCGGCATCGAGCGCGGTCTGAATGGCGTCGTTGGTGCCATTCTCGGCGGTCACACGGGTCGGTGCCCTGCCGCCCACGGTGACCGTGACGGCATCGATGGAGGCCTTCCCGCTCGTGGCCGAGGTGACCACCAGTTCACCGCAACGCACGCCGACACCGGCGCCGCGTTGTACCGCGCACAGCGGCACATTGTTCGGCACCTGCACCGTAATGGTCGTATCGCTCCAGCTGAGCCCCCCGGTTGCCGGGACGCCACCAATCGTGACTGTACCGGAACTGCCGAAGCCGTAGTGGCGCACGATGGTTTTCTGATTGAACGGCGCAGTAGTAGCCTGCGGTCCGACGTAGGCGTGGTTGGGCACGGTCTGGTCGCCCAGGGCCGTAATCGTGATGGTGTGACCACCGGCGCTGACCCAGGGACCAACGCCATCGCCATCCACGCGGCTGACGGCCGGGGTGGCATCCGGATAGGCGCAGTCCGGCAGGTTGTACCGGTCCGCGAAGGCCATGGTCGGCACCACCGGCGTGTCCATGTACTGCGTCTGTCCAGGCATGAACGGAATTTCATAGCAGAACTGGCTGTAGGCCGGGTTGAACAAAGGATCCTGGACCAGGCGGCCCGTGGCCACACCGGCGACGATTTCGGGTATCGGACCCGGATCGTTCATGCAGGTCACCATCATGGTGGGCGCGTAGCCGGTCGGATTCGGCGGGTTCACTTCCCAGGTCGAGTACTGCAGGCCATTGAACATGCCCCACTGGTCGGAGTAGGTGCGCGAGACCTCGACACCGTAGTGGTCCTTGAAGGAGATCGGCAGGTTCGGCACCGCAAACTTCTCGCCGAACTGCGGCGAGAACGGGTCGAACTCCGAGGTGAAGTCGTTGAGGATGATGCCCGTGAAGTGCGCGGCCACGTGGGCTGAGCTGAACACCCAGAACTTCGCCAGCGGCGCGGTCTGGTCTTCCAGCGTGACTTCCTTGCGATCGCACAGGTTGCGTGTCGCGCCGGCAAAGGGCGAGACTTCCGCCGACTGCGGGAACAGGCTGATGTAGTCAGGTACGACTCGCGACAGGCCGACGCAGGGCCAGAAGGACTCGACGCTGCCCGTGTCACCTTCGTGGCGGGGCGATGAACCCAGATTCAGGGTCGGATTCTGCGCGTTGTTCGCGTTATACAGCGCACCCACCTGCGCCTGGTCGGGCAGGATGAATACGGAGCCCAGGCCGCCGAATTGCTGCGTCACTGGCGCGATGTAGTTGTCGCCGATGAGGATGTTCTTATCCTCTTCCTTGACCAGCTCGTAGCCGGGAGGCGTGATCATCTCCACGACGTACTTGCCGGCCGGCAGCATTGGGGCGTTGTGGTCCCAATCGGTCGCAGGCGAGGCACTATTCGGAACACAGCCCGTGCAATTCGTGGCTATCGACTTGCCCGATGCCGGATCCGTGGCGGTCACGCTCGGGAAATGATAGTAGCCGTCGTACGGCGCCGGCTGCACCTGGTTGAACTGCGCGAAGCCGTCATAGCACTTGTAGCGCGCGCCATCGGGCTGCGCCGCCGTCGGATTGAGGCTGATCGGGCTGTTCAGCAGCGTGAAGTAGTACAGGCTCGAGGGATCCTGGCCCGGGCAATTCATGTTGCGATGGCCGTTATCGGACCGTACGCCCTGCGCCCAGTCATCCCAGCTCGTGGTCTTGGTCGTATCCACCAGCGTCCGAGTCTGCGTGCCGTCAGCCGCCGTGGTCTCACGGTACAGGTTGATCGTCACGTTGGGGACGTCCGGAGTCCAGCTGGTATGAATCAGCAGCGCCGGATCATCGAACGGGCGCGTGGAGGCATAAATCACCTCACCGTGGATGCCGCCATTCTCGCCCGGTGCGAAAGGCTTCTTGCCGAACTCAACAAACTCATTCTGGCCGACGAAGCCCTGCCAGCCCTCGGAAGTGACCGAGGGAGGATCGATGCGGCCCGTGGAGCCGCCCGCGCCGCCACCGTTGGGATTATTGAGCAGGTTATCGGTCGTGCAGTCCGCGTCGGCGCAATACACCGTGCCTGGATTGCGCAGAGTGCTGTCCACCGGGAAAGCTTCAATTGTATTGGCCAGGTTGGCGGCGATGTTCGATGTCCCACCGCCCGGCGTTCCGTCTGCCGGTCCGCCGGCGTCGTACACGACGTGCACGCCAGTCTGCTTGAAGCGCGTGGTGTCGGTTTCGATCACGTACCAGTTGAACAGCGGGAATATTTCATTAAACCCGGCGTAACCGTTCAGATCGGTATTGTTGAAGTTCGAATAACTGCCGTCCCGGAACCGGATGTTCGTCGGCAACAGGGTCAGGCCCGGCTCATTGAGTCCCGCGATGGTGCCGTCTTCGGACACACCGTCGCCATTGGTATCAAAGTAGCTGCGGGTATAGATGTTCGTATGCCACTGCTGAACTGGAATGTCCCCCATCGCCAGTGTCTGGCCGGCCGTCACGGCCACAGGTGTGGACAGACCGTCTACGATCTGGTCGTTCCATTGATCGAACAGCGTAATTCTCCAGCTGCCGTCGGGTACACCCGTGAAGCTGAAGTTACCGTCGCCGTCGCACTTGGCGAATTCAAAATCTTCGCCGTCCGGGTCACCGATGCTCGCGTAGCACTGGGTGAATCCGAGCGAGTTGCGCGAACCACTGCCGAACAGGCGCTGGTCCGGCGTGCGGCTCTGGCGCGCCGTCGTAACCTTGCCCGTGATCGTATTGGTGCAATTGACCGTGGCAGGGCACACAAAGTCCGGGTTGGCCGCGTTGGTGTGCCGATCATTGATGATGGCAGGATTCGCGAAGCCGACGAGGACGTGGTAGCCACCGGGCCCGAACTCCTGGAAGTAGGCCGGCCCACCGATCTTGATAAACGAGTCGTGTGCCTTCTCTCCGTCCAGGGTATTGGTCTGCAGCCACTCTTCGCCGCGGGCGATACGATCGGCGCCTTCCGTGACCTGCACGCCGTAGCGGCCAGGCATCAGGTTGGCGACCACCGCCTGACCCTCGAGGGGCGAGACGGTCACGCCATCGGACTCGAAGTGCGGGCAGGTGACGATCATGCCGACGAGGGCGTCCGGATTGGTCGTAATCGGACAGGCATCGTTCCCCGGATGCTGGGGATCGATGGTCCCTGCCAGGCTATTGGACAGGGGGAAATTGAACATGTCGTAGGTCATCTGGCCGGTCGCGTCACCGGGTCCACCGGCGTCGTCAAAGAGGCGTACTTCCATTCCACCCAGGCCAGTCTCATGCACCGCGAGGGCATCGACACCGCCACCGGCGTCGTTCTCGCCATTGAGTGGCCAGTCATCTTCGAACGCGAACACGGCGACCTTGGTCGACGGGAAGGGTGTCTCCTCCAGGGTGACGTTCACGGCCGTCTGCCCGGCCTTGAGCGGCGCGCCGCCCATGCCGTGACCGCAGGTTCCGGTTCCCGGCGCCCAGTTGGCCGCAGTCGGTCCGGTGTACGGACCGCAATCCAGCGCGATGCTGAACTGGCGCTGCGCGCCAGTCGGATTCAACGGGTCAACCGGTTGCGCGCCGCCCGATCCGGAAGAGAATGAGTTGCCGGCATCGCCGGGGAAAATCGTGAGGTAGTAACGCTTGGTCGGGTCCAGATGGACCTGGGCCGGATCGACGGGTGCCTGGCCAACGCCAGCTGTAACCGTGCGGCAGCCACCGTTGCCGATGTCGCACACCGCGGGCGCGCCCAACAGGGTCTGCCCGGTTTCGCAGGCGACGATGCCGGTGGTCACCCCCGTCCCGCCCCAACAGCCTGCCCCTACGACGGGCATGTAGCTGGTATGGAAATTGGTTCCGAGTGTCGGAGCCGGTGTCGTGCTCGTGGTCGTCGTGGCGTTCGGATCGATATTAAAGGTCCGATCCTCTTCGATGATCCAGCGGTAGTCGGTGATCGCCGCCGGCGTACCGGGCAAGCCCGCTGCCGTAGGCAGGGTGCTGGGAGCATCGTAGACGTTTATAGCCAGGCCGCTGCCACCGTTGAAGGTGACGGTCGCCGTTGCGGCGGCACTGGAAGTGCCCTGTGAATTCAGGGCGGTGTACTGGAAGGTTACCGTCGCTGTCGCGGCTCCGACGGGCGGAGTCGCGGGCACGGCCGTGAATGAACCGTCAGGGTTCAAGGTCACCGTACCACCGCTCGCGCTGCCCAACACTGCCGTCAGCGGATGGCCTTGCGGGTCGGTGTCGTTGGAGAGCACCCCAGGCGGGGCAATCTGCAGCTGCGAGGCGATGTTGCTGGTATATGCATCAGCGATTGCGACTGGCGGGCCGCCCAAACAGGCCCCGGTGCAGGGTGAAATCGTGATCGTGCTGCACAACGCGCCTGCGATGGCGCCGTTGCCGCAGTAAGCCAGCGTGCCGCCGGCGCCGGTATAGGTGAACGTCCCGTCGGCATGGAGCGTGAGCCCCGCCGCCGTCGACGCGACGCCGGTGACGCCGATGTCGTTAGCGATGACACCCTTGGCTGGATCCGAGACGGTCAGCGTGTTGCTGCCGACTGGCACCAGGTAGTACTGGTCCGCAACGGCGCTCGCCGCAGAGGCCGCGAGGACGGGCAACACGGGCGCATTGACGCCGATGTAGGCCACCATGCCGCCATCGCGGTGATTGTTCGTGGACAGGCTCAACTCGCGGTCAAACACGGGCAGAGCCGGAGCGCCGGCAGCCGGCGCATTGATCAGCACGTCGTATGTTTTGCCCGCCGCCAGGAACACTTCACTCTGAATTCGGGGGGTGCCGGGCAGGACGTTGCCGTCTTCGGCAATGAGCGCGAATCCAGAAGAGGGACCCGCGCCGGTGCTGGCCCCGACGATTGAAGGTACGTGCATGCGCAGGCCGGCGTTCACGAACCGAACGAGCACGGTGCCGGTGGCTACGGCAGGCGTAGTCGCAAATGTAGAGTTGGCCAGGATGGTCCTATCCAGCGACACGCCATTGATCAGGTAATAGCGCGGATCGTAATTCACCGTCGGGGGATAACAGGCCCGGTAATTCGGGTTGGAAGTGACGCCATCGGCCAGCAGCGCGTTACCGCAGCCGCCCGGCAGCCCGGACCAAACTGTTGTCTCGGTGAAACCAGGGAGCGTGACCGCGAGCGCAACGGCTGCGTTCTGCACCGGATCGATTTCGCTGAGTACCAGCGGAATGTCAGCGTTGTACGTTACGGCCGTATTTCCCAGCGAGGTGCCTGTGGGGGCAACGGCCGGATAGGCCAGCAGTCCGACCGGGTCAGTCACCACCAACACGCCATAAAGGCCCATTGCGCCCTGAATGGACGGGTGAGTGCCTGACTCAATCAGATAGGTACCGGACTTGAGGTTGGCCCAGGTCAGGTCCACCGTGAGCCCAGGGCCCACGGGCGTTGAAAACGACTGGACTCGAGCCGCCTGGCCTGGCGGCGTGAATTGGGGGCCCGTCGTGTCGCCCACGATCGGCCAGGTCGCGCTTTGCGTCGCGTGGGCGGGACTTGCCGCCGTCGTCCGCTGCGCCACATTGCCCAGACCACCGCCCAACTGTCCGACGATGACCAGTGAGGTCTCCGGCACCGCAGCAGGCAGGCTGTTGGTCAGATGGATCGTCAGCGTACTGCCCGGCGTGGTGGTGATCACCACGGGCGACCAGTTCGTGAGGACATTGATATTCGCACCGGCGATGGGGTTGGCGGCGGCGCAAGTCGCCGGAGCGACAGCAGGCGCGCTGCAGGCGTAACCCCACATGGGTACCGTCTGCCCGTCTGGCAGCAGCGTGCCCGTGCTCTGCGCAGTCAGACTGACCTGCTGTGCGAAGGCCGCACCAGTGCTCAGGAGGAGAAGGGTACTCGCGAGCCCTGCGTGGGCCAGGATCGCTTTGAGTGTCTTGGATCGCATTGTGTTTCTCCTCACCCTTACTTCGAATCGTCAATCGGGAATGCCCGGGGATCGACCAACATCATCATCATCATTCCGCCGGGGAAAATATTGTTCGTGGTGATCTCGCGCTCATTGTGCGAATGCCACATGAAAGCCAGGCCAGCCTCGCTTCCCGGAGGATTGGCGATGGTGCCGGACGGTGGCGTCGTGCCATTCGGGCCGGTCGCACGGGTGGTGGCGTCGGGGCCGAGGTAGGCGCTGCCGCCATACCAGGCGCCATTGGTCAGAATGTTCGCGTCCGGCAGTGTGACCGGACCGCCGCCACCGACATCACCGAAGGGCGCTTTCTCGAGCGCCTTGTCATGGTCCTGGCACCATTCGTAATAGTTCGGCGCGCTGTCCGCGGCACCGCTCAGGTTCGTGTAGTAGCCGTTGACATCGGGCGTACAGGCCGGATTGGCGTGATTGTCAGCCGTGGCGTGATGGCCGTAGATGTCCCAGTTCAGGCCCTTGCCGGTCCAATAGAAGATCCCGTCCATGGCGAGGCCCGGCGTTGTCGTCGTGGTGAACAGCAGCGGCCCGGCAGGCCTGGTGGCATCCGGAGTCAGGATCAGGTTGCCGTCACGCGCCAGAATGCGCACATGGTTGCCGTGCTCGTGGAAGGGATGCTGCCAGCGGCCGGTGCCCACGATCCGCAGCAACACCAGTTCGCCCGGGTGCATGTGCGGATTGCCGTTATACGGTTGGTGCGGATACTGCTGGGCGTAGTTCGGGTCCATGTCATCGGGCATGGAGCGCCCGTTGATCATGAAATACGCCGGATGGTAGGGCTCGGTCGCCACGTCCAAGGTGGTTGCGCAGGTGGCCCCGCCACCGCACGCGGCTATGGCGGCGAGCTGGTCACTGGCCTGCTGATGAATCAGTGGATCGACTTCCGAGAACTGGAACAGGTACTCGCGGTCGTAGCAGCTGTCGCCGATGCTGTAGGCACTGGTGCCCAGCCGGAAGTCCGGTTCTGCTGCAGCCTCCGCACTCAGATTGTGATGCGGGCAAGTGGCCGCAGCCGCCGTAGGCAGCGCGATCACGGAACCGTACAGACCCATCTCGACCTGCAGGTCTCCCTGCGTGCCGCTGTAGTACGCGCGCGTACCCGGACTGTCCGCAACCAGGGTGTAAACCACTGGACTCAGTGCGGTCGCCTCCTGGGTCAGCAGCCCGGGAGTTCCGCCCGATACGCTCATGAGCCGCAGGCCCGGGAACAGTATGGAGGTGTTGCCGGCCGCGGCAGGCAATCCGTTCGCCAGCGTCACCGTGAACGGCACGCCCTGGGTCACGACGAGCGTCGGCCCGGGAACCTGCATATCGGGGCAGCTTTGGCCGCTCATACCGACGGCCGGCGCGAAAGTGTGGCCGATGCCCCCTGTGGTACAGCCGTACCCCCAGGAATAGACCATCGCCCCGTCGGGCTGACTGATGTAATTGGGCCTTGCCGTCAACGTAAACGCGTTGCCGTCCGAGATCCCCGGCGCCGCCGCATTGACGGTGCCCGTGAAGATCAGGGCCGCGGCCACCACCATTGACGGGAGCAGTCGCGGAATCGCAAACAATCTTATGGTGTTCGGGCTCACTGCGGCTCTCCTAATTGATGTGCACTTCGGTCATCAGGCCACCGAAGTTCTCGGCGTCGTTCGACAAGTGATCGAGTTGTGGGGTGTACAGATAAAACACGCTGCCTGAGGGGTACATCGCCGTGTTCGTTGCATCGAGCAGTACGTCCAGGGATTCGCCGCCGGCCAGCGTGATCGAGTTGGTGTTGTAATACATGTTGTTGCCCTCCTCGTCGCGCAGCAGGCGGGCATTGATGGCAATGACCTGCATGGGTATGCCGAGCGAGGCCAGGGTTTGATATTCGCTGACGTCCAGGTCCGAGATGCGCAGCAGCGCCTTGCCACCTGCCGGAATGTTGATGACTGTTGACAGCGGCTGCGAAGCGCGCTGCACGCCATCCGAATCCTGGGTGTACATGGCAGTGGAGACCGCCGGCGAGCCGACAAAACCGGAGTTGCCGCCGCCCAGGCTGGCGTCGTAATAGCCGCCGGTATTGATCGTGTCCGGGTAGCTGCGGCCGTTGAGCAGGAAGTACTTGTCCTTCATGTCCGTGAACGGCTCGGGATTGAAGGTCATGCCGACAAAGTGGAAATTCGGATCGAAGCCGTGGATCTGGATCGGATACTCGACGTCGTAGTGTGTTGAACCGTCACCGTCGTTGTAGGCGTAAAGGCCCGAAGCGGCGCGTGTCGCACCACTATCAAGCGCCGGAACAGGGCTGGAACAAAGAATGTCGCTGGCACAGTTGGAAGCCGTGCGCAGGTCGGCCTGTTGGGCCACCAGCCCGGCATGGAGATTGCCGCTGACCGGAACCCGGTTCTGGCGCGGCCGCACATACAGCTGTCCGACCATGCCCATCTGCAGATGCTCGGGCGGCGTGATGTGGCAATGCCAGAAGTAGGTGCCCGCGTCCGGCGCCAGGTAGTAATAGGTGAAGCTCCCGCCAATGTTGATGGCGATCGAGGCATCGGGCACGCCGTCAAAGTAACCCGAGGCGTTCGGATAGCCGTGGAAGTGGACGGTGTGCTGCTCGAACAGATCGGGTCGCATGATCATGCCCACGTTGGTGAGCGTGAGGAAGAATTCATCGTCCTCGTCGATGGCCATCATGGGGGCCGGTATGTTTCCGTTCATGACGCCGACGTCCATGATCTGGCGCGGATCGACATGTCCGTTCATCCCGGTAGTGCAGTAACTGGGCGGGCTGGCGCCGGTACATACCGGATCGGTTCCGGCCTGGGGGTCCGGCACGATGCCCACGGCGCCATTCGAGGCCGTGGTGCCTGGGGCCGCCGTCGGGTCAAAGGGTGTCATGAAGACTGCCTGGGATTGGGTGCCAGGCTTGCCGCTGGCGATATCGCTGATTCCCGACAGTGGGCCGAAGGAGAACAGATAGGTCTGCGTGCCGTCAGCCATGGTGGCGTAACCGTCGCCACCCGAGATCTGCTGGCACTTGATTGATCCGCCGTCCGGGTTGGCGGAAGTTGCCGCCGTGGGATGCGTGATCGTGGTCTCGGGGCACTGCACCTTGAACGCCTGCGCGTGCACCGGCGCGATACCCGCGACCAGCATGAGCGGAGCGAGCCAGGCGAGCAGACGACATTTGGCTAGATTCAACATACGGCCTCCATCCAGACAGACGCACACGCTGCGGGCGCAAGCCCCACGCACGGTGCGGCATAAGAATAATTTTCCGTGGACATGCGACTTTTTTCTTCCCTAAACGATCTCTACGGGAGCGTCGCCTTCAACCAGTACTCACTGTGCATCGGATGAGGGTGGCGCTCGCGCATAAAGATGCGCTTCTCGCGAAAACGATTGTGGTGGGCAAGGCCGCAGTTTCGACGTAGGGATTACCGTAGTCGCACCCGGTGCGCCGTGGAAACGCGCAGTCGCGCACACTTGCGCTGCCTGGGCTCCCGGTCATTATGTTCAACCTGATCGCTGCACTGTAGCTACCGCGTAGGAATGGCCGTAGTCGCTCCGGTGCGCGTCGTGCGCCGGCGCACGAGTCGCTAACATGCAGCTGACGATTCATCAACGGAGATCGCGTGATGCCAGCAGCGCGTTGCTACATTCGCCAGTCCACACTGCGAACGGCAGTGGCCGTCGGAATTCTTGCCGTCGGTTTGCTCCCGCCCGCGGTCATGGCGAGTGACGACATGATGGGCGCTGCGACGCCGAGCGCGTCTCCCGCCCCGGTGCGCGCCCGCACGGTTGATATTGCTCTGCCGGCGGTGGCGCTCACGCGAGCCGACGGCCGAACGGTCACTCTGGCCGGCGTGTTGAGCGATCGGCGCCCCGTAGTACTCAACTTCATCTACACGAGCTGCGGATCAACCTGCCCGCTGCTCAGCCAGATGATCGCAGAATTTCGCGGCCGCCTGGGCGCGGCGCGCAGCGAGGTTCACGTGGTCTCAATCACGATCGATCCGGAACAGGACACGCCCGCGGTGCTGCGCGGCTATGCCAGGCGCTTTCACGGAGGCGCCGGCTGGGATTATTACACCGGTACGCTCAGCGCCAGCGAGACGGTGCAGAAGTCCTTCGGCGTCTATCGCGGTGACAAGATGTCCCACCCGCCGGTGACGTTTCTGCGCGAGGGCACCGGCACGCAATGGACGCGTGTCGATGGCTTCGCGACGCCCACTCAGCTCCTGGGTTATTTTCAGCGGTTGCTGGCCGCGGCAAGGGGAAACAGCACCTGAAAGGTGCTGCCCTTGCCCAGCTCGCTGTGGACCGAAATTGTGGCGCCGAAGCTTTGCACGATGCCGTGCACGACCGACAGGCCGAGACCGGTGCCCTCCCCCACTTCGCGGGTGGTGAAAAACGGCGCAAAGACTCGCGCCGCCGTCGCCGCATCCATACCCTGACCGGTGTCCCGCACCTGTAATTCCACTTGCGGGCCGGCTTCGCCCCTTACTTCCGCCACCGATACGGCCACTTCGCCCGCCCCGCCCGGCAGGGCCTGGTAGGCGTTCGTACATAAATTCATGACGAGCTGCACGGCCAGCCCCTGATCCGCAATGACGGGCGGACAATCAGCAGCGAGCTGCACCGTCAGCTGCGTATTCGGTGAGATCAGTGGCTTGAACAGCCGCAGCGCTTCGCGGACCACGTCGCGCAGGTCCACAGGTTCGAGTTTCAGGCTGTCCAGTTCCCGGCTGAAGGTCAGAATCTGCCGGACCAGTCCACCGGCCCGGCGAGCGGCAGCCAGAACCGTTTGCAGATCGGCCCGCGTGGTGCTCTCCGCCGGCTGCACCTTGAGTGCCAACTCCGTGAGCAGAATGATGGGCACCAGGGTGTTGTTGAACTCGTGCGCAATGCCACCCGCCAGTGTGCCGACCGTCTCCAGCCGTTCGCGATGCTGCAGGCGCTGCTCGAGTTGCGCTCGGTTCCGCTCTGCCAGTTCCCGGGCCTGCATCTGGACGCGCAATCGCTCACTGGTCCCCACGAGCTCATCGCGCATGCGGTGCAAGTCCTCCGCCAGGTCGCTGATCTCGCCCACGGGAGTCTGCATCCGCAGGGTCTGGGTCAGCGATCCCGTCGCAATCTCCCGCGCCGCCCGCTGCAATTGCCGCAGCGGGCGCGACAGCACATACCCCAGCACCAGCGCACCGATCATGGATAGGCCCAGATAGGCGCCCAGCGTCCAGAGCATGCGCTGCTTGGCGCTCGTGACGGCCAGCAGCGTCGGGCGTTCGTCAAAGCCGAGCCCCAATTCGTAGTGACGACCGTTGTGCTCAATGGGTGTTCGGGTGAAATAGACGTCGTCGTCGTCCTGGCCAAAGACCAGGTCCTGGCGCAACGGGAAGCGCAGACCGGACTTGCTCAAATTGCTGCGCACCACGCCCGATTCCCCATGGAGTTCAGCGAAGACGCCGTCACCGCTCAGCACCACCGTATCCAGCAGATTCTGGGTCCGCTCCGCAGACTCCAGCACGGCCCCGACTTCGGCCTGTTGAGCCAGGAGGCTGGCGAAGGTGCGGGCATTGCGCACAAACAGCTGCTCGTGGCTGCGCTGGATGACGCCACTCAGACTGTAGTACAGGAACGGCAGCACGATCGCGTAACCCACGACGACGACGACCGCCAGTGCGGTTGACATTCTCAGTTTCATGGGTGTAGCCGCTCCCGCGCGAACCGCTGGACCGGCCTGCCGGTGGCCAGCATCGCCGGAGCATATATCACGGCAGACCGGGTTCGGCGCCGCTGGGCGCGGGGCGCGCTAAGCCGGCAAGCGCCAGATCCACCCGGAACCGACGCGCTCCGGCAACCGGGCGCGTCGGGGCCTTCAGCTGCCCGTTCGAGCCGGCAGGCCATCGGCGGCCAGGGAGCCCGGGCCTTCGCTCGCGACCAGATGGTGATTGAGTGCAAAGCGGGTGATGTCGGCCGCGTTGTGCAGGGAGAGCTTGCGCATCAGGTTGGCGCGATGCTTCTCGATGGTCTTGACGCTGAGATTGAGATCGCGCGCCACGTTCTTGTTGGAATGCCCGCAGGCGATGCGCGTGAGCACCTGGCGCTCGCGCCCGGTAATCCCACTCAAGGGATCCTTTGGGGAGCCGCGCGCCCCGCGATGCAGATAGGTCGCCAGCACCAGCGAGGACACCGCATTGCACAGGTACTGCTTTCCGGCAGCGACCGTGCGAATGGCCGTCAGCAGCTCGCCGTGCCCGGAATCCTTGAGTACATAGCCATCCGCCTCGGCGTCCAGTCCCGCGCGGATGTACTCTTCGGTGCCGTGCGCCGTGAGCAGCACGATGCGCGAGGCCGGGCACACCTTGCGCAGTTCGCGTACCAGCAGCAGGCCCGAGCGGCCCGGCAGGCCGATATCCGTCAGTACGACGTCCGGCTGCAATTGGGTGGCGCACTCCAGAGCCCGTTCAAAAGTACTCGCTTCGCCGACGACTTCCAGGTCATTCTCGAGCTCCAGCAGCGCGCGCAGCCCTTCCCGGAGGATGGCGTGATCGTCGACGAGCAGCAGCGTGAGGCGCTTTACGGTCTCGGCGCCTGCCAGCTTGTCGCCGCCGATTTCGACATCACTGTTCCCGGCTCTCGCCGGAGCGATCGCCTTGAACGTGCCCGTATTTGCTGTGCCGCGCGCCACGAGCTCTCTAGGTCTCCCTGCCAGGGGTCAGCCGAGTGTAATGGAAGGTCTCAGCGCCAAACGCGCATCGCTTGGCAGATTGAGCGTTCATGATTTAGTGAAACGACTGTCATCCAGGGGCGGGTTGACCTTGACGCTCTCGATGACGATCTTCTCCGTCTTCTTGACGCCCTGCACAACGGTTTCCAGCACGTGCGGGATCATGAGGCCCTGGTCTGACTTGAAATCACGCGTGTAGATCTCGACCTTGTGGGGCTTGCCGTCGAGCTTGCGCGAATCGCCGTCCACCTTCAGATCGAGGAAGGTCTGCCCGTCAATCCAGACGCGCCGGACCTGCCCGTTCTTGAGTGTCACTTTAAGCTTGTAAGCCGCGTGGTCTTCGACCTTGTCCGTGCCCTCCGACTCGACCTTGGCGCCTTTGGCCGCCGAATCGATCAGGAAACCGTCGATCCCAGGTGCGGCGGCGGCCTTCTGCAACTCATCGGCCGAGTAGGGATCCCAGTTGGTGCGGTTGAGGTAGGGACGCAGCTTCCAGCCGGCCGTTCCGTCGTAGGTCTGCACCGCTTTTTGGCCGTTGAACTCGATCTCGATCCGCGACTTGAACGGCCGCTTGAATTCCAGCGTAAAGGGCAGCTGCGCTTCCTCCCTCTGCTTGGTCTGCAGCCGGCCTGCCTGCGTCACGGTTTCGTAGGTGGTGGCGCCGGCACCCATCTTGCCCTTCCAGGACATGGTCTGCACCGCCTGCCAGGCGGCCAACCCGCCCCTCGCGGCGGCGTTCTTGTCCACGATCTGGGCGGCGCTCATGGGCGCCAACGCGACGGATTGCGCCGCCATCGCCAGGCCGGGCATGCATAGGGCGCTGATGAGGATTCTGGCGAGCGCTGTGCGGTTCAACATATTCGAAACTCCTGATGTGGCGGTGGCGATTGTGCCTGTGGCAGCTGTGCTTCAACACTCCGACGCGACTGTTAATTGAATGGTTCCGCCGACTGCGGATCCCGCGTGTCCACGCTGACGCCATGGTGCTTGGGCACGACCACCCTGGGTGCTTCGAAAATCTGCCCGTCCAGGGGCGGATTCAGTGCGACACGCTCGATCACCATCTTGTTCGTATCCACGGCTGCTGCCGCGCTGGACTCTATCACCACTGGCATCAGCAAGCCGTCAAAAGAGTGATAATTGCGGTAGTACACCGCCGTCACGGCGTTCTGGCCCTGGGAATCGCGAAATTCCCGCTCGTACTTAACTTCCAGGAAGCTCTGCGTGTCGACCCACACCCGATGATGTGTTCCCGAAGGCAATTGCACGTTCAGGGCGTAGGCCCGGTGTCCGTCTAATGCATCGACACCACGGAGCGTCACCGCCCCACCCTGAGCCACATCCTCCATCAACGGTCCGCCGATGACCTGTGCACCACGGGCAAAGCTCAGTTCATCGGCCGTGAAGGCTCGTAGTTCCGGGATGCCGTTGCTGCCCGGGCGTAATTTCCAGCCTTTGCGGCCGTCGTAGGCTCGAATCGATTTCTGATTCTCGGCGGCGATCTCAAAACGGGTGCGGTTGGGGCGCTGCTGTTCCAGCAGAAAGGGGATATTCTTGCCCGGGAACTTGGCGCTCTCAACATGACCGACCCAGGCCATGGTCTGGATCTTGTGCCAGCCCTCCAGGCCCCCGCGCGCACTGGCATTCTTCTCGATGATCTGCGCCACCGTGAGTTCGGAATGCGCAAGTGCCGTGGTCGCCACGGCCATGGCTGCGACGAATCCCGTCACAAATCCTGCTGCCGCACGCCCGTTCATTCCACCATCAACCCGTCTGCATGAAAGGTACCAATGATCACGTTGACGCGATCGCCTCGCTTGACCAGGTTGCCCTTGTTCGAGAACACCATCCAGTATTCCATGCCCGCCTGCTGGGGGCCGACCTGGCGCAGGGTGCCGACCTTGTCCATGGTGGGTATTTGCAACATCGCCCGGCTGCGTTGTCCGTACAGATAGGGTATCGCCCTCTCATCACCGAGCGGTTTCGCCAATATCGGATCGGCGACGCGGTAGCTGAAGCGGATCAGGTTGCCCGAGGCCGTATAGTGCACCTGCAGCTTGTCGATGCCCCAGGCGGCCATGTAGTAGACCATGGCCCGCTGGGTCATTTTTACACCCTTGAAGCTTGTGGGCTTGTGCACGCTCACGGGCGGCGCGGTAGCTTCGGCGGGCACCGCCATGGCAGCCGCCAGGCTGCCGCCGATCAGCAGCGCGGTGAGCAGGGTGGCGCCCTTGCCCGGAATCCTGGTGGCATTCATCGTCTCACCCTACGCCCCGCAGGCGTATCCGTCTGTGACTTGGTCCGCTCAATGCCCGGTCGGCGGCACCGGCTGCTGCGTCGCCTTCATCCAGTCCTCGACGCTGGGTTCATCGACACCCGGCCCCACCTTCTGCGGCGGCCGCGACGGATTGTATTTCTTCTTCTGTTCCTCGCTCAGCATCGCGCGGATCTGGTCGGCCGTATTGTCCTCGATCGCCCGGGTCGCGCTGATCCGGTAGGCTGCAGGCAGCGTAGCGTCGTTCCAGACCTTGCTGATGCGCTCGCGCCGGCTCTCCAGCACCTTGGTCAACTGTGCTTGCTGCGCGGCGTCGAGATTGAGGGCCCTTGTCAGGGCCGCGACGCGGTCATCGCCCTGGCGTCTCGGAATCCGACTCGTCGCGGAGCGCGCGGGCGCCACCGGCGGAACCGCGGCGGCGGTCAATTCATCCTTGGCCGTCGGTGCATCAGCCGCTGGAGCAAGCTGCCCCAGCAATAGAATGCCGATGGTCAAGGCCAACCCATGTCGCAGTTTCAATGTTCCTGAAACCTGCGTCCGGATCCGCTCCACCCGCGCCGTGCTATTCATCCTGTCCGCTTTAGAGCAATGCGGCCCGCGTAGTGTCCGCAGGCCGCATCTATCTTATCAGCGAAAACCCGTCCGATGGGCGACCGAACCCTTAGGTGCCGGTACCGCTCAAGGTCAGGGCCTGCGGCGACGCCCCGCCGGCCGCGTCCGTCACGGCCAGACTGGCGCTCCGCGCGCCCGCCGCGGCCGGCTTGAACGCGGCGTCGATCGTGCAGGATGCGCCAGCTGCGAGTGTCGCCGCCGCACAACCATTGCTGGTGACGACAAAGCTCGCCGGGTTGGCTCCCCCGAGCGCCACGCCGCTGACGGTGATCGACCCGATGCCGGTATTCGAGTACGTGAAGGTATGGGCCCCAGTCTGCGTGCCCACCGTCGCGCTTCCGAATGCCGTCGTGCCGGTCAGCGTCGCCGCCGCCGCCACACCGGTACCCGTCAGAGCGATGCTCTGAGCGGTTGCCCCTGGGACGGTGTCCGTCACAGTGAGGGTCCCGGCCCGGGCACCCGTCGTGTTCGGCCTGAAGGCGACATCGATGAGGCAGGTCGCGCTCGGCGCCAGGGTCGACGCCGCACAGCCGTTGCTCGTGATGAGGAAGTTCAACGGGTTCGCCCCGCCGATCGCCACGGTGTTCACGGTAATCGGCACATTGCCGGTGTTCGTGTACGTGAACGTGTGGGCCGCGGTGGTCGCCGCGACCTGGCCGCTGCCGAATCCGCCCGTCCCTGTCAGCGACGCGCTGCGAATGTCGACCGTGTCCACATCTGTGGCCGAGTTGTTGGCCAGGTTCGGATCCGGTGTGGTGAGCGACGGCGTCACCACGGCGGTGTTGGTCAAGGTGGCACCCGACGCCGGGAACCCGGCCGTTATCGGGCTCACCGTCCCACTGACCGTGAAGGTCACAGAGTCGCCCGGCGCCATGGCCGAGAGGATCTTGAAGCCGGTGCCAGTCAGGATCGTACCGCAGCCGGTGCCGACCGTGTTGGCGCAGGTCCAGCTCCAGGTCCCCGAGGTGATCCCCAGCGCATTCCCAGCCGCGTTAGTCACCGGCCTCGGATCGAGGAAGACAGCGCCGGTTACCGTATCGGGACCCGCATTCGCGACCACGACGGTGTAGGTCACCGTCTGGCCGCGCGTTACGCTGGTCGCGCCGTCGGTCTTGGTGATCGACAGGTCCGCAGCCCGCGCACGGACCGTATCCGTGTCCGTCGCGGTGTTGTTGGCCAGGTTCGTATCGGTCGTGCCACTGGCAGGCGTTACCGTGACGGTGTTCGTCAGCGAACTGCCATTGGGCGCGACCGTGGTGCTTCCGGTCACCGTGCCATTCACGGTGATGGTCACAGAATCACCTGCCGCCAGCGTCCCCAGCGACTTGCTGATGTTGCCGACTCCGGAATTGTTGAACGCACCGCAGCCCGCCCCCGTGCAGCTCCAGTTCCAGCTCGCGCTGGTGATCTGTGCCGGCCGGTTGTCGGTCACCAGTGCGCCAGTGGTGGCATCCGGACCATTGTTCGTCACAACGATCGTATAGGTCAGCGCCGTACTGCGCGGGGTGCTGCTCACCCCGTCGGTCTTGGTGACCGCGAGGTCCGCCGTTCCGGGGGGACCGGCGAACTGGACCGCACCAACGGTGACGTTGGTCAAGGGCCGGGGCATGTTGAAGTAGTCATGGTCGGGCGCACCGGCACTCTGGCCCACGCCAAAGTTGAAGTCCGGAGTCGCCGGTGAGTAGGCACCACCCGCGGAGCCCACGGCCGCAGTGGCCACCATCTGTTCAACCGCAGTCGGGCCGACAACCGTGACCCTCGTCATCGTCAGCGGTCCGTAGGTCAGGTTGAGCCAATTGTGGCCTTCATCGACCGTCGCGGCCGGCGTGATGCCGTTGAACACAAACAGCGGGCTCAGGCCCGTGGTCTCCGAACGGCCCGGCGGGGCGTTGTACCCGCTGCAGGTCGTCGGATCGAGAGCATTGGCGCAATTTTCCGGCGGCACGCGCGCGCCGTTGCAGAACTGCGCGACGACGGGCGTGCTTGCAGGCACCTGGTTGCCCGAACCGGTCACGCGCGGATGTGCATTATCCGTCAGCGTGGAGTTGACCAGAGTCAGCATCGCGCTGCCTGGCGCAGCACCATCGGCCACCGCCTGGTCGTCCAGGCGTACGCCCAGATCCCAGTAGTTGGCGCCGCTTTCGCAGCTCCCCGTGGCCGTCTGCACCAGCGCTGGCGTCAGGGCGACGAGATTCTGCTGCGTCTGCAGCCCACTGCCCCGGCTCACGATGTCGACACGGAACGTGCGATTCTGCCAGAACAGGTCGTTCTTCAGGATCGGCAGCGATACCGTGCGGCAGTTGCCGTTGTTGGCGGCGCTGTACGGGTAGCCACCGGCCGTCGGGCAGGTCACGCTCGCCGGCAGGGAAGCGATCAGGTTGGCCGTATGCGCCTGGGTGACCAGGCCGGCCGGCTGCGGATTATGCGGAGCATCCCGCAACAGGCAGTTCGGATCCTGGGTCCCATTCGGGTCCGGATTCGGATGGCAGCCCGCCGGCGGTGCCGACGAGTTGATTGCACCGAGGGTCTTGAACAGCGCGCCTGCCGAGGCGGTCGCGTCGTTCGAGGCGATGGTGTTGTTGATCAGGGTCACCTTCAGCGCATCCTGCATCGACACGCCACCACCGTCCCAGCCGGCGACGTTGTTGACGATGATGTTGTTGGTGACGCTGAGGCCATACCACCTGCCGGGCGTGTTGGGGAATGTGCCCACCTCGACGCCGTTAAGCTGCTGCAGGCGCAGTCCGCCGCCGCTGCCGCTCTCGGCACTGTTACCCATGATCAGGTTCGAATCGACCACGTTACCCGGACCGATGCCATCGCCGATGCCCGGCGGGCAATCGACGTCGCTGGCGGTACCGCATTCCACGCCGTTGGGCAGGGTACGATCCCCGCTGGCACCGACGATCGACAGTCCACCGCCGTTGGTGGGCAGTGTTGGGTTGGTGGTCTGGTTGAACAGGATCCAGTTGTTCCGGATCGCACCGTTGGCGCTCAAGCCGATGTGCTGGATGCCGCCACCGTCGCCGGTGCTCAGGTTGCCGCTGACCCAGTTGTGATCGAGCACGTAGGCGTCGGCACCCGGGCTGACCGTGATGCCGCCGGCGCCCGAGGGCGTGCCCGAGAACAGGGCATCGCCGATCGAGGCGTTGTCGGTGATCGAATTGTGGTGCACGTGCAGCCGGACGTTCAGCTGGAACGGAATCGCGCCATTTGGCACTACAACGGGGACCGCGGTGCCGGGGCCGAACGGCGGACACAGCGGCGCTGGCGTCACGCCGGCGCCGCAGATCGTGCCATCGTTCGTATACAGGGGGGGCGTCTCACCATTGCCCAGGTTCACGCCGCCCGAGAGCGTACCGTGATTGCCGTAGATACGCGTATTGGCGATCTCCAGGTTGTGGTTCCAGCCGTGCAGGAACACTCCACCGCCACCCTGCGAGCTGTTGGTGATGCTGATGCCATCGATGCGCGAGGGATTGCACATGTAGTTGGCGGTACCGTAGTCGTACGGCGTATGGGCCCGGCTCACCGAGCAGTTCGTCATGTTGTTCGACAGGTAGGTGCTCCCGTCCGGGAACGTGCCCGCCCCGGTGACCTGGCCCCAGAGATCCTGGCTGCCGGCCGGCACGCGAATGCCGCGGCCGGTGGCCGTCACGCCGGCGCCTTCATAGGCACCCATCAGTGAGGGCTCCTGCAGCACCTGCGCCAGATTGCCGTTGCTCGAGGCATCCCAGCCGACGAAGCCCTCGAAGGGGATGCGGTCGGCGCGCAGATACATTTCGTTGGGGCAGGTGTACTTGCCCGTCCGATCGAATGCGATGGCGTTGCCGAGGCTGTCCAGCGTGGGCGTGCCGTCTATCGTCAGGCCGAACACGCAGTTCACCTGGCGGCGCCACGGATCCATCTTGCCCGCGGGATGTGCATCCGCGTTAATGGTGACCGAGGCCGCACCCACGCCCTGCAGGCGCACGGGCTTCCACATCAGGAGGTTCTCCCGATAGACGCCTGGGGTGACGATGACCAGGTCGCCCGGCGTGGCGCTGTCGAGCACGATCTGCAGCGGGTTGGCAAAGAAGCGGCCAAAGTTCGCGCTGTAATCTCGGACGGTATCGCCGCCGGCCGGAGGGGTGACCCCCGTGGGCGATACGACCCACGGCGCCTTGCCGCCGATCGTGACGGTGACCGTGTCGATCGAGCGCTTGCCGTTGGCGGCCGTGATCTCGAGCTCACCGCAACGGGCGGCCGGCTGATTGCGCTGCTGGAGCGCACAGGTCGGCACGCCACCCGGAACGTTCACGGCAATCGCCGTATCGCTCCAGCTCGTGATGTTGGCCGGGAGTACCGTCACGCCGCCGATCGCCACTGTTCCCTTCGTGGCGCCAAAGCCGTAGTGGCGGGTAAGAGTCTTCTGGTTGTACGGCGCGGTCGCCGCATTGGGTCCGGAGTAGTTCGGGTTCTGCACGACCTTGTCGCCCAGGGCGGTGATGGTCAGGGAGTGACCCACATCACCACTGACCCAGGGGCCGGCCACACCGTCGCTGCCCACGACACTGGCGATGGCCGGCGTCGCATCCGGGTATTCGCTGTCCGGCAGGTTGTAGCCGTCCGCAAACGCCATGGTCGGGATGACCGGGGTGTCCATGTAGGCGGTGGTGCCCGGCATGAACGCCGTCTCGTAGCAGAAATTGCTGTAGGCCGGGTTGTAGGCCGGATCGGTGACCTTATCGGCCAGGTCGGCGCTCGCCACGATGGACGTTCCGCTCAGGTATTGACCCAGGCTGTCGGTCTTCGCGATCGGACCGGGATCGTTCATGCAGGCGATCGACATCTGCGGGACGTAGCCGGTCGGATTGGGCGGATTGACGCCGTAAGTGGAGAAATACAGACCGTCGTAGAGGCCCCACTGGTCGGAATAGACACGGGCCACTTCGTTGCCGGTGAAGTCACGCTGTGCGACCGGCAGATTGGGCGGACCGAACTTCTCGCCGAACTGGGGCGAGAACGGATCGAACTCCGCCGCGAAGTCGTTAGTGATCGAACCGGTGAAATGGCCGGCTACGTGCGTCGAGCTGAAGATGAAGAATTTCGCCAGGACCGAGGCCTGGTCCTCGAGTAGCACTTCCTTGCGATCGCAGAGGCGCCGTGTTGCGCCCGCAAAAGGCGCGGCCTGCCCGCCGCCCGGGTACAGGCTGTTGAGTTCAGGTACGACGCGTTCCGTACCGACGCAGGGCCAGAAGGACTCGATGCTGCCGGTGTCGCCCTCGTGGCGCGGCGTGGCACCGATATTGTTGGTCAGGTTCAGCGAACCCGGGTTGTTGCCATTGTAGTGCGCAGCCACGGCAGCCTGGTCGGGCATGATGTAGATGTCGCCCAGACCGGCGAACTGCGTCGTCACCGGCCCGATATAGACGTCGCCGAGCAGAATGTTCTTGTCCTCTTCCTTCACCAGCTCGAAGCCGGTGGGGACGATGACTTCGACGACGTAACGGCCCGCCGGCAGCATCGGGGCGCCGGCTTCGTAGTCATTGGCTCCCAGCGCAGGGTCAACCGGCTTCGGCACGCAGACGCTGCAGTTCGTGCCGCTCTGCTTGCCCGTGCCCGTGTCACGCGCCGTGACGCTGGGGAACTTGTACATGCCGTCGTACGGCGCAGGCTGCGCCTGGTTCAGCTGCGACCAGCCGTCGTAGCACTTGAACTGTGAATTGTTCGGCAACCCCGTCTTCGGGTTGCTCGAGTCGAGCCATTCCTTGCTCCCCGCCAGCGTGGCAAAGAACGGGCTGCTGGCGTCCTGGCCAGGGCAGTTCATGTTGGGCACGCCGTCGGAACGGAAGCCCTGCGCCCAGTCGTCCCAGCTCGAGGTCGCCGTGTGGTCGGCCAGCCGCAGCGTCTTGGTGCCGTCAGCGGCGGTATTTTCCTGGTAAAGGTTGATCGTCACGTGCGGCACGCCCGGCTCCCAGCTGAGCTGGAGCGAGAGGGACGGGTCGTCAAACGGCCGCGTCGAGGCGTAGATCACGTGGCCCTTGATGCCACCGTTCTCGCCCGGGGCAAAGGGCAGGCGCCCGAAGTCCATGTACGTGGTCTGGCCGAGCAGGCCCTGCCAGCCCTCGGTATTCGCCCAGGGCGGATCGATGCGCCCGGTAGAGCCGTTGGCGCCACCGCCGGTTGGATAGGAGAGCCGATCTTGTGCGCTGCAGTCAGCGTCGGCGCAATACACCGAGCCTGGAACGCGCAGATTGTCCGGCAGCGAAACAGCTTCCGTCGTGCTCGCGACGTTAGCGGCTATACCGGAGCAAGGCGGCGGCGTCCCAGCGCCATTCGGATTCGTGCAATCGACCGGCCCGCCGGCGTCATACACGACGTGCGTGCCGGTGGATTTGTAGCGTGTGGTGTCGGATTCGACCACGAGCCAGCTCATGAAGGGGAAGACTTCGTTGAATCCGGCCGCACCTTGTAGGTCGGTATTGTTGAAGAAACCGTAACTGCCGTCGCGGTAGCGAATGTTGGTCGCGAGCAGCGCCAACCCGGTCTCGTTAGAGTCCCGCAGACCGTTGCCGTTCGCGTCGAAATACGTGTTGGTGGAGAGGTTCGAACGCCACTGCGTCACGGGGATCACTTTGGTGGTCCCACTGTTGTCGACCGTAACGGGCGCGACCAGACCATCGAGCATCAGATCGTTCCACTGGTCAAATACCGCGAGCTTCCAGTCGCCGGCAGGGATGCCGGTAAAGGTGGCGGTACCGTCCGGCTGGCACTTGGCGAAGGCGAAATCCTCGCCGTCCTGCGGCCCAATGCCGACGTAGCAGGTCGTGAACCCGTAGGTGTCGAAGGTCTCGCTGCTGTAGACGCGCTGATCGGGCGTACGGCTCATGTGAGTGGCCGTGACCTGCACCGTCAGGTTGGCGGTGCAGGACAGGCCGCCGCCGCCTTCATTCACACCGGCTACGAGGTTCTGCGGGTCGCAGATGCCCTTGCCGGCGTTCGGGCCCGTGGCGATGTGCCGCCGCGCGTTGATGATATCCGGGCGCGCGAAGCCTATGGCGATATGGAAGCCGCCAGGTCCGAACTCCTGGAAGTAGCCCGGCTCGTTGGGCTTGATGAACGCTTCGTGCTGCTTGCCGCCGTCCAGCGTATTGGTCTGCAGCCACTCCTCGCCCGCCGCAATGCGGTCGGCCGCGGGTGTCGCCGAGACTTCATACAGTCCGGGATACAGATTCGCGATGACAGCCTGACCGGCGAGCGGGGATTCCGTCACGCCGTCGGACTCGAAATGCGGGCAGGTGGGGATCATGCCGACCAGCCCATCGCTGCGGGCGGTCGTCGGGCAGGCATTGAGCCCGGAAATCGGGTCGATCGTGCCCACGAGGGAATTCGACACCGGCATGTTGAACATGTCGTAGGTGATCTGCCCGGTGGCGTCACCGAGGCCGCCGGCCTGGTCGAACATCTCGAGGTTGAAGCCGCCGAGCCCCGGCTCGTTCGGAGCAATGACGTCCACACCACCGCCGGCATCGTTCTCGCCGTTCAGCGGGTTGTCATCCTCGAACACGAACACCGATATCTTGGAGGTCGGCAGCGGGGTCTCCTGCAGGCTGATGTTGGCAGCCGGACGTGTACCCACGCCGTTGGCCACCGCGATCGGCGCGCCGCCCATGGCGTGGCCGCACAGCGCCGTGACTCCATTGACATCGCCGAGGTTGCCCGCCTGCCACAGCGGATTGCCCGGGTCGTAAGGACCGCAATCCACCGCGATGTCAAACAACGTGCCGTCGGCATGCGGTCCGCCCGCACCACCGATGGTCGTGTTGATGCCATCGCCCGGCAGTACCGAGATGAAGTAGCGCTTGAGCGGATCGAGGTACACCGCACCCGGCATCACCTGATCCTTCTGCGCGGCGCTCGTACGGCAGGCGCCGTTGCCGACGTCGCAGGCCACGGGCGTATCGACACCCGCTATGGGCAGCATTTGCCCGGATTCGCACGAGATCGGGCCGGTGCAGCCCTGTGCCACGACCGGCATGTTCGCCGTGTGGAAGTTGTAGCCGAGGCTCTCAACCGGTAGACCCGGGCAGGCCCGGCCGTTCGAATCGAGCGGCCGCGGCATCACATTCAGCTGGCACTTCGGATCAATCCAGAAGGTCTTGTCTTCCTCGATGATCCAGCGGTAGTCATCGATGGCCACGCCGTTTTTCGCGTCCTTCACATTGACGGTGAGGTTCGATGCCGGGAGGAAGATGACGGTTGCGGTCGAGGTGTTGCTCGGCACGTTTTGCGAAGTCTGCAACTGATAGGCGAAGGCCACGCAGCTTGTGCCGGCGGGTAAGGCGGGAACGAGCGTCGGGCAAGTGGCCGCGGGGGCGGCACTGGTCACGATGAACGATCCGTCCGGATTCTGGGTTACACCAGCCGTCGGGCTGGCAGGCACGACCGCGCTCAGCGGGTACCCGCTCGTATTCGAGGTGACGCCGGCGAGTACGCCGGGCGGCGGGGAGGCGTAGCGCGACGCCACGGGGCTCGTGAACTGGATGGGGCCCGCGACTGGCGCGGCCGCCAGCGTGCAGCCGGAATGTGCGGAGTTATCGCACTGCGTGATCGTGGCGGTCGCAGGGACCGTGCCATTCACCGAATACGCAATGGAGCCGCCGCAACTTGTGTTGGTGCTGGCGCTGGGCGAGTACGTGAAGGTGCCGCTCGACTGGAGCGACAGGGTGTCCGTGGCGTTGTTCGCCGTAAACGACGTGAGTGCCACGCCGTTCGCGCCGGTCGCACCGCCGATCAGCCCCAGAGTGGAGTCGGACACCACCAGGGGCGTTCCGGCCACGCAATAATAGGCCTTCGCGGGTGCAGTCACCGTCGGCGGAGTGGCCGTTGCCACTCCTCCGTTAACCTGGATGTAGGCCTGCATGCCGCCGTCGGGCTGGCCGCTGGTCGAGATTCCGAGTGCGCGGTCGAACACCGCGTAGTTGGCGGCGTCGTAGGTGCCAGTAACGGTTTGCTTGGGCTGGATGGCCACGTCATAGGTCTTGCCCGCGACCAGGAGCACTTCGTTCTGTACTCGGGCCTTGCCCGGCAGCTTGTTGCCGTCCTCGGCGAGCAGCGTCAGGCTCGCGCCGACGACTGAAGGCACGTGCATGCGCAGGCCCGCATTGACCAGGCGCAGCAGCACGCTGTTCTGCACCGCGCCCGCGGGCACGGTCGCGACATAGGGCGTGACGCTTTGGCGGTCGAAGGACACGCCGTTGATCAGGTAATAGAGCGGCGCGTAGTTGACTGCGGGCGGATAGCAGGTATGAACCGCCGGGTCACCGCACTGCGTCGGTTGACCGTTCCACACCAGCGTATCGTCGAAGCCGGCGGTATTCACGGCCAGGGTGACGGTGGCGTTCTGCACCGGATCAATTTCACTCAACAGCAGCGCAACATCCTTGTCGAAGGCCGCGCCATAGGCGGTCCCAGCGGTAGGATCGGTGACCACCAGAATGGCATACAGGCCCATCGGTCCCTGGATTGAGGGCTCGGTGCCCGATTCAAGCAGGTAAGTGCCGGGGCGAAGCGCCGGCCAGGTCAGTGCAGAGTTCGGGGTTCCCACCACCACTTCAGTGGCCAGCGAGCGCACGCGCGCCGCTTGAGCGGGCGGACAGAAGGTGCCCGCTGCGCCGGGAGCGAGCGGATCCGGGCTGCTGCATGTTGAAGCATCGACCGGACCGCGCGTACCGGGCCAGCTCGTGCCCTGCGCAGCATGCGGGAAGGCCGTGCCCGGAAACATCGCCCGGTCTGTGCCCAGGCCGCCGCCAAGCTGTCCGACGATCACGAGGGAGGTCGGAACAGAGTTGGCCCCAAAGCTCAGGTTGTTGGTCAGCGTGATGGTCAGTGACCCGGCGGGCACCGTGATCAGCGGTGGCTGCCAGCCACTGGTCAGCGTCTGCGCGGTCTGCGCGGCTCCATTGGGGGCCGTACAGGCGGCGTCGACGGAGGGGGCGCCGCAGGCGTAGCCCCACATCGGCACGCTCTGCCCATCGGGCAGGGTCGTGGCGGTACCGTTAGCGAGCAGGAGAGCGGATAGGGCAAGCGCTGACTTGATCAGGCCCGCCTTGAACATAGTGGATCGCATCGTATTTCTCCTCGCCCTAATTCGCTTCGTTGATGGGGTAAACCCAGGGGTCTACCAACATCATCATCATCATCCCGCCGGGGAAGATGTTGTTGGTCGTGATCTCGCGCTCGTTATGCGAGTGCCACATGAAGGCAAAACCCGCCTCGGAACCCGGATCGTTCGCAATGGTTCCGGAAGGGGGAATCGGCGTGGCACCGACCGCGCGCGCGGTCGCGTCCGGACCGAGGTACGGGCTGCCCGCGTACCAGGGGCCGTTGGCAAAAATGTTCGGATCAGGCAGCGTCACTGGGCCACCGGCACCGACCGTACCGAACGGATGCGCTTCCAGCGGGCTCCTGTGATCGGCGCACCACTCGTAGTAGTTCGTCGTTACGCCACGCACTGCGGCCGGAGTGCTGGCGGACGTGTAGTAGCCGTTCGCGTCCGGATGGCAGGGCTCGGCGGCATCCGTAGCGGCGGTATGGCCGAAGACGTCCCAGTTCAGGCCCTTCGCGGTCCATTCGAAGATCCCATCCAGCGCCAGGCCCGGCGTGGTGGTGGTCGTGAACAGCAGCGGACCGGCAAGACTCGTCGACGCCGCTGTCTGGCTGAGCAGCAGGTTCCCATCGCGCGCGAGCACACGGACGTGGTTGCCGTGCTCGTGGAACGGATGCTGCTCGCGCCCGGAGCCCACCACGCGCAGCAGGGTGAGCTCACCCGGGTGCATGTGCGGGTTGCCATTGTAGGGCTGGCGCGGGTACTGCATGGCGTACGCGGGGTCCGCGTCATCCGGGAAGGAGCGGCCATTGATCAGGTAATAGGCCGGCTTGTACGGTTCGGTGATGACGTTGAGCGTGGCAGCTCCGGCCAGCACCTGCTCTTCCGCCTGGCGGTGGATCACCGGATCCATTTCTGAGAACTGGAAGAGATACTCTCGGTCGTAGCAAGCCAGGGGATTGTTGTAGGCGGCCGCGGCGAGGCGGAACTCAGTGGCCCCGAGCGCAAAGCAGGTGTCTGCTGTTCCGGCCGCTGGCGCGTACCCGCTCGGCGTACCGGCACTGCCGGTCGGCAACACGATCAGGACGCCGTACAGGCCCATCTCGATCTGCAGGTCCCCCTGCGTGCCGCTGTAATACGTGTGTGTGCCCGGCGTGCTCGCCGTGAAGGTATAGGTCGCGGTCCCGCTCGGCGTAGCCTCGTTGGTGAGTACGCCGGCCGCCCCGGTGCTGGCTACGTCAAATCCCGGGAACAGGATCGATGTGTTACCCGCTGCCGCCGGCAGATTGTTGTGCAGGGTGACGGTGACGAGATCGTTCTGATTCACGATCAGAGTCGGCCCGGGCAGCTGCATCTGCAGTGCCGGACAGTTGGCGCCCTGGGCGGGCTGCATGGCCGCGGGGGCAAATCCCACCGGTGCCGAGAAGCATCCATAGCCCCAGGCATAAACGCTCTGCCCGTCGGGCTGGGAAATAAATCCCGGCGCGGCGACCAGGTCGAAAGCCGGCCCGGTGATGCCGGGCACGGCCGCGTTGGCGCTGAGGGCGAACAGCGGCGCCAGGATAATGGCGGCGCTTCGCACGAGCAGCCCGGTGAATTTTTGAAAGTCGCGCATGGCTGCTCTCCTAGTTAATCCGGACTTCGGTCATCATGCCGCCGAAGTTCTCTGCATCGTTGGACAGGTGATCGAGCTGCGGGGTGTACAGGTAGTACGTGCCGGTCGGATAAGGCGTGGCACATGAACCATCAGCGGCGTGGGCCACCTGGCAGGAATCCAGAATCACGTCGATGGTCTCGCCGCCGCCCAGCGTGATCGAGTTCGTGTAGTAATCGAGGTTGTTGCCGTCCATGTCCCGCAGCAGTCGCGCGTTCTGGCCGACCACGTGCATCGGGATCCCGAGCGAAGCCAGCGTATGGAACTCCGTGACGTTCAGGTCCGAGAAGCGCAGCAGCGCCCGCTGTCCGGCCGTCATGCTGATGATGGAATTCAGGGGCTGCGAGAAATGCGGCGTCCCGTCGGTGGCCTGCGTGCTGAGCGGCGCCGGGTTGATCGTATCCGGGTAGCTGCGGCCGTTGAGCAGGAAGAACTTGTCCTTGTTGTCGATGAAGGACTCGGGATTGAAAGTCATGCCGACGAAGTGGAAGTTCGGGTCGAAGCCGTGCATCTGGATCGGATACTCGACGTCGTAGGCCGTGGAGCCGTCCCCGTCGTTGTAGGCGTACTTGCCGGCGCCCGTAGCACCGGTATCCACGACCGGCAATGGCGTCTGCAAGGTACACAGGACGTCGTTGCACTTCTCACCGGTCCCCGACGTAGCCGCTGCCGCGTTGGCAGCCTGCAGCGCCGCGCGCAGCGGCCCGCTCGCCGCATCCTGCTTCGGCCGCACGTAGAGCTGGCCGACCATGCCCATCTGGAGGTGCTCGGGGGGCGAAATGTGACAGTGCCACATGTAGGTGCCCGCTTCGGGCGCCAGGTAGTAGTAGGTGAAGCTGCCGCCGATGTTGATGGCCACCGAGGCGTCGGGCACACCGTCGAAGAAGGAGGACGCGTTCGGGTACCCGTGGAAGTGCACGGTGTGCTGTTCGAACAGGTCAGGGCGCATGATCATGCCGACGTTGGTGAGGGTGAGAAACAGCTCGTCGCCTTCGTCGATCGCGATCATCGGCGCCGGAATATTGCCGTTCATCACGCCGACGTCCATGATCAGCCGCGGATCGACGTGACCGGTCAGTGCACCGCCTGCGGCCGGATCGGGAACCAGGCCAATGGCGCCGTTGAAGGTGTAGGCGGCGCCGTCGGGCGCGCCGATCTTGACCGCCGTGAGCACGCCATCCGCGTCCACGGGGCCGTTGAGGGGATCCACGTTGCTCTGGTTGTACTCTGAGGCTGATACCGTGCCGGGCAGTCCGTGCACGATGTTGCCGAGGCCCGAGAGCGGCCCGAAGGAGAACATGTAGGTTTGCGTGCCGTCGGCCATGGTGGCGAAGCCGTCGCCGCCCCCCAGTTGCTGGCACTTGATGCCCGGGTTCGCCCCGGTGGGGTTTTCGGCGGTAGGCGCCACCAGCGGATGCAAGGCGGTGTGCGTGGGGCACTGCACCTTGAATGACTGTGCCGTCGCCGGCAGTGCAAATACGGCCAACAGCATGGCCGCAAAACCGCTTCCGAATAATCGTGTGCTAACCATAAACCCTCCAGCCCGAACTTTTGGCGCGCGCCGCGTTCAAATCTCCCGGGGTGTGGACGATCCGGGCGCCTGCTAACATCGGCAGACGCGCGTACGGGTGCCCCCGGCGAACCCTGTAAACTGAGTCATGAACTTGTTGCGACCTGTTTTCGATTTGTCGAACCGCCGGCTTTCGCAAGTACGAAGCGCTGGCGGTCCTCCCGAAATAGTTTCCTGATGAGCTGCTCAGAATCGTCCGTGGTGCGCAGGATGCAGCCGTGAGCGGCAGAACCGTAGTCGGGAGATACAGCGGGCGGGGTGGGTATAACCCTGTAGATTTTGGTTTAAGTAAACTGGCGGGTGATCCACTACCTTGACCAGATGCCAGCCTTGCAGCAAGGTAGTCGACGCTGCCGTTCCTGCGGATAAAGTGCCGGAATTGTCAGCGTATAGGGTGTACTGGGCGATGAGGAGTAGACGGATGATGCGATTCGCATTGCTGGCTTTCGGACTGATGCCCGTGGTCGCACCGCTCAGCTTCGCTGCCATGACCGACGATGCCGGGAATGCCCCGGGCGACACAGCGCTCGATCATCGCGCCATGGATCACGTGAGCGTTTCCTGGGTGGATTACCACGTGCCAAAGATCCAGCTCGTACGCGATAACGGCCGGACCGTTCTGCTGCCGAAGGAGCTCGACGATGGGCGCCCGGTCGTGATGAATTTCATCTACACGACCTGCGAAACCACCTGCCCCCTCTCCAGTGCAACCTTCACGCAGTTCCAGGCCAGGCTCGGGGCCAACCGCAGCCGGGTCCACCTGGTATCGATTTCCATCGATCCGGAGCAGGACACGCCGGCCCGCCTGCGTTCCTACGCCAGGAAATTCGGTGCCGGCCCCGACTGGCAGCATTACACGGGCACCGTTGCCGCCAGCATCGCCGTACAGCAGGCCTTCGGCGCCTACCGGGGCGACAAGATGAGCCATACCCCCGTGACGCTGCTGCGCTCGGCACCGGGCAAGCCATGGCTGCGCATCGACGGCTTCGTCACCCCCGATCAGCTCCTGCACCAATACCACGACCTGCTCGCCGCCCGATGAATGCGGTTCGCCCGTGAGCGCCGCGCCAAGCGCGCGCGCGCGGCCTGCGCTGTGCGCCATCGCCCTCCTTGCCCTGATACCCCTGGCCGTGCCCGCCACGCGCGAGCGGGCGGCGCACGCGCCGCCGGCCGCGGTGTCTACAGCCGGAGAAAACATCTATCGATTCGGCCGGCTCCTTAACGGCACGCCCTTGCGCGGCGAGCGCGCGGGCGGAGCACCGGTCGAGGGCCAGGATGCCGCATGCGTAAACTGCCATCGGCGCAGTGGCCTGGGTGCATCAGAAGGTCGTGGCTTCATCCCGCCGATCACCGGCCGGTTCCTGTTCCACCAGCAGTCCGGCGATCGGGAGGACCGCGATCTGCCCTACGTCGAGGGTGCCCGGCCTTACCGTGCCCCATACACCGAGGAGACCCTGGCACGTGCCATTCGCGACGGGATCAGCGTCGACGGCAAGCCCTTCAGCGTGCTGATGCCGCGTTTTGCGATGGATGATGCGTCGATGGCGGCGCTCATTGCTTATCTGCGGCAGCTCACGACGATCACCGTCCCGGGTGTCAGCGAGACCGTGCTGCAGTTTGCGACGATCATCACGCCCGATGCTGATCCGGTGAAGCGCGACGCGATGTTGGCGGTGATCAGGGACTACTTCGCCGAAAAGAATGCCAATGCCCGCACGGTCAGTCCGCGGCTTTACAGTTACCGCAAGCAGATGTTTATGGTGACGCGCCGATGGGAACTGCACGTCTGGGAACTGAAGGGCCCGGCCGACAGCTGGGAGGCGCAATTGCGCCAGCGCCTGGCGGCCGAACCGGTGTTTGCCGTGATCTCCGGGATCGGCGGCCACAACTGGGCGCCGGTGCATCATTTCTGCGAGACGGCACAGCTCCCCTGCCTGTTTCCCAACGTCGAGCTGCCCGTTGTCGCGGAGAGCGATTTTCACTCGCTGTATTTCTCCCGCGGCGTGTTGCTGGAGGCCGACCTGATCGCGCACCAGTTGCAGGGATCTGCCGCTCAGCCGGCCGTTCATCGCGTGGTGCAGGTTTACCGTGTCGGGGACGTCGGGGTAGCGGCCGCCGGCCGATTGGCTGCGAAAATGCGCGCACAGGGCATCGCGGTTGTGAATCGGACGGTCAGTGGCGCAGCGGGCGGAAAGGAGCTCGCTGCGGCGGTCCGGGAAGTCCGCCCGGATGATGGCCTGGTGCTGTGGTTGCGTCCCAAGGACCTGGCGGCGCCTGGCGCCATGCCGGCGCGTGTGGCCGGGATCTGGATCTCAGGCCTGATGGGGGGGCTGGAAAACGCTCCACTCCCGGCTGACTGGCACAAGGCGGCGCGCCTGGCCTACCCTTTCGACCTGCCCGATAAGCGCCGCGTCCGCGTCGATTATCCGCTCGGCTGGTTCCGCATCCGCAATGTGCCGGTCACGGACGTGCAGGTCCAGGCTGACACGTACCTCGCCTGCGGGCTGCTCTCCGAAACGCTCAATCACATGGTCGACACCTTCGTGCGCGACTACCTGGTCGAGCGGCTGGAGGCCATGCTCGAGCACCGTGTGATCACCGGCTATTACCCGCGTCTGACGCTCGCCCCCGGACAGCGTTTTGCCTCCAAGGGCGGCTACGTCGTGCGCTTTGCCGACGACTCCGGCACCCGGATCGTCCCGGACAGTGAGTGGATCGTGCCCTGACGTCCGATTCGCAACCCGAATCAGAACCGGCGCGGACTCAGCCCTTTGGCTGCTGTGCCGCGGTCGGCTTGCCGGCCGGCGGCTTCTTGCCCGGCTGCGCGCCCAGGACCGGCGGCGGTTCCACTCGGACGAGTTCGACGTCGAATACCAGCATCGAACCCGGTGGAATGGACTGCGGGGTGTTGTCGCCATAGGCGAGTTCGGGCGGAAGGAAAACTCGCCATTGCGCGCCCGGCTTCATCAGTTGTAGCGCCTCGCGCCAGCCCTTGAGGACACCATCGAGGCGAAAGGTCGCGGCCTGTTGATGCTTGTCGGAGTTGTCAAACTCCGTGCCGTCCAGCAGGCGTCCGCGATAATGGACCGTGACGCGATCCTTCAGCGACGGTGAGGCGGCCTTGGTGTCCCCTTCCTTGACGATCGTGTACTGCAGGCCCGAAGCCGTGGTGACGACACCCTTGGCCGTCCCGTTCTGGGCCAGGAAGGCGCTCGCTGCAGTCCGGTTGCGATTTGCCACCGCATCGCGTCCGGCGCGCAGCAGCTTCATGGCCCGATCCTGGTCATCAGGGGTCAAGGCCTTGCCCGCCAGGCCATCCTTCATGCCGCGCGCCATGGCATCGAGACTCAAACTCTGCTCCAGCCCGCTCTTGCGCAGCTGACTGCCAAAGGTCAGGCCGACGCTATAGCTCGATGCCTCCTCTGCCGCTGGCGCCTCCGTGGCTGCTGTCGCGTCAGCTCCAATGGGCGCTGCGGACGCCGTCGGGGTGGTCGGGGCGGTCGGGGCGCTCACAGCGGCAGGCGCTGCCGGTGCCTGCGCCGGGGCCAGCACGGGCGCCAGGCCCAGGGCGGCAGCTGCGCTCAGGCGGAGTAACCCGAGGCGCTTAGGGAAGTCAAATATATTCATATTATTCAAGAAGTTATAGGTAATAGTTCAAGGCGTTTGGACGGACCTCACGCTCCGTCGCCGTTGGCCAGGGTGTGGAGCATAGATGAATCGCCAGGCGCAGTAGCATTCGGCTTTGGCGAAATCCGCGTCGGCCTGGGAAAATTCGGCCACTTTGATGGGCTTGTCCTGCGAACTGCTGACGACCCCCGAGATGCCCCCGCCGGGGGCCTGGATGAGCTGCCAGTCGGCAGCGCCCGTCATGGGATCGTTGTACAGGCGGCGCAGGTAGCGTCGCGCCTGGGGAAAGCGCTTGTCCTCCAGCAGGTCGGACAGCGCCAGCGGATACTGCCCACCGCTCGCGAGGTAACGTCCGATCGCCGTGCGGATCTGATCCCCCGCAAACAGCAGCTCGACTTCCTTCTCGCGCCGGATTTGCGTGCTCCACACGACACCGACCGTCGCCAGCGTGATGCCAATGATCGCGATAGCGAACATCAGCCCGATCAAGGTGAAGCCCGCCTCGCGGGCTGCTGCGCCACAGCGCACTCGCACCCTGCCCACCGGGCTACCACTCCTTGAAGGGCGTGCCATCGCTCCCGTTGCCCTCCGCGGCGCTGTGTACGTCGCGGATGCCCGGATGGTCAGTGTCCTCTGAAACCACCATCACCCAGCCCTCGGCAGTCTTGGTGAAGGGGTCCACGGGTACGGCACGGATGTAGTGGCGTTCCACCAGGGCCGCGAGTGAATCGGGAAATTGGCCGTAGTCGCCGTAGTGCTTGTCGATGGCCTCGCGCATGACGCTCAGGTCCTGGCGCAGCACGGTCTCGCGGGAATGCTCGAGTGTCTTGAAATAACGCGGTACGGCGATGGTCAGGAGGACGGCAATGATGCTCATCACCACCAGCAGCTCAATCAGCGTAAAACCACGGTGACGGACCCTACCAGTCATGGTATGGCACTCCGTTGAGCCCCTTGCCGAGTGCCAGGGAGTAGACATCGAAGACGTCGTCGCCGGGCTGCGGGTCCGCGGGTGGACTGGCGTAGCTGCGCAGGCCCCAGGTCTCGGTCGCCGGCGTCGCCCCGTCGGGATAGAACGGATCGCGCGGAACCCGGCGCAGAAAATAAATCAGCTTCTTGTCGGGGCTGCGTGCATCTTCGACGCCTTCATAGAGCACCTGCAGATTGGGCGGATAGCCCGAGGCGTCGGCCTCGATCGTGATGGTGCCCCGCTCGGCCGCATCCTTGTAGGCGTCGATCGCACCGCGGATCTCGCGCAGGGCGGAACGCAGCTCGCTCTCCTTGCCCCGCTGGATCGCCATGCTGGCGAGCGGCAGGGCAGCGCTGGCGAGCAGGCCGATGATCGCCACGGTGATCACCAGCTCGATGAGCGTAAAGCCGCGATGGCGCGCCGGAACGAGCACGATGCGATCGCCCTTTAGTTGCTCACCGAGATCGACAGGGGCTCCGGCGTGGCGGAGCCGACGATGACTCCGCTGCTGCCCATGGCCGAGACCTGCGCCGCAATGGCCGTCTTCGGCCGCGCCTGCAGCGCCTTGAGCTTGAGGACCATGAGATCACCGCTCCCGGAGAGCGGTTGATCGGTCGAGGTGACATCGATCTGCGCGCCGCCTGGCCGTCCGACCACCTTCGCGCCCAGGGAATCAGGCACCATGGAACCCGGATCGCCGGCCAGCAGCTGGAAGGCCGCGCCGTCGAAACGCAACTGCGCACGCACCCGCCCCACGTTCTGGTCGGTCTGCAGCTGCAGTGTCACCGTGAATTCATCGCCCACCTTGACCTCGGAGGGGCCGGCCAGCTTGGCCGTGGGATGAGGCGGCGGGCCGTCGCTGTCGGCGGATTTCCCTGAGGGCACCTCGCTGATGCCCTGCAGGGCCGCGAGCCGCGCCGAGGGTGCCACCGCTCCCGGCGCTCCCGCGCCAGCGGTACTTCCGGTGACTGCGCCCGTCGCGGCGCCACCGCCCGTGGTGTCGACGTTGACCGGCGTGCGTTCAACAGGTGCGGCCGTGCCCGTGGCACCAGGGGCAGTCATGCCAGTGGCGCCAGGAGCAGCCGCGCCCGCGCCCGTGGGGGCACCCGCCCCTGCCGGCGCAGCGCTACCGCCGGTATTGCCATTCAGCATGGCCGGCGCGGCACCGAGCGGTGCCATGCCGCCACGCGACTGCGTGCCGTACCAGAACTCGGTGGTGTCGCTCAAAGGGCGTGCCTTGGCTCGAATGATGCGCGGCGTGATGGAAAGGACGACCTCGGTCTTTTCCTTGTCGGTGTTGTGGTCCGAGAACAGGCGCCCCACGATCGGGATGTCCCCGAGACCCGGAATCTTCGAGGCGCTGCGGGTGTCGCTGTCCTTGATCAGCCCGGCGAGGATCTGCGTCTCCCCGTCCTTGAGCTGCAGCAGCGTCGAGACCTTGCGCGTGCCGATCTCGTAGGCGCGCGTTTCACCCACGTTGACCGTATTGACGATCGAGCTGACTTCGAGTTCCAGCTTGATGGCCACATCGTTATCGACATAGATCGTCGGCTCGACATCCAGGGTCAGGCCGACATCGAGGTACTGTACCTGCGTATTGGCGATCGAGGTCTGTCCGATGCCCGCGGAGCTCACCGCCGTGGTGATCACCGGCACGCGGCTGCCGATCAGGATCTTGGCTTTCTCCTTGTTGCGCGCGCGGATGCGCGGGCTCGCCAGCACATTGGAATTGCCCGTCGTCTTGAGGGCATCCAGTGTCACCGACAGCGGAGAGACAGAGATGGTCGAGCCGCTCTGCTGCGCAATGTCGTTGATCACCAGTCCGCTCGGCGTCGAGAGCTTCGCCGATGAGGGATAGCTGATGCCGAGCTGCTGCATGCGGGAGCGCGTGATCTCGAGCACCTCCACTTCCAGCATGACTTCGGGTTCCACCAGATCGACGGAGGCGACCAGCTTCTCGGCCATGCGCACGACCTCGGGCGTATCGCGCATGACGATCGCGTTGGCGCGGTCGTTGATCACCAGCGTCTTGGCGTCCAGCACCGTCTTCAGCAGGCTCTCGACGTCCTTGGGCGTGGCGGTGTTGAGATAGAAGGTCCGGACGATCTGGTCCTGGTAGTCCTTCTGCTTCGCATCCGTGTTGGGATAGATCAGCACCATGTTCTCGGACAGCACCTGGCGGGCGAGCTGGTTCTGGCCAAGCACCAGGTCGATGGCCTGCTCGATCGGCACGTCGGCGACAAAGATGGTCGTCTTGCTGTCGCTCTTGACGTCCTTGTCAAATATGAAATTGATGCCGGTCTGGCGCGACAGCACCTCGAACACCATCTTGGTCTGCGCGTCGCGGAATTGCAGCGTGACCGGGCGATTGTCGCGCGTGCGCAATCGGGGCGTGACCGTGACGGGCCCGCGCGCCGCATCGATCCTGGCGCGCAAGGCCACGGCGGGCGCGTAACCCGGGTCCTCGGACAGGACGCTGCGCAGCAGTGCGCTGGCCTGGTCGAACTCACCACTCTGCAGGTCGTTCTGCGCCTCGTTCACGCGCTGCGCATGGCGCATGTCATCGCCGACCCCTTGCAGGCCCCGCGTGGCACGATCATTGCCGTTCTCGATGGCGAGCACGCGCCGGTAAGTCGCCTCAGCGGCCGCGGCATCGCCCGCCGCGCGTGCGCGGTCGGCCTCGGCGACCAGCTTCTGCACGGCCTGGTCGTGGCGGCTGTTCAGGTCGAGCTTGAACCCGAGGTTCCCCGGATCACTGGCCACTGCCTGCTGGAGTTTCTGCAGACCGACTTCGTACTGACCCTGGTCGAAGGCGTCGAGACCCTGCTGATGCACGCGGGAGCTGGCGCAGGAGACGAGCAGCACTGCCGCGGCGAGTGCAACGCCAACCCTAGTCCGATGAAATTTCAATGCGAATCTCCCAACGGCAGCGCCTGTTGGATGTTCAGCGGCTTGTAGGTGAGCTGCAGCTGGCCATTGGCCGCCCCGTCCACACTGTACATATTATCGATGGTATCGCCAACATGGACGTCGAAGACCCGATCGCCACGCGTCAGGAAATAAACCGTGGAATCGCCGGGGCGGGCGTAGCTGCCCATCACGGTGAAGGGCACGGGCGGCGCGGTGGGCGGTGGGGGCGCGGCCACGACCACGGGTGCCGGCGGCGGCGCCGGCGGCGCCACGTACCAGGATTGCGTATGGAACAGCGAATCGATCGTCTTGCTGGAGGCGACGCGATGCGCGAGCCGGGCCAGCAGCCCGTCGCTGTCCGCGCTGCCGTCGACGCATCGGGACCTGACACCACGATATAGATGCCGATACCGGCGGCGAGCACACTCAGGACCTTTAATCGCTTGCTGAGCACCATCATTCGTCACTCCGGACGTAGGCTGAAAGCTTGAGCTCCGCGTCCACGGTATCATCGCCGACGTTCTTGCGCTCGATGCGCAGCCCATCGACCGCCACCGCCGGCAGCGCGAGCAGGGTGCGATCCATGAATTCGCGGATTTTCGGGTAGCTGGCGCGCAGCGGGAAGGTCATCCGATAGCGGGCGGCGACGCCATCGCGCGCCGGGACATATTCATACTGGCCGCGGGGCAGACCCACCCCGGAGGCGTTGGCTTCCTCGAGTATCTTCGCCACCACGCCGGGCGCTTCGCCGCGTGGCGGGAGGGAGGCCAGGCTCAGGCCCGCGGGCGCTGCGACCGCGGCGCCCTTCCCGGCCGGCGCCAGCCGCAATAACTGGCTTTTCAGTGCCGATACCGTCGCGCCCTGCGGCAGGTTCTGGGCGATGAACAGGGTTGCCGCCAGCACCACCGCGGCGATGCCCGCCGTCGCGGCCATGCCGATGCGCCGCAGCTGGTACATCGCCTCGGCCAGGGCACGCGTCGCGCCGTTCTGGATGCGCTGCAGGGCGACACCCCCCGCCGCGGCGGCAGCTACCGGCGGAGTTGATGCCTTGGGTTGCAGAGGCGTCTGCACCTGCGGCAGCGCCACGGCAGCTGGGGCCAGCACAGACGGCGCCAGCTCCTGGTGCGCGCCGGATTCGTTGGGCGGCGCGCTCATGACGCGTCGCTCCAGTCGGCCGATATCTGGAAGCGCACCGGATGATCCTTGTCGTCGCTGCGCAGCTCATGGCTGTCCAGCATCGGGTAACGCAGCACCGGGGTCTTGCGCAGGCGCTGTACATAGCCGAGCGCCAGCTCGAGGGAGCGGGCCTCGGCCGTGACGCGCACGCGATGCTTGGTCTGATCGGGCTCGACCGCCAGCAAGGCGACGTTGCCCGCGGTGTCCCCGCTCGCGTTCTCCAGCTCCGCCAGCAGCTGTGACCAGGGTGCGGCCAGGGCCCGCACGGTCTTGGTGGCATCCTGGGCGTTCAGCCCGGCGATCGAGTCGGTGCTTTGCCCGCGATGCTGGAAGTTCAGGAGCGCGGCCCGGCGCAGTTCGAGGCCGGCGCGCTGGGTGCCCAGGGCATGCTGTTGCACCAGCACGCCGATCAGGCACAGCACGCCCAGGGAGGCGATCACAATACCCAGTGGTCCGCCGCGCGAACGGCTGCCTGAGAAATCGAGCAACAGGCGTGGGGCACTCATGCCTGGTGCCTGCGCATGAATTCGAGTTTGCCCACAGTCGACTCGCCCGCCAGTTCCTCATCGAGCCAGATCAGATCCGCACCGGTTGGGCCGGCCGCGATACGGAGCGCCGCCGGCGCATCGACGTAGACGCGCCCTTCCTGCGCCGTGGTGCTGGCGAGGCGCCCAAAGGTCTGCAGCCGCCGCAGCTCCACCGTCCAGTCGGCGCCGATGCGCACGCTGTGCACCCGGTCCCAGCCGCCCGGCGCGAGGCGCGCCGCGGCGAGCGAACCCTGTTCGATCGATACGAACCAGGCGCCGCCGTCAGGCAATTTGCCGCGCCAGTGGTTGTAGGCGGACACCAGCTGCGGCTGAAGCGATTTGAGCGGCACCCGGTGGCGCGCGAGTATCAACTGCAGTTCCTCCAGCAGTACCGCCGGCAGCGCGCAGGCGACCTGCGGGGAGCCGGGCCGGCTGTCGCTCAGCGTGACCGTCCAGTGGCTGACCACTTCGCCGTAAATGCCTGTGAGCACGTGGCGGGCGTGGGCCAGACGTTCCGTCTCGCCGCTCAATGCCGCCGAGTAAGGCACGATCGCGTAGCGCACCCAGTGATCGGAGACCACGAGCCGCGCCACGGCTCCTTGCCATTCGCTCTTGGCCAGCAATCCGTCGAGCGCCGCCAGTGCCGCACCCCAATGCGTGTCTTCGATGCTCTCGTTGGTCCAGGCCGCCTCGCCGGCGCTCCGGGGCCGCACGCCGCGGGCCATGCGCGTCAGCGCCAGCTTGTGCGGCGCGAGAAAAATGCCGATTTCATCACGCCATAGTGGTGACACGATTCACCTCCTCGAGCGTGGTCTCACCCTTGCGCACCAGTTCGAGCGCAGACTGCCGGATCAGGCGCACACCGGAACGCTGTGCCAGTTCCTTGAGCTGCCGGACCGGCGCGCGGGCGATGATGGCCTCGCGGATCTCATCGTTGAGCACCAGCAGTTCGCCCACAGCCTTGCGACCGCGGTAGCCGGTGCCGCGGCAGTGCTTGCAGCCTCTGCCTACGCGGAATTCGTAAGCGGCGTGACTGGAGACCTCGAGCTGCGATTCCTCGAGCAGCCGCCGCGAGGGCGTGTAGCTGTCGGCGCATTGTTCGCACACGATGCGCACCAGGCGCTGCGCCAGGATGGCGCTCAGCGCGGCGACGAAGCTGTAGGTATCGACGCCCATGTGCACGAAGCGCCCCATGACGTCGAAGACGTTGTTGGCGTGCACCGTGGTGAACACCAGGTGGCCGGTAAGGGCCGACTGGATGGCGATCTGCGCCGTCTCCGGGTCGCGGATCTCGCCCACCATGATCTTGTCCGGATCGTGACGCAAAATAGAACGCAAACCCCGCGCGAAGGTCAAGCCTTTCTTCTCATTGACCGGGATCTGCAAAACCCCTGGCAGCTGGTATTCGACCGGGTCCTCGATCGTAACTATCTTGTCCTGACCCGTTTGTGTTTCCGAAATGGCCGCGTACAGCGTGGTGGTCTTGCCACTACCGGTAGGTCCGGTGACCAGCAGCATGCCGTAAGGCAAGGTGCTGAGTCGCCGCAGCTGGCTGACCGTTTCGGAATCGAACCCCAGGGAGTCGAGCGTCAGTCCGTGCACCTTTTCGGTGAGTGACTGCTTGTCGAGTATGCGCAGCACCGCGTCCTCTCCAAAGACGCTGGGAATAATGGAAACGCGAAAATCGATGGCGCGACCGTCGATCGCGACCTTGAAACGCCCGTCCTGCGGCACGCGGCGCTCGGAAATGTCGAGCTCGGCCATGACCTTGATGCGCGAGATGACCTGCTCCGAGACCTCGGCACCGGTCACCGATGCCATCTGCACCAGCACACCGTCGATGCGGTAGCGCACGACCAGGCCGTTGGCCAGCGTCTCGAGATGCACGTCACTGGCCCCGGCACGCAGGGCGTCGTACAGCGTCGAGTGCACCAGCTTGACGATCGGGCTGGAATCCTGGCTGATGGAAGCCAGCGAGAGATTGTCGACGACACCGTGGGCCGAACCTTCCGAGCTGTTGCCCGCCACGGCGGAGTCGAGCGCCCGGAGCGATTGCTCATGGCGCGAAATATAGCTGGCAATTTCCGCGCGCGGCGCCAGCACCCATTCCAGGGTCTGCGGCACGCGCACCTCGAGCCAGCTGCGGGTGTCGGCATCGAAGGGGTCGGCGATGACCGCAAGGAGCTTTCTGCCACTGCGTGCCAGCAGGCACACACGCCGCGTGGCGTCGGCCGGCGGGAGCAGATCAAAAGCCGGCTCGAGGCGCGCCAGGTCATCGCGCGTCAGCACGCGATAGTCGAAAGCCTCGGCCAGCGCCGCGGTGAGTTCCACCGGACCGAGGCCGGAGTGCTCTTCAAGATACTCGAGCGTGGAGCGGCCACTGGTCTGCGTCTGGGTGACGGCGGCGGTCAGCAGCGCATCATGCAGGCCGACGGGGCTTTCCTTGCCGATGGCGGCGCTCATTTGATGCTCCCGGCCAGCTCGAAGATCGGGAAGTACATCAGCACGACGATCACGCCGATGATGATGCCGATCAGGCTCATGAGCGCCGGCTCGATCAGGCGTGTCGCCAGCGCGACCCAGCGCGACAGCTCCTCGTCATAGAAGGCCGCGATGCGCTCCATCATCTCGCCCATATTGCCGCTGCGCTCACCGACGCGCAGCATGCGCGCCGCGACCGGTGTCGTCAGCCCGTACTGTTCCATGGCATCGCCAATCGAGCGACCCTCGCGCACCGCCTGCGTGGCGTTGGCGAAGGCGCTGCGCAGGTTCGCGGACAGCAGTCCGGCCGACATGCGCATCGCGGTCACCATCGGCGTGCCGCCCCGCTGCAGCATGCCCACCGTGCGGTACAGGCGCGCGAGCTGGTAAATGTGTAGGCGGCTGCCGAGCGCCGGAATGCGCGCGATGCGCCGGCCGATGGCGGCCCGGACCGCCGGGCGTGTGAAGGCGTAGACGATGCCGGCTACCGTGGCGATCGCGCCCAGGGTGACGGCATAGCCGTGAGCGTCCAGAAACTGGCCCCAGCGCATCAGCATGCGCGAGGCGAAGGGCAGCTCGCTCCCCAGATCCTCATAGATCGAGCTGAAGCGCGGCACCACGTAGCCCATCAGGAAGGCCACGACCAGCAGGCCGGCAACGCACAGCACCGCCGGGTAGATCGAGGCGTTGATCAGGCTCTTGCGCAGCACGTCGACCTGCTGCTGGTAGGCGACATAGCGCGTGAGGGCTTCGCGCAGCGCCCCGGTGCGTTCGGCGGCGCGCACCGTGGCGATGTACAGCGTCGGGAAACTCAGCGGGTGTTCGGTCAGCGCTGTGCCCAGCGTCTGGCCTTCACGCAAGCGCACCAGCACCTGATCGAGCGTGCGCCGGATGGCCGGGCTCGCCTCTTTCTCGCCCAGCGTCTCGATGGATTCCACCAGGGACAGGCCGGCATCGAGCAGCGCCACCAGCTCCTGGCTGAAAGTGACCAGGGGAATGCGCGTCGCGCGACCGCCGAAGCTGAAGCTGCGCTCGCGCGCGATGGAAATGAAGGCCAGGCCCGCACCGGCCACCTGGCGCCGCGCGTCGGACTCATCGACGGCGTCGAGCACGTAGGACAGCACATCCTGCGCCCCGCCCATGGCTTTGACCCGGAAGCGCATGGCTACCAGTTCCCCAGGTCGGCGTTCTCACCCGTGCCGCCCGCCCGGCCGTCCTTGCCGAGGGAGATCAGGTCGTAGTCGTTGTTGTGCGTGCCGGGCTCGGCGTAAATGTAGGGATTACCCCAGGGATCGAGCGGCACCTCTTTCTTGAGGTACGGGCCCGACCAGTTCTGCTCGCCCTGTGGCTGTGTGTTCAGCGCCGCGAGGCCCTGCTCGCTCGTCGGGAGGTGCCCGATGTCGATGCGGTACTGTTCGAGCGCCTTGTCCAACGCGTCGATCTGGGCGCGCGCGGCCTTCACCTGCGACTTGCCCACCTGCGCGAAGTAGCGCGGGGCGACAAAGCCGGCCAGCAGGCCGATGATCACCATGACCACCAGCAGCTCGAGCAGGGTAAAGCCACGTGTACGTTTCATGATTCGGTGTTCGCTTCCGCCAGGACGGTCTGGGCCCGCAGCGCCTGGTACATCTTCAGCACATTGGGCACGTAGGCGCGTGTCTCGCGGTAAGGCGGTATATGCCGCCCGTATTTTTCGACCGCGTTCTCCCCGGCGTTATAGGCCGCCAGTACCAGGTCAAGCTTCTGCTCACCGAAACGCGCAATCAGGTCGGCGAGGTACAGGGCCCCGGCCGTAATATTCTGTTCCGGGTCGAAGGCGTTGAAGGCCCCGTAGCGCCGGGCGGTCGTCGGCAGCAGCTGCATCAACCCGATCGCACCACGTCGCGAAATCGCGCGCGGATTGAAGCCCGATTCCACGACGATGACGGCACGTACCAGCTCCGGTCGCACCTTCGCAGCCCCGGCGGCCCGCGTGATCGCCGCGTCATAGTCCGCGGAGCGCGCCAGCCAGGTCGCGGCCCGCCGGGCGTCCTGCGTACCCGTCAGGGCGGTCCCCGCGGGGGGGGTGCGCACGATGAGCTGGTAGCGGGCGTCGACCGGCACATTGGTGAAATGTGTGGTGCCTGCCGCGTCGGTATAGGCGTAGATGTCGGCCCTGCACAACGGGGCCACCGAAACCAGCGCCAGGAACAGTCCAGAAGCCACGAGTCTGTTCATCATCAGGGCACTCTACGAGTCCCTACCCAGACCGTAAGGTAGGCAAACTTGGTAGCCCAAAGGCCGTCTTGCGATCTGTGTCTCATTTGACGCCGTTACACTTTACATTAGCCATCCAAAATAGTGATTCAAATCGCGTTTTAGGCCCTGGACAGACCTGCCGGGTATGATGAAACGAAGGATCCTGCCGCCATGTATACAGAGTGGTTCAAGCTGAAGAGGTTGCCGTTCCGGCTGCGCCCGGACCCCGATTTCCTGTACGAGGCCGGTGAATTGGGCCGGATCCTGGAATCCCTCCGTGCCGCGGTGATCACCGGCCATGGGGTGGCCTGCCTGACGGGTGAATCGGGGGTCGGCAAGACCACCCTGCTCCACGCCCTCGCCCAGCAGAACGCGGGCTCCATGACGGTCGCCCGGGTACAGCAGCCGAGCCTCACGCCCGAGGAACTCATCAACACGCTGGCGGAGCAATTCCGCCTGCCGCCGCAGGAGTCCTCGGGCCGCGAGGCCACCGCCCGCTTGACGCGTTTTGTTGCCGAAGAGAATGGCCACGGCCGCTCGGTGCTCATCCTGGTCGATGAGGCCCACCGCTGCTCGGTGGGCACCCTGCACGAACTGCTGGTCCTCGCCGCCCGGCATCCTGCCCCATTCATTGTGCTGGCGGGTGAATCCGGCGTACTGGCCTCGCTCGCGGCCCTCGAGGCCCAGGGCGTCCCGGTGCAGACCCGGACACGACCACCGAGCTGCTGCGCTACACCGGCGGCACGCCGCAGCTGATCAACGTGCTGTGCGACAACGCCATGGCGCTGGCCGAATTGCACAGCACCCCGCGCGTGGGTACGGTGGAGATCCGCGACGCCGTCCAGGAACTCAAGTGGGTGGAATTTTCCGCACGTACGCCGCCCGTTGCCCTGGACCCGACCGGCGCCGGTCCGGTGCCCTCGCCCGGCCGGGCCGTGGTGATGGAACTCGAAGTCCAGCAGAGCGGGCGCTTCGTGGACCGGGTGACCCTCAAACCTGGACGCTTGATCGTGGGTCGCGCCGAGGACGCCCACATCCGGCTCAACAGTCAGTTCGTCAGCCGCCAGCATTGCCAGGTGATCACGACCTCGGACCAGTGTTTCGTGGAGGACATGGGCAGCACCAACGGCATCCTGGTCAACGGCCGGCGGCGGCGGGTCCATTGCCTGATGCCACAGGACCGGATCGTCATCGGCGATCACACGCTCCTTTATATGGAGTCACCGGCGGCTGAGAAATAGGGCCAGCCGGTGCGGGTCGCGGCGGCGCGAGCCCGGCCGCCCCGGCCTTATTCGATCATCTGGACCGGCTGGGAAACGGGCCGCTCGGTGTCGACGAGGCGCCAGCTCAACTGTGCCAGCGTGCCCCGGCCCGGCGCCCGCGCGATATTGAATAGCCCGCCGGTCATCTGAGCCCGCTCGCGCAGGTTCCGCAGGCCCGAGCCATGGCGGCGGGACTCGGCAGTGGAATGGTCGAGCCCGACGCCGTTGTCGCGCACCTGCAGCATCAGCACCCCGTCTTCGACCCACAGCTTGACCAGCACGTTGCGGGCGTCCGCGTGCTTGGCCACGTTGTTCAACAGCTCCTGGACGCAGCGATAGACCACGGTGGCGAGCCGGTCGGGAACCTCGCGATCTCCCACCGACAGTTCCGCGCCAATGGTGATCGAGGGATAGATCTCGGCGAAATCGCGGCAGAACCACTGCACGGCCGAGGCGGCGCCCAGATCGTCGAGGATTTTCGGGCGCAGGTTCATGGAGATGGCGCGGATGCCCTCGGCGGTCTCCTGGATGCGCCGCACCGCGAGTTCGAACACCGTGGCCGAATCGCCGCGCTTGGGCTGGCGCAGCAGTTCCAGGCCGCGCTCCAGCGTGTACTTGACCGCGCTCAGGGATTGGCCGACCGAATCGTGCAGCTCCACCGCGATGCGCTTGCGCTCGCCCTCCTGCGCCCCGATCAGTTGCTCCGACAACGCCATCAGTTCGTTGCGCGAGGCGCGCAAGGCCACCTCGGCCTCCTCGCGGCGGATGATCTCGTTGCGCAGGTCCCGATTGACGTCCGCGAGTGCCTGGGTGCGCGTCCGGACCCGTGACTCCAGGCTCGAGTTCAGCCGCTCGAGGGCATCCTGCGCGCGGTACAGGGCACTCAGGTCGTTGACGACCAGCACCGCGCGCGGATCCCCGCGATCGGCCTCCGTGCCCGGCCGCAGACGCATCGGGCGGACCGTAAAGTGCAGGAAGCGGGCGCCGATCTGTTCCTGCAGTTCGAACTGCTCGCGCGTACCCCGCCGGATCTCTTCCATCGCGTTGGAGAAAAATCCCGTCAGCGGACAGCGCGGAACCCGGCAGCCCGGATGCAGCAGGCCGTGCGCGCTCTTTCCCAGCACGCTCGACACCGTGCCCAGGGACCAGTCCTCGACCACGCGATTGGTGCGCATGACCTTGCCCTTGCGGCTGAGCAGGCAAACGAGGGCGGCCAGGGCGTCGGCCGTGCTCTCCCAGTCCAGTTTGGCCTTCTCGATGGCCGCCTGCCGGCCCTGCCCGGCCGCAGCGAGTTCCGCCTGGGCCGGGCGGGCCTTCGGGCCCGTCCCGGATCTCAGTTGTGGACCCTCGGCGGGAAGGGTCCGCGGGTTCTTGCTTGCGCTAGCCATGTCTTGCCGGTCGGCTCCTCGTGCGACTTATATTAAAGAGTGCCACAAAGCGCTGCGCAAATCTGTCGTCACTACCAGACAGCACACGCCCGAGGGGGCAAATCGGCTAACGTATCGGGCCAAACACACAAGGGGAGGATACCCATGGCACTCTGGAAAGATCCCACTGCACCGCTGCCCGCTCCCAGCCCACTGGCCACCAGGCCAGTCACAGAAGCCGCGCCACGCTCCAGCATGGACCGGCCGGCCACCGAACCGGCGGCCAACCCGAACACCCCGATTGCGCGCCCGAAGGAACGCGTTGAGGTGCGCGAGTCGCTGATCGCCTCCGGCCTGTCGATCGAGGGCAAGATCACCGGCACCGGGCACGTGCGCATCGCCGGCTCCTTCAAGGGCGACGTGCAGGTCGAGGGAAATCTGGGTATCGAGCCCGGTGCCAAGCACCAGGGTGAGGTACGCGCGTCCACGGTCACCGTGGGCGGCGAGCTGACCGGCAACATCAGCGCCAAGCACATCGATGTCACCTCCACGGGCGTGGTCATCGGGGACGTCAAGGCCGACACCATCACCGTTGCGGCCGGCTCGCGCATGCGCGGTCATGTGGAATTCGGCTGGGCGGATTCCGCCTCCGGCACGACAAAGTTCGAACACAAAGGTAACGGCCTGGTCTCATGAACGCCGTCCGGCCCCTGCCACCCGGCGCGACGCGCACGTGCCCGCATTGCAAGTCGACGGTGCTGGCGAGCGCGAGCGTCTGTCCGGCCTGCCAGCACCATCTGCGCTTCAGCCTGCCGACGCCGAACGTGGCCGCGACCGGCTACGCAGCCCTGCAGGTCGAGGGCACCGTGCGACACAAGCAGCCCGACGAACCCTGCGAATTCTGCGTGGTGCTCGCGATCGCCAACGAGCGCGGCGAGCAGATCACACGCCAGGTCGTAGGTGTCGGCCTGCTGCAGCCGGCCGAAGCCCGCCGCTTCAGCGTCTCGGTCAATCTGGTACCCGCGCGCGTGTCTCCCAGCCGCAGCGAACCCTAGGCTGCAGTGACCGCTGGAGGGGGCTGACCATGATGACGGTGCGGCCGGCGTCCGAGCGCGGGCACGCCCAGCACGGCTGGCTCGACTCCTGGCACAGCTTTTCCTTTGCGGACTACCGCGATCCGCGGCATGTGCACTTCGGCCCGCTGCGGGTGATCAACGAAGACCGGGTCAAGGCCGGCGGCGGCTTCGCTCCGCACCGGCACGAAGACATGGAAATCATCTCCTACGTGCTGGCCGGGGAACTCGAGCACCGTGATTCCCTCGGCAACGGATCGATCATCCGCCCTGGCGACATGCAGCGCATGAGCGCCGGGCGGGGCGTGTCCCACAGCGAATTCAACCCCTCGCAGACCGCCGCGGTGCATTTTCTGCAGATCTGGATCGAACCCGCGGTGCGCGGCGTTGCACCCGAATACGAGCAACGCCATGTCAGTGCGGCCGCCCGGCGCGGCCGCCTGCGCTTGATCGCCTCACCCGATGGCGCGGGCGAATCGCTGCGCATCCACCAGGATGCGCGGGTGTACGCCGGGCTGCTCGACGGCGCGGAATCCGCCGCGCTGGCCCTGGCGCCGGAGCGGCTGGGCTATGTGCACCTGGCCCGCGGCGCCCTGAGCCTCGATGGCCAGGCGCTGCAGGCGGGCGATGGCGCCATGCTGCGCGATCATCCGGCGCTCCTGCTGGGAGGCGCAAGCAACGCGGAGGTGCTGGTATTCGACCTGCCGGACGCCTGACAATGTCCCGGCCATGATGCGCACGATCCAGATACTGGTGCTCCTTTTCATTGTGATCGCGGCGGTAGGGGTCGCCGCGAAACGCCTGAAGATTCCGGCGGCCATTCTGCTCGTGCTGGCCGGCATCGGCTTGGCCCTGATCCCGGGCCTGCCGGAGGTCCGCCTCGCTCCTGAAGTCGTGCTGCTGCTCGTATTGCCGCCGATCATCTACACTTCCGCGGTCTCCATGAGCTGGCGTGAATTTCACGCCAGTCTGCGCCCCATTTCCCTGCTGGCGATCGGCTGCGTCGTCTTCACGACCGTTGCGGCCGCGGCGTCGGCCCATTGGATCCTGGGTTTCTCGTGGCCGGTCGGTTTCGTGCTGGGCGCCATCGTCTCCCCACCCGACGCCATGGCCCCGCTGTCGATCGCCCGCCGGCTGCAGCTGCCAAAGCAGCTCCTCGTCATACTCGAGGGCGAGGGGCTGGCCAATGATGCGACGGCGCTGGTCCTCTACCGCTTCGCCGTGGTGGCGGTGGGCGCCGGCATGTTCTCCTTCAGCAAGGCCGCGGGCCTGTTTGCCACTATCCTCGCGGGTGAAATCCTGTGGGGCTTGGCGGTGGGCGCTCTGATGCTGCGCCTGCGCCGCTGGATCAGGGACCCGCAGGTGGAAATCGTGCTCTCGATCCTCACGCCGTTCATCGCCTATTGGCCTCCGCAGTACCTCGGGGGCTCGGGCGTCCTGGCGACCGTCACGGCCGGACTGTACGTCAGCTGGAACGGTGTGTTCCTGATCAGCGCGGCGACGCGCCTGCAGGGCATTTTCTTCTGGGATGTGCTGATCTACCTGATCGAGGGCCTGGTTTTCCTGATCACCGGATTGCAGGCCCGCACGCTGGCCCGGACCATGAGCGGTTATCCGCTGTCCGAACTGGCCCTCTCTGCAGCCGTGATCAGCCTGGTGGTCATCCTGGCGCGCTTCCTGTGGATTTTCCCGGCGACTTATCTGCCGCGCCGACTCATACCCGCGATGGCGCGCCGCGATCCGGCACCACCCTGGCAGTGGCCGTTCGCGCTCGCCTTCACCGGCGTGCGCGGCATCGTCTCGCTGGCTGCGGCCCTGGCTGTCCCCCTCTACATCAGCAGCGGCCAGCCCTTCCCGCACCGCAATCTGATCCTGTTCCTGACCTATGCGGTCATTGTGGTCACCCTCGTCGGTCAGGGCCTGCTGCTGCCCACCGTGATCCGCGCCCTCGGCCTCGCCGACGCGGGCGCGTGCGAACGTTACGGGGAGCAGATTGAAGAGTTCCAGGCGCGCCGGCTGGCGATCGAGTCGGCGATCGAGCATCTGCACCAGCTCGCTGCGGAACGGGAGCTGCCCGAGGCCGTCACGCAGGGCCTGCACACGCATTACCGCAGCCGGCTGCAGCATTTTGAGCATGAGCAGACCGGGGCGGAGAGTCCGCCGCAGGCGGCGGAAGTCCAGGACGAAGTCGAGTTGCTGCTCATCAAAGCCGAGCGGGAGCGGATCAATGAGCTGCATCACGCCGGGACGCTCAAGGACGAGGCGCGCCGGCGCATCGAGCGGGAGCTGGACCTGCGCCAGGCGCATCTTGCCAATCATTCACACCAGCACTAGCGCCTCAGCCGCGCGCGACCTTCTGGTCAATGGCACCAAACACCGACGCGCCGGCGGCGTCGAACATCTCGACGCGCACGCGATCGCCGAAGCGCAGAAACGGTGTGCTCGGCGCGCCGGCCGCAATGGTCTCCAGCATGCGTATCTCGGCCAGGCAGGATGAGCCTCGCGACCGGTCGGTGTTCGAGACGGTGCCCGATCCGACGATCGTGCCGGCGCCGAGCGCGCGCGTCCGCGCGCAATGCGCGATCAGCGCTGGAAAATCAAAGGTCATGTCGACCCCGGCCTCGGGGGCGCCGATCTTGCGGCCATTGACGTGGCTGAGGAGCGGCAGATTCACCTTCCCGCCGTCCCAGGCAGGGCCGAGCTCGTCGCTGGTCACGGCCACCGGGGAGAAGGCGGTCGCCGGTTTTGACTGGTAGAAACCGAAGCCCTTGGCCAGTTCCGGGGCCGTCAGATTGCGCAGCGTCCAGTCGTTGACCAGCAGCAGCAGGCGGATGTCGCGTCGCGTGCGCACCTGCGCGCCGCTCGTGCCCATCGGCACGTCCCCGCTGATCACCGCCACTTCGGCCTCCAGGTCGATGCCCCAGTCCTCGGACAGAAACGGCGCTTCATCCCGGGCACCCAGCAACCCATCCGAGCCGCCCTGGTACACCAGCGGGTCGGTCCAGAATGAGGGAGGGAGCGAGGCGCCGCGCGCCTTGCGGACCAGCTCGACGTGATTCACATAGGCCGAGCCGTCCACCCATTGATGGGCCCGCGGAAGCGGTGCGGCCACGCCGCCCGAACCGACCGGAAAGGCCTCGCCATGGCGGCCGGCATTCAGCTCCTCGGACACATGCAGCAGGCGCGGCGAGAGTTCTTCCCAGCGATCAAGCGCCTGCTGCAGGGTCGCGGCCACTTCGGGTACGGCCACGCAGCGCGACAGATCCCGGCTCACGACCACGAGGCGCCCATCGCGCCCCGCCTTAAGGCTCGCGAGCTTCACTTGCCCTTGCCCTTCCAGGAATCGACGTAGCCCGCCCATTCGACCGTCGCGGCCGCCGCGCCGATCTCCAGGGGATCGCGGCAATCGACCATCACGGCGATCTCATCCGTCGCGGGCTTCGATTGCACCAGCATCCGCTCCAGGGCCTTCGGATGCGGGCCGTGGGTGAAACCGCTGGGATGAAAACTCAGCATGCCGGGATGAATATTGTCGCGACTGAAGAAATCCCCCGCGTGGTAGAAGATCACCTCGTCGTAATCGTCATTGTTGTGGAAGAACGGCACCTTGATCGCGCCCGGATCGGTCTCGAAGGGGCGCGGCACGAAGGTGCAGACCACGAAGCGATTCGCCACGAAGGTGGTGTGGACAGAAGGCGGCAGGTGATATCGGTGGCTCATCACCGGCCGGAAATCCCTGACATTGATGCGGCAGGCACAAAGATCCCCGTGCCAGCCGGTGGCGTCCAGCGGATTGAAGGGAAAGGTGGCGGTCGACACCTGTCCGCGGCACTTGATGCGCACCTGCCAGGCACTCTCGCTCTGCTGGTCGCGAAAGGCCGCGTCGATGGCCGGAACATCGAGCATCGCCGCGTCGAACAGGGCGTGCGGGCCGAGCAATCCCTTCTCGGGCAACAGGTAAGAGGAGTTGGTCGCCTCGATCAGCAGCACCGCGGCGCCGTCGGGACACTCCAGCCGCCACATGGTACCGCGCGGCAGCAGGAGATAATCGCCGGCGGCAAACTCCAGATGTCCGAAGTCGCAGTACAGCTGGCCCGTCCCGTGATGCACGAACAGCAGCTGATCGCCATCGGCGTTGCGCACCAGATGATCCATGCTGGCGGCCGGCTCCCAGTACCGCAGCTGGCAATGCGCATTCGACAGGATCACCGGTGCCTGCCACGGCGTGTCCGGCGAGCGGCCCAGCTTCGTCAGATCGAAGGCGTGCGGCCGCAAGGGGCCCTCGAAGCCGCTCCAGCCCGTGGGCGGGTGGCGATGATAGAAAAAACTCGCAGGGCCGTAGAACCCTTCCTTGCTCATCTCCCGCTCAAAGCTCCCCTTGGGCAGATCGGCGTGGGCCTGGCGGCTCGCGTTGCCGGCGACGCGCGGATACTGGATGTACTTGTTCATCGTCGCTGCACTCCTCAGCTCTCCGCGTCGGGTTGGCGCGCGGGCGCGGCGCGCTGGAATGCCGCGATGGCATTGCAGGAGCGCTCGATGCGGGCAATGCGCGGGTAGTCAGCCGGCTCGACGCCGAAGCGGCGCGAGCTGGCGCATTGCGGCACCAGGCACACGTCGGCCACCGTAGGCGTGTCGCCGACGCAAAAATCGCCGCCTGCCGGCTCCTGGCCGAGCAGTTCCTCGATGGCGGTGAGACCCTTGCCGATCCAGTGACGCAGCCACGCCCTGAGCGCGGCCTCATCGAGGCGCAGCTCGCGCTGCAGGTAGACCGTCACGCTCTGGTTCTGCAGCGGCTGCACGTCGGCGACGAGTATCTGCGCCAGCGCCCGCACCCGGGCGCGCAGCCGCGCCGTGCGCGGCAGCAGTGCGGGCTCAGGGTAGGTCTCCTCGAGCCATTCGATGATCGCCATCGACTGGGTGAGTACGCCGTCCGCGCTTTCCAGCGCCGGAACGCGCGCCTGCGGATTGAGCGCGCGGTAGGCCGGGCTGAACTGCTGGCCGCCACCGGCGAGCAGGTGCACGGGAAGGTACTCGTAGCTCAGGCCCTTCAGTTCGAGGGCGATGCGCACACGATAGGAAGCGGAACTGCGCCAGTAATTGTAGAGGCGTAGTGCGCTCACACCACACCGCGGCGGATCTGGTCCAGCTCGATGGACTCGAACAGGGCCTGGAAGTTGCCCTCGCCGAAGCCCTCGTTGCCCTTGCGCTGGATAATCTCGAAGAAGATCGGGCCGATCACATTGGCAGTGAAGATCTGCAGCAGGATGCCATCCTTGGCGGAGCCGTCGATCAGGATGCGCCGCCGCTGCAGTTCCGCCAGCTTTTCCTGGTGCCCGGCGACGCGCGCTGCGACGCCGTCATAGTAGGTGTCGGGCGTGTCCTGGAAGACCACGCCGCGCTCGCGCAGGCGATCCACGGTGCCGTAGATGTCCGGCGTCGACAGGGCGATGTGCTGGATGCCCTCGCCGCGGTACTCGCGCAGGTACTCCTCGATCTGCGATTTCTCGTCCTGCGATTCGTTGATCGGGATGCGGATCCGGCCGCAGGGGCTGGTCATGGCGCGCGAGAACAGGCCGGTCTTCTTGCCCTCAATGTCGAAGTAGCGGACCTCGCGGAAGTTGAACAGCTTCTCGTAGAAGCTCGACCACAGGTTCATGTGCCCGCGCGCGACGTTGTGGGTCAGGTGGTCGATGAGCTGCAGGCCCGTGCCCGCGGCATCGGCCACCGGACCGGTGGGCAG